>WNGK01033925.1_pt1 | contig 14232 bp, 11 predicted proteins | sample 5400601 | NCBI WGS metagenome assembly WNGK01 (sample SAMN13153376, study PRJNA577476) | soil metagenome | isolation source: 60 cm soil or saprolite under Garry oak tree replicate 1 | place: USA:California | collected 2016-06-15 | reverse complement strand
CCTGTCGCGGACAGATGCGGTCATCACGGGCGCGGACATCACGCGGCCTATGCTGCTCCAGGCGCAGGCGCGGTCTGCCGGACATTTCGATAGCCGCCTGAGACTGGTTGAGTGCTCGGCCGAGGCGCCGCCCTTTGCGAGCGAGTCGTTCGACGCGATCACCTTCGCCTACCTGCTGCGCTACGTATCCGACGTTCCCGCTACACTGCGCAGCCTCGCCCATCTGCTGAAGCCCGGTGGGACCATGGCCTCGCTCGATTTCGCCGTCCCTCACGGGATTTGGCACCCACTCTGGCGTATCTACACCGGGGCTATCCTGCCCGTCGGCGGGCGTCTATTCTCGCGAGACTGGCGGGACGTCGGCGCCTTCCTCGGGCCGAGCATCCGTGACTTCAACCGCCGCTGGCCGGAGGCGCGGCTGCTCGAAGCATGGCGGGACGCCGGCTTCGCGGACGTGCGCCGGCGCCGCCTCTCTCTCGGTGGCGCGATCGTAATCTGGGGGACGAAAAGCGTATGAGAGTCGACAAACGACGTAGAGACGTTCCAGACCAAACGGATCACCAGTCGCATGTCTCACCCGCGGGGGCACGTGGGACTACCTCGGTGTACCCAACACCAGCGGAACGTGTCAACAGAGTCGCCGATGATACACGGCCGGCGTTTTACGCCCTCGCGCGTGGCGGCTGGCGAGACTACATCACACTATTACACCCGCCGTACACGCTTTGGCACCTGAGTTATGTCGTGCTGGGCGCGGCGCTCGCCCCGACCCTGCGCTACGACCGGCTGGCGGCGACCCTACTCGCTTTCTTTCTCGCCGTCGGCGTCTCCGCGCACGCTCTCGACGAACTGAACGGCAGGCCGCTCCAGACCCGCATCCCTCGATCGGCCCTCGTTGGTCTTGGTATCAGCGGCCTCTCCGGCGCGATAGTTATCGGTATGATAGGCGCTGTCTTCGCCTCACCCTGGATGCTCGCCTTTGTCGCCTTCGGCGCTTTCATCGCGCCGGCGTACAACCTAGAGTGGTCCCGCGGGCGCTTCCACTCGGACGTCTGGTTCGCGGTCGCCTGGGGCGTGTTCCCGTTCCTGACGGCTTATTACGCGAGCGCGGAGCGCTTCGGCCTCTCGGCGCTCTTCGGCGCGACAGCCGTCTTCGCGCTGAGCCTGGCGCAACGCACGCTCAGCCGCCGGGTGCGCACCATCCGCCGACAGGCACGCAGCATCGAGGGACGCGTCGTGCGCGCCGATGGAACGATGGAAGACATTGACCGCGCCTGGGCGCTCGCAGCCGATGAACGGGCGCTCATGCTGATGGCCGCCGCGATATCCGGCCTCAGCCTTGCCGCGCTTCTTGCCCGGGCGTGATGGAACATCCGCACGAGCGGCCCTTCGATTAACCGTGATGCGGCCAGCGACGTTTTCTATTGCGGTCATAAAACAAAGGAGCAGCAATGATCAATCAAATCGAGCGCTGGGCGCCGCTCGGGGGGGTCATCTTTGTGGTCCTCCTCATCATTGGCCTCGTCTTAATAGGCGATCACCCGGACCCCGATGCGGTCGACGGCGAGATCAAGGACTACCTCGGCGACAGCAGCATGCATAGGAACAACATCATTGGCGCATACCTTTGGGTCCTGGCGGGACTAGCGCTTCTATGGTTCCTGACGCATTTACGAGGAGTGCTCCGGACAGCCGAAGGCGAACCCGGGACTCTGTCGAATCTCGGGTTCGCGGCGGGACTGGTGTTTACGGTGCTCCTGATGGCGGGTGGCGCGACGATCGCTGCAGTGGCCGGCGCCATCGAGTTTCGAGATGCGCCCATTACCGAGACGGACCTGGTCAGGACCCTTCCGCAGATGGGCTACGCGATGATCTTATTGGGGGGCGGCTTTGCCGCTGTTGTGCTCGTGCTGACAACGTCGATTATCAGCCTGCAAACCGGGGTCCTTCCCCAGTGGCTGGCTTGGGGCGGCATCTTGGCAGCAATTGTCTTACTGTTCTCAGTCATATTGCTGCCCATGGTGGCGCTGCTCATCTGGGTCCTCGCGGTATCTGGAGTGCTTCTCGCGCGAGAGGAAACGACGACAGCCGCGGCCTAGAGCCGCAGCGACTCCAACCGCTGCACGCCTTCTTCCAGTCGCTCGTCCGGTATCGTGAGCGAGAGCCGGACGTATCCTTCACCGCTGGGTCCGTAGCCGATGCCGGCGTCACGGTAGTGCCGGCCGCGGCATCCAGAAGCGCTGCGACTCGGTTGCTGCGCGCCTGTTAGAGCCGGTACAGTGGGGTCGCTGACACGGTGCGGAGGGTCCCCAGATGGCAAGCGAAATCGTCCGCAAGCCGGGCGAGGGAAAGAAGGTCCTTTTTCTGGGCAGCGAGATCACGCTGAAGGTCGCTGCCAAAGACAGCGGTGGCCTGTTTTCAGCTGTCGAGGTCGCGATAGCCGGTGGCGCCCACGGGCCACCGCCGCATATCCATTACGCCCATGACGAGTTCTTCTATGTCCTTGAGGGCGAAGTAAGGCTTCCACTCGACGGGCGCGAGATTGTTGCTACGGCGGGGTTCATAGTCTTCGTGCCGCGGGGAATGGCCCATACCTACTTTAACCCCGGCGACAAGCCGGCGAAGCTCCTTGCTCTCTTCACACCCGCGGGCTACGAAAGATACTACAACGAGATTGCCCAGATGTTTCCCTCAGGCGCCCCGCCTGACGCAGCCGAGTTGCTGCCTATCATCAAGAAGTACGATACCGAGCCCGCGGGAACAGCGATCATCCACGCTCAATTCCGGGCGAAAACAAGAGAGCTGGACGGCGCGCTAAGGTCGGTCATCCGAGAATGTGCGGGAGCGCCGGTGGAGGGAAGGCTGGTCGGGGACGGCCTCATGGCGGTGTTCACATCGGCACACGCGGCGATTGAGGGAGCGCTGCGCTGCCGCGCGGTAGGCGCTGGCGCTGGGTTGCCCCTTCACCTGGGTGTACACGCGGGCGACGTGATACGGGAGGGTAATAACGTCTACGGCGGAGCCGTGAACATCGCCGCGCGCGTGGCTGGGACATCCGACCCGAGCGAGGTACTCGTCTCAGATACCGTGCGCGGACTGGCGCGGACATCAGCGACGGCGACCTTCGAGGACCGGGGCGAGCATACGCTGAAGGGCGTGGCCGATCCGCAGCGGTTGTGGGCGGTGCGGGAGAAATAACGATTGGGAGCGGCGCGGCGAGAACACCGCCGACGGGCAGGTCGGAAGACTTGCAGCTACGGGCCTAGTCCCTCCAGCCTCCGGACGCCTTCCTCCAACTGTTCGTCCTGTATCGTGAGCGAGAGGCGCACGTACCCCTCGCCCGTCGGCCCGTAGCCGATGCCGGGGGTCACGACGACGCCGGCTTCGTCGAGCAACTGCGTTGCGAACTGCACACTCGTCGTGCCCTCCGGCACCCGCACCCAGAGGTACAGGCTGGCAAGCGGTGGTCGTATGCGGAGCCCCAGCCTCGTAAGCGCGCCAACCAACCGGTCCCGACGGCGCTGGTAGACACGGTTGTGCTCCTCGATGCAGTCCTGCGGGCCGTTCAGCGCCGCGATCGCCATCCGCTGGATGGCCTGCGGTATGCCCGAATCGAGGTTCGACTTCACACGCATCAGCGCGTCGATCACAGTCGCGTTCCCGGCCGCCATGCCGATCCGCCAGCCCGTCATATTGTAGGTCTTCGAGAGCGAGTGAAACTCGATGCCGGCGTCACGCGCGCCATCTGCCTCAAGAAAGCTCGTCGGACGGTAGCCATCGAACGCGACTTCCGAATACGGCCCATCGTGTAGGATCGCGATTTCGTATTGTCGGGCAAAGGCCACCGCGCGCTCGAAAAAGTCCCGATCGGCGACCGCCCCCGTCGGGTTATTCGGGTAGTTCAACCACAGCACCTTCGCGCGGCGGGCTATCTGCTCCGGGACAGCATCGAGGTCCGGCAGGAACTCGTTCTCCTCGGTCAGGGGCACGTAATAGGGCTCGCCGCCCGCCAGCGCCGTCCCCACAGCGTACACGGGGTAGCCGGGGTCAGGGACGAGGGCCACGTCGCCGCGCTCGATGAAACAGAGCGCGATATGCCCGATTCCTTCCTTCGAACCGATTAGCGGCAATATTTCGTGCTGCGGATCGAGTTCCACCCCGAAACGGCGCTTATACCAGCCGGCCATCGCTTCGCGTAATTCGAGCAGCCCTTCGCTTTCCGGGTAGCGGTGGTTGGCTGGATCGCGAGCGGATTTCGTCAGCGCATCGATGATGTGGTCCGGTGTCGGCAGGTCGGGATCGCCGATGGCGAAAGAGATGACGTCTACGCCCTGCGCCCGCTTCTCCGCGATCTTCCGGCTGATCTCGGCGAAAAGGTAAGCCGGCAGCTCCTCGACGCGCTGCGCGAGTCTCATTCCGCGGCCAACCACCTCTTGATTTCCCGCCATGCCCCCAACTTCGCCTCCAGCTTCAGCCTCGCGTGGCGGGGGCTGGTTGACGGGAAGCGCTGCCACTCCACACAACCATCCTCGAACAGGTCCGGTAAGAAGACGCGCGCCGCTCTCAAGGCGGTCCCACCGTTGAACGCGATATGTCCGACCTGCGGGTAGTCACGCAGCAAACGCAGGAGAGGATTGGCAGTCGCGTCCTGTATTGCGTCGTCCCCGCTGCCTTCGCGGCTGCACTCCGCAATCACATCCCATACGGCGACGCCGTTTGCCAGCAACCCCGCTGTCCGCTCTCCGTACGCCGCCTTTGCGTCGAATGAGAACAGGTTCGCCATGATCTGCCAGAAATGGTTCTTCGGGTTCCCGTAATACTCGTGCTTCGCGAGTGATTGCTTGCTCGGAAACGACCCGAGCACAAGGACACTCGAGCGGTCGTCGATCAGCGGCGGTAGGCCGGTAAGGACCGGCCGCAAATCAGTCGCCGACAAACAGATGCTCCTCCGCGACAAAGGCCAGCGAGCGCGAGAAGTCGATGAAGCGCTTCTCGTCTTCATAAAGCTCGCGGGCCGCCTGCCGCCCTTCTGCTGTACCGGCCCCGGCCGAGAACGCCTCGGGGCTCTCCCACCATAGCTCCGCGACGCCGTCGAAAATGTCGGGGTCGCTGCCGCGGCTGGCGCGCATCGCCTCGTTCAGAGGGCTGTCGAGCGTATGCACTTGCATATAGCGCCGGATGCCAAGTGCAGCGGCGCGTTCCCGTACCAGCGGCCCGTGGGTCTCCCTCCAGTAGCGCTGGAATTCCTCTCGGGAAAGCCCTGGCAAACGACGCAGGCAGTAAACAAGCTTGATCATGCGAGTCAGTCCTTCCCTCTCGTTTGCGAAAGCCGGTGATGCCACTTTACGATATCCGCGATGACAACAGCGACACAAATTGACCTGCTCCTGAGGGTACCGCTCATCGCCGCGCTGACCGACCCTGACCGCCAGGCGCTCGCGCGCAGCGCCACGCGCCGGCGCTATCAGCGTGGGGATCTTATTTTCCAGAAGGACGATCCCGGTCAGTCTCTCTTCATCGTCGCCAGCGGCTCGGTCCGTATCTACGTCCCCAGCTCGCAGGGCGCCGACCTCACGCTCGCCGTCTGGCCCTCACCGACACGAGCGTTGTGGCGCTCGAACGAAGCGATTTCGTGGCGCTCGTCCGCTCCAGCCCGGAGGCGGCGATGTCCGTCCTCGCGACCGTCGCCAGCCGCCTGCGCGAGACCGACGAAATGGCTTCGGACCTCGCCTTCCTCGACGTCGGTGGCCGGCTGGCGAAGAAGCTGCTCGATCTCGCGGCCACCAACGGCGTCCGGCGGCGAGACGGCGTCCTGCTCGATATGACGCTCACGCAGGAAGAGCTCGCAAACATGATCGGCGTCACCCGCGAGAGCGTGAACCGCAACCTCAGTCTATTCCGCCGCATCGGCCTCATCGCCAAAGAAGGCCGCCGCTTTATCCTCCGCGACCCCGCCGGTCTCCGCCACCGCTGCGAGTAGAGGCCTCGTTCAGAATCGCGCGGAGCCCCCTTCAGTGTCATCCTGACGCAGGAAGGATCTGTCCTAGGGGACCATCTCTAGGGCGCGATGACCTTGCGGGACCTTAGGATGTTTCCTGTGCAGCCGCCCTGATCGCCTCAACGTGCGGCGACGACAGGAACGTCTCGCGCAGTTTCTCGTCCTCCAACCGGGAACCAACCGTGTCGATGACGGCGAGTGCCTCGCCGTATGCCTGCCTCGCTTCGTCCACGCGCTCCTGCGCCTTCCGAAGGTCACCGAGGGCGACTAGTATCTTCCAAATCTGCGGCGGGTTGCCTATTTCCTTCGCTATGCCGAGTGCCATCTCGATCTCCTCTTCGGCCTCAGGAAGTTTGCCCTGCAACGTCATGATCTGGCCGCGGAGACGTCTCCCCTTGACCACGTTCTTCGGCCGGTTCGTCGACTCAGCCAGATGAACGCATTCATCCGCATACGACAGCGCCTTTTCGTAGTCGCCGCGCTCGAACCATAGCTCGCCATACGAATGGAAGAAGTGCTGAGAGTAGAGCCACAACGCGAAGCGTTCTCTCGGCGTCGAATCGCGTACCACTTGCTCGACCGTCTCGTAGTACTTCTCGGCTTCGTCCAATCGCCCGAGCGCGCGGAGATTGTCGCCGAGGTTCAGCCGGGCGTTGCTCTCGATCTCGGGGTCGGGCGCGTTCACCTTGAGCGCCGCCTCCTCCGACTGCTTATTCCATTCGATCGCAGCCTCGTGGTCCTGAAGCTCGCCGTACACCCACCCAACCGTGTTCAGGGTGCGCGCCTTGACCAGCGTTTCGCCGGTGCGATCGCAGATCGCAAGGGCCTCGTGCAGGCGGTCAAGCGCTTGCGCGTATTCGCCTTGCCCGGCCAGCGCAAGCGCCTCGCTCCATAGCCGGCCAGTCTGCGTGAAGACCGAGCCGTCCAGAGCGCGCCGCCAGCGTTCCAGATGCTCGCGCGACGCATCGAATCTCGCCTCCCAGTTCTTCATCATGCCGCCCATGAACGCCCAGAAGCCGACGGTGAACGGGTCGCCAAGCTCTGCACCAGCTCGTCCGCCCGCTCAAGGAACGGGCGTGATTCATCGAACTTGCCGTATATGCGCGACAGGCTCCCGAGCCAGAAGGTAGTCACGGCGCGCAGGTCGTCATACCCTTCGTCGCCAATCTCGAGTGCAGCGCGAATCTTTGCCTCGCCCCCTTCGGGATCGCTGCCCCATGCGTTCATTATCCCGATCCACCCGAGCGCGAAGCCCTCTTGCCGCCGATCGCCAAGCATTTGCGCGCACTCCCGCACCCGCTCGAAGTCCTTCGCTGCGTCGTCCGGAGCCCCTATGCCGAAGTTGACGAACCCGCGCTTCTCGGCGACCGCCGCGGCCGGCTTTAGCGCGTCCAGCCCTATCTTTTCGCATACCTCGAGCGCCCGCCCGTAGTAGTCCAGCGCGTCCTGGTTAGCATAAGCGGCAACCGCTTTGTCTCCCGCCTTCTCCAGGTAGTCGAGCGCCTTCTCCCAGTCCTGCGCCTCTTGATAGTGGTGCGCCAGCGCCTCATACTGCTCGGGCAGCCGGTCCGCATACAGCTCTTCGATCGCAGCGCCGACCATGCGGTGCAGGTTCTTGCGGCGCTCCAAAAGGAGCGTCGAGTACGCGACGTCATGCGTCAGGGCGTGCTTGAACATGTACGAGAGCTCCGGGAAGTAGTCTTTCTCGTAGATCAACTCCAGTTTCTTCAGGTCCACCAGCAGGTCATCCAACTTCGCGTCGATGTCCGAGATGCGGTTCAGAAGTCGCGAGGTGAACTCACGGCCGATCACAGACGCCAGTTGGATCGCCTCTTTCGCCTCTTGCTCCAGCCGGTCGATGCGGCTGAGGATTACCTCCTGGATTGTGTCCGGTACGCGCACCTGGTCCAGGGGCCGCGCCAGCGCATAGGAGCCGTTGCTCGGCCGCAGAATGCCCGACTCGACGAGAGCTTTCGTGACCTCTTCCACGTAGAAGGGGTTGCCTTCGCCTTTGCTCGTGATCAAGCTGACAACCTGCTCCGGCAGGTGCCCAACATGGAGCACCCTCTCGGCAATCGCCGCGCTCTCTTCGGCTGGGAGATGGCCCAGCGCCAGACGGCTGAAGTATGTCCGGTCGCCGAGCGAATGGGTGTAGCCCGGGCGGTACGTGAGGACCATTAGCGTCGGCGTGGAGCGCACAGCATCAACTATCGCCGCCAGCGCCTCTTCCGACTTTTCGTCGACCCAGTGCAGGTCCTCAATCAGTATCACCAGGGGACGTTTGCGGCTCTCTTGAGTCAGAAGCGCCCGCAGACCGTCGAGAATCCCGGCCCGGCGCTCCATTGGGTCCATCGCGGCGACCGCTTCGTCGCCCGAGTCTACATTGAGCAGGTACTTCAAGTACGGCACCGTCTGTCGCGTCGCCTCGTCCCACCCGCTGGTACCCTGGTCCACCTTTGCGACGATTTTTTCGTCGTTGTCGCCTTCCTCCACAAGGAAGTTGCGCTTGATCAGGTCGCTGATCGGCAGGTACGGGATCCGCTTGCCGTACGAGATGCAATGCCCTTCTAGCCACTTTAGGGGCTCATCCAGCAGCGACCGCCTGAACTCTAGGAGCAGCCGCGATTTCCCAAGGCCAGCTTCGCCCGTAATGAACACGACCTGCCCGCGCCCCCTCTTCGCCTGATCGAAGTACCCGCGAAGGAAGCTTAACTCCTGCTCCCGCCCGACGAACGCCGTCAGTCCCCGCTCCGCTTGGGCCTGCAGCCGCGTCCGTACTGCCGGCTTCTCGCGTACAGCCCGGTACGCTACGACGGGCGCCGATTTGCCTTTGACCATCAGCCCTCCAAGAGGCTCGCACTCGAAGTAGTCGCCGGCCAGCCGGTGCGTTTCTTCTGTCATATACACCTGGCCAGGCTCAGCTGCCTCCTCCATGCGCGACGCGAGATTCACGGTGTCGCCCAGAGCCGTGTAGTCCATGTCCAGGTTGTCGGAGATTTTTCCGACGACGACCGGCCCTGTGTTCAGTCCCACGCGGAAGCGGCATTCGATCGGCCCCTTGCGCCTCACTTCTTCCGAATAGTCGGCTAATGAGCGCTGCATCTCGAGGGCGGCTGAGACCGCGCGACGGGCGCCGTCTTCATGTGCGATCGGCGCTCCAAACAATGCCATTACGCCGTCACCGGTAAAGCTTGTGACCGTGCCCTCGTAGCGGTGAACTGCGTCCATCGCCGGCGCCTCCGCCGTCTGAGCCACCGCCAGCCGCTGCCCGCAGCCTGCGCAAAACGAGCTGTCTGCGCTGTTGCTCCGCTTGCAGGAGGCGCAGACGAGCTCCAGGCGCGCGCCGCATTTATTGCAGAAGACGGCGTCGGCGGCGTTCTGATGTCCGCAGGAAGGGCACGTCACTCGACGATGTTATACTGATTCTGGTATAGCGGCGCGTCCGTCGTAGGAGATCCGCTAGGCGCTGTCGACCATTGCACTGGTCCTCGCCGGTCACAGATTCAGACGCCGACCTTCACGCGCTGACGCCTCTGCTTGCCACGCTTCGCCCGCTTGGGAGGCGCGTGGCTTTCGTACCAGGCGACCATCCGACGCGCGTGATCAACGATCTGTGACGGCGCCTGTGTGTTGGTAGTATGGAAGCCGCCGGGGTAACGAATGAACTCTACCTCTCTCCCAAGCACCTTCAACGCGTGGAAAATCTCCTCTGATTGCCCGATCGGACAGCGTAGATCGCCCTCGTGGTGAAGAAGCAGCACCGGGGTGTTGACGTTCGCCAGAAAGGTGACCGGAGATCGGCGGCGGTATTCATCCGGGTCGTCCAGGGGAGTCCCCCCGATTTCGTGCATATCGAAAAGCGGTATATCGCCGGTGCCAAACATGCTCACTTGGTTCGAGACCGGCGCGCCAACAACCGCCGCGAGAAAGCGATCGGTGTGCCCCACCGCCCACGAGCTCATGAAGCCCCCATAAGAATAGCCGCCGATATACAGCCGCCGTGGGTCTGCTACGCCGCGGCCAACAAGTTCATCCACTCCGGTCATGATGTCCTCGAAGTCGCGCCCGCCCCAGTCCCGCACCACCGCTTCGCTAAAGGCTTCACCGTACGTTGTGCTGCCCCGGGGATTCGGCAGGAACACAACGTATCCCGCTGCCGCCAGCGAGTGGAACTCAATCCATGCCCGCGATCCTGGGTGAAAGCTGTGCGGGCCGCCGTGCACATTCACAGCGAGCGGATAATTGCGGCCGCGCGTGTAATTCGGTGGGTAAAGGACGAACCCCTCGATCTCCAGTCCGTCCTGCGAACGGTAGGTCATCCGCTCCAGCCGTCCGGTATCGACCGTGGCTCGAAGCTCGTCGTTTGCGTGGCTTAGATTGACCTCACGACTGCGGCCGTTCAGGGTGGCGACGTACAGCTCGTGCGGCCGAGTTAGCCAAACCGCAGTGAACGCCGCCCGCCTCGCGTCGGGCGTAATGCCGAACGCCTCAACCTGCCGCTCGCCATCTAGGACCTTGCTCACGGAACCGTTGGCAATACCAGCGCGATACAAGGCCATCGTGCCCCGGTCGCCGGCGATGAACAGCAACGCATCGCCTTCCTTCGTCCATTCGAACGTGCGTCCGCCCGCCGGGGGCCACCCGGCCACAGACCGGTCGATGGGTGCGCTGACCGAACGGGGGGCGCCGCCATCCGCAGGGATCATCATCAAGTGGATGTTCTTCGCAGAGCCCGCATCCTCGTTCTCATGCCCAATGAACGCGATATGCCGCCTGTCCGGAGAGAACGTAGGGCTAACCGCCGCCCCTCGGCTTCGGGTGAGCTTTCGGGGACGGCCTCCCTTCGCGGGAACAGCCCAGATGTCAGAGCGCCACTGTCTCTGGTGTCGCTCCGTCTCGCGGTCGGAGACAAACGCGATCGTCTTGCCGTTGGGCGACCAGGCCGGCTGGTCGTCGTACCAGTCGCCGTCTGTGATCTGCTTTTCTTCGCCGGATTCGACGTCTATCGTGAAAATGTGCGTCCGCCGCTCATCGAAGAAGCCGATGCCGTCCAGCTTATAACGGAGGTTGCGAATCACTCGTGGCGCAGACTTCTCGACGGGGCTTCGTTCCTTCGGAGGTTTGTAATCCCCAGTGCGGGCCATGTAGGCGATTAGCTTGCCGTCCGGCGACCAGGCGGGATTCGAGATACCGTGCTTAGCCCTCGTCACCTGTCTGGCCTCGCCTCCCTCGAGAGGAGCGACGAACAGCTGGTTCTTCTCGCCGCGGTCCGACACGAACACTAAATGACGTCCGTCCGGCGACCAGCGCGGTGTATGGTCTTTGTGCCCCTGCGTGAACCGCCGGGCAGTCACGCGACCGTCAAGCGACGCGATGTACACGCTCATCCGCGTCTCGTCGGCGTCCCGGTCCGGCCATGTGACGCCGTACGCTACACGTTTCCCGTCCGGAGATACCTGCGGGTCAACGACGGTGCGCAGCAGGTACAGATCTTTCGGACGGACTCCTCTTTTCGCAGTTGGCGGCATCATGTTCCTCCAGGTGTGAGAATTCTCTTCGCTCGACCTCGTATCACCAAAGGTGGACGGGAAGACGCTTGAGCCCTCGGAATCCCGGCACCCTCCGCCACTCCAGCGGCGATTCCGCGAGCCGCATTCCCGGAAACCGCCGCACCAGCGTTCCAACGGCGATCTGGCCCTCCGCCCGGGCGAGCGGCGCGCCGAGACAGTAGTGCACGCCACCGCCGAACGAATGATGGTCCGTGTTCTCACGCGTTATGTCGAATCGGTCCGGTTCCGGATATACCGAAGGGTCAGGGTTCGCCGCTGCGAGAATCGGTGTAACCGACTCCCCGGCGCCCACCTCGGCGCCGGCGATTGTCCGGTCTTCCAGCGGCGTCCTTCCGGACATGAGCACCGGGCTCTCGAATCGGAGCATCTCCTCGACCGCGTTCTTGATCAGCGATGGGTCGTCCTGGAGCTTCTTCAGCTCGCCCGGGTTGCGCAGCAGCGTGAGGACGCCGTTCCCAATCAGGTCAGTCGTCGTCAGGTTGCCCGCCGCTAGAAGCAGGCTGCACATTGACACGATTTCGTCGTCCGTAAGCTTGTCTCCGCCCTCCTCAGCGGCGATAAGCGACGTGATCAGGTCAGCCCGCGGGTGCGCTCGGCGCTCCTCGATCACGCGGCGCAGGTACGCGTCCATCGCCTCGCCTGCCTCGTTCGCCAGCTGGCGTTCCTCAGGAGTGAGCATCGGGTTGAAGTTCATCACACCGAGGTCAGACCAGCGTTTGAAGTCGGCCCGGTCCGCTGGGTCCACGCCGAGCATCTCGGCGATCACGATTGTTGGAAGCGGTCCGGCAAACGCATCAATCAGATCGACTTCGCCCTCCGCATTAATCGCGTCCAACAGCTCGTCCACGATCTCCTGTATCCGCGGGCGCATCTGCTCGACGGCTTTGGCGGTGAACGCCTTGCTCACGAGCCCCCGTAGCCGCGTATGGTACGGCGGGTCCGCGAAGAGCATGCTCGGCTGGCGTTCCATGTCCGCGAACCCGAACATCGACTCGAAGGTGCCGGGCGCCGCCTTGCGCGGGTCCACCGAGAGGCTCCGGTCGAAGAGCAGCTCGTCCACGTCGTCGTGTCTCGTCAGCACATAGCGGTTCAGCGTCGCGTCATGATGCATAGGTTCGCGCTCGCGCAGCCTCGCCAGAATCGGGTAGGGATCAGCTTGGAATGCGGGGTCGAGAGCGGTGAGCTGGATTCCGGTGGGTACGGCTTCCCGTTCGGTGCTCGTCTCTTCGATCGTCATGGCTCCGCTCCTTCATTTCGTTCCGCGGCCTGGGACAGGGCCTATCCTACCAGAAGCAAATGACAGCGCGACGGGCCGGTGCTACGATGCCTGCGTGCCTCTCCTGAACATCTTCGACTACGAGGAGCTCGCGCGGCGAAGGCTTTCGCAGCCGTTCTTCGACTACATCGCCGGCGGCGCCGACGACGAGGTCACCCTCCGCCGCAACCGCGATGCATTCGAACGCATCGAACTCAGGCCACGCGCGCTTGTAGACGTGTCCGAGGTCGACCTCTCGACGGAGGTCCTTGGCCAACGAGTCGAGATGCCGGTTCTTCTTGCGCCGGTGGCGGTCCAGCGTCTCGCCCACCCCGAAGGAGAGCTCGCGACAGCCAGAGCAGCCGCGCAAGCTGGCACTATCATGACGCTGAGCACGATGGCCAGCGCCTCAATCGAGGAAGTCGCCGCCGCATCCGACGGCACCAAATGGTTCCAGCTCTATGTGCACCGCGATCGCAATGTCTCCAAGCGCATGGTCCAGCGCGCGGAAGCGGCTGGTTACAAGGCGATATGTCTGACCGTCGATGTCCCCCGCCTCGGGCGCCGCGAGCGCGACTTCCGTAACAGCCTCGAGTACCCGCCCGGCGTTGCGCACCGGAACTACATCGGCGAGGTCGAGCTGCCTCCTCTCGAAGTCGGAGCGGGTGAGTCGGAGCTTTCCGCCTCAGCAGACGTACTCATCGACCCCTCGCTCACCTGGGACGCCATCGACTGGATGCGCTCTTTCACATCGCTGCCGATCATCGTGAAGGGCATCATGACTGCCGAGGACGCCCGGCTCGCGGTCGACCACGGCGCGTCGGCGATCGTCGTCTCCAACCACGGCGGCCGGCAGCTCGACGGCGCGCCCGCGACGATCGCCGTGCTACCGGAGATCGTTGCTGCCATTCAAGGCAGGTGTAAAGTGCTGCTGGACAGCGGCATCCGCCGAGGCACTGACGTCCTCAAAGCGCTGGCGCTGGGTGCGAACGCCGTCCTCATCGGCCGCGCATATATTTGGGGCCTCGCCGTCGGCGGCGAGGAGGGCGTCACGCACGTGCTCTCGATGCTTCGCAACGAGCTCGAGCTAGCGATGGCGCTCTGCGGCTGCCGTTCGATATCGGAGGTCAGCCCCGAAGTCGTCTACTCGCAGCGCCGCCCGGACTAGGCGTCCGGCCGCTCGCCCTCGAACACGAACTCCGCCGGACCGCTCAGGTACACATCGCCCTCGCCGTCCCACTCGACTGTCAGCGATCCACCCGGCTGCTCGATCTCGACTCGATCTCCCACCCGGCCCTGCAGCTGCGCGGCGACCATCGCGGCGCAGCAGCCGCTCCCACAGGCCAGCGTCTCACCCACGCCACGCTCCCAGACCCGTAGCGCCATTTGCTGCCGTGTTTGAACCTGCG
>WNGK01008483.1_pt1 | contig 14232 bp, 12 predicted proteins | sample 5400601 | NCBI WGS metagenome assembly WNGK01 (sample SAMN13153376, study PRJNA577476) | soil metagenome | isolation source: 60 cm soil or saprolite under Garry oak tree replicate 1 | place: USA:California | collected 2016-06-15 | reverse complement strand
GGTTCGCGGTCGCCATGCGCTTGATTAAAGCTCTGACCTCCGAACTCGCTTGCGGCCGACCCCCACTTTTCCGCTGCGAAATCCTGGTCCAATAGATTCTGAAGCCCTTTCGCTGCCAACCGACCAACGTGTCACCGTTAACCATGTGCAAGGCGTTTCGCCAAGGGGCCCAGATTCGGGAAAGCACCAACCAAAACACTCGGTCGCCCTTCTTCAGTCTGGGGACTCCCTTCCTTCTCTTCAGCACTCCCAACTGTTGCCGCAAAGCCAAATTCTCATGGGCCAAGTCACGGCGCTCCTCAAGAGCTGCCATAATCAGAATTCCCAGCCATCGCATTGCCTTGATCATGGGTTGGAGTGTGGAGGGGACCGGCTCAACACTCGATGGCTTTCATGCCAACGGAGTTTTGGCGAACGACAACTCCAAGTTCTTATTGATACTGGACGTAATCAGATGGGTTTACCTGCGGGCAAGTGGGTTGCAACCGGCGGGATACTGATATGCCTTAGCCAGTCTCGATGGTCTTGAGGAGGCGAAATCTAATGTTGCGCCGTCTCCTCACACTGCGAGTACAGTTCTTCCAGGCGCAAGTTCGCAACGAGAAATCGTGGCGGCGAGCGCAGGACGAGTGTCCTTCATTGCGGGGAGTACCGTCCTCACGATAGAACCGCGCCAGATGAAATCAGCCATACCGGCAGGCTCGAGCGTTGGCAGCCAGGTCGTCTCAACTCTGATTTCGACTGGCGTGTCGATTTCCAGAAGATGTTCTCCTCTGAATAACACGCCGGTGCGGCTGATATTTTCTGTTTTCGCTTCGTACCAGTCAGGCTTGTCACGCATGCGGTAATGAATCGACAGCCTTTCTTGCCGGGCCGCGGTTTGCTCATGCAAATCACCCTGATGATAACATGCCAAGCCCAGAGCTTCCATACTGAATTCGTAATGCCTACGGGCGGTTGAGGAGCCGAGGAGAATACTCATACAAACCGAGGTACCAATGAGAAGGCCATATCTAAGGCGGGGATATGAGGATTGGGAGAGCCCGATAAGGAAAGTTCTTCGCCTCGACTTTCTGCGCCACACAAGAAAAATCGTTCAGTGCGGTTTCAAAGGACGACCGTGGTTGAAGTGCCTGTCGCCTCGAAAACAGCCGGCATCTCTGTTTGGGCGATGCACACAAAGCATTGGACGACAACAGGATCAAACTGAGTATCGCTGGCTTCGACCAAGCGGCGCATGGCTTCTTCGAACGGCAAGCCCTGCCGGTAGGGTCGGGACGAGACCATCGCGTCAAAGGCATCGATCACTGAAACGATGCGCGCCCCAATTGGGATCTCATCCCCCTTCAGTCCCCCGGGATAGCCGGAGCCATCGTAGCCCTCGTGATGATGCAAGATGTAGAAACTTGTTCTCTCGAGACCCGGAAAGAGCCGAGCCACGGCCCAGCCGTATTCGGGGTGCTTCTTCATGAGCGCGTACTCTTCTACGGTAAGACGACTGGGCTTTCTCAGGATCGCGTCGGGAACTCCGATCTTCCCGATGTCGTGGAGCAGCGCGGCCACCTCAACATCCTTGAGGACGCTTTCTTCCATGCCGAGCTCTTGAGCGACGCGCACGGCCCATTCGGCAAGCCTGGTACTGTGGTATCCGGTGTTGAGGTCCTTTAGATCCAGGAGCTGGTTGAAGGCGCAGACCAGCGAGTTGTGCATGGAGGATAGCTGCTCTTCCAGCTCCTTCACCCGCAGCCCGGCCGGAGCCCATGCCACGCCAACTCCGCCTGATTTTTCCTCTGTCATCATGATGCCCTCCCTACTGCACCGAGGAGACCGCTTGATACAAGTCTAGGCGGCCCTTGTTCAACGAGGAGTTGATATATTTTGCGTGGGCGAGCGCTTGCGCGGCCGTGGTCTGGTTGGCCGTTGACACGGCGCTGCGGATCAAAGCCGCACCGCCGGAGACAAACGGCGCGCTAAAGGAGGTTCCCCAGCCTGCCGCATAGGTCCCGTAAGGGTAGGGGCTGATGATCCCTTCACCGGGGGAAGCAACCCACACCAGATCCTGCCCATAGTTCGAGAAAGAGGAGCGCTGGTCCTGGTTGTTGGTCGAAGCCACGCCCATAACCATACTCGTAAAGGCCGCGGGATAGACCAACTCATCCTTGCCATCGTTTCCTGCTGAGGCCACGCAGATGACACCTGCATGGTTCGCGTAAGTGACCGCTTGATTCATCGACTGGGAAGAGGTCGGGAGGTCAAAGCTCATGTTGATGACGTTGGCGCCGTGCTGAACGGCGTAGTAGGTCGCCCGCAGGACGTCAGAGAGATTTCCGTACCCGGTCGATTGGAACGCTTTGAGTGGCATGATCTTGGCGGTTGGCGCAACCAGGTGGATGATGCCGGACGTCATCGTTCCGTGGCCGAAGGCGGCATACTGCGAATTTTGAAACGTCGTGGCGCCAGTCTGGTTCACGACCGCCATAGTTGACTGATTGACTTGCACCGGGTAGGCATTATTTACTACGGACATGGTCGACTGGTTGACATCAGTCAGCTCAGAGCCGCCCGAAGTGTTGCGAGTGAAATCGTAGCCGGTGACGAGCACCCCTGCGAAAACCGGATGGGTCGGATCGATGCCGGTATCAATCACAGCGACGGTCCCCGAACCAGTTACTCGTCTGTACATGCTCTGCTCGTCGGAAAGGCGCACAATATAAGCAGCCGGCTGGTGCACATAGCCGTCCCCGCCGGGCTGCAGGAGGAGCTTCGCGATGAAATCGAGGAGGTTGAAAACAGTACCGAGAAGGCCGCCGAGAAGACCGCCACTGCTTGTTTGCGTCGGGGTGACCAGGAACACTTGGCCCTGGGTCCCATCCAATTGCCCGACAACCGTGCAGCCTACGGTGACACAACTCTTTTGAAGAGAAGTCAGGCCATTTGTGTCGCGCGCGATAACATTGTTGTTCTGAGCCGCGGCTGGGCTAGCTGAGAGCACGAGCAACAGGAATGGGAGGAACAGGATTTTGCGCTTCATAACTCCCACTTTTGTAATGCTGAGCATTAAGTTCTCCATGTTTTTTAGCCTCCAGTATGATTTGGGTGCTGTTCAGGCACTGCCAATCTGCCCCCGGTACTTTGTTTTCATGACAACAATGAGCTTTTTTAGTCAGCGAGTCGATAGTACGGGTGTATCAGTACTTTTGTGCTTTCGAAGCTCGAATGAGGTGGAAACTCGTGGACACATATCAGAGCCCATCTTTTGGTTCCGACTGTATATCTTGCTTTGTTTCAGCGTCTTGCACGGGTACGACCAGGGTGTATTCGCCGCCGATTTCGAGCCTGAAAGACTGCTGGTCCCCTCCACTAAACTCGGCCTGGAATTCCCCGTATTGATTAGTAGTGGCTAGGGCCAACGTCTCATTGCCTCGAAGGACGGCTATCGAGACATCGAAGAAGCCCTGCTCGGACCCCGAAGAATCGAGAATTTGGCCCATCAGGGAAATTCGGCCGGGTTGGTCTTCGAGGTCGAGACGCAGGTCCACTCGCATTTTCCCAGCCTCGTAGAGGAGCTGCCGAGCGATCTTGGTGAAGGGTGAAGGCTGGCGGTAAGAGCCGTAAGCAGCGTAATATGCTTTCGCAACGCGAAGCGAGCTCTCAGGAGGCTGATAGGCAGCTTCCCTGGATGAGATTTCTGAGACATTACGCCACATCTGCATGGCTTTCCTGCAATCTTCGCAGCCTTCATCCAAGTGGCGCTGCATAGCTGCTTTTCGTTCAGAGCCAATCACTTGGCGGGCAAAATCGGCCCAGTCCTCTAAACCGAAGTGTTTCATATTCATTTCCTTCTTTTGAGGGTAGCTACTGCCACGACTTGATACCCATTCCCTTCTTCACTTAATAAGGGTAACTTTCATCGCAAAAAATATAGGGGGTGCGAAATTTTTTTTGAGCGATTTAGGATGGTAGGAATTTGCCTATAAGGGCGAAAGGCGCCCAGAAGTAAGGATGGGGATAGCGTTCACGTAACTCGATCATTGAGGCTTGAAGCGCGAGGGCCTTATCAGCATGTTCAGGCAAGCGGCCATAGAAGGATTTCATGAAATCGGCCGTGCTCTTGTCCTGGACATCCCACAAGGTAAGCAGCAAAGATTGGGCGCCTGCATAGAGCAAACCGCGAACCATTCCAAGCAATTCGTCACCCGCAGCGACCACATTCATTCCCGTAGCGCAGCCGCTCAGCGTTATCAATTCCGCTGGCAATTTGAGGGAATAGAGATCATAGAGGCTCAGATACGAGCCGCCCAATCGAATCCCTGAAAACATGGGGTTGTCTTTCCGAAAATGGCCATGCGTGGCGATATGAATGAACCGGCTTTCCGCGCCTATGTCTTTCAATGTCTGCACGGTCGCGTCAGGACCGAGGAAAAGCTGCGGCCGGGGAAGCATTGTGGCGACGGTCTGGACTTCATCCAGAATGTGAGGCGTTTGAGGATCTTGGATGCCGAAAATTAAAGAGGGCCCGGAATGGTTGGCTGGTTTCTGGTGACACCGGGCATAGATGGCGGCGCTTGGCGCGTAGGATACAGTGAACGAATCAACCAGATATTTCGCTCCGTCAAAAAGCGCGTGAAAGGGCAGGTAATGCAGTTCCTCGTGCGGCACGATCACCAAATGGCGCCGATCGAGGCGATGGCGCATCGGGGCAATCAGTTCCTGGTAGAGATCTTTGAGATGGCTTTGAGTTGCCTCTAAGAGAGCCTTTCCAAAGGTTTGGACATATTTCGGGTCGAGGCGGAACTTGGAGAGCTGAAACTGCAGCTTGCGCAGCAGGTTTTTGACTCGGGAGATGAGAGTGAGCGGAACAATCTCCAGGCTCTCGGAACTTATTAAGGCGGCAACAATGCGGTCTCGAATTCGAAAATATTCCGCCACGATGGCGTCGGGACCCAGGGCAGAGCGAATCGCATCCAGGCTCGTTACGTCGGGGCTTTCGAATCCGGGATAGTCAGATTCCGCGGCGGGCATATCTCGCAAAGCGCGCAAGAAGTCTTTTTCGTGGGCTCGCACTTGGGATTGAAGATCTTCCAGTTGCTTGGACCTTTCCCCTCCTTGCCGTAGCTGCTCCAATTCGATGCGATGGTAGTACCAGTTCAATTCTTCCCGGAGTTCCCGGATTCGACGAGCCAAGTCACTCTGGGCAGGTTCAAGGGCTACAAGGGGATGTCCGCGGTGGAAGATCAGGTCCCGGAGGACGCGAGATTTTGCCTGTTCCATGTACCCAAAAGCCTCTTCCAATGAGGCCGCGCTCGAGTCGCGGCTCATGCATAGGTTCACCAGGCTTTCGTACACTTCCAGCCGATTCTTCATGAACGCAATCTTCAACTCTTCGCGTCGCAGACTGCTCCGAAGGGCTTCGAGCGATTCTCGAGCCGCTCGGTAGTAATCGTATGCCGCCTCCACGTTCCGCGCCGCCTCCTCGATCTGACCCATCAGAAGGTTGGCTTGGTATTTGAGGACATTGGACTCGACCTGGGCCAACAGTTCGAGGGCTTGCTGGCATTCGTGACGCGCTTCTTCAAGTCCTTCCGCGCGTAGAGCCAGACGCGACAACATCAGGTGACAGAGAACCGCTTTCGTCTCGAACCCCGAAGCTTGGAAGAATTCAAGAGCCCTCAAGCAGAGGCGGCGGGCCTCAAAGAGCCGGCCTTGGTTGTAAAGCACCAGGGCCTGATACAAGTTGATCAGGTGCGGCCAGACGTGGTTCTTTTCCTGAAGAAACATGGTCCTGGCCTGAGCGAAGCATTCGAGCGCGCGAAGCGCCTTTTCCTGCTGGCCCAGCGCAATGGCGAAGTTGGCAAGAGATTTGGCGCTCTCGTAGCCCATCTTGAGCTTCTGGAATTGAGCGAAGGCTTGCTGGGCCGTCTCGGCCGCTTCTTCACTAAGGTTCAATTCCAGGTAGATCTCGGATAGGTCGAGGTCGCAGAGGGCGTGATGGTAGGGATCGCCCACTTTTTCGCACATCTCGCGCGTGGCCCGTAACATTTCGATGCCCCGGTTGTATTCGCCCCGGAGATAGAACAAATAAGCAATGTTGTAGTCCGCTTGCGCAACGACGAGCGGCATTTCGTGTTCTTGGCAAAAGGCGCGCGCACGCTCGTAAGTGGCAAGAGCTCTGTGGAAATCATTCAGACTGATGAGGCAAACCGCGATGTTGTGCAGAGAGGCGGCAATGCCTTCCGGGTCCTTGTCAGGCAGCAGGCTATCGAGCGCGCGCTGATAACCAGCGAGGGCCTCGGGAAAACGGTCTTGACGATAGAAAATATTTCCGACGTTAATCTCCAGGCGTGCCAATCGCACGCCTTCCCCCCGGCCTTTAAAAATCTCCCTTGCCCGATCCGCGGCTGCGGAGGCGCGTTCATACTCGCCGAGCAAGATAAGCGGCTGAATCGACGCGCTGAACGTGCGCCCTGCCTCCAAGTCCGCATTTTCCTCTTGGAATAGCCGGATGGATTGTTCAAGCAGTTCAACTGAAGACTTGCTGTCCCCCATAAACCAAAGAGTGTTGCCCTTTGCTCGGAGGCCATGGGCCTGAGCTTTTTTGTTTCCGATTTGGTCTGCGATTTGAACGGCAGCCTCTGCGAGCGCGAGAGCTCCTTGCAAGTTCACCCTCAATTGTGCGCTCACTGCCTCATCGAGCTGCGGCACAACCTCGGCACAAATCAGTTCAGGATGGCTGGAGAGAAACTCTTTCCGCCCCTCCTCGTCCGTGAGCTTTGCGAGTTCCGCGAAAAGCTCTCTCGTCTGAGAATTCTTCTCCGTATTCAAACTCACACAAAGCCTGCCTTCTCAAGGCTCTTCCTCAGCCGTCCGAGACATCGTCCACGGATAAACCCAATTGAGCCAGTGGCAATTCCCAATCTGCCGGCGATTTCACGATAGGGGAGCGCTGGGACCTCGTAAAAGAGCATTTGGACAAGCTGGCGGCACCGAGGCGTGAGCTCCGTCAGGGCCTCACGCAGGGCCTGCTCGCGCTCCACCTGGCTCGAGATTTCTTGCGGAACTTCACCCAAACCCCCTGCGCCTTCGTCCTTCGCTTCCGACGGCTCTTGTGAGACGTAGTGCAGTTGGTCTCGTTTCCAGTGGTAACACTTGTGGGAAGTAACTCGGAGCAGCCACGCAGGCAGAGCCTCCGGCTCGCGCAATCGCGGCAGTTCGGAATGTAGCTCCAGGCATACCGCTTGAAAAATATCCGCGGCATCATCCGGAGATAGGCCGTATTTCAGAGGAATCGAATAGATGAGGTTTTTGAACTTGTCCACCAGGGCATGCCAGGCGTTTTCATTGCCTCTTAAGCATTCTTGGACTAAGTGGGCATTCGGCAACAGGCGTCCGCTGGATTCGGGTGTTTTGGTCCGCGCCCTGATCATCGGGTCTTGCCGGATTCCCCCTGGCGGAAAAAGAGCTCCTCCGCATTCCAAAGCGTATAGTCGTTCAAGTTGGCGGGCTGAAAATTTCCCAAACTCGTCTTTGCTCCAACTAGGACATGAGGACTCACCAAGCAAATCAGTGGCAGATTCTCCGCCACCAATTGCTGGACTCGATCGTACAGCCGCTTTCTATCCTGGTACTTGAGGGTGGTGAGCTGCTGACGCATCAGCCGATCGATTTCCGCTTCCCACGGCGCCGGTGGCGCGGTTCGGTGCAGCTTCCAGATGTGCATGCCGCCGTCCAAAAGCCACACGTTCCTCTCCGGATTTGGATCGGCGTCGCTGCCCACGAGCCCCAGGACACACGCCTCGTAATCGTAGGTTTCAAAAACCCGGTTCATCAACGCTCCAAACTCGAGAGGCACGATCTGAACGCGCATTCCAAGCCGACTCAAATCGTCTTGGATGATCGTCGCGATTTTCGCACGCTGGGCATTTCCCGCGCCGGCCGCGATGGTGAATTCCACCGTCTGGCCGCGGGAGTCGATCAGGGCGCCGTCACTTTTCCAGGAGAAGCCCGCCCCCCGGAGTAATTCCCGCGCCTTTTCCAATGACCTCGGAGGCTGAGGAACGGCGGAATTAAACCAGAGCTTGTTTCCGGGCGTCACTTGGTCCCAGAGCGGCGCTGCTCGCCCTTGATAAACGAGGCGGACAATGCCCTCCCGGTCGATCGCTGCCGAGATGGCCTGTCGGAAGTTGACCTGCCGGAACCAATCCTGTTTGCGAGTCATCTCGTCAGGTTGTCTTGAGGGGAGATCGTTCAGATTGAAAAACAGGAATTCGTACTGAAGCCCCGGCCCCAAATCAAAGAGCTTATAGCCTCGTGCCTGCTGATCGTTATGAAGGGCCGAAAAGTTCTCCGCGCTGAGCCGGCTGATGACGTCGACTTCGCCGGATTGAAACCGAATAACCTCGGCATCCTCGCTCGGAACGAACAGGAAGGTGATTCCGTCGAGATAGGGAAGCCGTCGATTTTCCCGGTCCGCCTTCCAGTAGTAGGGATTCCGCTCGAGAGTGATTCGCTGGCCGGGGACATACTCCTGAATTCGAAACGGGCCCAAGCCTGCGATCTGTTGCGGCGAGGTCGTCAGGCCCCAGGTCCCGGCGATTTTCCCATTTTTATACGACTCTTCAAGAAGGTGGCGGGGCAAGATGGCAACGCTATCAAATAGCCGCTCAGCAGCGGCATCGGCCTCCGCTAAATCAACTTGCACCTGGTAGTCGTCAATTTTGTGAACTGTTATCGGTTTTCCGCCCACCGTCAAGAGGTCGAGCTGCGCGGAGTGAACCTTGGGGTCCAAAAAAACTTGGAAAGAAAAAAGGACGTCGTCGGCATTAAAAGGCGAACCATCAGAAAATCGCAAGCCCCGCCGAAGTTGCAACGTATAAGTTTTCCCATCCCGCGAGACCTTCCACGATTTCGCCAGGGCCGGTTCCGTGCGCTGCGTGTAACGATTGATATGAATGAGGTCCGCCGCCATCAAACCGATCACCTGCTGGGAAGGAAGGTCTGTGGCGGTGACGGGATTGAGAGTTTTGGGCTCGGAGCGAAGTGATGCAACTAATTTGCCTCCAAAGCGGCCCGGCTCGCCGCCGGTGACCAGAACTTCTTCGCCCGCGTGAAGAGGTTGAGGGCCCTGAGCGCCGGCTGCGTTTAACAAACACGTCGCGACGATGATTGCAAACAGAGCGATTGCCATTGCGGTTTTTACATCCGGTCGTGTCCACTCTGTCGCGAAAGTTTTGGGGGACTCAGAAGCGTACAATCTTCACCTGCTCCTGGAGGATCTTACATAGCTGGTAGTAAAGCAGAAACACTGCGACCAACGCAAGTCCCGGAACAAACATCCACCCATAGGATGTTAAGACATAGTATTTTTGCAGGCTCGCCAGCATGTTGCCCCAACTGGGCACCGGCTCTCCGACGCCTAAGCCGAGAAACGACAAAGTGACCTCCGCCAGGATATACTGCGGCGCCAGAAGCGCCGCCTGCGTTAACAAGAGGCCATAAGCCTCCGGCAGCACGTGACGGCGCAAAAGGTAAAAATCAGAAGCCCCGAAACCGCGAGCCGCAAGAACATAATTACGCTCTCTTGCGCTTAGGACGACACCGCGAATCAAGCGTGCCGGCCGCGCCCAGCCGACCATTCCAATCACCAGAACCAACATCAGGAAAGCCTGGGTCGGTCGAATGTGCAAGGGGAGGAAAGCTCGCACGGCAAATAACAGGTAAAGCCACGGTAAAGCCAGGAAAAGCTCCGCGGAGCGCATAACGACATCGTCAACTAACCCTCCGTAAAACCCCGCTAGGGCTCCCAGAGCTAGGCCCAGGGCGAGAGAAACGGCTGCGGCCATCAGTCCGGAAAACAGAGAGATCTGCCCGCCGTAAAGCAGCCGGGAGAACTGATCCCGTCCGAAGTCGTCACTTCCCGCCAGATATATGCGCGCTGGTTCTTCGACCCCGAACAAATGCCAAGACGAATCGAACATCCTCGCGATTTTGTATCGCGTCCCCCGGACGAAGAAGCGGAGCGGAAAGGCTTGGCTTTGATCCTCGACGTAAGCGCCGAAGGTTTCTGGTCGCGGCTCCCATCTATAAACGAACGGCCGCAAGTGTAAGTGTCCTTGAGAGTCGACGAAATGAAACCGGGTAGGGGGCGCAAACGGCATAGCTCGCTCTTGGCTGGCGAAGTCGTATGGAGCAAAGAAGGGAGCCCAGAGCACAATCAGATGCGCGGAAACAAGGACGGCCAGGATCAACCAAAGTTTGCGATCTCGGATCACAGACTACTCCATTCGGATTCGGGGATCAGCAAGGTATAGAAGCAAATCCGCCAGGAGATTTCCCCCCACAAGAAAGAGTGTGGAAAACATGACGGCGCCGATGACAAGATAAATATCGCGCGCCAGAATCGCCTCCACGAGCAGTGGTCCAATCCCAGGCCAGCTCATAATGACCTCCACGAGCAATGAAGCGCTCAAGAGGGTCCCCACTGAGAATCCAAAGAGAGAAATAAGCGGATTGGCCGCCGCCGGGAGAGCATAACGAAACAACACTCGCCCCTCCGGGATGCCGTGACCCCGCGCGGATCGAATAAAAGGTGAATCCAAGGCTTCGACCAAAGCGGTTCGGATGTGTCGAAACAGGGTTGGAAGGGAGCCCAAGACGAGACACATTACCGGGAGAAATAAGTGGGCAACAGTGTCCTCGACCTCTTTCCATGCGTTCAGTTGCGAAAACCGGGCGTCATGTAGACCTCCGGTCGGGAACCAGCCCGTGCGGAGCGCGCACCAGAGCAGTACGAGGGCGAGCAGCAGATCCGGAATAGCCAGCAGTGAAGTGGTCCCCACTGTTAAGACGCGGTCCGGCCATTTGCCCTTGCGGGACGAACTCCACACGCCTAAGGGAATTGCGACAAGCCATGAAAGCAAGGCGGCGGTTGCGGTCAATAGAAGTGTGTTTTTCGCTCTAGCTACAAGCAACGGCGCGACGGGCGTGTCATAGGAAAAAGAAAAGCCAAACTCGCCGTGTAGAACCGACCGCAGCCAATGGAAATATCTTATGGGGAGGCGCTGATCCAGCCCGTACTTTGACCGCATCGCGGCCACGGTCGCTTGCGAAATCTGGGGATTCAGCCTCATCTGTTCGAAATAGTCACCCGGAGCAAGCGCGCCAAAAAGAAAAGAGAGCACGGAAACCCCGATAAGGAGAAACACGGTGTGGACCAGGCGGCGGAAAAAATATCGCATTTTAGCAACCCGCTTGGGGCGATTCTCACGCCGTTGATTCTAATCTTGGAACCGAGGCAATCAATTGCTGAGTGTAAGGATGCCGAGGGTTGTTAAACAATTCGGAGGTTCGAGACCACTCGATAATCCTCCCTTGGCGCATGACTGCAACTTCGTCGGCGATGTTGCTCACCAGTGCCAGGTCGTGAGAGATGCAAAGATAAGTGAGGGCCTGAGATGCTTGAATGCCCAGCAGCAGGTTTACCATTTGTGCTTGCATGGAAAGGTCCAGTCCGGCGAGGGCCTCGTCCAAAATAAGGAATTTTGGCCCGAGAACCAGAGCTCGCGCCAGTGCCAACCTTTGGCGCTGGCCGCCGCTAAATTCCAAAGGAGATTTGTCTCCCCACTGTGGCGACAATCCTGTTTGTTCCATCGCCGTTAAAGCTCGCTGCCTCCGGTCTCGCTTGGAGCCTTCCCCGTGAATCACGAGCGGCTCCGCAACGATCTCAACGGCACTGAGGCGTGGATCCAAGGCCGTTGTCGGGTCCTGAAAGACAAGCTGAATCTGCCGCCGCACCCAGAACCTCTCCTGGCTCGAGAGATCCAGGAGGCTTTTCCCTTCATACCAGATTTCTCCTGAGCTCGGCTCCTCCAACCGCGCCAGGCAACGTGCCAGAGTCGATTTTCCGGCGCCGGATTCCCCCACGACCGCTAGCGTGGAGCGAGCGCGGATCGACAATCCCACATGCGAAAGCGCCTCGACCAAGAACTTTTTGCGCGTGAGCCAGCGGCCCTGCGCGTACCGTTTGCATAGACCGCGGACGCGCACCAGCGGCTCCCCCGTTTGAAGTTTGTCGTCAGCCGCCATATTTGAAACAGCGGACTCTCTGCGAGATTTCAACTTGGACTTCCTGCGGTTCTCGCGCGGTGCAAACCTCCATCCGCTCCGGGCATCGCGGTTCGAATGGGCAACCTTGCATCAAATTGGCTGGATCTGGTGGGCTACCAGGAATCGTCGGAAGAACTCTGCGTGGCCGGAAAGCGCCTTCGTCTCCCCATTCAAGAACGCACCGCATCAAACCGGTAGTGTAAGGATGCAAAGGGCGTCGGAGAATTTGCGTCGTGTCGGCTTCCTCAACGATTCGGCCCGCATACATGACCAGGATGCGGTCTACCACCTTCGCCAAAATCGCCGGATTGTGGCTAATGAAAAGGAAGGCGATCTGAAAGCGTTCTTTCAGATCAATGAATAAAGTCAGCACTTCCGATTGGACCGTGGGATCGAGCGCCGTGGTCGGCTCATCCGCAATCACGAGTGCAGGTTTGCAGGCGATGGCCTGGGCAATCACCGCGCGCTGCCGCTGCCCCCCGCTCAGTTGATGGGGATAAGCATTGAAGATCCGGTTCGCATCGATGAAATGCAGTTGATCGAGTAACGCCCCTGCCTCATCGAGGCATCGCCGCTTTCTCCAGGGTCGATGGGCCCGAATCACTTCTGCAATCTGGTCTCCCACGCGCATCACTGGATTCAATGCAATCTCAGGCTCCTGGAATATGATCGAGATCGTTGCGCCACGAAGTTGCCGAAGCTGGCTCTCGCCAAGCCCCATAAGTTCAGTTTCACCAAGGAGAATGGAGCCGCGTACATCGCAGATGGTCGTCGGAAGCAGCCGAAGTAACGATAGTGCAAGTGTGGTTTTTCCACAACCCGATTCGCCAAGCAAGCCTACGGCCTCTCCTGAAGCGATGGTGAAATCAGCTTGATTTACGGCCGCAACTTCCGTCCCGCCCTCTGGCCGGTAACGAACCGTCAGACCTCGAACCTGGAGCAACGGGTCTCTCGATGACTGTTCCAAAGGCGCCTCCCTCCTGCACTGTCGGTTCATGTTCGCGCATGTCAGATACGTTTGCAATTGTTGCTGGATCTGGGGGCGATCGCCATACTCACTAAAACGACAGCTTTATTGGTGGCGGCAGCGAAGGGCTGTGCTTCGCCAAAAGCGGATCGCCTGTGAAAAACATCTTGGCCGACAGGCTCTATTCCATTTCGCCTCAGAATGAAATCGGCTTGGGAAATTGTTTGGCGGAATGGTTTGAAAGGCGGCGAGGCTCGGTTGTCGGTGGAACAAGAATCCTCCCACAGAGGGCGACCGTTGTGGTCGTTGCAGAAGGCTGGCTGAACTGGTTGAATTGCTCAAGCCGCCCGTCGGACGTAGCGATGGTGGAGACCTCCCACCTGCGGGAGTTCAACAATCTCTCCCATCCCCGGCGGCTGAACGGTCCTCGGCTCCGGGGCGTCTTTGCTCAGCGCTAAGTGAGTCCGGCTGCGGTGATAATACTCCAAATAGCTTTTCAAGATCTTTCGCAGATGCCCTTCTCCTAGCACGATCACATGATCCAGGCAGTCACGCCGGATGGATCCGATCAACCTCTCCACGTAGGCCCGCTGCCATGAGCTAGCCGGAGACGAGAGGACCTCCTCCATGCTCATGCCGCGGATTCGTTGGTGGAACTCACACCCATAGATCTTGTCCCGATCTCGCAGCAGGTAACGTGGTGCAGTGTCTTCGGGAAAGGCCTCGACCATCTGTTGTCCGGTCCACCCCGCCGTCGGATGCTCCGTCACGTTAAAGTGAACCACACGCCGGCGGTGATGAGCCAGCGCTACCAAGACAAACAAGACCCGAAAGGTGGCAGTCGGAACCGTGAAGAAATCGATCGAGACCAGATCCTGGACGTGGTTGTTCAGGAAAGCTCTCCAAGTCTGGGAAGGGGCCTTCCGGTACTTAGGCATGAGGCGGGAACCCGTGCGCTCGGAAATCTCCAGTCCCAGTTTGAGCAATTCCCCGTGAATGCGAGGCGCGCCCCAATACGGGTTCGCGCTCGCCATCCGCTTGATTAACGCTCTGAGGTCCGAACTCGCTTGCGGCCGACCTCCACTTTTCCGCTGCGAAACCCTGGCCCAGTAGATTCTGAACCCCTTTCGTTGCCAACCGACGACCGTCTCAGCGTTGACCAG
>WNGK01006714.1_pt1 | contig 14232 bp, 10 predicted proteins | sample 5400601 | NCBI WGS metagenome assembly WNGK01 (sample SAMN13153376, study PRJNA577476) | soil metagenome | isolation source: 60 cm soil or saprolite under Garry oak tree replicate 1 | place: USA:California | collected 2016-06-15 | reverse complement strand
GGGCTCCAACGATTTTATACTATGGCCTGCTCTTTTTCCACCTGGCTGCCGCACAGACTGCCCCGCTTCCAAGCGTCCTCAATACTACCGAAAATATCTCTGCCTATGTCTTGAAAGGAACTGACGGAACGCTGCGCGTAGTAGTCATTAATAAAGAACCGCGGCACGGGATTGAGATCGCGGTAAGTCCAGGCTCATCCTATCATACAATGACGACTTTCCGCATGCGGGCAGCATCACTCATCGCAACAACCCACGTCACGCTTGGGAATACCACTCTAGCCGCAAATGGAATGTGGCGTATGCCACCATTATCACATGAGCCTATACAGGCAGTGCCAACCGTGCTGAGTGTTCCAGCAAATTCAGCCGCTCTTTTTACTTTTTCTGCGTAAGGGGATAGATATGCGCAAGCCGGATAAATTCTCAGCACCTGTCGATATTTCTGAGCAAACAACAATACCAACTATGCCCATTCTTGATATTCCTGATCTGCCAACGATTCGCCAGCCTGCGTTGAGTTCTCAGAAGCAGTACAGCGCGATCCAGGAATGGGTGATCGTCGGTCTCTTTCTCGCCATCGCGCTCCTTGTTCGCCTCTATGCCGCCTTTCATACGGGTCTGGAAGTCGATGAGCCGATTTACCATAATGCCGCCGCCTTGGCACTCCGCTATGGCTATCCCTCGCTTCGGCCGGCGTATCACCACCCGGTGATACCGTTTCTCTATCATCCTCCGTTCTATCTCTTTCTCCTCATGGGCTGGTTCAAACTGTGGGAAAGTATCAGCTATCTCACTGGTAGGATGCTCAGTGTGATCATCTCGCTCATCATGCTTCTCCTGCTTTATGTGTTTACGAGACAGGTCTTAGGCAGAAAAGTGGTCCTGATTGCCCTGGTGCTTGTTGGCAGTGATGTCTGGATTATTTTCACCAACCAGGCCATTTATCTGGAAAACTCGCTCATGCTTCTCATCATTCTCGCAATCTGGGTCTACTGGCATGCGACACATACCTTCCCATCATCGCGTTCTCGCTACCTGATGTGGTACGGGCTCGCCGGTCTTCTTGCCGGGTGCGTGATCATATACAAACAAATCGGCGGCTTTATTGTCCTGGTGGTTCTTTTGAACCTCCTGCTCCAGCGCAAGCACTGGCTTGGACATGCTGTGCTTTGCGGGATGATGCTGCTCGTTGTGGCTGGCTATGGATTAGCGATGCACCTTGCGTTTGGAACGCTGTATCATACAGCATTGTTGGATCAACTTTACCGGACGCTGGGAAAGAAAGCTGCGCCAGGACTCAACGATAGCGTGCTGGTGGCGCTCCAGGCTATCTGGAGCCGGTACTGGATTTTTCTTGTGACCATTGTCGTGCTACTTGGTGGGTCTGCCATCACCCTGCTCCGCTATCTTCAGGGAATGTTTCGCCGCCGGAACGTATCTCAGCCGGTGATCGTCAGCTGGGCGCTTGGTGGAGTACTGTTTGCGCTTAGTATCTCGTTAAAAAGCCCACATTATATGATCCTGTGGATAGTGCCACTCTACCTGGTGCTCGCACAGGAAATCTATGAAGCGCCGCGGAACAGACGGTCCCGCGCCCGCTTGCATGGTTTCTCTCGCCGTGCTCAGGCGCTTGGTCTCCTCCTCTGTGTCCTCTTCCTGGTAGGAGACGTCTGGGGCTTCCAGGCACGATTTTTGCATACTCACGGCGATTCCTTGCAGCAAGCAGATTCCTATATCAACGAAACGTTGCCGCCAACTGCCGTGGTGCTGACCCAGAACTACATTGGCGTTGACCTTGTGCCACAATTTCTGGATATTACGCTGATCACGACCCCGCAGCAGATCTTACAGAAAGGCGTCACCTTTATGGCGCTCTATTGGAGCGATACCGAACCTATCTCACCAAGTCTTGGCCCGGTGAATCGCTATTGTCTCCCGATGAGGGAGTTTACAGGCTTCAAAGATCATGTAGAAGTCTGCAAGATTGATCCCATTGCCCTGGCGGCAGTAGCAAATCCACCAGAGAACCCCAGCAGTAACGGCCCATAACCTCCCAGCAGTAAGAGAAACGCATATAGAAAGAATGTCCTCTCTGTTCTAACCACTTCAGTTACCCCAGAAGGCCATCTTCTCAATCAGGAACCTGCAACTGTTCGGCTACCGCAGCATACACCGGCGTGCACCACTGCACTCGATACTCGGAACGATTGCCCCGTGCCACGTCAAAGTAGAGCTTCTGCAGCGTACTGCTGATCGGCCCAACCTTCCCGTCTCCAATAGAGCGATGATCTACCTTCACAACAGGAGCGATCTGTGCCCCCGTGCCGCACAGGAAAATCTCGTCAGCTCCATAGAGTTCCGTGCGGTCTACCTGTCGCTCGCGCGTAATACGGCCAAGTTCGCGCCGCGCCAGCTCCATCACGGTTTCACGGGTAATACCCAGCAATATATTCTCCGTCGGCGCAGGCGTCACCAGTTCACCATTCACCACCAGGAAAATGTTCTCGGCGCTTCCCTCGGAGACATGACCCTCGTGCGTAAGCATAATCGCCTCGTCGAAGCCGTTCTGAATCGCCTCGCTCTTCGCAAATGCCGAATTGACATACGCGCCACAAATCTTACTCCGGGCGGGGATAGCGTTATCATCAACGCGCCGCCAGGAGGAAACGCCGCAGTGAAGCCCACTGATATCGATATAGTTCCCCAGCGGCTGTGCAGTAATAACCAGGTGGTCAGGAAGGCCATGTAGACGTACACCGATTGACAAATCAGCCTTATAAGCAATTGGTTTTATGTAGATATCTCTGCGCAGGCCATTGCGCCTCACCAGTTCTAGACTTATATCAATAAGCTGGTCAATCGTATAGGGAAGCGAGATCTGAAGAATCTTACACGAGCGCAGAAACCGTTCGAAGTGCTCTCGAAGGCGGAATATGTAGACTTGCTGCTCTTTCTCATTCCAGTAGCCTCGAATGCCCTCGAAGCACCCGGTACCGTAAGCAAAACCGTGTGTATGTACAGAAATCACGCCACGCTCAGAAGGCACAAACTCGCCGTTCATGAAGAGTTCTTTGACGTCCATAGTATATCTGGTAAGCAGCAAAGGAGCTACCTACCTTCCCTCCTTCTTTCTGTTTCTATCTTTTGCAACGAATGAGGCGCAAGAAATGTGCTATGGTAACTAAATCGTACCGAATAAGAGACCTCTAGAGGAGATCCAGGCAAACAAGAGATGGAGAAGTGTAGCAGAGGTCGTAGGGGCCGGTTTACCGCGCCCCGGCGGGGTGTAGGGGGCGCCATCTGGGGAACAATCAGACTATCACTGATGGAGCAACCGCTGCTGCGCAGTTGACCGCGTACATCAGCGCAGCGTATTGCATGTATATCGCTATCACGAAGGCCAGCGCTGCTATGAATAGCAGCGCCAGGCACCAGCACGTGCATTCTTTGCCTCCTGTTCGCCATTGAACAGTATCATGACTTCACCTAATTATAAGACGTTTTTATGCTCGTTGTCCAGAAATTTCAAAAGTCAATCTTAGAACGACGCCAACCAATGTGATATCACCATGCAACCAGGCGTATTTCTTGTGTATACCCCTCCAGGCGTTGTACAATGGCCTACACGATTCATCTTAGCTCCGTTCCCTTCGTATAGCTTCAGAAAGTGAGGCGAGTTGTGCGTAATCACAAATGGTACCTGTACCCCTGGCATTTGCCGGTTCTTCTCTCGTTTCTAGGTATCCTGCTCATGCTCCTGGCAGCGTGCGGTCAAAGCTCTTCCAACCCTCCCACCAGCGGAACACCCACCCTGGCAACCGACCAGACATTAATTCTTCCCAACGTCGGCACTCGCGATATCGGCTTTCTCGATCCCGCCTTAGGGCCAGATGCAAACTCGGCCCTCGCCGTCGGTATGATCTATAGCGGTTTGGTGCGATCAGACAAAAATCTCAACGTTGTGCCTGATCAGGCAACCTGGGATATTTCTTCCGATAACAAGGTCTATACCTTTCATTTGAAACCGGGCATCATGTTCTCGGATGGCACACCCATCACTGCGCAAACCTACGTCTACACCCTCACGCGGGCGCTGCTCCCAGAGGTGAAATCGGGCATCGCCACTTTCTTTGAAGGCGCCATCGTCGGCGCCAATGCCGTCAACAGTGGCAAGACAAAAACATTGGCAGGTGTAAAGGCCATCGACGGCCAGACCCTGCAGATCACCTTGACGCAGCCCACTCCCTATTTCCTCGAAGTACTTACGAACTCGCTCTATTTCCCCCTGAACCAGAAAATCATCGATCAGTATGGACAGACCGACTGGATCAACCATGCCGCGGGCAATGGCATCGGTTCTGGCCCCTTCATGGTCAAGGAGTGGGATCATAATGTCAAAATGGTTCTGGTTCCCAACCCGCGCTACTATGGTCCAAAGACCAGGCTGAAAGAAGTAGACATGATCTTTGTGGGTGATGTCGGCACCGCCTTTAAAGCCTATCGCGCGGGACAATACAGCCTGCTCTGGAATATCCTGCCTTCGGATAGAGTCACCGCCAGGAGCATGCCAGGGTTTACCTCCAGTTCCCTGCTCCAAACTGACCTGCTCTTCTTCAGCAACAAAATGCCTCCGTTCGACAAATCCGCGGTACGCCAGGCCTTTGCCTACGCGATTGACAAAGTCACCTTAGCACATGCCATCTTCAAAGATGCAGTGACGCCGGCGCCGACCATTATTCCACCAGGCATGCCCGGTTATCAACCCGACTACCAGGGTATACCATTTGACCCGAATAAGGCCAAGTCTCTCCTACAATCAGTTTACCCCGATGTCAGCAAGGTACCCCCAATCATATTCTCTTATCCAAGCTCACAGGTGTCCTCACAGGAGGCTGCCGCCTTGCAGCAAATGTGGCAGACGGCCCTTGGCATTCAAATAAAACTGAACCCCGTGGAACTAAACGCCTATAATGACGAGACAGCCAGGCACCAGATCCAGTTTGGTTTCACCCAGTGGGGAGCTGACTTCCCTGATCCCTATGATTGGCTGACGCTCAACCTGCTCTCGACAGCAGCCAATAATAATGGCGATTGGCATAACCCCACCTTCGACCAGACAGTAATGCAGGCCGAGGCGACCTCAGGCGACGCCCGCATCGCTCTCTATAACAAGGCTGAACAAATTGCTATCCAGGATGTTGGCTGGCTCCCGCTTGACCACCAGTCCCTCGCGGCGGTCATTCCTCCCTGGGTGCATGGTGTTGTGCTCAACGGTGAAGGGCTCTACTTCGGTGATTGGTCGGGTGTTTACCTTTCACAGCACTAAAGCCCTAAAGTATCAAACGACATGAGGAAGCGAAACCGTAGTATGGTAGGGGCGACCCTTGCGGTCGCCCTGCGGGCTGCGGGCGCTGCGGGCGCTGCGGGCGCTGCGGTCGCCCTGCGGTCGCTCAGACGTGGTGCTACGTGCAAAGTTGCATAGCTTCATTACAAGGAGGTTTTTCAGCTATGGCTACTGAAATTCTCAATCCCTATCATGTGGCTGTCGCTCAATTTGACGAGGCCGCCGAGCGCCTTGGCCTCTCGCAGCCCCTGCGAGCTATTTTACGCAAACCTAAACGTGAACTCATCGTTAATTTCCCCGTACGTATGGACAATGGGGACGTGGAAATGTTTACAGGCTACCGCGTGCAGCACAATATCAATCGCGGCCCTGCCAAAGGCGGCATCCGCTTCAGCCCGGAAGTTTCCCAGGACGAAGTACGTGCATTAGCCATGTGGATGACCTGGAAGTGCGCCGTCGTCAATATCCCCTTTGGAGGCGCTAAAGGCGGTGTCATTTGCGACCCACACAAGCTCTCCAGCGCCGAACTCGAACGCCTCGCCCGCCGCTATGCTACCGAGATTTCTATCCTGATCGGCCCCGATAGTGATATTCCCGCCCCCGACATGAATACCAATCCCCAGATCATGGCCTGGATCATGGATACCTATTCCATGCACAAAGGATATTCCATACCGGCTGTGATCACTGGAAAACCCCTGGCCATCGGCGGTAGCGAAGGCCGGCTCGAAGCAACTGCGCGTGGCATCCAGGTAATTACGCGCGAGGCCATGCTTGCACGCGGCATGCAGCCGGACGAATCCTCCGTCGTCATCCAGGGTTTTGGCAACGTTGGCAGTATCTCAGCGCGCCTCCTGCACGAACTGGACTGTACAGTCGTTGGCCTGAGCGACATCCACGGCGGCATCTATAATCCCAAAGGCATCAACGTGCCCCTGGCTCTGCGCTACTCTAAAGAGCACGGCTCATTGAAGGGCTTGCCAGACACCGAACCGGTCACCAATTCCGAACTACTGGAACTCCAGTGTGATATCCTTGTGCCTGCCGCCCTGGAAAACCAGTTGACCACGAAAAATGCTTCACGCGTAAAGGCCCACTTGATTATTGAAGCCGCCAACGGCCCAACCACCCCCGAGGCCGATCATATCTTCGATGATCGCGGTATCACGGTTGTCCCTGACATCATGGCAAATGCCGGTGGCGTCACCGTCAGTTACTTCGAGTGGGTGCAGGACCTGCAGCGCTTCTTCTGGGCCGAACACGAAATCAATCACCGGCTCGAGTCCATCATGACGCGTGCTTTCCATGCCGTTCAGCACAAAGCCGGCGAGCAGCAGACCAATCTTCGCATGGGCGCCTATTTGCTTGCCGTCGCCCGCGTCGCCGAGGCCACCGAAATTCGCGGCGTCTACCCATAAAAAACGCAGCCTGGCCTCCCTGCCAGGCAAGGGAGGCCAGGCTGTCTAAACGCGCTCTACTCGATAGTTACACTCTGCATAACATCGCCAACTCGAATATCGCGCACCACGTCCATACCCGCGACGGTATCACCGAAGATCGTATAGTTGGGCGGAAGGTTCGGCTGGTCTTCTAGGCAGATGAAGAACTGGCTGCCGTTCGTATTCGGGCCAGCGTTAGCCATCGCTACCGTGCCTGCCTTGTAGGGCCGTCGTACTGGCTCGTCCTGAAACTTATAGCCGGGGCCGCCGGAGCCGGAACCGGTAGGGTCGCCTCCTTGAATGACGAAGTGCGGCACGACTCGATGGAACGTTACCCCGTTATAATAGCCATCGCGGGCCAGCGCCACGAAGTTATTGACCGTCATCGGCGCTTCAGCCGGGTTCAATTGTAGGTGGATGTCGCCCTTGTTGGTCTTGATGATCGCGTGATAGGTCCTATTGGTCTCGATCTGCATCGCAGGTGGTCCACTATAGCGCTTCGCTGCCATATCCATATCCTTTCCTTCAGGAACGCCACAACCACGTTTCCATGGCTCGTGACATCTTACTATCGCGGAGCATTGAGTGTCAGCTTCCCGGCCATTGCGGAAGACACAACTCATACAATCCGCACTTCGTATCCCGCACAATGTGTCCGTACTCATTATACATCTTTTGCAAGCTCTACCAATCGACCGAGCGTGACAAAACTAAGCCGGGTATCCTTTATGAGTTTTACCAATCACACCCGGTCCTGTCATCCTGAGCGCAGCGAAGGATCTGCCCATCGAGAGATCCTTCGCTGCGCTCAGGATGACAACATATTACCGATCTTGGTCGTTAAAGTTCATAAAGGATACCCGGCCTGTAAGTTTATCACTGTTCAGACAAGATCAGGGTGCCACAACCACAATCAAGTGAGTAATAACATCCGCTTTGACGCTCTTCGGGGCAGGAGTGTCGCCCGGTCCCTGAATCGCCTGTGCCAGGTTCAACCCCTGTACCACGTGCCCAAACAGGTTATACAACTTTTTGAATGTCTTAGAATCATCCGCTGTACAGATGAAGAACTGGCTGCCGTTCGTATTCGGACCCGCATTCGCCATCGCCACCATCCCCGCCGTGTAATTGCCCTTTACCGGCTCGTCGTTGAACTTGTAACCAGGCCCACCCTGGCTTGTGCCGGTTGGACTGCCCGTCTGGATAATCACATGAGGTACGACGCGATGGAAGGTCAACCCATCGTAAAAATGCTGCTGCGCCAGGAATACAAAATTATTCACCGTGTTTGGCGCGAGCTTTGGATCAAGCTCCAACACAATTAGTCCGCGATTCGTGTTGATACCCGCGCAGTACACTTTCTTCGTATTAATGACCATGTCAGGCGCCTGCTTAAAAGTATGCGATGTGCTGTTGAAGGTTGCCGGCCCCGGTGCAGGCGATAGGTCGGTGAGTTGCTTTACAACCTTCAGGCACGGCAACGCCACCGCGTGCGGCTTCGGCTTGGCTGGAATCGCGAACGGCCCTATATGGTAGTAATAAAGCGACCCGATGGCTACTGCAATGACAAGCAGGCTGAGAGTAATAAGCCAGGGATAACGAGCCAGGCCGCGAACTGGCGGCTTATAACCTGGCGGACGCCGGGGAGCTTCTTTCACCTCCAATGGCGGCAATTGGGTCGCGTGTGCCTTCGCAATTCTCGTCGCACGCTTTGTAGTGGCACGTTTCTTCGTTTTTGGCATGGGGTTCTAGAACCACTCCTTTTCAACATATATAAACAAACTCGGCCCCCAGCCAATGACGCCTGTCTATATACGGGACGGTGGGTGGCCATTACGAACCTCGTTTCATCTGCATGCTATCATAACTCTCTCCTATGCTCGGGTCAAGTCCCTAGCCTACTGCTACTACAGAATATCTTCCAACCGGGGAACCACTACACCCACTACACTAGAATCAGCGAGGAAATCGCCACGCAAATCCCTCCTTAGGACTATTGTTGAACTGTTCCCTGTGAATAAGTTTGTGGATAACTTCGTGGATAACCTGGGATAAATAGAACTGTATTGTGGAAAACTCTGGATAAACCTCCACCTTACCAGATTAACCTGTTGCTCCACGCATACATGCCCTACCATTTGCCAGCAGACATATCCACATTTGCACAAAAACACTCCTCGCTTGCTGTTTGCTTTCGCCCGCGGAATTCGTTAAACTGATTAAGCGCACATTATTTGAGAGATCCGAGGGAGAATCTGCTGCGCAAATCTCGAACCAATGTGCTATAATCCGCCGTAAGCGAACCTGTACCACGTGAGCGGTGGAATATACACTGGAGCCAATAACGTGGAGAAGCTTTTACCGCAAAACATCGAGGCGGAGTGCGGCGTACTTGGGAGCATCATCATCGACCCCGAGGCAATTGTCCAGGTGGCAGATTTTTTGTACCCCGAGGACTTTTACCGCGATGCCCATCGTACCATCTACGAGGTCATCCTTCAGCTCTATGAACAGCGCGAACCGGCCGACTTCATCACCATTTGTGATGAGTTAACACAACAGAACAAACTGGAGGAAGTGGGTGGAGCCAGCTATATCACCTCGCTGGTCAACCAGGTCCCTACCAGTGGTAACGTCGAACATTACGGGCGCATCGTTGAACGTACCGCCATCTTGCGTCGCCTCATCCATGCCGCTGGCCAGATTGCCGCCATTGCCTATGAAGAAGGGGATGCCGATATCGCGTTGGACAAAGCGGAGCAGTTGATCTTCATCATTGGCCAGCGGCATGCTCGCTCTGACTTTTCAACCTTGCGCGACCTTCTATCTCAATACATGGGAAAGCTGGAGCAACTGCACGAACATCGCGGCACCATCGTCGGCGTGCCCACCGGCTTCACCGACCTCGACCGCCTGACGGGTGGCCTGCAAAAGTCTGATTTGATAATACTGGCTGCGAGACCTGGCATTGGTAAGTCGAGCCTGGCCCTGAGTCTGGCCCATAATACCGCCGTCAAATTTCAGAACTCCATCGCCATCTTCAGCCTGGAAATGAGCAAAGAGCAGCTTGTGCAGCGCTTCCTCTCTATGGATGCCTCCATAGATCAGCAGCGCCTGCGCACGGGCTGGATTGAAGATGACGACTGGGAACGTATCGTCTATGCCATGGGCACGCTCTCCGAAGCCAATATCTGGATCGACGACACCGCGGGCATCTCCACCATGGAGATGCGCAGTAAAGCCCGCCGCCTGCATGCCGAACACGGCGTTGACCTGATCATTGTCGATTACTTACAGCTCATGCAGGCCACCGTTGGCGGCAAGCGCAACGTAAACCGCGAACAGGAGATTTCCGAGATCAGCCGCAGCCTCAAAGGCCTGGCGCGCGAGCTGAACGTGCCCGTGCTGGCCCTCGCACAGTTGTCCCGCGCCGTGGAAAGTCGCTCGTCGAAGGTGCCGCAGCTTTCAGACCTGAGAGAGAGCGGCTGTTTGACAGGGGAGACGCTCATTTATCTACCTGATATAGGGACTTACAGGCCGATTGAGCAGTTGGTGGGTCAATCGGGATTCCGGGTACTCGCTTTAAACACTGGGTCCTGGCAACTGGAGCCTTGCCAGGTGAGCCGGGCTTTTGCTACTGGATACAAGCCAGTCTACCGCATGACCACTCGTTTGGGACGCGCTATCCGTGCTACGGCTAACCACCGGTTTCTTACGATGCAGGGCTGGCAGCGACTCGATATGCTCTCTGTTGGGATGCACATTGCTGTGCCTGGCTCCCAAATTTCTGTAGGGAGGGGGGTAGGGCTTGCAAGGGTAGGTTTTTGGCAAGCAGGATCATGGTCCCGTAGGGGCGGGAGTGGTGTGGAGCGGAGTGGGGGCCTTTATGGCCGCCCGTGCCAGGGGACCGTGTGGCCCGCCGTACCACAATCCCATGCCCCTTCCAGGGCTATAGGTGACGGAGTGATCTCCGCGTATAGTAGGGGCGGGGCTTGCCCCCGCCCTGAGAAAGAACACCGAAATGTGCGGGGTGCTCTTCCTATAAGCGATGAAGTGATCTCCGCGTATAGTATAGTGGGGGCGGGGCTAGCCCTTTTCACGGGTAGTTTTTTAGATGAGGCCCCATGGGAAGCGGCACGAGGTGCAAGGGCACGGCGGGCGGCCATAAAGGCCCCCACTCCGCTCCACACCACTCCCGCCCCTACGGACAATCATCCTGCTTACCAAAAACCTACCTGTGCAAAGGAGCTAGCCCCCGCCCTGAGAACTAGCCCCCACCCTGAGAACTATTGGGACGAAGTCATCTACTGGGACAAAATCATCGCTATAGAGCCCGATGGCGAAGCTGACGTCTACGACCTGACAGTAGGCGAATTGCATAACTTCGTTGCAGGTGACATTGTAGTTCACAACAGTATCGAGCAAGACTCGGACATCGTCATGTTCATCTATCGCGACGACGTTTATAACCCGGAATCCGAACGCAAAAACATCGCAGATGTTATCATTGCCAAACATCGTAATGGGCCGGTTGGCGAAATCAGTCTCTATTTTCAAGCCAGCCAGACCCGCTTCCGTGACCTGGAACTTAATCCACCCGCGGAATAATTGGATGTATTTATATGACACTTTTTCCTGGATTTCCATCGGGGAAAAACCCCTTCGTGCCGGTGCCGGAAGTATTCTTCACGGTACTCCTGCCTGAAATCGAGGACAGTGCTGAACTAAAAGTCACACTACACCTCTTCTGGCTGTTTGCGCAAAAACAAGGCGACCACCGCTGCGCCAGCGGCCGTGAACTGCTGGCCGACCGCGTATTGATGCGCGGCCTCAAACGCCGGGGCGACCCGCGGCCTCCAGAAGAACGCCTGCGCCAGGGTTTGGAGCAAGCCGTCGCTCGTGGTAGTATATTACGTGTACAACTGCGTTTGCTCAGCGAGGGCAACGACCAGGCAGAGATCATTGATTGGTACTTTTTTAATACTCCTCGCAGCCGCAAAGCGGTAGCCGATCTGCAGGGAGCAGAAATGATACCTGCGCGCCTGCTCAATCCTTGTGTTGTATGAACAAAATATCGGATTACTTTCCCCATTAATTGCAGATGAATTGAGAGATGCTGCTGACCGCTATCCGGCAGAATGGATTGAGTCGGCATTCCGCGAAGCTGTGCAGCACAATAAGCGAAAATGGAGCTATATCCGCGCCATCCTAAGGCGTTGGGAAGCAGAAGGTAGGCAAAGATGGAACGCTTAAACGAGATTTTGTCTAGATCGACGCCACAGGCACAACGCCGCCAACGTGCGCCAGAACAACGCCCGCGCACCGGTACAGGCCAGGGTCAACGAGCGGATCAACTGCCGCAGCCGCTGCCTCAGAGCGATGCTCTTGAGCGCAGCTACCGGCCGCCTCTCCCGGAGCAGACGGCGAATCTGGGACGGCCCATTGCACCTGCTCCCCGCGGATACAACCAGCCGGGCCAGTACAATCCTCCATCGGGGCCGCTTGCTATGCAAGGAGAACCACCGTCGCTTGAAGTAGATGCACGGCCTGCCTACCCGCGAAGGCCACCTTCCCCGCGCGATTCTCTTTATACACCGGCCAGCGACTATTACCGGGCCGATGCCTATGCTTCTATGAACCGCGCGGATGTAGTAGAGGAATGGGAAGATGATGTACCCTCTATGCGCTATGGTGATTGGGAAGGCGACGAACAGGAGACGCAGGCATACCCGCATCCTGAAACAGAGACCGCATACGCGGCCAATCACTCGCTGATCGTGCGAGAATTACCTTCAAGCTTAGAGGCGCGGCCCTATCTCGTGCCGCCTCCTCGCGCTTTGCCTGTGCCTTCACCGCTGCCGCAGGTGCTGCCCCAGGAAGTGCAGCACTACCAGCAGCGTACCACGCAGCCGCTTCATCCGCGCTCCCCTTTGCGCATGAGTCAGAATATGCCGCCAGAGGGGCCTCCAGCGCAAGTAGCAAGGCCTACCCGCCAGCTCATCCCGTCTGAACACACAAGACAAAGCATTCCCGCGCCCTATACCGCCTCTACACAGGTTTGTAAGATCTGCAAAGGCGCAGGCTATCTGCGCGCCGATGTTCCCTTCGGGCACCCAAACTTTGGCAGACCTATTGCCTGTGAATGTAAAGAAACCGAGCGCAAAGAAAAAAGGCGCTGGCAATTGCAGGAAATATCCAATCTTGGCGACCTGAAGCACAAAAGCTTCGAAAACTTCAGACCCAATGTCTCTAAAGCAGTATATGAAGCGTATCATATAGCACTGGACTATGCCCGTGACCCCCAGGGATGGCTCGTCTTCATCGGCAGAAATGGCTGTGGTAAGACCCATCTGGCAGCAGCCATTGCCAATCGTTGCCTGTCTCGTGGCTCCCTGGTGCTCTTTAGCACTGTCATCGATCTGCTTGAGCACCTGCGTGCTACCTTTGTGCCCACCTCAACCGAGGTATACGACCAGCTCTTCGCCAAAATGCGTGAAGCGGAACTGCTTGTCCTCGACGACCTGGGCGCGCAGCAGAGTTCACCCTGGGCCAACGAAAAGCTCTTTCAACTGCTCAATTACCGCTATAACTCGCAATTCCCTACCATCATCACCACCAACAATCCGGATTTGCAGGGGATCGAGGAGCGTATCCGCTCGCGTATGACGGACGCGAGCCTGGTCATTACTGTCGCCTTCGACAGTACGCAGGACTACCGCCCGCGTAATCCCAGGAGAAGGTAGCACTCTCTCCTTGCGTTTGCAAACCACAGGTGCTATGATAACGGTACATACCTTTGCTACAGCAAGGGTCCTCTGCACATTAAGTTTTCGTCGATAGAACCGCTCTCCCATATCACATGGATGAGAGCCATATCGCTTCAGATAGTAAAAGGAGCAAATATGGGTGCTGTTTTCAACCCTCATGATCCCAAGTGGATGAAAGAATCGCAACAGTTTTTAGAGCCAAAGGGAATCATTCCCGCCGTTTATGAAAAAACGCCTTACGGCGACCGTGGTATGGACATCTATTCGCGCCTCCTCAAGGAGCGCATCATCTTCCTCGGTACGCCCATTGATGACCAGGTCGCTAACGCCATAGTAGCACAGTTACTGTTCCTCGAGAGCGATGATCCCGGCAAAGACATCAACCTCTACATTAACTCGCCAGGCGGAAGCATCTACGCTGGTCTCGCCATCTACGACACCATGCAGTGGATCAAGCCGGATGTCTCAACCATCTGCGTCGGCATGGCTATGAGCATGGGAGCAGTACTGCTGACCGCCGGTACAAAGGGCAAACGTTTCTGCCTGCCGAACTCCACCGTGCTGATCCATCAGCCGCTTGGCGGCGCGGAAGGTCAGGCTGCCGACATCGAGATCACCGCACGGGAAATCTTGCGCCTGCGCCGTGGCATCTACGATATCCTCGTCCGCCATACCGGTC
>WNGK01005993.1_pt1 | contig 14233 bp, 28 predicted proteins | sample 5400601 | NCBI WGS metagenome assembly WNGK01 (sample SAMN13153376, study PRJNA577476) | soil metagenome | isolation source: 60 cm soil or saprolite under Garry oak tree replicate 1 | place: USA:California | collected 2016-06-15 | reverse complement strand
CGCCTCTTCGGAGATCCACCGGGTGCTCGGCCGATCGCTGCACCTCCGCCACCTCGACGCAGGCTCCTGTAACGCCTGCGATTGGGAGCTCGCCGCCCTCCTGAACCCGGTGTACGACGTTCGTCGCCTCGGCATCGACTTCGTCGCGTCCCCGCGCCACGCGGACGGGGTCGTGGTCACCGGCCCGGTCACGCGCAACCTGGAGACCGCCGTCCGCCGCACGGTCGAGGCCGTCCCCGACCCGCGGGTCGTGATCGCCGTGGGAGCCTGTGCCGCCTCCGGGGGCATCGTCGGGGAGGGATACGCCAGCGCCGGCGGCGTCGACCGGGTCCTCCCTGTCGACGTCTACATCCCCGGCTGCCCGCCGCGCCCGGAGGCCATCATCTTCGGCATCCTGGTCGCGGTCGGGCGCCTCAGTGCCCGCCGCCTGCCCCGCGAAGGGTGACGGGGCAGCGCCGCGCTTTCGTGCCGGATGAGGTTGCAACTTTCACGTGCGACCGCGCGACGGGCGGCGACGCCGGCTCGATCGCCGACGACGACAGCGGCCCCTACGCCAAGATGTTGGCATGGTTTCGCGGCCGGCGCGGCCCGCAGGTCCGCTCTCAACGTGAGTTCGCAGCAGCCACGCCGCAGCTTAAACGCGATAGATTATACCAACCCTCAGATTGAGTGACCCACGGCGATCCAATCGCTGTTGGCGATGGACATGATTTTCCACGGCTGGGCGATCAGCGTGTTCCAGGCATAGCAGCAGTGATCGACGATGTCGTCGAAGGATTTGAAGACGCGGTTCGACAGCCAGTTCTGGCGCATGAACTGCCAGAAGTTTTCTGGTCGTTGAGTTCCGCGGAGCGCGCCGGCAGCGGCAGCAGCGAGATGTTGGCTGGCACCTTCAGCGTTGTGGCGCCATGCCATCCGGCTTGATCGAGCAGGAGAATGGCATGTGCTCCGGGGCCGACTTTGGTGGCGATCTCGTCGAGATGCAGCTGCATGGCCTCGCCGTTGCAGGCCGACAGCACGAGGGCGGCGCTGGTGCCGCGTTCGGGGCAGACTGCTCCGAACAGGTAGGTCGATTGGGTGCGCTGATCGTGGATGGCGCGCTTGAACCCAACGTCCAGTCCTGCAAACATCCTCATCGCTGCTCTCCTTCCTTCGCTAGACGAATCACCAGCGGAAAGGCTCGCCTTCCCGCCGGAGAGCAGCAACCTCATGTATGGGATGTATTAGTTCTTCACCGGCAGGGCCGGCCCGCTGGCGATGAAACATACGCTACAGGCGGAACGTGTCCGTTCCAACGGCCACCATATATCGCTTGTTTCTTTCTGGCCACACCCTCGGACGCGTCGGTGGCACATCCAACGGTGCCACGCTTGCGCCACATGCGACGTGGCGACGGATGTCGTTGACGGGTTTTTGTTCTCTTCGATGCGATCTTGGAAACCCCCGATTCAACTCAGCCGAAATATGCTCCAAATTGGGTGATCATGTACCTTAAAAACACAGCCTATTGATGGATGGACGCGCAAATTTGGCAATCTGTTTGGCCTTCCGGAGGATTTCACGTCGCACATCGGGCGCTAACGCTCGAAGCTTGTCTACGTACCCGTCGGCGATACTATAATTTCCGCATGTGTTGCAGCCGACAACGATTCCATCAAACTCGGGAGGAGTATGATCCGTTGCCGGGCCACCACAGACTGGACACTGCATGTCGCCTCCTAGCAAAGGAAGTACTTGAGCCCGGACAACAGCAATGGAGAACTGAAGATGACGGGGACATAGATTGACTGCCGCACGCCAGCTCGCTCCCTTTTTACCAGAGACCTACTAGCTCGCTGCATTTCTTCGATGTTATCGTTCGAGGGATCATCTCTAGCTGTCTTAATCGACATTCCCGGATGATCAGGGATCGGCGTGAACGCTAGCATTTTTTTGGGCTACGCGGAAGCCAAAAGGCAGTGTCCGCTGTATTTTGCGCTGTTGCTCGCACTACCGATAATCGTGGCCGCGGTCCCGAGCAACGCTCTGACGCTTTTCGATGCGTTCTATCGCGTGGGCTCGCTTATGCTCGGTGGTGGGCACGTCGTGCTGCGGTTGCTGCAAGTATCGATCTTCATTTCGCTCGGCCCATCAGAAGTGAATTTCGTTGTTGAAGACTTCGCGCGAGTACCGCACAAGCTACGTTTTGTTCTGATCTCTTCAGTCTCGATGCTCGGCCAACGCCGTACCGTCATCATCGGCGCCGTGTTGATGGCGATTGGCCATTTCATGATGGCTTTCGAGCCGCTGTACTTCCTGGCTCTGTTCACGCTGATCCTTGGCAATGGCGCGTTCAAGCCGAACATTTCCACCCAGTTCGGCGGGCTTTATCAGCCAGGCGGTCCTTTGCCGCGATCGTGCCTATTCTGTCTTCTATGTCGGCATCAACCTCGGCGCGTTTCTGGCTCCGCTCGTCTCCGGCACGCTGGCCGACACATTCGGCTGGCATTATGGCTTCGCCGCAGCCGGCGTCGGAATGGCCGTCGGGCTTGCGATCTACCTTTACGCCATGCCGACTCTGCCGCGGGACGAGCCTCACAAGACAAAGGCCGCGGGGCTTAACGAGAAGCCGCTCAACCGTGACGAATTGCGCGCAGCCCCAGGAAGGATTTCCTTGGCCATGCGAACAATCAGCTCCTCAACATCCCTGTCGACCTGGGGCCTGCCCGGGGTTCGACGTGCCCGCGAGCCATCGAACTTGCGGGCGACAAGCCTTCGGTACCATGCCAAGTTGGTGTCGGGCAGGGCCGCGGTTGCCTCCCGCGCGCCGGGTCTCTCTTGCCGCGCGCGGGTATTAACCTCGGTGTACAGCGAGACAAGCTCGAAAGCGAGCCGCCGATTAGGCGACGCCAACGCCGCGCTTCGGCTCTTCCGCTTCGCTCACGGCGCGCGGAGCGGCCGGCAACTGCAACACCGACGCGTGCTGGTTTTCGTATAGCGTGGTGAGCAACACAATATCCCCGTTGGGGAATTCCAGCGCATCGTGATGCACGCTCGGCTGGTCCCTATTGATCTGCCGGAACCGAGCTACCTTTTCACCGAGCATCTGCTTCTTGCGAAAAAGAGCGAACGCAGACGGCCTCCACTCGACTTCCTTCTCGAATGCAACCTCTGTGCCAGGAAGAAGGCACACTGCCACCTTCGGTTCTCCGACTGCGGCAAAACCTCGCGTGGTGGAGTCGTTGAATCGCGTTGTCACCAGCTTGTCTCCGACCTTCGCAGGTCGGGAAGCGACGCTGTGCAAACTGTAGTCACACATAGAAGATACTCCTTTGCTCTGAACAGCCGGAATGGTTGTCCTTCTTCAATCACATCAAATCCCAGTGGCGATCTCGTGACGGTACTCCTCAAGACGTTTGTGGCCGAACGCCGTCAGTTCATACTTCCCGATCGTCTTATTCCACACGATCAATCCTTGCGTGGTCATGGCCTTCATGAGAGCCAGCTTTTCCCGACGGGAAGCCCAGAACCCTTGCAACGAGCCGCATTTCTCGACGTGCTCAAGCACATTACCGCTCATCTGCAGCCGAGCCTTTTGCCGGCCCTGCTTCTCACTCATCGCTGTCGTCCCCCCTATCGAACGCCGGGCGACAGGCCGCAGTTCCTGACTGCACGGCTGTACGTGGTACCGTCCTAAGTTTTCGCCAGGTTGCCGACTACAAGAACAATGTAGGCGAGGATGGCAACCCAAAATCCGTACTCGGTCACATACGGAATAGGTGTGAAAACGCCGACGATTGCGATAACTGCGATCACGAGCGAAACGATGAACATCCACATTGGTGGAGCCTGAAGGTCCATGGTCGCCTCCCTTGCGTAACCGGCGACTTCGGCGGTTTCTCTTCGACGGATCGGAGCCGAATCATCACATACGATTCGTACGGTCGCCACTCGCCTGTATCCTATCGAGCGCTAAATTTCTTGGCATCGCCATCAAACACCCAGACGTTCACCTGTGGTCAGGGGAATATCCAAAAGACTCCGGTTACCTTCAACTCTTTGCTCGGAGATGCCATTAACAAGGGGATGACCTTTGAGCAACGTGCACCAGACGGTCGGGAAGTCATTTCCCTTCCGCACCGTGTCCGTGCATAGGCGCGTGCGATCGTTCGCTCTCTCCTGCGACATTTGAGAAGCAAACCCTCAGGCTTACGCGCGGACATTGATCTAGATCAATGCGGTTTCAGTTCAGCCGTACTCAGCCACACTCCTTGACAAAAATACTCTTTCCAACCCCTTCCCACAATCCTCCCGAAACGACTTGAACCGCTCCGGCGACAGCTCGGTGTAGCGCACCGTGTGCTGGATGTTCTTGTGCCCGAGGTAATGGTGCACCGTACGCGTGGCGAGCCCGAGGGGCTGTCCTGCTCGCCGCGCTCCTGCTATGGTCTGGCGAGCGCGGCAGCGCCTGCGCGACCATGAGCCCGAAAATCAAGGCAGTCGCGACGCCGAACAGCGCGTCGCCCGCTCGGATCGTCAGTTGGCGCGAGCGCAGCGACCGCTTGACCGCAGCAGCGAGACTCTCAAGAACGACGACGAGTGGTCGCGGCTCTCCGGATTGACGTCGTTGAATTCCTCACGATCGTCCGGGCGATTGGAGCCGACCCTGTGCGCCTTCTACGGGAGCTGACGCGCCGGACGGCCTAAAGGCCCTGATGGGGCCGTTAGTTGGCCGATCCGAAGATGATCCGGCCGGCGCGAAATGAGCCACAAGATTGCTCACCTTTCGCTCGACTTCCAGCGCACTGCAAGCATGTGTGGCGGCCAAGGAGATGCCGCCATGGACGCTCACACTGTTGAAGTCACCATCAAGGTTTATCTCAAGGAGATGCGCGAGCGGCTGGAGAAGGCGGCCAGCATCGCCAAGGCGGCCGAGGCTTGCGCCGAGGCCGGCAATGTCGAGAAAGGCATTGAAGTCGCGCTCGACGTCGAACAGCTGATCTACGAAGTGAATACGTTTCTCAACGCGGCCAGCATGATCAATCGTCTCGACAAGCCTTGATCACCACCCGGATCGGCTCCCCTCCCCCGCCAGCGCCCTCGGGCCTCCGCGGGGCTTCGGTGGTGACGGCGCGTTGTGCCGTCATGACCGAACAGAGGAGACCAAAATGCCTAAGAGCAAGCGCGCAAGCGCACTACCAAAGCGAAGTCCGCGCCCGTCAAGTCTCGGCCGAAAGCCGCGGAGGCCAAGAAGGCCGGTCAGTCGAGATCGCGAGCGAATTGCAAGCAGGCCGGGGTGCTCGCGCTCCTGAGCCGACCGCAGGGGTCGACGATCCCGGCGATCATGAAAGCCACCGGTTGGCAGCAGCATTCTGTCCGCGGGTTCTTCGCCGGGGTCGTGCGCAAGAAACTCGGCCTTACGCTCGAATCCGAGAAAGCCGGCGACGGCGAGCGAGTCTATCGTATCGTCACCGGCAAAACCACCAAGCCGAAATCCAAGACCGAGAGCACCGGCCAGCAGGCTGCCTAGCCATGACGCAGCGGTCGGTAGACCCTGCGGCGATCGAGGCCGAGGTCGACCACATCCGGTCCCTCGGCATCGACGCACTTCGTGCACGCTGGCGGACGATGTTCGGCGCCCTTCTTCGAGGCCGTGCAGGCGAAGCCCGCGGCAAGCGCCACCGCGCGGCAACTGCGCCTCAGGGGCTCCCCCGCAATCCTCGCGGGCCGCATTTTCGACGACCGCGGCAACAGGATGACACCGACGCACACGAACAAGCTCGGAGCACGGTATCGGTACTATGTCTCGCACGCGATCATGCAGAAGAGAAATGAAGAGGCGGGGAGCGCGTCGCGCGTGCCAGCACCAGTGGGAATCCTTGCTGCGGCGGCGCGCGTTTTGTGCTATTGAAGGAACGGGCTGCGGGGCTTCCAAGAAAGGAGTTCCTGTCATGTGTGACTTCAGCCTGCACTACGTTGCCTCCCGACCCGCAAAGGTTGGAGATAAGCTCGTAACAACGCAGTTCAACAACTCCATCACGCGCGGATTCGCCGCGATTGGAGAGCCCGACGTGGCCGTGTGCCTTCTTCCTGGCACTGAGATCGCGTTCGAAAAGCAAGTAGAGTGGAAGGCGGCTCCGTTCGGCCTTATTCGCAAGGCGCAAACGCTTGGTGAAAAGGTAGCTCGGTTCCGGCAGATCAATATGGACCAGCCGAACGTGCATCACGATGCGCTGGAATTCCCGCATGGGGATATCGTGTTGCTCACGGCGCTGTACGAAGGCCAGCATGCGACCGTGTTGCAGTTGCCAGCTGCTCCGCGTACCACAGAACAAACGGAAGAGCAGAAGCGGACCGCTGTCGTCGGCTAACCGAGTTGCTGTTTATCGAGCTTGCTTGGCTTTGGTGGCGATACAAAAGAGCCGTCGGGATCACCGCCGGCTCAAAATCCCACAGTCATCCCTATGAGCTGGGTTCTGCACTATCGAGACCGAAGAGGGCAAAGCAAAACTTGGCCTGTGCTGCGCTCACGCGATGCCGCTCTCGAACAAGCCTGCTCCCTTCTCAGCTACAACTACTTCGTGTTCCGCATTACCGGGCCCGGTGGAGAGGAATTAGATAGCGCGAGCATCGAAGCGTTTTGTGCACAGCGGAAGACAATCGCGAGGGGTTTTAATGGATGAAGCACACCGCTTCATCCGTTAAACATCAAGGCTTTCTATGGGCTCTCGCCTGACATCAAATAATCTACGAACATTGCGCTCACCGCGAGACAGGCTCCGGCTAACATCATTCCATCTCCGATGGCGTTCATCCGCCGGGTATCTGCAACATCCATACGTCGACGAAAAATTCTAGTCACAGCAAATCGCACCAGACCACCAAAAACAAAAATAATCAGGCCGATGTCTCGAACGAGTTCCCACAGCATGTCGGCATCCTCAGTTGGATGCGCGATAGTGTACCACACATTGAGCTGTCCCGTTTTGAACCCAAAACGGGCCAGTGTGAATTTTGGATGCTATACTTTTCCTGATGAAATCGCGTACGCGGCGATGGGCGCCGAGCTACGTAAACGGGACAGTACCCCCGCGCCTGATTGCGTACAGCAAGCGCCGACCACGCGAATACCCCACTGTCAAGGAAGTCGGGCTCCTCACAACCGCGGCCCGCGAACAGGGACGGTACGGCGGCGCGACGCGACGATGATACCGATTGCGTACCGGCACGGGCTGCGGGCGAGGGAGCTGTGCGCACTCCGGTAGGATCAGGTTGATTTTGATCGCGGGCTCCTGCATGTGCCGCGCGTCAAGAACGGGACGCCGAGCGTGCATCCGATGGGGGCCGAGATTCGTGCCCTGCGCCGTCTCAAGCGCGACCGCCTTTCCCCCGAAAGGCGCGGTCCCGATTGCTCTCCCCGACCCCCCGAAAGTCCCCGAGACGCCTTTGCCATTCTTGAATGACACGTCAGCTCTTTGTGCCAGGCAGAACTAGACCATGGGGTAGTAAGTCCAAAAAATATAGAGTGCAGCGAACAATACGCCCGTCAAAACTGCGCCGATCCAGCGGTTTTTGAAAGACAGCACATTCCCAACGAGAGCTGACAGGAAAGCAAAACTCGACAGCAGCCCAACCATCACCCAATCCACTGCATTCCAGTCGATGGACATTATTTCCTCCCCGGAACAGTTGGACTATGCGCAGACGTTAGCCCAGCGGCGCGCAATACACGATTCTTAATTCTGGAGCTGCTCTCCCGTTTTATCGGCTTCCTTCACTCATCAAGCAGGTACGGCTTGGTTGTGCTTGCTCAAAACTCCGAAATGCCGAGAAAGTCTAGAGATTTTCGTGCCACCGCGGTACGGTCGTGGCCATGATCGCGATTCTTTCCACTGAGATCGAGCGCATCCGCTCGCTCGAGCATCTGGTTCGAGGACATCAGCGGCCACGTGAGCGTACCCGAGCAGATCGAGTGGCTCCCGCCGCGCCCCTAGCGAAGCTCCCGGCCAGGTAGACCGCGCCCGCTGTGGAGGGGGGCTGCAGCGCCTAACCCGACATAGGGGGGAGGGGGTCGAGCCCCGTTTTTCCCGGGGCGATTCGCCGACCTCCAAGGGCCGCGAAGGCGTCCCCGCCCGCGCCTATCCGTTCATCTACTGGGCAGACGACAAGCCGGATCTCGTCCGCTTCATCGAGCGGCACTCCTCGGACCCCGATATGAGATGTGGTTGTGCACGAAATCGCAGATCGCCTGGACCCGACCCCAGCCCGACGGCGTTTGACCGAACAGGCTCCAAGCTGTCAGCCTCATGGCCTGCGCATTTGGTATCTATGAGCCCATCCAGGCCTTCACAAGGAGCGAAATGAGATTGTGTACGCCCTCACGCGATTTACTTAGCGAGGTTGGCGTTGTAATGTTTGATCAGCGATTCCATCGCGACCTTGACTACTTGGTCGATGTCCCTGATTGCCTCATTTTGACTCGGAGCCTTCGTTAGGACGTCGCCCACGATGGTGCCGGTCGCCGCAATAATGGCAGCGCGTACCGTCTCTGGAATTTCCGCCATACTACTCTCCCGTTTGATTTGCGTCGGCGTCACGTTTGCAATCCCGGTTTATCTTGTCAACTAAATTAGCTCGCACAAATGATTGGATTTCCTGTTCTGACACTCCCAAGCTTTTGAGGGCATAATCCACATCCTACTCCGCGTCACGCGACGTGACGGCATGCATCTCGCGAAAAGAGATGAGCCGCCGCCGCCTCTTGTCCCAAAGAACCATGCGCACACACTGGAGGCTCTGGAACAGCGTAGGCCGCCCGACGGCAGCGAGCTGCGGGTGATCGCGCAACACTCGCGGCAGCCGGTAATATCGGATTCGGCTGCATAGATGGTGGACGTGGTGCACCCCGATATTGGCGGTGAACCAGCGCAAGACGCCCGGCAACGGACAAAAATGGTAGAGCCTGGCCCGGCCCCCGCGGCCAGGCTCGTTCCTTTTAGGAGCCCTCACGAGGAGTTCTGCTTTTGACGAATGCGTACCAACAAGCTCGGGATACAAAGCGTCGAACAGCCTTCATTGGCGCCGATCGGTTAACTTGCGCGAGACATTCTTAGCACTCTTTCCTCATCGCGGCGCGACCTTTATGCTGCCGTCGACCACCGTCGGGACCAAGGGATTTTGACATGAAGCCGGAACACGAGGCGCGGCGAAAAATCATCCGCGAATGGATGTCGCTTCCAAAGGACAAGCGACAGACCGAAGAGCAGGCTAAGCCCTTCGCCAAGAAGGCGATGGAGCGAATCCCGTCCGCTGGCGGTCCGTACCGGCAGATAATGAGCTGGCTGTTGCCCCGCATCGGTAAGCCGTGATCCCAGCGATGAGCTGCAACATCCAGCGATGTCTCGACAGGGATGGCTACTAAAGCGGTTCCCGTCCGATTTGAATCGGTGGGATTCCCAAAGGCTTATGGATGAGCGAGTCTTTGTGCATTGATTCTCCTTTACGGGAGCTGGCGATGCCGAAGGCCTATTCTGGTGACATACGGGAACGCGTTATCGAAGCCGTGGAGACGGGCGCATCGCGACGCGAGGCGGCCGAACGTTTCGAGGTGAGCGTGAGCTCGGCGGTAAAGTGGTTGCAGCGCTGGCGCGACAGGAGGAGCGCCGCGCCGAAGCCGCGCGGCGGAAGCATTTCTCCGCTGGAAGAGTTCGCGGCCGAGGTCTTGGCTCTGATTGCTGAACGGCCGGATCTGACTTTGGTAGAGACGGTTGCAGAGCTGCGCAAGCGGCGGATCAAAACCAGTCGCAGCTCGCTCTGGCGTTTTCTCGACCGCCACAACATCACCCTTAAAAAAAAGCCTGCAGGCAGCCGAACGGCAGCGAGCAGATGTGGCCCGTGCGCGCCGACGTTGGATGCGAGAGCAAGGCATGCTTGATCCCGCCCGGCTGGTTTTTATCGACGAGACTGCGGTCAGCACCAACATGGTGCGGCTCAGGGGGCGAGCTCCACGCGGCGTCAGGGTGATCGGCGCCGTTCCGCTTGGAGCATGGGAGACGATCACCTTCGTGGCCGCCTTGCGCCACAATAAAATGACCGCGCCAATGGTGATCGAGGGTGCCATGACCGGAGAGATGTTCCTCGCCTATGTCGAGCAATGCTTGGTCCCCACGCTCCGGCGCAACGACATCGTCGTGATGGATAACTGCCGAGTCCACATGATTGTCGGCATTCGGGAGGCGATTGAGAAAGCGCGGGCGACAGTTCGCTACTTGCCGAAGTACTCCCCCGACCTCAACCCAATCGAGATGCCTTACAGCAAATTCAAGGCATTCATGCGCAAGGTGGCGGCGCGAACTGTTCCGGGCCTCAATCGAGCAATTCGCTCGTTCATCCCGCAACTCGGTCCTCACGAATGTGCCAACTATTTCAGGCATGCAGGGTATGCTTCAATATGACCGGAATCCGCTTTAGCTGGGAGTGCTCGCATCCCTCGTTCGGACCTCGGGCTTGTCGTTCAAAACTACGTTCAACAAGGAATTATGGACTTCCAGTTTTCCATTGTACTCGATAAGACCCAATTTGCGGAATTTGTTCATGAAAAAACTCACGCGCGATTGGGTCGTGCCGATCATCTCCGCCAGGGTTTCCTGACTGATCTTTCCCACGATCGGCTGCGGCCTGCCTTCCGTGCCGAAGTTTGCAAGGAGAAGGAGAAGTCGGGCGGCAAAGCACCGGCTCTTCGCCGATACGACAATCAATTCATCAAATCTAGGCTGTCATCCTATACCGGAGACGTCAGACAAATCTTCTGTCACCATCGCCTGTGAACAGATCGCCAATCTCTGACGATCAAGCCTATAGCGATCAACGGCAGCAGCACTTGTGCCCAAGCTTGCACCATTGGGGGATCAAAAAGCCAAGGCATCCTCTCCTGAGTTTCCGTTGACAGGGAGGCGCTGGCGGTCGGGGTGGTCAAGCAGGCGCTGTCGGGCCCGTGAGGATAACTGCCAGTCTTTCCTACAGTTTTAATTTTTTGACCATACGGGTAGCGGAGGTCGCCAAGGCCCGAGGGTTGCAGCCGCACACCGTGCGGGCGATCATCTCGCGCCTCGGGTCGAAGAGCCGCGTCGCTATCGATCGGACCCAGGTCGAGGGTCGCGGCCTCGTCTACCGGAGGCATCAATGACCGAGCGCACCACCAAGAGCCTTATGTACAAGGCCGGCGCCCGCATCGCGCGGACCGGCGGCAGCTTCGAGACGGCGAAGCAGTACGCGGTCGATCACCGCCTCGACTTGTCGGAACGGAAGGACGTGCTCATGGGCTTCGTCGATGAGATGCAGCACAACCCGAACCACGAGTCCGCCAGGCCACTCGGTAAGCCCGAGCGGTAAGAGCGGCAACGGTCGAGGCCCAGGGATGCCGTCCCCTGGGCCTCTTCCTTTGTGGGCCAGCGGGCCAGGACGCGGGCGGGAGGGCGATGGACGGGGGAGCGGAGAGACGGTCGCGGGGTCGTGTCAATTCTTGGCGAGGCTACCGTTGGGGATCGTCGCCCCTCCATTACTGCCGCCAGTGTTGTTTGAATTGTCGGTCTGGATCGTCGCGCCAGCCGCAATGACGAAGCCGGTCGTGTTGTTGTAGATGTTGTTGCCGGAGACGCGGATCGTCGAACCGCTGGCAGCGGCATTGAGCGCCACCGCATTATTTGCGATCGTCGAGCGGTCGATGTTGACGGTCGTGCTTGACGCCGCAGCGTTGACGGCGCTGCCGCCATTGCCCGAGATGATCGACTTGGTGACGTTAGCGTAGACGTTGGCGCTTCCGAGTACCAGGCCATTCGACGATGAGCCGGTGATGACCACATTCTTCAGCGAAGCGACTTTAAAGCCACCCGAATTGAAGAGTCTGATTCCATTCGAATTGTCGCTGATCACGGTGTCTGTAACGAACAAGAATACCGTGAACACAAGGTTGTCGATTTGTATGGCAGCCCCACTAGGGAACGCAAGGAAATTACGAATTGCACATTTTTCGATATACACTGCTTTGGCCGAGACAATGACGATTCCGGCGAAGCTGCCACCCTGCCCCTCGATGTCGAGACCGCGCAAGGTCACAACATCAGTTGTAGCTGCGTTGATGGTGATGCCGTCGCCCAGGATGCCGGCCGTCCCGGCCTCGCATGAGATGCTGATCGCCTTCGTGATGTTCACCGGGCCGAAGCTGCCGGGATCGACGCAGTTGATCTCGCCGCCCGCGGTCGTGGCCGAGATGGCTGCACCGAAGGTCTTGCACGGCAGGGTTCGGCTGCAGAAAGTGGGTGAATTGGCGTTGGCATCATCGCCTGTGCCTGAAACCCACGTCCGCGACGCCTGAGCCTGCGCCGGCACGGCGGTCAGGAACGGCAATGCCAGTGCGATGATGGCGAGCGAGAGTGCGACTTTACGCATGAGGTCCTCCATTGCCTGTATCGCATGAGGTCCTCCATTGCCTGTATCAATTAGTGCGTTGACGCAGGATCGAGCCCCAGCTCGAACTACCAACTGTCGAGACTACCACGTTTAAGCCATCGCAACCACAGGCTTCGCCTTAACCTCGCGCACGGGTTCTTGGAGCATGCGTCCCCATTGTGCCCTGATGCCCGCGGCTCGGATCACGATCGGCCCGGCGCTCTTGACCCAGAGCGCCGCACCGATGTGACCTGCGATGCTACTTCCCGGTTGTCCAGTAGGTGCAATATTTCGGCAGCTTGATCTCGTTCTTTGCCGCATCCGGGCACTTGCCTGCGTCTGCCGCCTTCTTCACCTCGGCGGAAAGATCCGCCAAGTAGTTGATGAGATTCTGGAGGTCCGCCTTGGTACCGAGGCGACTGCCGTGCGCGGGAATATTCCGATCCCAGTCGAGCGCGAGCACCTTTTTGAGCCCCTCTTCGAGGTCCGGCAGGTAGAATCCTGGCATGTTCTGGAAGAGAACACCCTCGACCGGAATCCAGTCGACCGTGAAGATGAGCCGCTCGCGCGGCAGTCGCATCAACAGCATGTCTTCGGTGTGATTCCTGCCGAGATAAGTCAATTCCAGATCGGTGCCACCGAGGCTGAGCGTGCGCTTGTCCTCGACGATCTCATCGACCGGCACGATGTCGGCACGCTTCATCTGCGCGATGTTCCCCTTAGCGAAGCGATGCGCCACGAAGGTCGCGCCGGCATCCTTGAACGGCTTGCCGCCGGCAATGTGATCGGGGTCGTGGTGGCTGTACACCACGTAGCGGATCGGCGCCTGGGTGATTCTTCGGATTTCGGCAAGATAGGCTTCCGCTGCCGGGCGGTTTTCGCTGATCGGGTCGGTGGCGATGACGCCAGCGGGCGTCACGATGAACATTGCCTGGTGGCCCTGATAACGGAAGTAGTAGACATTGTCGGTGACCTTCGTGGTGGCGAACGTCGGTTGCTGGCCCTGCGCATGGACCGCAAGTGGAGCACTGACTGCTGCAAGCGCGATCGTAAGGGACGCAAGAAACTGACTGCTGCAAGCGCGATCGTAAGGGACGCAAGAAACATGCGTTGCATGAATTGCCTCCTTGGCAAAGGTCGCGACGTGCGACGATGATGAGCTTTTTGATCGGGGTCTTCAGCGGGTTCGCTTGAGAACCCGGGTGGTGCGTTGAGAGTACGCTGATTTCATTGCGCCTGGAAGGCAGTCATGGCCGCGCCGACGCAAGCGGACGTAACCGCGATGTACCAAACCTTATCCTCTCACCACGGCCCAGCCGCCCCCTCCCCTACTCCCGCCGGCGCGGTCCTCGACGCCGGCCGGCGCAAAGTCGCGCGCGCCGCGAGCCAGCGGCAGATCACGTAGAAGGCCGGGGTGAAGATCAGCCCGAACGCGGTCACCCAGATCATGCCGGAGAACACCGCGGTGCCGAGCGTCTGGCGCAGCTCCGCGCCCGCGCCCACCGCCCAGACCAGCGGCACGACGCCGAAGATGAAGGCGAACGAGGTCATCAGGATCGGACGCAGCCGCAGCCGCGCCGCCTCGACCGCCGCCGCCCAGCGGTCGCGGCCCCGGTCCTCGAGCTGCTTGGCGAACTCGACGATGAGGATCGCGTTCTTCGCCGCGAGCCCGATCAGCGAAAACCGCCCGGCAGCGGAAGCCTATCTTGCCGAAATCCGAAGAATCACCCAGGCGCCGATCCGCTACGTGGTGTACAGCCACCACGACCCCGATCACATTGCCGGCGGCAAGCCGTTCAAGGATGCC
>WNGK01006319.1_pt1 | contig 14236 bp, 13 predicted proteins | sample 5400601 | NCBI WGS metagenome assembly WNGK01 (sample SAMN13153376, study PRJNA577476) | soil metagenome | isolation source: 60 cm soil or saprolite under Garry oak tree replicate 1 | place: USA:California | collected 2016-06-15 | reverse complement strand
AGGAACTGGATGACTATTTCGAGATCATTATCGATTCCTCCTACGATCGCCGCAATGCGTACGCGTTTCAAGTAAACCCGCTTGGCACGCAGCGAGACGCTCTGATTACGGAAGAGCAGCGCACGGACTCCGGCGCGGGTGACGGCGATCCCGGCTGGGATGGAGTGTGGACCTCGGAAGCACGTACCTCCGAACGAGGTTGGAGCGCCACAATCGCGATTCCGTTTTCGACTTTGAACTTCATGCAGTCGAACGATGTGATCTGGGGAATCAACTTCAAGCGCTTCCTCCGGCGCAAGAATGAAGAAGATTTGTGGTCGGCCTGGCGGCGCGTCGATGGTGCGTGGCGGATCAGCCGGGCAGGCGAGTTGCATGGCATTTCCGATATCGGCAGCGGACGCCTCTTCATCGTCAAGCCTTACGGACTGGGGGGATTCAGTCATTTTCCGCCGAGCGCTGCGGGGACCGGCTTTACCCCGGGAACAACCGGGCTCTATACCGGCGGCGTAGACGTCAAACTCGGCCTGCGCTCAAATCTGGTCGCCAATTTCACCGCTAACACCGACTTCGCCGACGCCGATGTGGACACGCAGCAGTTCAATCTCACACCCTACAAGCTCTTCTTTCCAGAGAAACGGCAATTCTTTCTGGAGAATGCCGGCGTATTCAACTTTCCCCTGGGCGGCGAGCTTGATTCGCTCTTTTTCAGCCGTCAGATCGGCATTGATCCCATCACTGGCCAGGAGGTTCCCATCAACGGCGGCGCCAAGGTTACGGGTTCGCTGGGCAAGTTCGAACTCGGCATCATGGATGTGGATACTCGCCACTCCGGGCCCAATCCGTATGCGAACTATGCCGTCGCGCGCGTAAAACGCGCACTATGGGGAGGATCCTACGTCGGCGTGATAGGCATTGATAAGCGCTCCGGTAATCCGTTGGATAGCTTCAATCAAACCGAAGGCGCCGACACCCGCCTGGTCTTCTTCAAGGACCTGGCCGTGAATGCGTTCGCGGCGCAGACCCGCACGCCGGGTTTCTCTTCAGGCCAGACCGATTTCGGCGGCGGCTTCCGCTACCAGAGTAACTGGCTGGAGCTCATCGGCGACCATCGCAAAATTGGCCCGCACTTCAACCCGGAGGTGGGCTTCCTCGAGCGGCAGGACTGCATCTGCGACTACCTCGATGCCAACTTCAAGGTCCGACCCCGGATTGAGCGAGTGCGTGAGCTGAACTTTGAAGGCTTCATTTTGCACGCGCCCGATACTCACCACACGCTACAAACCCAGGAGTGGCAGAACACGTTTCGTATCGACTTCAACAACGGCTCATATAGCGACGACGACATCGTGGACGTCTTTACCCAACGCCTGATCATTCCTTTCAACCTCTACAAGAATGTCTCCATTCCCGTTGGCGAATATCACTGGACGCGCCATCAGTTGACCTACGGATCGCCTGCGCGCAACCTATCGGGCCAGCGAACGATTGTCCTTCAACTTCGCCGAACAGTGGAACCGCTTCGCACTTGGCGCGACGACCGATCCTGCGGGGAATCCCCTCCCGGTGGGCTCGGGAAACTTCTCTGTCGTGTTCGGAAGCTTCCAGACGAATTATTCCTTTTCCCGCTTTCTCACGCTCTCGACGCTGCTCCAGATGGACACCGCCAACAATCAAGGCGCCAGCGCGAACATTCGCCTCCGCTGGAATTACCGTCCCGACAGTGATCTGTACGTCATCTATACCGCGGGCCAGCGTTTTCCGAACACGACAGAGAAGTTTCCCGAGCCCACCGGGAGGGGATTCCCCGCAGGATCGGTCGTCGCGCCAAGTGCGAAGCGGTTCCACTGTTCGGCGAAGTTGAAGGACAATCGTTCGCTGGCCCGATAGGTTGCGCGCGCGCGCGCTTCATTCAAATGCCCGTTGTAGTAGCTGCCGAAGCGTTCGAACAAATTGACCGTCAATCGCCGATCCTGAGGCGATCCGTAGGTCAACTGATGGCGGCACCGGTTGTTCGTGCCACGCCGGTTATGCCCGCTGCCGCTGATCGCTCTTCCCTGCTCACTACTGCCATGATGTAGGACTGCCTGGTGGGAACATCCATCTGGCTGATACTGAATCGTACGAGAAGAACAAGAATGGCGAGCCAAAGAGTTGGCATCAGCGGCACCAGAATGAGCAGAATGTTGGAAGGGAGATGCGTGACGACCATTGTATTGATCAGGCCCCAGCGCGCCGCCAGTCGCGCCGCCAATAATGCGGAAATTCCAGCGAAGATATTTGCCCAAAAGAAAATGACACCGAGCGTGGCCGGGTTCACGCCAAAACGAAGGTAGAACCAATACGCGGCGAAGCTCTGTACTACAAAACCGCCCGCGAACGAGTCCAGCGCGAACAGGCTTGAGAGCTTGAGGACAACGCGGTGAGATCGGTCGATGCCGAAGAAACTCTTCATCGTCCTCGGCAGAGCCGACGCTTCTTGGGACGAACGCGCTTCCGCTGCAGGGGAAAGTCGAATGAACAAACCAGCCAGTAGAACGCCCACAACCGCGTAAAGGACAACCACAACCCGGTACATCCCAACCGGCGTCATTGTGGTTCTCTCGAGCACGCGCGTGAGCGCACCCGCAAAGAGTGCGCCCATCGCGGTCGCCACCGAGCCGGCCAGCGTGTACCAGGCGAATACGTCTGTCCTTGAGCGGTTGGGAACGACGTGCGAGAGCGCCGCCTGCTCGATCGACAGAAACGGACCGACTTCGTTGCCACTGGGACTGATTACGCCTATCGTGCCGGCGATGATCAGCAGCACCAGATTGCTTGTGCAGGCGAAGGCGAGTCCCGCCGCGGCCATCAGAATGGCTCCCACAATCAGCATCCGCCGCCGCCCACTCCGGTCAGCGCGCGTGGTGAGATAAAGAGAGATCAGGGTATCGCCGACGAGGGTCAATGTGAGAAGTAGTCCCGTCTGAGATGCATTCAGTCCCAGGCCGATGAGGTAGAACACCAAAACAACAGATAACGACCCGTACGCGAATAGGCGCATGAATCGTGTGAAAAATAATAGATAACCATCGCGCGTCAGAACCCTAAACGCGCCAGGTAGTAAGGCAGTGGCGGTCATCGCAATTAGTTAGGCTTGGTCACGGCGTCATAGACAACCATCCGCGCCACAGGTTTGTGGTCTTCCTCCTGCTCCGGTGCATACAACCGATGCGTCTCCAGATCGACCACCAGGCTGTGAACCGCGTGCTGCACAGGAAAGTCCTCAAGCTTCCGATAATGGTTCGGATCGTCTTGGTGGAAAACGGAGATGGCGCCGCTGTAGCACGCCGCGTAGATGCGATCTAGTCCGGGATCAAAACGGATTACATCCGGTCCATCGGCCATCGGCAAAAACGCGACCGGCTGGTTTTTATCGAGATCAAAGACCGCCATCAGGTTGTTGCCCTCGCACGAGAGGAAAGCGCGATGGTGCTCGGGATCGAGTGCCATGCCGTGATTGCCTTTGCACCGTCCCACCGGGTACCGTCCAATCACCTCGTCGCTTGCCGGATCAATGATTGCAAAAATGTTTTGATCTTGCAGGTTGACGTAGACTTTGCGCGCGACCGGATCGTACTGCGGCATTCCGGTTTCGCTGTCGAAATGCAGTGTTTTGATAATTGCATCTTTCGTGACGTCCACGATGGCCTCCGCCTTGCCACGCTCATCCGAGACGTAGAGTTTGTGAAACGGGCCGGCGTAAGTGCTGCCGTCCGGCTTCTTCTCCGTAGGCAGCTTTTTGACAACCTTCATCAGCTTCAGATCCACGACGCCAATGGTGTTGTCACCGGCGTTCGACGTGTAAAACTTCTTGAACTCCGGCGCGTATTCGATGCCTTCGGCACCGGGCGTGTCTGCGATGGTGGCCACGACTTTGTTGCTGCCCAAGTCGATCACGTATGTTTGCCCCGCCGCCAAGTGCGTCGAGAGCAGATATCGATCGTCGGTGTCGATCGTTAGATAGTCGAAGCGTTTGCCCGGTGGGCCCGGAAGCTCGAATTTTGCGACCTCTTTGAGGGTTTGGCCGGAAGCAATCGTTGACAGCAGCCCTGTAAAGAGCAGGGCGGCACGACGTAGGTACCGAACACAAAACACATTTTCTTTCATGTTCCCCCCAGACAAGTCACAACCACCCGTGCTTCACAGTCATGCCCACGATCCCTGCTCCGAGAATGATGACTGGTTCGGGTATTTTCTTGAAGCACAACAATAGAAGAATGGAAACCACAGCAATCAGGACAGTCGTCAAATCCATTACCGCGCGTTTGCTCAAAATGATTGCTGCGCCGGCAATAGCTCCCACCGCTGCCACCGTGACTCCTTGAACAAATGCTTTGACTTGACGATTCTTTGCAAACCGCCGATAGTACGGCGCACCGAAAACCACTAACAAATAGGGCGGCAGAAAGACCGCAAGAGTTGCAGCGAAGGCACGGAGGGGACCCGCCACTAAATAACCGATGAATCCCGAAGTGATGACGACCGGCCCCGGGGTGATCATCGCGATCGCTACAGCGTCCAGAAATTGACGTTCGGTCAGCCAGTGAAAGCCACCCACGACGCCCCCGTAGAGAAACGGCACGATGGCTAAACCGCTCCCAAACACGAACGCACCTGCTTTGAGAAAGAAGAGAAAGACAGTCATCACAGTTTTGGTTCCGGCAGGGGCATACACTCCCACGAAACCCAATGGAGGTATTACTGCTTTGGCAAGAGTACCCTCACCCCCAGGAGGAGCTTTGATCAGCATCGCAACAACTCCAGAAAGGACAAACAGTGAGAGAATTTCGGATTCGGTCCACACGGTTGCAACCGTCAAAATCGCGAACACAGTCCAAAGCCGGTAGTGCTTGTCAAGGGTCTTTTGGATGAGCCGCCAAGCGCTGCGCACGATGATGGCGCTTACAGCCGCGCCAATTCCGTAGAACATTCCTTGAATCCACGCAAGCTGTCCAAAATGCAAGTACATTGCCGCCAGTGCCAGGATCATCAGAAGAGAAGGCAAAACGAACGCAATACCAGCCAGCCTTGCGCCTAGCGTTCCACTGTGTACCCACCCGAGATAATTTGCGAGCGGTGCGGCTAGAGGCCCGGGGCTGAGTTGAGAAAAGGCCAGCCCCTGCAAATAGTCTTCGGTCGACACCCCAATGCCTTCCACCAGATCTCTCTGCATATAGCCCACAAGGGCGATGGGTCCGCCAAACCCAACCGTGCCCAGACGAAGAAAATAGGCAACTAGCCGCGATAAAGGGACGTCTTCAACCCGCGGAACGAGGTTGTCGCCCTCATGGACTGGTTCGGCATGAACGTCTGCTTTCATATTCTCGATCCTGGAGCGGTTCTTCAGCACTACATCGTTGAAGCAGTCCCTGGTCGCCCATTTCTCATTTCGTATGAACTTTGCTGAGCGCCGCTTTGATCCCGGCGCCCACCGATTCCGGACTGCCGACCGACCAGAAGTGCATAAAAAACAAGCGAGGCTGCTCGGTGAGCATGTGGCTATGGAGCGCCGTCACCAAGATATTGCGCCCTTGCAGTTCGGATAGGACCTGGTTAACTTCGTCTGCGGTGAGCACGAAGTCGCCGGTTGTGGCGACATTGCCGGAATCCGCTGCCTGAAAATTGATGGCCTCCCCTACACCTGCGGCGGGCGGAATGGTCATTCTTTCCATCGTGATGGTATCGCTGCGCGGAACGCCGTAGGACAGGACGCCGCCTTTAAGAGAACCTTTGCGTCCGACCGCGTCCTCGACGGTTTTCACCCAGGCCGGCGGCGCTGGTTCCTCAGAGGCTGCGGCGGGTTTTTCGAGCGGTGTTTGCGAAACCGCCAGAGCAGCGCGCAGCGAAGTTGCCAGTTGCGTCGCTGAACCGTGTCCCATGTAATGCATGTACAGCACCTTTGGGGTTTCCTCCATCAAATGGTTGTGCACAGCGGTAATGTCAAAGTGGTACGACCGCAATTTCGCCATGACGGGATTCAGTTCTTCCTCGAGCAGCACCAAGTCGCCCATCACCATGGCGTTGTCGTCGGTTCCGAGGAAAGCCGCCCACGAGCCCAGCGCCAGTCCTGGCTTGATCGCCAATCCGTTAACGGAAACGTGGAGATCGGTCCTGGGAAAACTCACCCTGTAAGCGTCACCCGTCTTCTGGCCCGACCTACCTAAAGCCTGATCGATCGGGGCGGTCGTTACTCCCTGAGCGTGAAGAAGGGTTGGAAGCGTTAAGACACAAATGAAGGTGAGGAAACGTAGTCTGGCAGTCATGATGAGCTCCTTATTGGTAAACGAATTCAAACAAGTACACTTCTCTTGGGAAATTCATTTTGGCGAACCTTGCGAGCGCAGCAGATGGCTTCGCACTCACGCGAGTTCCTGGCCTCAGCTCGTCGGTGCCCGCGATGCGGCCTCATCGCCGGGGTGCAGGTCCCCGAAAACCTCGATTAGCTTTCCATCGACTTCACCGGTTTGGACGTTCACCCACTCAGCTGTCCTATCGTGGATTCGAACCACAAAGGTCGCTTCTGTGGTCCTGGCGACCGACGATGCCGGAACAAACAGAGTCGCCTCCGAGCGTCGGTCGAGTTGACAGCACATGAGTTCAAAACTTTGCGGTTTTTCGTTCAGAACCCCGATCGGATCATCACACGCACAGAGTTGCTGCAACAAGTTTGTGGTTACGGAGACGGCTATACGAGCAGCCGTAGCATCGACAATCACCTTATGGCACTCCGTCACAAGTTGGAGAAGGATCCAGGCTGTCCGACCCATTTCCGAACAATACCTCATCTCGGGTATAAGTTCGCATTTTAGCGGCTTTGATTTGTTGCTCCCACAAAACAAAAAAGGCGCCGCGTGGTCTTCGTTGCTGCGCCTTCCAAAGGATCAGGGAAAAACGGCTCAGTGGCACTCGCGCCTGGCCTCGTCTGCATCTTCCGCCCAAACATCAACCCGTTGGCCAGTGCTCTCGTGCCCGTGTAAAGAAGGGCGGGGTTTTTCGCGAATTCCTGCTGGTCGCGAATCGCGCCTGACTTTCTCCCGATTGGCTTTCAAACCTAGGCGTCCGGTTTAACTAGACGAAAGGCCCAGAATACGAGAGCCGCCACGATCGCAGAAGCCGGGATGGTAAGAACCCAGGCCCAAACAATTCGTCCAGCTACGCCCCAGCGAACTGCGGACAATCGCGTCGTAGCGCCCACTCCGACGATCGCTCCTGTAATCGTATGGGTGGTACTTACCGGAATACCTGCAAGCGCCGTCGAGAACAGAGTGATGGCTCCGGCAGTCTCGGCGCAAAAGCCTCCGACCGGCTTCAGCTTGGTGATGCGGGATCCCATGGTATGAACTATGCGCCATCCCCCGAAGTAGGTTCCAAGAGCAATGGCAGCATGGGCCGCGAGAATGATCGGCCAGTGAAAATGTCCCCAGTTGCCCGCAAGCTCGGCGGACGTGAGATATTTCGCGCCATAGAGAGCGCTCGCAACAATTCCCATGGTTTTTTGCGCGTCATTCCCACCATGTCCAAGGCTGTAGGCAGCGGCAGAAAGAAGTTGTAATCGGCGGAACCAAACATCAATCCGTCGTGGAGCTTTGTTCCGCAAGAGCCAGAAGACAGAAACCATGAGTACTAATCCGAGGAAGAGACCCATGATCGGAGCGACGACGATGAAAATCAGAGTCTTATGCCAGCCTGCGGGGACAATGACCCCGAATCCGGAGCGCATGATAGCCGCCCCAGCATAACCACCTATCAAGGCGTGGGAGGAAGAAGGGGGCAGTCGCCACCACCAGGTTAAGAGATCCCACACAATGGCGCCCATCAGACCCGCAATCACCACGTACTGGCTGACAGACTCTATACGAATCATGCCTTGGCCAATGGTCTTGGCGACTGCGGTCCCGAGAAAAAACGCTGCTACGAAGTTAAAAACCGCTGCCCACAGCACAGCTAGCTTAGGTGACAGGACGCGAGTGGACACAACCGTAGCGATGCTATTGGCGGCATCGTGAAATCCATTTAGGAAATCGAATATCAGCGCCACGACCACGGTGATGACGAGAAGGAGAAGGTCAGATTTCACCGACAGCGCACCCGAATGTGGAATTTTGTCGCTTTAAGCGTTCTTCAGAGCTACGGTTTCTAGGACGTCCGCTGCATCCTCAGCCTTGTCCGTAGCCGTTTCCAAGACTTCAATCAATTCCTTTATCTTGATCAGATTGATTGGATCCTTCTCACGCTCGAACAGCTCACCGATAGCCTCGCGAGAGACTTGGTCGGCTTCATTCTCGAGGCGATTAATCTCCATGCAGTGCAGCAGCACGTCGCCATTTTTTTGTAGAAGAGGTACCGCCTTCGCAAGTTCTTGACTCTGCAAGAGGATGATTCGAGCCAGTTCGGCTGCGGCCGGAGGGGGCTGGGTGATCTTGTACATGGCGATCCTGGCTCCGGCGGAGTTGATCAAGTCGAGAACGTCGTCGAGCGACGAGGCAAGCTTATGAATGTCTTCGCGGTCAAACGGCGTAATGAATGTCTGATTGAGCTTGGTCAATATGGAATGCGTCAAGTCATCACCCACGTGTTCGATCCGGCGGATTTCCTTGATCTTTCCCGAGACCTCGTGGTAGTCGGCGAACAAATCTGCCAAAACACTAGCTCCAGCGATCAGATTGTTCGACATTTCGGCGAACATTGCGAAAAAACTGACATCTTTCGGAATGAGTGGAACCCTTTTAGGGAATAAATTCCAAGACATTTGTTGCGGTCCTCAGGTGCGGTGGGCGAAAAACGAGCCACTATCTCACGCGAGCTCAAATGGAGTCAAATGACGGAAAATACAATGATGGAGGCCACACCGGTCGTAAAAACAATTCTTGTCGTGGAACCTGTAACGGACAGTAGCTCCGGGCTGCACCGGGAATTTTGGATAGACTTGACGGCGTCTTCTGCCGTGAATCTTTCCATAACCAATGCTAGCTTGCGGTTGGTTGTCGTCCGGATGGGAGTCCGATCAATCCGGAGCACGTATTCAGGGGAGCGACCACCGCCACGGCTCACTTTCACAACAAATTTGGTGTTTTTCATAGGCTCCGCTACTCGTTCGGGATGACAAACAAAAGGGAGGCGATAAAGCCACCTCCCGGATTTTTCGTTAACTGCTGGTTTTACGCGGCTTTGCGTTGAGCCTTGGCTTCGAGGGTCTTCTCGCTTCCCAAGTTGACCTTGCGGTTGTTACCAAACGCCGCCGCCGTGTACTGTATGGAATTCACTCCTGTCCCGTTCTGAACGTAGAAGTTGGCATGATTCATGAGGTTGAAAACCTGCACCTGCAGGGCGATTGCGTGGCGATCGTTGAGGTTGAAGCGGCGAGTTCATCCGAGGTCGATCGGCTGTGTCCACGGCCCGTAGACAGAATTCAATCCGGCAAACGGGCTGGGGCTGTTGGCGTTGATGCCGAGGGCCGAGTTTGGTGTGCTCTGCAGCGCAGCGGTGTTGTTCACGGAATTTGACAATGCGCCGACGCCGAGCATACGTCGCCAAGATGGATGTGAACCGCTAGTGACCCAGCGTATCGCGGGTGAACTCTTCGAAACTACGTGGATTCCCATCGTCATGAAGTTCAGCATCAGGCTCAAAAGAGCGCCAACCATGCTTTCCTGTCGCCCTTCTGCAGTCCTTCGATAGCTGTCTTCGACTGTGGGGTTCGTGAGCGCATCGGAACAGTATCCCTGCGCGGATTTGTATCCGCGTCGTCGCCGTGAAAGAGATACTCCGATTCGTAAGTAATTGAAACCAGAGGCACGGATCGCCACAATTAGAGCCACAAAGTATTCCAAGAAAGGATTATCGAACCCTTGTCGCGAACCCTCGGCTGAGGCCGCTTGGCCCGCGCTTGGGCTGGCAAAATGTGTGGAACGTTCGACAAACCGAGGCTCCCGCGAAGGGAGCTCCTTTCGGGCGGTTCGAGGTCATATAATCGCCGAATAAGGCCAGTCGTCCAAGTCCTGCGAAAGCTCGAGTGAACACAAGAGCGATCGGCAGCATTTCCTGGGAGGGATAGATTGCGACAATCGTTGAAGGTTTACACGATGGCATTAACTTTGTGCGCGCTAACAGTGAAGGCGCAGGAAAAGCTACCACTGAAGCTGATCACAACAACCCCGATGCCGGGCTTCACGGGTGATTTCGACCATTTTGGCTTAGACCTCAAGGGCAACCGTCTATTTCTCGCGGCTGAGGAACACAAAACTGTCGAGGTGTTCGACCTTCAGACGGGGGCACGGACCTATAGTATCGAAGGCTTCGGGCATCCCCTTATGATGGTTTACCTGCCGGAGTCCAACCAATTAGTCGTTACGGACGGGGATGATAATGCGGTGCAACTCGTCGATTGCAAGCAGTACAAAATTACCAAAACAATCAAGTTGAAGCCGGACGTAGATCACGGCGTGCTTAATCCCGTGACCAGAGACTACTATGTGGAGAGCGGAGGAGGTTCCAATGCGCCGACACATGTCCTCAGCATCATCGACACGAAGTCGTTTAGACACATTGGCGACGTGGAGGGACTTCCCGGAAGTTCCACTGAGGGAATGGCCATCGACCGAGCGGGCAAGAAGCTGTACGTAAATCTCACGGGCACAGACGAGGTTGGAGTGGTTGACTTAAACACTCGCCAATTGGTTGCCGAGTGGGCCTTGCCGGACGCACACGCAGCCCATGCGATGGTGCTTGATGAACCGAACCACCGACTTTTTATCGCCACCCGCAAGCCCGCACAGTTCATCGTTTTGAATACCGACACGGGTAAAGTCGTGGCTTCTCTCCCGTGCGTCGGTACCAACAGCGACATATCGTTCGATGTCGCGCGTAAACGAATCTACGTGACTGGAAGTGAAACGGCGTCTGTTTTTGAACAGGTCGATGCGGACAACTACCAGTACATCGCCGAAGTACCGACGGCCTACCGTGCCAAATCGTCAATTTTTGTGCCCGAACTGAAACGGCTCTATGTCGCCGTTTCAGGTAAAGGCAAGGCGGATGCAAAATTGGAGCTGCAAATTTACGAAGCTCAATGACCTGAGCAAGTTCATTGGCCCATGGAAGGAATAGCCGATTTAACGTCTCCGTGGGGGCCCCTGAGTCTTAAGCGAGGGAAAGGCTCAAAACACTGCACTCGGGAGCACTGCAAGGTCGGACGAAGGCTGGCGGCAAGAGTTGCCGTAGAAATCCATGTAACGCCTACCCTGAAGGTCTTCGACATAGATAGGGGGACTCGGACTTCTGATGGGAATGGAAATTGTTAAGAGCAAGGCAACGAGGGAGCGCGCCGTGGGTGCAGCCGAGCAAGTCATGTACAGCTCCCTATGCAGAGGTTTGAACTTCAAACTAACCATGGGGAACATCATCACGCTCACGCCGCCACTAACGATAACTTCAGGATGAAATGGATAAGGCTCTGGACATATTGGATCAGTGCATTCGGGAGTTTGAAAGGAACCTAGTCTAAATCTAGTTTCTGTAGCAAAACTAAAAAGGCCCGCACCGAATCGCTTACCAGGTGTCGGAGCGGCGGAACAAAAGTGTCTGATCTGGAGGCCGGGCAGTGAGGAAATATTCGCTCTCGATTACCGCGCTCATCATCGCAATGTGTTCATCCGCCCCGTTTGCGCAGCCGGTGCCTGCGAAGCAGCCCAAACTGATGCTCCTGGTCGTCATCGACCAGTTTCGTTATGACTATCTACTTCGCTTCCGCAATCAGTACACGGGCGGATTGAACCGGCTGCTGAACGAGGGCGCGGTGTTTGACAACGCTCACCTTGAGCACTATCCAACCGTTACCGCGATTGGGCACGCCACCACCCTGACGGGCGCCACTCCTGCTCTAAGTGGAATCGTGGGGAATGACTGGTACGACCGCGAGTCGCACAAGCGGGTCCTCAGCATTTCTGACGAAACGGTGAAGGTACTTGGGGGCAATGGGGATGGAGCGTCACCCCATCGGCTCCTCGTCAGCACACTCGGCGATGAGATCAAAATGGCGCATCCGGGAAGCTCTTATGTTGTCGGAATCTCATTGAAAGATCGCTCCGCCATTCTTCCTGCGGGGCGCATGGCAGATGCGGCGTACTGGTACGACTCCTCGACTGGCAACTTTGTCAGCAGCACGTACTATTTCGCCGATCTGCCAGAGTGGGTCAAGCGGTTCGATGCCCGCCGGCCATCCGACAACTTCGCGGGGTACGAGTGGCTCACCGGCATGGCTCCGCTCCAGAGCAAACATCTGCCTGCTACGCCAGGGCCGGACCTATACTCGGCGGTGTTCGGCTCGCCGGCCGGAAACGAACTACTGGAGGCGTTTGTCGAACAGGCGATCGAGGCGGAAAGGCTGGGACGGCATGACACCACCGATCTCCTGACCGTCAGTTTTTCGTCCAATGATGTTGTGGGTCATTCGTTTGGGCCCGACGCGCCGGAAGTGCGCGACATTTCCATCCGGACCGACCGCCTGCTGGCGAAGCTGTTCGACTATCTCGACCGGCTCATCGGTTTGCAGAATGTGCTCGTAATGCTTACAGCAGATCACGGAGTGTCGCCGCTGCCTGAGAAGTTGGCGGAAAGGAAGATGCCCGGAGGACGGATGACCGGGGCTGATCTGTTTGATCCGATGCGCGCAGCGCTCGAAGCAAAGTTCGGCAAGGGTGAATGGATTCTGGACACTGCGGGCACATCACCCTATCTCAACCTGGATCTCATCCGTGCCAAGGGGGTTGATGAAGCCGAAGTCAGGCGCACTGCTGCAAAGGCCGTTGCCACAGAGCCTCATGTATTGCGGGTGTATACGAGAGACCAATTGCTCCTGGGACAGGTCCCACATGATCCGATCAGCGACAGGGTGATCCGGAGCTTCAATGCCAAGCGCTCCGGAGACCTCGAAATCTTGCTGGAGCCGTACTGGATCCGGTCTGCGCATGGCACAACGCACGGAACACCTTACTCCTACGATTCGCATATACCCCTCATCTTCATGGGACCACAGATCAGGCCCGGGCACTACTTTCAAAACGTCGCGCTCAATGATGCGGCGCCTACCCTTGCCACAATTCTCGGCGTCGAAACTCCGAGCGGGTCGGTGGGAAGGGTGCTCTACGAAATCATCAGAGATTAGTGGAACAACCATCCGGGGAGCTGTCTCAATGGATTATGCTTGCGGCGTCCGCGAAAGCTGCGCACCATTCCGCGCAGGAAGTTCGGCACCCAACAGATGTAGCTTATGTAGCCGACCCAGGGCCCCTGATTCCGTGGCACAGAAGGTCTCCCATCCCGCAAACTTACTCGAAAGACTCCCAGCGTCCGTGGTATCGCTCCGTTCATCGGAGTTCTGACCCTGCTCGTCGCTATCGCCGCTCTGGACGCAAATAAGGCGCGCAGACCAGGGATCTGGGAAATCAGACGTTGAGCTTGTGTCGCCGAGCGTGAGCGCAACCCTGGTTGCGCAGGAGCGTCCTGTGCTGCCTGGCGGCATCAACGCCGAGCGCTCTTCCGCAGGTCCCACCCGAGGAAGCAGACTTGTCGGACCCTTGGCCCCGGTTCCACCAATCTTCTCGGGCGGAACCGTCGTCTACTCTGTAGCGGCCGCAGATGTGAACGGGGACGGCAAGCCGGAATTAGTCGTGGCTAACAGCAATGAAGATAACGGTGACGGATCGGTGGGCGTGTTGCTGGGCAATGGGGACGGAACCTTTAAACCGGTGGTGACCTATGACTCGGGCGGCGCGGCGCTTGCAGATTTTGTGGTGATCGCGGATGTGAATGGCGATGGCAAGCCGGACTTAGTCGTGGCTAATGCCGGTAGGGATAACGGTGCGGACGGATCAGTGGGCGTGCTGCTGGGCAATGGGGACGGAACTTTCCGGCCAGCGGTAACCTACGACTCGGGCGGACAAGGCCCAGTTTCCGTAGCGGTTGCGGACGTCAACGTGGATGGGAAGCCGGACCTCTTGGTGGCAAACGGGTGCTTCGGCATCAGCAACTGCGCGAGCGGCACGGTGGGCGTGCTGGTGGGCAACGGCGATGGCACTTTCCAACCGGTCGTTACCTACGACGATGGCGGGTTATTGCCCGCGGCCGTAGCCGCCGCCGATGTAAATGGCGACGGCAAGCCAGATATGCTGGTGGCGAACCCCTTTTCACAACCCAATTC
>WNGK01011290.1_pt1 | contig 14238 bp, 26 predicted proteins | sample 5400601 | NCBI WGS metagenome assembly WNGK01 (sample SAMN13153376, study PRJNA577476) | soil metagenome | isolation source: 60 cm soil or saprolite under Garry oak tree replicate 1 | place: USA:California | collected 2016-06-15 | reverse complement strand
AAATCCACCCGGCTTTCGGAAGCCAACCAGGTGATCTTCCGCGTCACGCGCTCGGCCACCAAGCCTGAGATCGCCAAAGCGGTGGAACAACTCTTCAAGGTGAAGGTCAAAGCCGTCAACACGGTCCGCACCAAGGGCAAGATGAAGGCCTTTCGCGGCAGGCGGTTTCAGAAAAGCGAAGTGAAGAAGGCCATCGTGACCCTCGCCGAGGGTTACCAGATCGACGTGACGACGGGGCTTTAGGGAAAAGGCAATGGCACTCAAAACCTACAAACCGGTGACCAACTCGCAGCGCCAATTGGTGCTGGTCGATCGTACCGGGCTGCACAAGGGACCTCCCGTCAAGACCTTGACCAAAGGCCAGAAGCGCCCCGCTGGGCGCAACAATCTCGGGCGCATCACGGTGCGCTGGCAGGGCGGCGGTCACAAGCAGAGCTATCGCATCATCGATTTCAAGCGCGGCAAGCACGATCAACCCGCCACCGTGCAGCACCTGGAATATGATCCCAACCGCACCTCCTTCATCGCGCTGATCAAATATAAGGACGGAGAGCTCGCCTACATCATCGCGCCCCAGCGTCTGGCTGCAGGCGATGTCGTCGTCTCAGGCGACAAAGTGGACGTGAAACCGGGCAACGCCATGCCGCTCGCGGCGATGCCGGTCGGCACCATCGTCCACAATATCGAAATCAAGCCCGGCAAAGGCGGTCAGATCGCGCGCGCTGCCGGTGGATACGCGCAATATCTCGGCCGCGACGCGGGCTATGCGCTGATGCGTCTCAATTCGGGCGAAGTCCGCCGCGTGCGCCTGGACTGCAAGGCAACGGTCGGCGCCGTCTCCAATCCCGACCATATGAATGAAGTTCTCTCCAAAGCCGGCCGGAATGTCTGGCGCAATCGCCGCCCGTCCGTGCGCGGTACGGCGATGAACCCGATCGATCATCCCCATGGTGGCGGCGAAGGCCGTACCAAAGGCGGCCGTCATCCGGTGACGCCCTGGGGCAAGCCGACCAAGGGCGCCAAGACTCGGAAGAACAAGCGCACGACGAGAGAGATTTTGCGCTCGCGCCACGCCAGGAAGATGCAGGGGTAAACGATGACTCGTTCGGTTTGGAAAGGTCCGTTTGTCGATGGCTTCGTTCTGAAGAAGGCGGAAGCTGCGCGCAATTCGGGGCGCAAGGACGTGATCAAGATCTGGTCGCGCCGTTCGACGATTCTGCCGCAATTCGTCGGGTTGACCTTTGGCGTCTATAACGGCGTCAAACATATCCCGGTGATCATCACCGAAGACATGATCGGTCACAAATTCGGCGAGTTCTCTCCCACCCGGACCTTCCACGGCCACTCCGGCGACCGCAAGGCCAAGAAGGAGGTCACCCCCGCCAATGGGTAAGCCCGCAAGAAAGCGGACCCTCTCGGACGTGCAGGCCAAAGCCATCGGCCGCAATATCCGCACGAGCCCTCGCAAGCTCAATCTGGTGGCGCAGTCGATCCGCGGACAGCGCGCGGAAACGGCGCTGGCGACGCTCACGTTTTCGCCCAAGCGCGTCGCCCGCATGGTCAAGAAGGTTCTGGAATCGGCCATTGCGAACGCCGAGAACAATCACGATCTGGACGTCGATGATCTGGTGGTGAGCGAGGCCTCGGTCGGCAAGAATCTCATCATGAAGCGCTTCCATGCCCGCGCGCGCGGCCGCGGCGGGCGCATCGAGAAGCCGTTCTCTCAAGTGACCATCGTGGTCGAAGAAAAGCGCGAGAAGGTCGAAGAAACCAAGGCGGAAGCGCCGAAGAAGGCGCCGGCAAAGCGCAAACCGGCGGCCCGCAAAACAAAAAGCAAGGAGCAGGCCTGATGGGTCAGAAGTGCAATCCGATCGGGCTCAGGCTCGGGATCAATCGGACCTGGGATTCGCGTTGGTACGCGAGCAAGAAGGAGTACGGCAAGCTCCTGCAGGAGGACGTGAAGATCCGCAATTATTTGCTCGACAAGCTCAAGCAGGCCGGCGTGTCCCGCATCTTCATCGAGCGGCCCCATAAGAAGTGCCGCGTGACGATCCATTCGGCGCGTCCAGGCGTGGTGATCGGCAAAAAAGGCGCCGACATCGAGAAGTTGAAGACCGACCTCGGGAAGTTCACCGATTCCGAAGTGCACCTCAACATCGTCGAGATCCGCAAGCCTGAGATCGACGCCAAACTGGTCGCCGACAATATCGGCCAGCAGCTCGAGCGCCGGGTTGCCTTCCGCCGCGCCATGAAGCGCGCCGTGCAGTCGGCGATGCGGCTGGGCGCGCAAGGCATCCGGATCAATTGCACGGGACGCCTCGGCGGCGCGGAAATCGCCCGCGTGGAATGGTATCGCGAGGGCCGGGTGCCGCTGCACACGCTGCGCGCCGACATCGATTACGGCGTCTGCACCGCCAAGACCACCTATGGCACTTGCGGCGTGAAAGTATGGGTCTTCAAGGGCGAGATCATGGAACACGATCCCATGGCCCAAGATAAGCGCCTCAACGAAGCTGCGGAGAGCGCCAGCCGCGGCGGCCGCCCGCAGCCGGCGGCATAACGAGAGTCAAGGATCATGCTTCAACCCGCACGCACCAAATTTCGCAAACAGCACAAAGGCCGCATCCACGGCGACGCGAAAGGTGGATTCTCGCTCGCTTTTGGTTCCTTTGGGCTGAAGGCGACCGAGCCCGAACGCATCACGGCGCGGCAGATCGAGGCGGCGCGGCGTGCCTTGACCCGTCACATGAAGCGCGCGGGCCGTGTCTGGATCCGCGTTTTTCCGGACGTGCCCGTGTCGAAGAAGCCTGCCGAAGTGCGCATGGGCTCCGGCAAGGGCGCGCCCGAATTCTGGGTCTGCAAGATCAAGCCGGGTCGCATCCTCTTCGAGGTGGACGGCGTGCCGCGCGAGCTTGCGGAGGAAGCCATGCGGCTTGCCGCCGGCAAATTGCCGATCGCGACAAGATTTGTCGCCCGGCTGACCGCATAAGGGGAAGAGACGTGACCAAAGTGGCCGAATTTCGAGATAGGTCCCAGGACCAGCTGAGCGATGAGCTCGCCAAGCTGAAGAAGGAGCAGTTCAACCTGCGCTTTCAACGGGCGAGCGGGCAATTGGAGAACACCGCGCGGTTTCGCGTCGTGCGGCGCGACATCGCGCGCATTCTGACCGTGCTCAAACAGAAGGGCCTGGCGCCCGTGACGGCCGCGTCCAAGCCTGCAGAAAAATCGGCCAAAGCGCCACGCAAAAAACCCACCGCGACCAAAGCCGCCGCCGCGGCGAAACCGGCAAAGAAGCCGGCCAAGCGCGCCAGCGCGAAGACGTAGGAGAGCGCAGATATGCCAAAACGCGTGCTGCAGGGTGTGGTGGTCAGCGACAAGAACGTGGCGACCAAGACCGTCGTCGTCCAGGTGGAGCGCCGCTTCATCCATCCGGTGATGGGAAAGACCGTGCGCCGGTCGAAGAAATATCACGCCCATGATGAGGGCAAGTCCCACAAGATGGGCGACATCGTGCGCATCCGCGAGTGCAAGCCGATCTCCAAGCTGAAACGCTGGGAAGTCATCGGCCGCTCCGGCGAGGCCGGAGGGAAGGCATAGGCTATGATTCAGATGACCACCGAACTCGACGTCGCCGACAATTCCGGCGCCCGTCGAGTCATGTGCATAAAGGTTCTTGGCGGCTCGAAGCGCAGATATGCCGATGTGGGCGACACCATTGTGGTCTCGGTCAAGGAAGCGATTCCGCGCGGCCGCGTGAAAAAGGGCGAAGTGCTGAAAGCCGTCGTGGTACGCACCGCTCATGGCGTGCGCCGTCCGGACGGTTCGCTGATCCGTTTCGACGGCAATGCCGCCGTGCTGGTCAACGCCCAAAACGAACCGATCGGCACGCGCATCTTCGGCCCCGTAACGCGCGAGCTGCGCGCCAAGAACCACATGAAGATCATTTCGCTTGCGCCGGAGGTGCTCTGATGGCCGCAAAAGTCAGGAAAGGCGATCGCGTGGTGGTCACCGCGGGACGCGACAAGGGCAAGTCGGGCGAAGTCCTGCGCGTCTATCCCGCCGAAGAGCGCGTGCTGGTCAATGGCGTGAACGTGGTCAAGCGCCATCAGCGCCAGACCGCCAAGGCCCAAGGCGGCATCGTGTCCAAGGAATCGCCGATCCATTTGTCGAAAATCGCCCATGTCGATCCCAAGACCGGTTCTCCCACCCGGATCGGATTCAAAATCTTAGGTGATGGACGCCGCGTCCGCTTTGCCAAGAAGTCCGGAGAAGTTCTCGATGTCTGACGCTGGAACCCCCAAAGAGGCCAAGCAGCCCAAGGCGCCCAAGCAAGGCGCCGGCCCCCCCGAGACCAAGGCTGCAAAGAAGAAGGAGGCCGCGCAATCCAAGGGCAAGGGACCGCCCGTGGGCGAAACCGCGCGCGATCCCAATTATGTGCCGCGCTACAAGAAGCATTATCTCGATACCGTGCGCCCCGAGCTGATGAAGAAGTTCGGCTACACCAACAAGCTGCAGGCGCCACGGATCGAGAAGATCGTGCTCAATATCGGCGCAGGCGAAGGCGCTGCCGATACCAAGAAGATTCAGAGCGCGCAGAACGACCTCACCGCGATTGCCGGCCAGAAGGCGGTGATCACGCGTGCGAAGAAGGCGATCGCGAACTTCAAGATCACCGCGGGCCGCCCGGTGGGCGTCAAGGTCACGCTGCGCAAAGATCGCATGTATGAATTTCTCGATCGCCTGGTCACGATGGCCTTGCCCCGGGTGCGCGACTTCCGCGGCGTATCGGGCAAGAGCTTTGACGGACGAGGCAATTACGCGATGGGTCTCAAGGAGCACATCGTCTTCGTCGAGATCGATTACGACAAGACCGAAACGGTTTGGGGGATGGACGTCATCATTCAGACCTCGGCGCGGACCGACGCGGAAGCCAAGGCGCTTCTCGAAGGTTTCCGCATGCCGTTCATGAACTAACGCCGAAGGAGCGATGAGGCCTATGGCCAAGCTGTGTCAGATCAACCGGAACAAGAAACGCGAGAAAATGGCGGCGCAATATGCCGGCAAGCGGGCAGCGCTGAAGGCGAGGGCCGACGATATGTCGGTGCCTCCTGAAGAGCGCTTCGCTGCGCGCTTGAAACTCGCCAAGCTGCCGCGCAATTCCTCGCCCACGCGCATCCACAATCGTTGCGACATGTCGGGGCGCGCCCGCGGTTACTATCGCAAGGTAAGACTTTCGCGCATTGCGCTCCGGGATTTCGCCAATTTCGGTCAGGTGCCGGGCATGACCAAGGCGAGCTGGTAGGGGAGGCGGGACGCGATGGCAATCAATGATCCGATTGGCGACCTTTTGGCCCGTATCCGCAATGGACAGTTGCGCGGCCTCGCCAAGGTGTCGACGCCCGCATCGAGTTTGCGTGGCCGACTTCTGGATGTGCTGAAATTGGAAGGCTTCATCCGCGGCTATGCCGAGGTCGAATTGAAAGGCAAGCCCAGGGAGTTCGAGATCGAGCTCAAATATCACGAAGGGCGGCCGGTGATCCGCGAATTGACCCGCATCTCGACGCCAGGACGCAGAGTGTACAATTCGGTCGACGAACTGAAACCGCATCGCGGGGGCCTCGGGATATCGATCCTCTCGACGCCCCAGGGTGTGATGTCCGACTCCGATGCGCGCGCCAAGAATGTCGGCGGTGAAGTGCTTTGCCGGGTGTTTTGATGATCTGCGGCTAGAACCCGCAACTGGAGAAAGTCATGTCTCGTATCGGCAAGAAGCCGGTCCCATTGCCCAAAGGCGTCGTCGCCAGAATCGACGATGGCACCGTCTCGGTCAAAGGGCCCAAGGGCGAGCTCAAACTGAGATTGGTGCCCGAGGTGGCCGCTGCCCTTGGCGATGGCAGCATCGCCCTCACGACGCGCATCGAGGGCGACCGTGCCCGCGCGATGTGGGGCATGCAGCGCACATTGTTAAACAATCTCGTCCGCGGCGTGACGGAAGGGTTCAGCGAAAGGCTGGAAATCGCCGGCGTTGGCTACCGCGCGGCTGTCCAGGGCAAGAATCTGCAATTGCAACTGGGCTTTTCGCACGACGTGACCTATCCGATCCCGGCCGGAATCGGAATCGTGTGCGAAAAGCCGACCATGATCAGCATCACCGGGATCGACAAGCAGCTTGTGGGACAGGTGGCCGCCGAGATCCGCGGCTATCGTCCGCCGGAGCCTTATAAGGGCAAGGGTGTGAAATATGCGGGCGAGCGTATTCGCCGCAAAGAAGGCAAGAAGAAGTAACCGGATATGACCAAACAGACAGACCTCTTTGAACGCCGTCGCCGCCGGGTGCGCTACCACATCGGGCAAGTGAGCAGTGGGCGTCCTCGCCTGTCGGTCTATCGTTCGGGCAGGCATATCTATGCCCAGCTCATCGACGATGGCGGACACCAGACCATTGCCTCGGCGAGTTCGAGCGAAGGCGGTAAGAGCGGCGAAGCGGCCAAGAGCTACAATGTTGCCGCGGCCGCCGCCGTCGGTAAGCTCATCGCCCAGCGCGCTCTTGAGAAGGGCGTCAAGCAGGTGGTCTTTGACCGCGGCGGGTATCTCTATCATGGGCGCGTGAAGGCGCTTGCCGAGGCGGCCCGCGAGGGCGGCCTCGAATTCTAGGAAGGACGATCCGTGGCACGTGATTCCCGCGAGAGTAAAGACCGCGACAGCGAGTTCATCGACAAGCTCGTGCACATCAACCGCGTCGCCAAGGTGGTGAAGGGCGGTCGGCGCTTTGGCTTCGCGGCGCTTGTGGTCGTGGGCGACCAGCGCGGCCGGGTCGGCTTCGGGCATGGCAAGGCGCGCGAGGTGCCTGAAGCCATCCGCAAGGCGACGGAAGCCGCCAAGCGTTCCATGGTCCGGGTGCCGTTGAAGGACGGCCGCACCTTGCATCATGAGACGGCCGGCCGGCACGGCGCAGGCAAAGTGATCGTGCGCCCAGCAGAGCAGGGCACCGGCATCATCGCCGGTGGCCCGATGCGCGCGGTGTTCGAGAGCTTGGGGGTGGGCGACGTGGTGGCGAAGAGCCTCGGCTCCTCCAACCCTTACAATATGGTACGCGCCACTTTTGATGCTCTGAAGCAGCAGCAGAGCCCGCGTCTGATCGCGCAGCGCCGCGGCAAGAGCGTCTCGGAAATCATTCAGCGCCGCGAAGGCAAAGACAAGACCGAAGCCGCGGCGGAGGCATGATCATGGCCAATGACAGGAAAGCGCCAGCGAACAATTCGGCCGGAAAGAAAACCCTGACCGTGCGGCAGATTCACAGCCAGGCGCGCCGCCCGGCCACCCAGGAAGCGACTTTGCGCGGGCTGGGCCTTGGCAAAATCGGCCGCGTGAAGACCCTTGAGGACACGCCCGCCATTCGCGGCATGATCCGCAAAGTGGCTCATCTCATCGAAGTGGGAGAATAGGAACGCGCCATGAAATTGAACCAGTTGCGCGACAATCCGGGCGCGAGAATGATCCACACGCGGGTGGGCCGGGGTTCGTCCTCGGGGCTGGGCAAGACCTCGGGCCGTGGCGTCAAGGGCGCGAAAGCCCGTGCGGGCGTCTCGATCCACGGTTTCGAAGGCGGTCAGATGCCGCTCTATATGCGGCTGCCCAAACGGGGCTTCCACAATCATTTCGCCAATGATTTCGCGGTCATCAATCTGGGCCGGATCCAGAAGGCCATCGATGAAGGCAAGCTCAAGGGCAAGGAAACGATCACCGGGGCCGATCTGCACGCCTTAGGGCTGGTCAGTCATGGGCAGGACGGCGTAAGGCTGCTCGCCAAGGGCGAGCTGAAGACGAAGCTCAACTTTGAAGTGGCAGGCGCGTCGCGCTCGGCCATCGCGGCGGTGGAGAAGCTAGGGGGCTCGGTCAAGACGATTTTCAAGAAGACCATTCACATGAACAAGAAGGGCGAGCCGGGGAAACGGGTCCAGAGGCGCAAGGCCGCCGCAGACAAGCGCGGCAAGGCAAAAGCGGGCTAAGTTGGTCCTTTACAAGGTCCTCTAAAAAGGACGGCGGGACTTCCTATATGGGCAGGGGTCCGTCTTTGGTTCAAAGCCCTATATACTCTCGCTCGCCGCGGAGTCGACAATGCCCTCAGCAGCCGAACAATTAGCCGCCAATTTCAATTTCTCCGCCTTTTCGAAGGCGACAGAACTCAAGCAGCGCATCATGTTCACGGCGGTGGCGCTGATCGTGTGTCGGCTCGGTACCTATATTCCCATGCCGGGCATCGATGCGAGCGAGCTCGCGCGCCAGATCCAGCAGCAGCAGGGCAGCCTGCTCGACGTGTTCAATCTCCTGGCCGGCGGCGCCATCGGACGCATGGCGATCTTTGCTCTGGGCATCATGCCTTACATCTCCTCCTCCATCATCATCCAGCTGATGACGGCGGTGTCCCCCACCCTCGAACAGCTGAAGAAGGAAGGGGAGTCAGGCCGCAAACAGATCAACCAATACACCCGCTATGGCACCGTGATGCTGGCGGCGGTGCAAGCTTACGCCATCGCCATGGGCTTAGAGCAATGGGGCACCGTGGTGATCGCGCCCGGCTTTGCCTTCCGCATGTCGACCGTGATCACGCTGACCGGCGGCACGATCTTCCTGATGTGGCTCGGCGAGCAGATCACCGCGCGCGGCGTCGGCAACGGCATCTCGCTGATCATCATGGCGGGCATCGTTGCGCGCATCCCGACCTTCCTGGTCCAGATCTTCGAGCAGGCCCGCACCGGGGCTATCAATCCCGCCCTCATCATCGCCATGTTCGCCCTCTTTGGCGCACTGATCGCCTTTGTGGTGTTCATGGAGCGAGCCCAGCGACGTCTCCTCGTCCAATATCCCAAGCATTTCAACGCCACCAACATCCCGGCCTGGCTGCAGAGCATCGTGGTGCTCCTGGGCCACGGCAAGCCGGCTTTCATCCTGCTTTATGCCGGCGGGATCATGTTCTTCTGCTTCTTCTATACGGCGATCGTGTTCAATCCCGAGGAGACGGCGGACAATCTGAAGAAATATGGCGGGTTCATCCCAGGCATCCGTCCGGGCAAGCGAACGGCCGAATACATCGATTTCGTCCTGACCCGCATCACGGTCGTCGGCTCGCTGTATCTTACGGCCGTCTGCCTGATCCCGGAAATCATCGGCGGAGCCTATAATGTGCAGCAATTCGCCTTCGGCGGCACTTCGCTCCTGATCGTGGTCAGCGTGACCATGGACACCGTCGCGCAAATTCAAAGCCATCTCATCGCCCAGCAATATGAGGGCCTTATCAAGAAGGCGCGACTCAAAGGCGCCCGGACGAAATAGCCGCGCGATGAATCTCATTCTGTTTGGTCCGCCAGGTGCGGGCAAAGGCACCCAGGCCAAAATCCTGCAGGCGGATTGGCGACTCCCCCAATTGTCGACGGGGGACATGCTGAGGGCTGCGATTGCGGCCGGCACGGAACTCGGGAAGAAGTCCAAGGCGATCATGGATCGTGGCGATCTTGTGCCGGACGATGTTGTCATCGGCATCATCGGCGAGCGTCTGGATCGGCCCGATTGCGCTCAGGGCGCCGTGTTCGACGGTTTTCCCCGCACGGTTCCTCAGGCTGAAGCTCTCGATAGGATGCTCGCGTCAAGGGGCAGCACGATTGACGCGGTCATCGAACTCAAGGTGAACGACGAGGCCATGGTCGGTAGGATGGAAAATCGGGTAAGGGAGAATCCAGGCTCCGCACGCCCCGACGACAATCCGGAAACCCTGAAAAACCGCCTCGGCGTGTACCGGAAGAATACCGCCCCGCTGCTCGACTTCTATCGCCGGCAGGGCAAGCTCAAGGTCGTCGACGGAATGGCCCCGATCCCCCAGGTGGCGGCCGCAATCCACTCGATCCTGACCGGACTTGAAACCGGGACGGCGAGCTGAAAATGGGCCGGGGAGAGTGTTCTCATCACAGCTTCGTTGGAGTGTTGACTCAAGATTATCCATACCTATAATCCGCGCCCTCGCGGCGGGATTTTCCTTTCCGGCGCAACCGTCCGCGCGGCCGCGGGCCAAACGAAAACAGGAGAACATCGTGGCGCGCATTGCCGGCGTCAATATTCCCACCAATAAGCGCGTGGAGATCGCCCTTCGCTATATCCATGGCATCGGCCCGGCCCATGCCGAGGAAATTTGCGAGAAGGTCGGCATCGCCACCAATCGGCGCGTGAGTGACCTGACCGAGACCGAAATCATTCAGATTCGCGAGACCATCGACCGCGACTACGTCGTCGAAGGCGATCTGAGGCGCGAAGTCGCCATGAACATCAAGCGGCTGATGGATCTTGGCTGCTATCGCGGCCTGCGTCATCGCCGGGGACTTCCGGTGCGCGGTCAACGCACCCATACCAATGCCCGCACCCGCAAGGGGCCGGCGCGCGCCATTGCCGGCAAAAAGAAGGTCACCAAATAATGGCGAAAGCAGCAGCGCGTGCGCGCAAGAAGGAAAAGAAGAACGTCGTCACGGGCGTCGCCCATGTGAACGCCACGTTCAACAACACGATCGTCACGATTACCGACGGTCAGGGCAACGCCGTTTCGTGGTCTTCCGCCGGCTCCCTCGGGTTCAAAGGCTCGCGCAAGTCGACGCCCTACGCGGCTCAGGTTGCGGCCGAGGATGCTGCGAAGAAGGCCGTCGAGCATGGCATGCGCACTCTGGAGGTCGAGGTCAGCGGTCCGGGTGCGGGACGCGAATCGGCGCTGCGGGCGCTGCAAACGGTCGGCCTGAACGTCACGGCGATCCGCGATGTCACGCCGATCCCACACAATGGCTGCCGGGCCCCGAAGCGACGGCGCGTCTGAGCGAGATTCATTTCCGCGTAAACACGCGTTTCGCCATCGAACGAATAGGGCAGAGCTTTTTGCGTCTGTCCGAGAAACGATGAGGAAAGACAGTGTTCCAGAAAAATTGGCAAGAATTGATCAAACCACAGAAACTCAAAGTCGATGCGGGTCATGAGCAGGCGCGTTCCGCCACGATTGTCGCCGAGCCGCTGGAGCGCGGCTTCGGACTGACCTTGGGCAACGCGCTTCGCCGTGTGCTGCTGTCTTCGCTTCAGGGGGCGGCGGTCACCGCGATTCAGATCGAGGGCGTGCTGCATGAATTCTCGTCCATTCCGGGCGTGCGCGAGGATGTCACCGACATCGTGCTGAACGTCAAGCAGATCGCGCTTCGTCTGCACGCGGAAGGTCCCAAGCGGCTGACGCTGCGGGCCGATGGTCCGGGAGAGGTCACGGCCGGCCAGATCACGGCGATGGCGGACCTGGAGATTCTCAATCCCGATCTCGTCCTTTGCACCTTGGACGAGGGCATCGCACTCCGCATGGAGCTGACGGTCGCCACCGGCAAGGGCTATGTCCCGGCCGACCGCAACCGTCCGGAAGACGCGCCCATCGGGCTCATCCCGGTGGATTCGCTGTTCAGCCCGGTGAAGAAGGTTTCGTACAAGGTCGAGAATACCCGCGAAGGACAAATCCTCGATTACGACAAGCTGACCATGACGGTGGAGCGGTCAGCCCCGACAACGCCGTCGCTTATGCTGCGCGCATTTTGCAGGATCAGCTCCAGGTCTTCATCAATTTCGAAGAGCCCAAGGAACGCGTCACCGACGAAACCAAGCCGGACCTCGCGTTCAACCCGGTACTGCTGAAAAAAGTCGACGAGCTCGAGCTTTCGGTCCGCTCGGCCAATTGTCTGAAGAACGACAACATCGTCTATATCGGCGATCTCATTCAGAAGACCGAAGCCGAAATGCTGCGCACGCCGAATTTCGGGCGCAAATCGCTCAACGAGATCAAAGCGGTGCTGGCGGAGATGGGACTCCATCTCGGCATGGAAGTGCCGGGCTGGCCGCCGGAGAATATCGAGGAATTGGCGAAGCGTTACGAGGATCAGTACTGATAGATTTGCTTGTCATGGCCCGCAACAGCGGGCCATGACAAATTGGGGAAACTGTTATGCGTCATTTGAAGGCGGGCCGCAGGCTCAACCGCACCACGGCACACCGCACCGCGATGTTCGCCAACATGGCCTGCGCGCTGATCAAGCATGAGCAGATCACCACCACGCTGCCCAAGGCGAAGGAGCTTCGCCCGGTCGTGGAAAAGCTGGTGACCGCCGCAAAGAACGGCAAGGGCAGCCTGCATGCGCGCCGGCTTGCGCTTTCGCGCATCAAGGATGCTGCGATGGTGTCCAAGCTCTTCGACGTGCTGGGTCCACGTTATGCCGCCCGCCCCGGCGGGTATATCCGCGTGCTGAAGGCCGGCTTCCGCTATGGCGACAACGCCGCCATGGCCGTGATCGAATTCATCGACCGCGATCCGGATGCCAAGGGCAAGGATTCCGGGCCGGTCGAAGGCGCCGAAGAAGCCGCCGAAGCATAAACCCTCTGTCCCATTTCCCTCGGTGTCATGCCCGCGAAAGCGGGCAACCAGCCGCCGCGCGTCCGCGCGGCGAATGACTCTCCTCATCCTCTCCCGATCAGTGACAGCAGTGTCCGCGTGAGGGTTTCCGCAGGACCGATCACCAGCGAACCGAAAATGTCGAACCGGATTCCGGCGCGCGCCGCAAAGAGCGGCACCACGAACACCAGCAGAATCAACACCACCATGCCGTAGCGGCCGAAGCGCAAATAAGGGCGCATCAGGGAATCCGGCAGGAACGCGGCGATGACCTTGCTGCCATCGAGCGGCGGCAGCGGCAGCATGTTGAAGATCGCCAGGATCAGATTGAGTTCGATCGACAGCAGCAATGCATTGCCGATAAGGGCGGCGTTCTCTCCGTCCAGCACGCCAATTCCGGTTATGAGAATCGCCGAGGCGAGGGCCAGCATCACATTCATCGCCGGGCCTGCTGCGGCCACCCAGATCATGTCCCAGCGCGGATTCTTCAGGGCCGAATAATTCACCGGCACCGGTTTGGCGTAACCAAATAGGAACCCCGCCGAGACAAAAAGAAGAAAGGGAAGAATGATGGTCCCGAAGAGGTCAATGTGCTTGATCGGGTTCAGCGTCACGCGCCCTGCGTTCTTTGCTGTGGGGTCGCCGAAATGAAGCGCCACGAAGCCATGGGCGGCCTCGTGGAACGTGATGGCCACGATGGCACAAAGCGCGAAAACGACGATCTCGGTGGGGGAATTCAGGCTCATGCGGCGGGCTTCTCCAGGGGGCTTCCACTCCGGCGTGGCCGGCACTATATGCGTTCCGGCATTTGTTCCAGCAGAATTCTGCCGTTTTGGCGCCGATAATCGGGAAAGCGTGGGGGATGCAATGACTGGGCGTCGATTGTTGGTTGGTGCAAATGACTGGGCGTCGATTGTTGGTTGGCTTGGCGCTCTGCTTCTCGATCGCCGGGGCTGCCGCGCAAGGTCTCAACGTCTTACGTCCCATGGGCCCCTATACGCAGACAGCCTCGGGCATGATTTTCCCCGAGAGCGTTGGGGACTTCACGCGCGTGAACGTCATACGGTATCGGCCTGATGGCACGGATGAGAGCGGCGGCTACAACCGCTTGGAAACCGCGCACGAAATCAACGCAACCGTGTACGTGTTTCCCTCGCCATCCATCACGAGCTTCGCTTCGCCGGCCAATGTGATAGCGGGAGAGCGAGCCCGCCTCTGTGAGAATCTCTTCGCTTCCGTACAAGCCGAAGTAATTTCCGCACACCCGGATGCAGAACTCCTCGAGAAAACGGAGGTATCACTGCCGCAAAGCCGTTCTGTCGGTCACAAGGCAAGCTACCGGGTCACCAACGCGAATTTCTTCGGGCGGCGGCAAGTGTCTCGCTCCGAAGCCTATGTCTTCTGTTATGCCGGCGGAAAATGGACCGTGGAATATCGTTTTGACTATCCTGACGATTTCGACGCCGCACCCGCGATTTCCAATTTCATGCGTGATTTGGCCTGGACGATCCGCGAACAGCCGTAAGTCCTGTTAAAAAACCGTGTCATGGCCCGCCATATCGGGGCAGGGAAGGAAAAAAAAGATTGTCATGGCCCGCCACAGCGGGCCATCCAGGCGAAAAAAGCTCAACCGAGAATGGTCTCGTACAGATCATTCCAATCTGGGTTGGTCTTCTCAATCAACTCCAACTTCCAACGGCGCTTCCATTTTTTTAGCCTCGCCTCGCGATCAATCGCATCGCGAATATCGTCAAACTGCTCCGAATGGACCAGCATTTTGACGCCAT
>WNGK01004915.1_pt1 | contig 14238 bp, 9 predicted proteins | sample 5400601 | NCBI WGS metagenome assembly WNGK01 (sample SAMN13153376, study PRJNA577476) | soil metagenome | isolation source: 60 cm soil or saprolite under Garry oak tree replicate 1 | place: USA:California | collected 2016-06-15 | reverse complement strand
TTTCGACCTTCGGTTCCAACGCATCGAGCCGGTGCTCGATTGCATCCAGGCGCCGCAGGACCTGCTCATTTCCATCTTTGTGCTCGACCTGAATCAAAGGTGGAAAAGCCACACAGCCTTGGAGGCAGATCACCGCGAGAAAAAGGAGCAGCAGCTTAATAGTTTGGGTGTTCATTGGTTTGATTACAATTTGGGTTTGGGACTCGTCTCAAGCGGATGCAGCTTGAACCAGCACGGCGGCAAAGGCAAGGATGCTCATGGCCGGTGCTGCAACTGTTGCCGATTAAAGGCCACTACGTCTTCGTAGCGCACTCCAGCACCGCCGAAAATATCCAGCGCCGAGCCGATGGTCAGGTCAATTCGACCCTGCCCCAAGTGCGCCACCGCCTCCAGGTCGTCCAGCGAATTAGCGCCGCCGGCGTAGGTGGTGGGAATAGGCGACCATTGGCCAAGTCTGGAGACCAGGTCCCGATCAATGCCGCGGCACAGCCCTTCGATATCTACGGCATGAATGAGGAATTCGGCGCCCCACTTGGAAAGTTTTTCCAAAGTCTCCTGGCTAATAGTCAGTTCGCTGATCCTCTGCCAATTGTCGGTGACGACGACATAATCCTGCCCGCGCCGGCGGCAGCTCAGGTCCAGCACCAGGCGCCGCGCGCCGATGGCCTCGACGAGCTTGGCCAGGCGGTCCCAATCCAGTTGTCCCTGGCGGAAAATCCAAGAGGTGACGATCACGTGCGACGCGCCGGCATCCAACCAGGCGGCGGCGTTATCAAGGTTGATGCCGCCGCCAATCTGCAAGCCGCCCGGATAGGCCTGCAGCGCGGCGCTCGCCTCCGGTTCATTTCCAGGGCCGAGCATGACAATGTGGCCGCCTCTCAATCCGTCACGCTTGTAAAGGTTCGCGTACCACGCCGCGGACCGGTCCGAGACAAAATTTGTTCGCACACCCTCGGACGCCTCGTTGAAGCTGGCCCCGACGATTTGCTTGACTTTGCCTTCATGCAAATCGATGCACGGGCGAAACATGCTCATAGGCTAAGTGGCAGAGGGCAAAGGGCAAGCGGCAATAAGGAATGACGGAAATCCCTCAGTGACGGCGGGATTAGCCGTTGGCGGAGTGCGCCCGTCCTCGGGCGCAGCAACATCCAAATATACGAACGCATGCGATTACAAGGACGAGCGCCGATTTTTCGACATTGCTGCGCCCGAGGACGGGCGCACTCCATGACGGAGGCCATGACGAATGACGAAAGGGCAAATGCGAAATCAAGGTTGACAAAGCGGCTTAAAGAATTTATCGGAAACGAAAACCAATAAAACGATTACGAACCGGAGAAAGTTTCTTATGAAAAAGATCTCTAGATTGCTGGTCCTCTTGAGCACGGCCAGCGGCATCGCGTTGCTTTCCGTAGTCCCGGCGCAGGGTCAGCAAGGCCGCTTCTATGTCAGAGGCGATCTCGGCGGAAATATAACCCAGGACACCGACCTAAAAGAATTCTTCGGGCCAGTGGCGCCCGGCAGCAAAGTGAAATTTGATCCCGGCGTCCGCTTTGGGGTTGCGGCCGGCTTTCGGGTGACGGATTGGTTCTCGGCCGAAGGGGAGACCGGCATCATCGCAAACTCGATTGATTCGATTACAGGTGCTTCGAGAGTTGACGCCACCTTTTCCAACGTGCCGTTTCTGGTCAACGCCAGGTTCCAATGCCCCCGTCCATGCCGCCTGACTCCTTACGTGGGCGGCGGTTTGGGAGTCTCGGCTGCCATCCTGGACGCCGACCGGATCACGCTGGGAGGCACTTCCATACGCGGGAGTGATTCGGACGGAGTGTTTGCCTATCAGGGATTCGCAGGGTTGCGTTGCAAGCTCAACTATAACATGGGGTTGAGTCTGGAATATCGCTACTTCGGCGCCGACAGCCCGAGATGGGAAGGGGATTTTCGCTTAGGCAATATCCGTTTTGGCCGCACGGAAACTCATTCCCTGAGCATTGCGTTCGATTACAGCTTTTGAATGCAGATCGCGGAGCTGCGGATTCATCCGATTGCGATCGCGGATCCGCCGCTGCGCAGTTCCTACGGCCTTCACGCGCCCTATGCGCTGCGCACCATCGTTGAACTGGAAAGTAACGATGGCGTTATCGGCATCTCGGAAACCTATGGCGGCGACACCCAAGTGCGGCAACTCGAAGCGCTGCGACCGCAGATCGTCGGCGCCAATCCTTATCGGCTGACTGGGGCGCTTTGGCCGATGGTCGAGGATCAGGCTGGCGGCGAGGCCCGCTCGCAGAACTGGCTGGTTCCCGGGGAGAACGCCCTTGACGCTCTCACGCGCACGTACGCGACCATTGAAGTCGCTTGCCTGGATCTGATCGGCAAAACGGTTGGCGAACCGGTCTGCGACTTGATTGGCGGTCGCGTGCGCGATGGAGTCCCCTTTTCCGCTTATCCCTTCTACAAGCATGCCGGGGGTGGTGGCGAAGGGATTGACGCCCGCGAGGACGAATACGGCGAAGCCCTGTCACCGGAAGCCATCGTCGGCCAAGTCCAGAAAATGATTGCTCAATACGGCTTCGGCTCAATCAAGTTCAAGGGTGGCGTGCTGGACCCCGACGTCGAAATCGAAACCATCAAGCAACTGTACCGGACGTTCGGCCCAAAAGTGCCGTTACGCATTGATCCGAACTGCGCGTGGACGGTGGAAACCTCCGTGCGGGTCGGCCGGGCCCTGGCAGAGGAGCTGGGTCGGGGCGGTTATCTGGAAGACCCCACTGCCGGCTTGGAAAACATGGGGGAGGTGCGCCACCGCCTGCTAGCCGAGGCCATTGAGACGCCACTGGCCAGCAACGTCGCTGTGACCTGCTTCGCCGACATCCCGCGCTCGCTGCAACTGGGGGCAGTGCAGATCATTCTCTGCGACCATCATTACTGGGGCGGCATGAGGCAGGTGCAACATCTGGCCCGGCTGGCCCGCACCATGGGCTTTGGGCTATCCATGCATTCCAACACGCACCTGGGCATTTCGCTGATGGCAATGGCTCATCTGGCTGCTGCCACGCCGCACCTGACTTACGCTTGCGACACCCACTACCCCTGGCAATCGGCCGAGGATGAAGTCGTCCGTGGCGGGCGCGTGCCCATCGTCAACGGCCGTGTGCGCATCCCTGACGGGGCTGGTCTGGGTGTGGAACTGGATTACGATCAGCTTGCGCGTGGCCGGGAGCGCTACAGCAAATGTCCCTATCGCAAGCGCGACGACGAAGCCCAAATGCGCGCCCAAGTTGACCCGAACTGGAAACGCATCCTGCCGCGGTGGTAGCCACAACCAGAATCGCGCGAAGCGTTTGGTGCGTGGAGCTTGCTCCCGCTTTCGTACGCCCCAGGCCATTCGAAAGCGCCAGCAAGCTGCCGAGGACGGGCGCACTCCGCCGAGGCGATCCCCCGCCGTCGTTGACCCATTAACCGGAGAATGATAAGGGAGCGGTTGGCCCGGATGGGATGGGATTGGGAGTTGCCGCCGTATGGCCCCGTCAGCAAATAATCTTTACAAGATTCGGGGTTCCCAAGAGCGGGAAGGTCTTCCTCTTTTCCTATTGCTTCTTCGTTCCCTTTTTTTGCTTCTGTAAGTCACGTACGGGAAGGACTCAGTAGTCTGCGGCGCGTTCGAGTTCGCCGGGTGGCTTCGAGTCCACGGGGGGCTCCTCGCCGATGACAGTGACGCTGGCGAGTTTGAACGTTGAATTGTCCGCCTCGGGAGGAAACGGTGGCCGCGCCCAATCCATGCCCATTTTGGCCAATTCCTCGCGGAGAATACGCAAGTCCCATACCAGCAACTCGCGCGTGCCCCAATGGGCGACGGCGAGTTGGGTATCATCGGGCGAGAACGCCACTTGGGTGACGTGAGAGCGAAGGGGCGATTGCAGAGTGGCCAGCACTTCGCCGGTGGCCAAGTCCCGCAGTTGGATCGAAGTCTGCCCACTGCGCATAGCCACCAATCCGCCCCGGTGCGAGAGGGCCATGGCCACCACGTCGGGGCCGGAGCGCGGGACGCGCATCCCGGGAGTCCAGGAATTGGTTTCCCAAAGCCGATAATTCCCCCATAACGCGATGAGGAGCGAACGCCCATTCGGCTCGAATGCCGGGCAAGGTGACCCTTCGGGAACCCACTCCGCATCCGCCAGTTCCTTGATCAGCGCACCGGTGCGCGAGTCCCAGATTTTCACGACCGTGTCATGGTGGCCACCGGTGGCCAGCCGTTGCCCGTCGGGGCTGACCGAGAGGACACGGAATTGGTCTGGTTTGCCACACACCGCGGTGTGAGCCATTTCCCGCATGCCCTCCGCATCGAAAGTGCAAACGTGATCGCCGTGAAACGCTGCGAAGACCTGGCCATTCTCCGAAAGGCTGGCTTGCTGCCATGCCCCTGCCGAACCTACTGATTCCGGCGGACCGACGTTAACCTCGGCCACAGCGCCTGCGGCGCTCATGGGCCACAGAAACAGTCCCCGCTCGCCGCTCACCAACAGCCCGCCGCTTTTCTGAAAGCACGCGCCTGCCGCCGGCCCGGTCGGCAGGGTGGCGAGCAGATCGCCTGTCCGCGTCTCAAACAACTTCACAAAATCGCCCGCGGCGAAGGCGAGCCACCGTCCGTCGGGACTGAATGCGATGACTTTGGAACCCTGGTCCTCTTCGGCAGCGTGCCAGCGTCGCGCCTCGCGCCCGGAGGCGAAGGACAGCAGTTCGAGCGGTCCATGACGATAGCATGAGTGGCCATAAGCGGTATTGTCTGGTGCGAAGGACTCGACTTCACCATACAACATGCCATACGCCATCAGGTGCTCGCCAGCACGCGCGTGCCACAAGTGCGTTCCGTCCCATCCGGACGAAATCAGAATTTCACCGTCCAGGCTGAACGCGACAGTGCCCGGCTCGCTCTGATGTCCCTTCAGTGCATGGAGCAACCGCCCGGTGCTGGTGTCCCACACGTAAATCAATCCGTCCTTGCCCGCTGCCGCGAGGGAGGAGTCGCGTGGGTGCCAGGCCACCTCCCCCAACGCCGCTCCGTTCGTGAGCATCCTGAGCGTCGCGCCGGATCGGGGGTCGAGGATTGCGATCCGCTCGTCAACGAAGGCGGAGATCGCCAACTTCTGGCCGGACGGATCGTAGCGCACGCAGATGGCGGGAAAAGGCGTGGGGAATGAATTCACTTTCTTTCCGGTGGCCAACTCATAGATGCACACTTCAGCGCCTCCTGCCGCCTCCGCAATACATTGATTATCCGGCTGGAAATCGACACTTTCGCACCGCATCCCGCAAGGAACAGTGAGCACGACCGCGCCGTGCCCCAGGTCCCAGACGCGCAGCAAATGGTCCTGGCAGAGCACCGGCAGATATTTTCCATCATGGCTGAAAGAGCCTATTGTCAAAACGGTGCCTGGGGGGCTTGGCAGAAGCGACATTTCCTTATCATCGCTGACCCGCCGAATGCTGATATTGCCGAGATTGGTTGCGGCCACCGCGTACCGCTGCAGTGTGCGATCAAACACAGCCATTTTTACATCCCAGCGCCGCTGCAGTTTGAGATCGGGCAACGCCAGGCAGGCGATGGCCTCGTCGCGCAATTCGGGCGCGAACCGGATGGCCGCCGCCTTGGCCAGCACCTCCAGACTGTCGAAGCGGCGTCCGGGCAGGCCGCTGAAACGCGCGGCGCGGGCCTGGGCCAGATACGAATGCCAAAGCTCGTCCGTCGCGTCCTGTTTCTTTTGCAGCGCCTCCAGTTCCGCTTTTTTGGCCAGTTTGCTATCGCGCGCGATGCGAAACGCGGCCAACGTCGAACCCACAGCGACTGCAATCAGCAAGACCGCCACGGTCAACACCAGGCTCGCAATGGCCGGTTTGCGCCCGCACCAGCGCCAGAGCCGCTCAGCCGGGCCGGCTGGCCGCGCCAAAATCGGCTCATCGGCCAGCCAGCGCTCGAGGTCTTCGGCCAGGGCCAGAGCTGAGCCATAGCGTGCGTCAGGTTCCTTGCGCAAACAGGATAAGCAAATCGTTTCCAGGTCACGGTCCAATTCCGGATTCAACTCGCATGGCCGCGCCGGTTGCTGCTCGACCACCTGCCGGATCGTTTCGAGTGCCGTCGCGCCGCCAAAGGGCGGTCTTCCGGTCAGCGACTCGTAGAGGATCGCGCCCAGGCTATAGACGTCCGCTGCCGTCGTAAGCTGCCGGGCATGGCCTGCGGCCTGTTCGGGCGGCATGTAGGCAGGGGTGCCGAGCAATGAGAGCGTTCGGGTGATGTCGTCGCCACTTTCGACGATTTTGGCCAGCCCAAAGTCGGTGATGTGCGGCTGGCCGTCTGCGTCCACGAGGATGTTGGTGGGCTTGAGGTCGCGGTGGAGAATACCGTGTTGGTGCGCATAGTGGAGCGCGCGCGCGACCGTGGCGACCAATTTTGCGGCTGACCGTGAGAGCTCTCCGCTCTGTCCCTCTTCCCTCTTCCCTCTTCCCTCTTCCCTCTTCTATCTTCTGCGCCAGGCTCCCCCCTTCAACCAGCTTCATGCTGTAGTAATGCTTCCCCTCGTGCCGGCCAATTTCGTAGATGGGCACGATGTTGGGGTGATCCAGCTTAGCCGCCGCCTCGGCCTCGGTTTGAAAACGCTGCACTTGCGCACCGCTGGCCAATTGCCCCGCCAGGATCATTTTGAGCGCCATGGGCCGGTTCAGGCTTACCTGGCGCGCCCGGAACACGATCCCCATGCCGCCGCGCGCGATCTCCCCTTGCAATTCGTAGTCTCCAAAGTAATGAACTGAACTGGGCGCGTCTGACGGCGCGTCAACCGCGTTCGCCAAAGCCGGTTCAGCGTCGTCCCCGGCGCCTGCCAATGCCAGTGCGAGCAGGCAGGCCGGGCAGTTGCCCTCCGGCGCGTCGTCGGGTAAAGCAAGGCCGCACCGTCTGCATTCCAACTCGGATGGCATGAACTAATTCAGGATGGTATCCAGCGTACCAGTTACAGACGCAAAAAGCGGGAATTGTTACACAAAAGTTTTGTCATGGTAGCGCAGACCCCTCAAAACGGAACCGCTAATCTGCGCTAATAAACGCTAATAACAAGAACTCTATGAAAACACCCAACTCCTCGCCTAAGAAAAAGATTCAAACCGCGGAACACGCGGAATACGCGGAAATGGAACACTTCCGCGTATTTCGCGGATTCCGCGGTCCTCTCGCCTTTCTATTTTGGCGACGTGTTTGAATCCTCAGCATTTTGCGCCTTCTTATTGGGGGGCAGCCGTCGTTAGGCGGGATTCGGGAAACAAAAGCGTTTCCTATCTGTAATTCATTAACGAAGATTAGCGAAGATTAGCGGTTCAACCTCCGCTCAACTGCTGAAAGCCGCGAAGAGGCAACGAACTTCCTCATCCACTTCAGCCTCGGTGGCGACGGTCTGAGCAATCTCCTTGCGTAACAGGATTCCATAGCGCTGACGCAGGCGGTGCACCGCTACTCTGATCGCCCCTTCACTCATGCCCAGCCCGGCGCCCAATTCCCGGTAACCCTCTTCTTTAGCCTCGCCGGAAAGCAGGTTTTTGATCTGCTCAAACAACTCAGTTTTGCCGTTCGCCCGACATTCTTCACGCAGCCGTTTCATGGCCTGGTCGAGCAAGGTCATGGCCCAGCGTCGTTCGTAGAGCTTCTGAGCGCTCAGTTTGTCCGCCGGCTCCAGGGCGTAGCGGCTTTCTGCCCCCGCCTCATCCAATGAAAGAATAGTTTGGCCGCCGCCCCGCTTCTGGCGGTTGGCCCGCACCCATTCCTTGGCCAGAAAATGTTCGAGCGACGCCACCAGGAACGACCGAAACCTGCCCTTGCGCTGCTCAACGGTGTTGAGGAAGTTGCCCCGCAGCAGCCGGGCGAAGAATTCCTGCGTCAGGTCCTGGGCGTCGGTCGGGCCATAGCCCTTGCGGCGAACGTAGGCGTAGAGGGGATACCAATAGGTGCGGCAGAGCTGCTCCAAGGCTTGGGCCGCTTGTGGGGATTCGTGGCGCCGGGCTTGCAACACGACGCTCCAATGGGTCGTCGCAAACCGCGCCTGGCCAGCCAGCAGGGCATCTGACTCAAACTCTTGCACCAATTCACCCGTTGTGTTTTGGGGTGGCGAATAGTGCCAGTTGCGGCACTTTTTGGCAAGGGCGTTAGCCACACCCAAATCCTCGCCTAAGAAAAGGATTCAAACCGCGAAATACGCGCCTCTCCCCCGTTCCCCCTCTCCATCGGATGGAGAGGGGGCCAGGGGGAGAGGCGAGGATTCGGGCCACAGCAAGTCCACTTTTGTCAGGAACCCCTGTAACGATTCCACAAATAAAGGGTAGTAGATCATGCCATGCCAGCGGCGAAGATTCAGAACAGCAGAAGATTCTCTGGAATAGTACCGCCGATTTCCCTCTGCAAAGGGGTGGAAGCCAATGGGCTCTCCGCGAATGTGGATGCCGTTTGGGCCTCGTCCACCAGCAAGCGTGGCAAAAATCAAGACCAAAACAAAGGAATCAACCGATGAAACAACCCATGAGAATGTCCTGCTCGAGTGAGCGGGTAGCGGGTGTTGGTGGCAAACAGTGTGTCCGTCAAGACCCGCTTGATCCATTTAGCCACGGATTTCACGGATTTCACGGATACAAGAAATCCGAGTTATCAAGAACCCACCAACATGCTTAGGCAGAATCCAACCACTCACTAACGCTTGAACTGAATTATGAACTAATTATGAACTCACTTATCACAACTCATCTCCGCCGGGCTGCCAGCGTAGCCCTGTCGCTCCTGCTTCTAACACCTGCCTGGGCGGTGGAAAGACAATTACTCACCAGGCACATTCCGTCGGCGACGGCGCGTTTGCAGGCGGTTGGTCGGCTGCCAGGCTCAAGCCGGTTAAATCTGGCGATCGGCCTGCCGCTGCGCAATCAGGCGGCCCTCACCACTCTGCTGGAGCAACTCTACGACCCGGCCAGTGCCCAGTACCGTCATTACCTGAGCCCGGAGCAGTTCGCTGAGAGGTTCGGCCAAGCCAAACAGGATTATGAGTCGCTGATTGCTTTCGCGAAGGCGCACGGCTTGGCGGTGACCGCGACGCATCCCAACCGCATGCTATTGGATGTCAGCGGGTCGGTTGAGGACATCGAGAGGGTTTTCCACGTGACCATGCGGGTCTATCAGCACCCGACCGAGGCCCGCACCTTCCATGCGCCGGATGTTGAGCCGTCGCTCGACCTGGCTGTGCGCGTATTGCGCATCAACGGTCTGGATGATTTTAACGTGCCCCATCCTCTGGCGCATAGAATGCCATTGGATCATAACCGGAAAGGGAAGCCATTGGGTGGCTCGGGGCCAAGTGGTGGATTTTTGGGGTACGATTTTCGCGCCGCCTACGTGCCGGGTGTCGCGCTGACCGGCGCGGGCCAATCGGTCGCATTATTCGAGGCTGGTGGCTATTATGCGAGCGACATCACGGATTACGAAAGCCTGGCCGGACTGCCAAATGTTCCGTTGCAAAATGTGCTGATGAATGGTTTTGACGGGACTCCCGACTCCAGCAATTTTGAGGTGGCACTAGACATTGAAATGGCAATTTCCATGGCCCCCGGGTTGTCGCAAGTGATCGTTTATGAAGGGAGTGTTTACAATGACATATTGAATCGCATCGCCACGGACAATGCGGCCAAGCAGATCAGCTCTTCGTGGACATTGAGCTTCGACTCGACCACCGACCAGATATTCCAACAATATGCCGTGCAAGGGCAGTCGTTCTTTCAAGCCTCCGGCGATGACGGAGCTTATCCAGGCGGTTGGGTTGCGGATGACCCCTTTATCACAAGTGTGGGAGGTACTGAGCTGAGCATCAGCGGGCCGGGCGGGGCCTGGGTGTCTGAAACCGTTTGGAACTTGGGCTATAATCTACGCGCAGGCACCTCCAACGCCAGTGGTGGCGGAATCAGCCCGACCTACTCAATTCCGAGCTGGCAGCAAGGCCTCAGCATTGCTGCCAACCATGGCTCCACGACTCGTCGGAACAGTCCGGATGTCGCCATGGTTGCGGATAACATCTGGGTTCTCTCCGACAACGGCTATTCGGCCGAAGGATCGGGTACGAGCGCTTCGGCGCCGTTGTGGGCGGGACTCACCGCCCTGGCCAACCAACTGGCCCAAGCCCACGGCCAGCCTCCCGTTGGCTTTATCAACCCAGCGATTTATGCGCTCGGGAAGGGGCCGAGCTATACCTCCGCCTTCCACGACATTACCATCGGCAACAACACCACTACCGCCAACCCGACCGGGTTCTTCGCCGTTTCCGGCTACGACCTGTGCACCGGCTGGGGCACTCCGACTGGAAGCAACCTGCTCTCTGCGCTGGCGTTGCCCCAGCTCCTGCAGGTCTCGCCGGTGACGAGCTTCACGGCCAGCGGCCCTGCCGGCGGTCCATTCAGCCCGACGGCGCAGAGCTATTCGTTGACCAACTCCGGGGCGGCGGCGCTGGATTGGACGCTCGCATACACGGCGTCCTGGCTCGAGGCATCAGCCACAAGTGGCACCCTGGCGCCCGGCGCGCCCGCAACGACTGTAACCCTGAGCCTGAATACGGACGCGACAAACTTGACGGCCGGAAGTTATGCCACCAATGTGTGGTTCACCAATCTGAACGACGGTTCGGCGCAGAGCCGGTTGTTCACGCTGGCTGTGGTTACGCCGCCAGCAATGCGCTGGTGTTTTACACCTGGAACCGAGACACAAACTCTCTGACCGATGATGGCCGCATCAGCGGCTCCGCCACCAGCACCCTGACCATCAGCAACGTATCTTCGACTGACGCCGGAACCTATACCGTTTCCGTCACCAATATCGCTGGCGCGGCGCAAAGTGCCGCCACGCTTCTCACAGTCGCGTCCCCGCCAGTAATTGTCACGCCACCCACCAATCAGACGGTGCTGCCGGGAGCGACAGCTACCTTCGCGGTGGGGGCAGTCGGAAGCCAGCCGTTGTTCTACCAATGGCAGAACCATGGGACCAATATAATCAGTGGCGGCAACACCAGTGTTCTGACGCTTCGCAACGTAAGCCCCGCCGATGCCGGCGCCTATTCCGTGGTCGTGAGCAACACTTTGGGATCGGTGACCAATGCCGGAGGTATGCTGGCGGTAATCCCGGTCTCGGTACCAGGGACCACGCTGGCCACCCTGTACTCTTTCAAGGATGCCAATGATGGCTCCAATCCCTTAGCGCCGCTGGTGCAAGCCACGAATGGTAGTTTCTATGGCACGGCAAATTCCGGCGGCGCGAGCCGTGCCGGGACGGTGTTCAGAATCACCACCAACGGCGCGCTGGGCACTCTGCACGCATTCAGTGGCGGAAACGATGGAGGGGCGCCCAGGGCTGGGCTGATACAGGCCGCCGATGGTAATCTCTACAGCACAACCTCCTCTGGGGGCGCGAACTTCGGCGGCACGGTATTCAGAATGACCATCAACGGCGCGTTGACCACTTTGCACGCGTTCACTTTCGGAAGCGATGGCGGTAATCCTTGGGGACTGGTTCAGGCCACCGACGGTAATTTCTATGGGACGACCTCGAGTGGTGGAGGTAGTGGCGACGGGACCGTGTTCAAGATGTTGCCCAACGGCACGCTCACTGCCCTGCACGGCTTCAGCGGCGCCGATGGCGCTAATCCTCGAGGCGGGTTGGTCCAGGGCAATGATGGCAATCTCTACGGCGTAACATTAAGGTATGGTGCCCCGAGTCCTTACGATGGTACGCTCTTTAAGATAACCACCACAGGCACTCTGACTACCTTGTTTAACGGGACCGGGACCAATCGGTTTAGTCCTCGCGACCGGCCGGTACAGAGCAGCGACGGCAATTTTTATGGCACAACCTTGGATGGTGGCGCCAACCGTAGCGGCAGGGTATTTAAAATGACCCCAACCGGCCTGCTCACCTGGCTTTATTCCTTTACCGGTGGCAGCGATGGCCAGTGGCCTCGAGCTGCGCTGGTCGAGGGCAAGGATGGTTACTTCTATGGCACGACGACCGTCGGCGGCGCTTACGGTTTCGGCACGGTGTTCAGAATGATTCCCAGCGGCGCGCTAACCACTCTCCTCTATTTTGATGGGTTCAATGGCGCCAATCCGGCAGCGCCATTGGTGCAGGCTACGGATGGCAATTTCTATGGCACGACGCCCAATGGCGGCGCGAATGGCTTCGGCACAGTCTTCCGGCTGAGCGTCCCGGCGCTCTCCTTGAGCATAGCGTTGGCCGGCAGCCAGATCGTCCTTTCGTGGCCATCCTGGGCGTCGGACCTGCGCTTGCAACAGAATTCCGATTTGACCACGAGCAACTGGGTGGCCGTGACCAATCCTCCTCCAGTGGTTACGAATCTGGAGAATCAGGTCATTCTGTCACCGGCCACCAGCGGCAACACGTTCTATCGGCTCACGCACTGAAAAGGAAAGGCTTAACCACAAATGGACACCAATGAACACGAATTCCCAAGAAAAAGAGAGGAAAGAGAACTGCTATGAATAACCTGAACCATTCCTCAACTTTGGCGCCGCGGTTTTTCGGTGTCGCTATCCTTCTTGCACTTGCCGGAATTGCCGGGAGCGCCTTGGCCGCCGTCCACTACGTGGACCTGAACTGCACCAACGCCACGCGGCCCTACCTCAGTTGGGCCACGGCCGCCACAAACATCCAGGATGCCGTCGATGCCTCCGTGGCGCGCGACCAGATCGTGGTGACCAATGGAATCTACGCCACCGGGGGGGTGGTGGTGGTGGGGTCGATTTCCGCGTAGAGGTGGACAAACCGCTGAGCCTCCAGAGCGCTAACGGTCCACACTCCACGACTATCGACGGAGGCGGATGGGCTGCATGCGCGTACCTAGCCAACGGTGCAAGCCTCTCCGGTTTCACTTTGACCAATGGCTGGTTTCTTTCTACCGCTATGCAGCATTTCTACGGGGCCGGGGTATACGGCGGCACGCTGACCAACTGCATTCTGAGCGGCAATCAGGCCGCAGGAGAGATCTATTCTGGTTATGTCGTTGGTGGCGGGGCGTTCAACGCCACGCTCTACAACTGCACGCTGACGGGCAATTCGGCTTTGGCCGGCGGTGGCGGCGCCGCTAACTGCACCCTGTACAATTGCATGCTGGCTGGCAACTCAGTCCCGGGCACCGTGCCCAACTCCGGCGATGGTGGCTCGGGCGGTGGCGCGCTCGATTGCACCCTCACCAACAATTCGGCTCATGGCGCCTTCCATGGTTTCGGTGGCGGGGCAGCCGGTGGCACACTCAACAACTGCACGTTGAGCGGTAACTCCGCCGACATCGGCGGCGGTGCCGCCGGCGGCGCACTGAACAACTGCATTGTCTATTTCAACATCGCGCCGCAGGGCGCGAATTATGGTTACTCCAGCACTATTAATCATTCCTGCACGACGCCGCTCCCAACCAATGGCGTGGGCAACATCACCGAGGCCCCATTATTCGTGGACCCGGCTGGCGGCAATCTGCGACTGCAATCCAACTCACCCTGCATCAATGCCGGGCGGAATGCGCTCGCGCCCGCCGGCCCCGACCTGGACGGCAACCCGCGCATCGCGGGCGGCACCGTAGATATTGGCGCGTATGAATTTCAATCGCCGACTTCGATCATTCCCTACGTCTGGTTGCAGCAATACAACCTGCCCACCGACGGCTCGGCGGATTTTACCGACCCGGACGGGGACGGTCTGAACAACTGGCAGGAATGGATTTGCGGGACCGATCCCACCAATGCGCTCTCAGCGTTGCGCCTGCTGGCGCCCGTGAGCGGAGGAACAAATGTTATCGTGATCTGGCAGAGCGTCGCCGGGGTGAGCTATTTCCTGGAGCGCGCCGTGAATCTGGCAGCGTCACCAACATTCACGCCGGTGGCGACGGGCATCCCGGGTCAAACCGGCACGACCACCTACACCGACACCAACGCCATCGGAGCGGGGCCGTGGTTCTACCGCGTGGGAGTGAGCCCGTGAATAAGCACCAAGCTCCAAACACCAACCCCCAGAGAAGCACCCATGACTAACCGAAATTTCATGGTTGCGAAGCGATTTTCGTTTTTTTTCGCGCAGGGCCTGACGTAAGCCGCTGTACCGCAACGGCCGTACTGCTCGAATCCCGCAATTGGCCGCAGGTGGAGACCCATCCCCTTCCGCACCAC
>WNGK01018414.1_pt1 | contig 14241 bp, 14 predicted proteins | sample 5400601 | NCBI WGS metagenome assembly WNGK01 (sample SAMN13153376, study PRJNA577476) | soil metagenome | isolation source: 60 cm soil or saprolite under Garry oak tree replicate 1 | place: USA:California | collected 2016-06-15 | reverse complement strand
CTGGAACTTTGGCACCATCCATTCCGCCAAATCCGCGGCCAACTCAAATCAAAAAACGAGTGGGCAGAACGCAGCTCCCGCCGCACCGAGCGCATCAGTCAAACCAGCAGCTGGTGGCCCGAGCCCGGGCAGCGGCGCCCCACCGGCCAAAGTCGCAGCGGCCGGCGGCGGCATTCCAGGAGTTGGACCAGGCGGACTCGGCGGCGGCGGCCGTACGCCGGAAGCCAAGCGCTACAGCATGCAGTTCACCATAAACTTCCAAAACATGTTCAATCGCGTCAATCTGTTTGTGCCAGAGGGCAATTTGTCATCGCCGAACTTTGGCCAGTCGCTTCAGCTAAACGGGTTTGGTGGTTTTGGTGGTCCAGGGAGCGCCGGCGCGGGCAACCGGCGAATCTTTGCGCGCGTACGCTTTAACTTTTGAGAACATTACATTCGTAACCGAAAGGATTTGTTTTATGCGAAAGCAGTTTCTTGCATTATTGCTCTTGAGCTTGATTCTTTGCGTCTCGACGGTGGCACGCGCGCAGGGCGAGACGCCGGCAAAGGGTGCGTCTGCGGCGACAACGTCGAGCGGCACGGGAGCAGCGCCCATCACTATCACGGCAACGACGTCTCCGATCGATCTCGCGCGGGCGGCGCTGGCCGCGCAAGGGGGCGAGAAGTTTAAGAACCTCAAGAGCATGGTCCTGATCGGCACGGTCGATCTCTACCCTCCTAACTCGACGCAGTCGATTCCGGGCCGGTTTGTCTGGGTGATCGCGGGCGACAAAATTCTGATAGACATCGATGCCCGTCCCGCGGTCAGTTTTAAGCAGATCTACGATGGCCAGAGATCGTACAGCTCGATGCCGGGGGTAAATCTGCCGCCAGCAAGTAAGTTTGGTCCAGCCGTACTCGCGAAGGCCGATCAGGCCGGTTACACGGTCTCGGCGCTGCCGGACAAGAAAAAGCAGCGCGCCTTTCGCATCGCTGATGCGGACGGCAACACGACGGACTTCTACATCGACCCGGCGACGGGACGAGTTGTGACCTTTCTCATTCCCTATAACGGCTACACGTTTGGCACCGAAAACAAGAAGATGAAAGAAGTCGACGGCGTACTCGTGGCCTACAGCTTCACGCAAAGACTCGAAATGCCGCAGGGCGCGTTCTTCGCGGAATACACCGTCAAAGATGTGAAGCTCAATCAACCCATCGGCGACGACGTGTTCGCCATTCCAAACTAGTCGACCTGTCAGTTGTTGAAACAAAAGAGGCCGCCTTCACCAAAGGCGGCCTCTTTTTCGCTGGGAGGTTTTTGTAGGCGGTTCTCGCAAAATTAGCCGCCTCAATGAGCAACTGCCGCAGAATGCTCCGCACTTTGCTATCTTGTCGACCTGATTATGAAGATCGTCGGGTAGCCCATTAGCAACTAAGGTGATGACGGCGACCCTCGGCTGAGCCGGTTCTTTTGGACGTGCCTGCGCGAAGCTAACCCCAAAACGGCCATTGTGTTCTTGACTGAAGGCATGGGAGAGAACTGCAGGACCATGTCACGGGGGTAAGTATTCATCTCAAGTGAGAGACAACTCCTCCATGCCCAGTCCACGCCCTCCGAGTCATCGAACGGTGTCAGCCCAAGCCACACCGCTTTTGCTTTTTAGCGAACAAACTCCTTATCATTCCGTCCCATGCCAAACAAACAATTCGGAACTAAACGCGCAACGAGCGAACGCAAATCGCAAACGCCGAAACCTGAAATAGAAGAACTGCTGCTGCCTTCGCACGAGGAAGCGAAAACGCTGTGCGAGTGGGCGCTGCGCGTGAAAGAACTAGCGCCATGGCAGTGGATGGAAGAGACGGATATTTTCGGCATTGAAGATCCGGACACGGGTGAGCTTGGCTTTATCAGTGTGATGGGCTATCTGGGAGAGTATGAATCCGTCGCTGTTTATCGCGGCGCCGAAGGCTTGTATGGATTCATCGATCTTCACGCCGATCCGCAAGACCATCCTGAGCGAGTGCTTGAAATTCCACAGGTGCAGGTCGCTTTCGTCGATTCAGCATTTCTCGAGAAACCGGATCGCGATTTATTGAAAGGCGTAGGATTGAAATCGCGCGGCGCCGGGCCTCATTTGCAATTCCGCAGTTATCGTCCCGGCTATCACCCTTGGTTTGTCACGCGCGAGGAAGCGCGACTGCTTATTCACGCGCTGTCACAGACGCTGAACGTGATCTCGCGCTTAATCGATGGCGCACAAAACTTTCAGGTGAAGGGAGACGGGGAGGGGTTCTTAATCCGTGAGCCGCGGCGAGATGGAAACGATCTAATCTGGCAAGACTCGATCAGGAAAGTCGCGCGTCCCGCTGCCAAACGAGTTCAGTTCAGCATTGACGAGCAAATGCTGGGAGACCTGAAAAGTATTCCGCGCACGGAACTCGACTTGCAAGCTGACTTGTTTTTCGCTCCGGCCAAGATTGGTGAACGCGGCGCCAGGCCTATGACCCTGTACCTCTTGATGATTGCGGACAGCGAAAGCGGATTTATTTTTGGGCTCGAAGCGATGACGCCGGAGGGCTCGCTACCGGCGATGTATGGGCGTTTCCCGGAGACGCTGGCACGGCTGCTGTCGCAAGCCAAGATCGTTCCGACACGGCTCACTCTGCGCTCGGACAGTTTACTGAAAATGTTGGAGCCACTAGCCAAGGCGCTTAAGATTCAACTTTGCTATGCAGAAGAACTACCAAGCATTGATGAAGCCGCAGCGTCAATGGAGCACATGTTAACCAGGTCGTAGCGAAAACTTGAAAGGCCCTTGGTAAGAGTGAACTCCTTCGGAAGCGAAAGCACATGAATCGTGGCGAGGAAATCAAGGTCTTCATTTCCAGTCGCGCAGCGTCGGAGTGCGATGAGTGCGGGGAAGAACTGGAACCTCATGCTTGGATCACTCTTAATCGTAAGAAGGGCGCATTGTGTTTGTCGTGTGGCGATCTCGACGAGCTTGTCTTCCTGCCGAGCGGTGACGCGGCGCTGACCAGACGCGCGAAGAAGCATTCGTCGCTTGCAGCGGTAGTTCTCAAATTCAGCCGTGCGCGCAAGCGTTATGAGCGGCAAGGGTTGCTGGTTGAAGAAAACGCGTTGCAGCAGGCGGAAGCCGAATGCCTGGCCGACAGCGATGTCCGTGCGCTGCGCAGCGAACGAGAAAGGGAACGCCGAGCGGAAGTGGATCGCGGCTATGTCGACAGGTTCGCGAAACGAATCAGGGAACTCTTCCCCAAGTGTCCGACGGCGCGAGAGTTCGAGATTGGTGAGCATGCTTGTCGCAAATACAGTGGCCGCGTCGGTCGCTCAGCAGCAGCAAAGAGCTTTGATCAAGAGGGAGTGCGCCTGGCAGTGATCGCGCACATTCGGCATCGCGAAACGAATTACGATTCCCTGCTCGGAACCGGGTGGGACAGACACGACGCTCGACGCGAAGTGCGCGAGCGCGTGGAAGAAGTCTTGCGCTGCTGGGAGAATACCGCTTTGGAATGAAGTGTGAGTGCAAACGCGAGCGGTGCCCCGCACGCTCTGCCGACAGGATGTCCGCGCTCTCAGCAAGTTACACGCTTACGATCTCGTGTTCTTTTGTCTTACTAAGCTCGTCGATGCGGGCGATGTAGGTGTTGGTGAGTTTTTGCACTTCGTCCAGACCATCGCGTTCGTTGTCTTCGGAAATCTGTTTGTCCTTGAGCATCTTCTTGAGTCGTTCGTTCGCGTCGCGGCGGATGTTGCGCACCGCGGTGCGATGATCTTCAGCAACCTCGTGCACTTGCTTGGCTAATTGTTTGCGCCGCTCTTCGGTAAGTGGGGGAACCGGAATCCGCACGAGCTTGCCGTCGTTTGAAGGATTGAGACCGAGATCCGAGGCGCGAATTGCTTTCTCGACCGCCGCAACTTGTGATTGGTCCCAGGGCTGCACAGTCAGCATCTGCGGCTCGGGAGCGTGGACCGAGGCCATCTGGTTCAACGGCGTGGGTGTGCCGTAGTAGTCAACCACGATATTGTCGAGCAAACTGACGGCGGCGCGGCCTGTTCGGATTGTCGCCAGCTTACGACGAAAATCCTCGATTACCGTTTCCATCCGCGGCTTTGTTTCTTTGATGACATCCTTCTCGCTCATAAGGCAACTCCCAGGCAGTTTCGAGTTTCAGGTTTCGAGTTTCGAGTTGGCAATCCCCATTCTGTTCTCAGTTGGTTGAAAGTAGCATCTCAAAAAAACCACCTGTATCGGGAAAGTCGCGAACTCGAAACTCGAAACCAGGACCTCGAAACTATCTCTTCACGCAGACCATTGTGCCGACCCCGGCCTCGCCGCGCACCGCTCGCTTGATATTGCCCGGAGTGCGCATATTGAAGACCACGATTGGCAAGTTGTTGTCCATGCAAAGCGAGATGGCCGATGCGTCCATCACTTTCAATTGGCGCTCCAGCACTTCCTGGTAAGTTATGCAGTCGTAGCGCGTCGCCGCAACGTCTGCCATCGGATCGGCCGAATAAACGCCGTCGACCTTTGTTCCCTTAAGAATTATGTCTGCTTTGATTTCCAGCGCGCGCAGAGCAGCGGCCGAATCGGTCGTGAAGTAGGGATTGCCGGTACCGGCTGCGAAAATCACGATGCGACCTTTTTCGAGGTGACGAATCGCGCGGCGCCGGATAAATGACTCCGCCAACTGCGGGATATCGATGGCGGAAAGAACGCGCGTGTTCACCGCCAGTTTTTCGAGCGCATCCTGCAGCACAACGCCGTTCATGACCGTTGCCAGCATGCCGATGTAGTCGGCCGACGAGCGGTCCATGTTGCCCGCGCTTTTCGAAACGCCGCGGAAGATGTTGCCACCGCCAACGACCACTGCGACTCGACTCCAAGCTCGTTAACGGCCTTTAGTTCTTCAGCTACGGTCCGCGCGACATTGACGTCGATGCCGTAGTTCTGCTCACCCATCAACGCCTCGCCGGAAATCTTCAAGAGGATCCGGCGGTAAATCGCGCCGCCAGTGGCAGGTTGGGGAGTCTCTTCGATCATTCGATTCACCAGCGATAGATATCTAGCCCAGGAGTGCGGCCACCTCGCCGCCAAAGTCGTCGCCGCGTCGCTGCAGTCCCTCGCCCATCTTGTAGCGCGTGAACCGGCGAATTGTAATCTTTTCTCCGGTCTTTGCTACTTTGTCCGTGACCAGCTCACCGACCGTCTTCGTCGGATCTTTTACGAACGGCTGATCCAGTAGGACAGCCTCCTCGTAAAACTTGTTGAGGCGTCCTTCGACGATCTTCTCGATTACTTGTTCAGGCTTGTTTGCATTCTTCGGATCGTTTGTCGCCTGGGCGCGGGCGATCTCACGTTCCTTCTCGAGCGCGTCCGCCGTAACGTCTTCGCGCGAAACATAGCGCGGTTCGGTCGCCGCGACGTGCATCGCAATGTCCTTGACGAGTTGCAGAAACTCCTCGCTGCGGGCGACGAAATCAGTTTCGCAGTTCACCTCGACCAACACGCCAACCTTGCCGCCCATGTGAATGTACGAACCGACTGCGCCTTCGGCAGCGATGCGGCCTTCTTTCTTTCGCGCCGAAGCCAGGCCGCGCTTACGCAAAATGTCGACCGCGCGATCTTCGTTGCCCTCAGCTTCGACGAGTGCGCCCTTGCACTCCATCATTCCAGCGCCAGTCTTTTCGCGGAGTGCTTTCACCGCACTCGCCGATATATCTCCCATGATTGCAAATCTCTCCGATCTGATGTCCGACAAACTCAAGGTTGTCGGACTTAGCGAAAAGCGCAGCCCGGCGGAGGTCCCGCTGGAAGGCTGCGCTCGCCGATACTCAAGAACTCTTTGTCTGTTTAGCTCGCCGCGACTACAGACTCAGCGCCCTGATCCTGATCAGATATGGACTCCGCAGGGTCGTTGGCGGCGCTGGTTCCCGCAACCGGGCCAGCTATAACTCCCTGACTGTTATCATCGCCACTATTGGGTTGCGGTGCGACCTCTGTTGCTGGCGCCAACGCTATTTCCTCAGTTACCTCGGGCGATGGCGTTGTGGCCTCAGCACTACCGGCAGCTTCCTCGCTTGCTGATTCGGCCACCACTGCGCCTTCGGTGGCTATCTGCTGGCCTTCAAGAATTGCTTCGGAAATGCGTGAGGCGAAAAGCCGAACAGCACGCAGCGCATCGTCGTTCCCGGGAATGACGTAATCGATTCCTTCGGGTGAACAGTTTGTATCAACGACAGCGACGATCGGTATTCCCAGCCGGCTCGCCTCAGCGACCGCGATTTCTTCCTTTCTTACATCGATGATGAACACTGCGTCGGGCAGGCGGTTCATGCTCTTGATGCCGGAAAGGTTCTTATTCAAACTCTCGCGTTCACGATCGAGCTTGATGCGCTCCTTCTTGGTCAACTTCTCGTAGCGGCCATCTGTCTGCATTGCCTCGAGATCCTTCAGACGCTTGATCGACTTCTGGACCGTCTGAAAGTTTGTTAGCAGACCGCCGAGCCAGCGCTGGTTTACATAGAACATGCCGCAGCGCTCGGACTCCTCGCGAATCGCGTCCTGGGCCTGCCGTTTTGTGCCGACAAAGAGAACGGTCTTGCCGCGATCCTCGGCGATGAGATTCGTGACGAAACTGATCGCGTCACGAAACATTCGTTGCGTTTTCTGCAGATCGATAATGTAAATGCCGTTGCGCTCTCCGAAAATGTATTCCTTCATTTTCGGGTTCCAGCGCCGGACCTGGTGGCCGAAGTGGACGCCAGCCTCCAGAAGTTCCTTCATAACCCGAGCCGCGACAATGGAATCAAGTCATGGCCGATTTTCAATTGCCGATTGCCAATTTTCGATTCGCTACGCGCCACAAAATCGGCAATTGGCAATGGGCAATCGGAAATGACTTACCTCTTCGAGAATTGGAAGCGCTTGCGCGCGCCCTTTTGCCCGTACTTCTTTCGCTCCTTAATTCGCGGATCGCGGGTCACCAACCCGGCCTGTTTCAACGTCGGACGAAGATCCCCATTGAATTCAATCAGCGCGCGAGTGATCCCATGCCGAATAGCGCCCGCTTGACCCGACGGGCCACCGCCCGCAACGTTGACCAGAATGTCAAACTTGTTTGCCGTATCCGTCAACTGCAGCGGCTGGCGAATAATCATGCGCAATGTTTCGTTGGGAAAGTATTGCGCAAACGTTTTTCGATTCACAACTACCTCACCAGCGCCCGGTCGCAAATAAACTCGTGCGGTAGAGGTCTTGCGTCGTCCCGTACCGTAGTATTGAATCTCAGCCACTGCTTATCGTGTCCTCTTATCTTCTCGGTGCTTAGTTTTGATTTGAAAGAGAGGCTAGTTCGTAGGGTTGCGGGCGTTGGGCTACGTGGGGATGTTCGGCATCGGCGTAAATCTTCAGTTTCTTCGCCATTGCTTTGCCCAGCTTGTTTTTCGGCAACATGCCTTTTACCGCCTGCTCGATTACCCGCTCCGGGTGTCTTTGGAACATCTCGGTGACGGAGATCTCGCGGAGGCCACCTGGATACCTCGTGTGATGCCGGTAAACTTTCTGCTCGGCCTTCGAACCCTTGAACACGACTTTACTGGCATTGATCACGATGACGTGATCGCCCATGTCCATGAACGGTGTCCATCGCGGACTGCGTTTACCCGTCAGAATGCTCGCAACCTCCGAGGCAAGATGTCCGACTGTCCGCCCGGCCGCATCAACGACGTACCACTTTCGACTCCCAGCGAGTTCCTTCCCGCTGGGGAAGTATGTTGACATTGTTAACTATCCCTGTTTTCAACGAATAAAACGCGAACGGCTAGAATACCGAAGGGCTCGGAAAGTTGTCAAGCTGAGGAATTTAGATCACTTCACGCGCCACCGCGCACGTTTGAAACTGATTGGACGAGATCTTACAAGAAAAGAGGCTCTCCGGTTTTTCCGAAGAGCCCCTTACCAACTTCCCCACGCCTGTCTTACGGCTCTGGCGGTTTCGGGTTAGGCACGTCTGCCTTCTTTAGTTTTGGCGGACCCGAATCCTGTTTGTCCGCGGGTTTCTTATCCGCATCCGTCGGAGTGGTGGAATCATCCGGAGTTGGCTGCCTACGCTTAAGTGTTGGCCGTCCCGGTGGGCCGTTTTCTCCGGGCTGCAGGTCTCCTGACGAAGAAGCGCGCGCGTTCGAGAGTCGCAACAAGCGGGCCTTCACCTTTTGAAACTCGGAGGTGCTGATTACGTATTCATCGCGCTCGGGAAATCTTGCCGCCAACGCCAGCGCAGACGCTCGTCGGTCCGGCGGCGCCGGGTGGGATGCGAAAGCTCGCGAGATTAAACCGGGCTTCTTCTTGTTCTTTGCCTCGAGCTTTTCAAACATCGTTGCCATTGCATTTGGATCGTAACCGGCAGCGTACATGTATTGCACCCCCAGCCGGTCCGCCTCTTCTTCCGCGCTGCGGCTGAACTTCATAAAGGTCGCAAGCATGGCGAGACCAGCCGTGTTCTGAAAGACCATGCCGGGAATGCCGCCCAGGAAGATCGAAGTGGCAATCGCTCCCCATTGCATCAGATTAGCTTTCGCCTGATTTTCCATCGCGTGACGTGCCGCGACGTGGCCAATCTCGTGGGCCATCACGCCGGCCAACTCAGCTTCGTTGTCAGCGGCGAGGATCAGACCCTTGTTGACGTAGAAGAACCCGCCGGGGAGGGCGAAAGCATTCACTTCGTCAGAGTCGATCACCTTTATCGTGAACGTCACTTTCGCGTCGGAATGCAGAACGATGTTTTGGCCGACGCGGTTGACGTACTCAGTGATCAGCGGATCGTCGATGAACTTCGCCTCGCGATCAACTTCGGCAGCAAGCTCGCGGCCTATCTTGACCTCTTTCTCGGTCGAGCCCGCCATGCCGGCGATGATACCCTTGTTGATTTTGCGCTTCCCGATCATCGCCGGATCTTCGTTCGTGGAAAGCGGCTTGGTGTTAACGGCCTTGGTTTGCGCTGGCTGCTGAGTTGTTTTTTCCTCTGGCTTTGGGCTGGACTGGCTCTGATCTTGAGTTTGATTCGGCTTAGGATCCTGCGCGGTTCGCGTTGCGGCGAAGGCCGTGACGGAACTCGCCAGTAGCGACGAGGCTAACACCAACGCTGTTACAAAGCGGGAGAAGCGATCTTTCATCTCGAAAACCTCCAATAACTCGAAGTGGGCCCGGAAGGAAAGAGGCGCTTCCTTCGATGACCGCGAATTGTAGATTCAATGCGCGAAAACATTCAAACGAGGGACTGTGCTCGTCCGAAGGGTTTTTGGAATCGCCTTCACGTTTCTCACGCGCGCCCCTATGATGCAGCCGATTAGCTCGATGGTTGCGCGTCTCAGACTCGCTGGCTAAGGGATCTAGTTCCCCCAACCGTCTGACAAAAGACCGTCAGCTTCTTGGCGTTCTTGGTCTGGCGGCCATTATAATGCAGCTCAATAGAAAAGCCTACGAATTACTGCCACTTTGATTTAGAGAGAGGAAACACGGCCTACATTTCACCAGGAATCCAGTTGGAAACGCTCATAATTCCGCGCTTATGGCTAAGAGAAAAAAAGACAGGCCCACCGTCTCCGTAGTTGGCGCTGGCCGACTCGGGACAGCGCTGGCGCTGGCTTTGGCCTCGTGTGGCTACAGTCTCGAAGCCGTGGTTGCGCGCCGGCTGACCCGGGCGCAAAAGGCCGCGCGTCTCTTCACTAGGCGCCCGTTGGCTTTGTCCGGGGCGCAACTCGCTAAATTGCCGGAGAGCGAACTGATTTTGATAACAACGCCGGACGACGTGATTGCTCTGATTGCGGGCAGAGTTGCGGCTTGTCAAAAAGACGTGAGGCCGGGCCGGACAGTGTTGCATACCAGCGGGGCGTTATCGTCCGAGGTTCTTGGGCCGCTTGCAGCCCTGGGCTTTCACATTGGCTCGCTTCATCCACTAGTCTCCGTCAGCGATTCCCTATCCGGGGCTACGAATCTCCGTGAGGCCTTCTATTGTTTAGAAGGTGACCGCGCGGCATTGCGCGTTGCGCGCGCGGTGGTGCGCGATCTGGGCGGCCAGAGTTTTTCCATCGATTCACGCAACAAAGCTCTTTACCACGCCGCGGCAGTGATGGCTTCGGGCCACATGGTTGCCCTTTTCGACATGGCGGCTGAGATGCTCGCGCGTTGTGGTCTCGACCAGAAAAAGGCGCACCGCGTCTTGATGCCTCTGGTTGAAAGCACGGTCAAGAATCTATTGAGTTCTGATCCCGCGCGCGCCCTGACCGGAACCTTCGCTCGCGGCGACCTGGCGACAGTTCAAAGACACCTTGAAGCTTTGATTGCGAATGGTTTAAGTGACGCGCTCCGGGCTTACAAGTTGCTTTGAGCGATCAGCGGCACAATGCGGCGCGGCACTTGTATCGCTGCTTTGATGTGGCGCGCGTTCGTGAAATGGCCCACCACGTAGATTCCACGCACGTCGGTTTCGAATGTTTCCAGATCATAGACCGGCACTTCAGTTAGTTTCCCAGGTGCCGTCTTCACGCCGAGCTTCTTGAGCAATGTCAGATCTGCGTCGCTGCCAATCAAAACGAACACCACGTCATTTGGTATTGTCAGCGTCTCTCCACCTTCGGTTGTGATTCTGACTTCATGTTCTGTGATTTCCTCGACCCTCTGGAAGAGGATCACGCGCAGGCGACCTGCCTCAATCTCGCGTTCGAGCGGCGTGCGCACCCAGTGTTTCATCGCTCCAGCTTTAGGATCGCGGTTCTCCCAGTCTTCGCGCCAGATGGCCATGGTCGTACGCGCACCTTCCTCTGAAAGAAACAGCGCGGCTTCGGCGGCGCTGTTGCCACCACCGACCACGAGCGCATCTTTGCGGACGTACGGATAGGGCTCGACAAAGCAGTGATGAACTTTGGGCAGGTCTTCACCCGGAATGTTCAGGCGGCGCGGATGGGCCATCGCGCCGATCGCAAAAAGCACACGCACTGCCGTGTACTCGTCTCGATTTGTGCGCACGAGAAACGCTTCAGGTTCGATCGGTTCGACATCGACCACTTGCTCATCAGTATTGATCTTGAGATTCTGATCGAGCACGAAATGAATGTAGTGAGATAGCAGTTCTTCGCGGGTTGGCTTCTCGCGCACTGGTTTCAGTGTGCCCTCGCGCATCTCCAGCTCATTCGGAGTGGAAAATAGAGTGCGGCCTACCGGGTATTGGCGGATCGTATCGGCGATTGTACTTTTCTCGATTACGAGATAACTCAGGCCCTCGCGCGCGGCAGCGTCAGCCGCAGACAGTCCTGCCGGTCCCGCACCGATAATCAATAGATCGAGTTGTGCTTCGCTCATTTCATCTTGTAGGGGCGGACCTGTGTGTCCGCCCTGGTTGTGTGAATTCCCCTGCCTGTACCGTGAATGCTGAATCTAGGTGTGCGAAAAGCAAGGGCGGACACGCAGGTCCGCCCCTACATCTCTCAGAAGATCACCTCTCCATTCGCAACCACGACCGAAGGCCCACCAACGCGCACGTGCTCAACTGTGCCCGGCGCGCCTGTCACTTCAATGTTGATACGGCTCGGCCGATTGATGAAGTCGCCCTGTTCGATCACAAACCTAAACTTGCCATCGACGGGTTTAACTCCCGCAGCGCCATGATGGACCAGATAGGCGCCGAGCGCGCCTCCCGCGCTGCCGGTTGCGGGATCTTCCGGAATGTTGTCGGCTGGAGCAAAGAAGCGCGAGTGTGCTCGCGCGGCGCCAATATCTATGGTCTCGCGTGTGAACGCAAGACAGCCCGTTGCCCGGGCGCGTGTGTAAATCTCACCAAGCAGTCCCGCATTCACGCGACATTGGCGCAGGTCAGCCAGCGATCGAATCGGCACCGCCAGCGAAGGCAAGCCAGTCGAGATGATCTGAATCGGCAGGCTCTCGTCGAGGTCTTCTCTGGCAAGCCCAAGCGACCTCGCGATCTCTGCTTGCTCGTGCGAATCGTCGATTTCGCCTTGAATCTCAAATTTTCCCTGCGTCATCACAACCTGAACAGGCTGACCATCTTTGAATTCGATGTCCACCGGCAGCACGCCCACGCCAACCTCGTGAAAAATTTTAGTCCAGCCGCTTCCGCCTTCCGGAACAGGAACGACGCCTTCGCGCGCGAGCACATTCCAGGTGCCGACAATCGGATGACCAGCAAAAGGAATCTCGCGCGTGGGCGTGTAGATGCGCAGGCGCCGCAATGTTTTTTCGTCGCGCGGCGGCAGCACGAAAACCGTTTCCGACAGATTCATCTCACGCGCGATCTTCATCATGTGCTCGTCGTCGATCCCTTCCGCCTCTGGAAACACCGCCAGCGGATTACCGCAAAAAGAGCGGTCAGTAAATACATCCAGTTGCACAAAACGATATTGCGGCACGGCTTTATCTCCGTTTCTTTTCTAACTGGCGCTTATCATCTCTGGAAACAGAGCGAGTGATCAAGGGCTGGGCTTCAAAATTGTTTAGTGAGACTGAGGACGGAGAACGAACGATATGGGTTGAGCCGGATCTTGTCGAGAGCCTCAACGTTCAGATCGATCTCAGAACACGCAGAAGCAATCCCAGGAGAGACATCAAGACGTGAGCGGGGGAAGTTTATTGAGAAACTTGGCGGGCCAGAAGAGAAAGCGATCGCTAGAAAGATAACTCCGAGACCCAGGTCGAGAAGAGCCGCTACCGAATACTCATTCGCAATCTTGCCTGCCGACCAACTTGCTCATCGAGAGAATTCGCCGATGAAATGTTTTGGCGCCTCGCGACATTAACAATGGATTTCGCAGGAAAGTGATAGTGGTTTGGAGAGATCGGACAAGGTTTAGTCACCCCACGGCCGCTCTCCACGAAGGGCGGATTGTTAGCCAATATCGCGGGAAGCCGCCGGAAAAGAAAAGCCTTGAAAGAAGGAGAATTTGCTTGACAGCATTCTTGCAGCGGAGTATAAGGCCGGTGTCCTCGATACTTCAACGAACCTGGTTGGAACCGTGCGCCGTGGGGTGCACTCCTTGGATAACCAGAAAGACGCCTTCGCGACCCGCCTTTTGAACGATTGCGATCGCCGCCTTTGCTCCCAGGAGGTTCCTCTACATGCCTGATAGGACATTCTGTTCCATGGTTCGGCACTAATTCAAGGACCATTCCACTTGGGTTGTAAGGATTTTCCTTTTCAGCTTAGTCCCGGAGTTTTCTCGTCAACAGCCAGGAAGCCATAGGAGATCCCAAAATGTTTAATTCAGACATTCTCGACGTTGCAATCGGCATGATCTTTGTCTATCTCATTCTGAGCTTTATATGTTCGGCAGCTAACGAGATTCTTGAGCTCTGGTTGAAGAAACGGGCGATAGAGCTTGAGCGTGGGATACGAGAACTCCTTGATCCGAGCAGCAGTTCAGGAAGTTCCGGGCTGATCAAGGATCTCTATGACCATCCCCTGGTGAATGGGCTGTTCCAGGGTCACTATGACGACTCTGGAATTGGAAAGTGGTGGTCCACAATCAAAGGGACCAAGCTACCGTCCTACATTCCATCACGCAACTTCGCCCTCGCTTTGATGGATCTGATTCTACCGGGCACGGCCGCGACACCCTCCGGTGCGAATGCGGCGACGCCTCCGGACCTGAACGTCCAGCTCAATACGCCACCGCCACCGTCACCGCCACCACCCACTGTTCCCGGGACTCCGCTAGCGGCCCTTCGCAACGCAATCGCGACAGGTCCCGCTCTCGCCGGCAATCCACATATGCAAACGGCGCTCTTACCAATAATAGACGCTGCGGGAAACGACGTCAGCAAGGCCCGAGAGAATATTGAAGCCTGGTTCAACAGCGGGATGGACCGCGTCGCCGGATGGTACAAACGCCGGGCCCAAATCGCTATCTTTATCATTGGTTTCGCGATTGCCTTAGCTATAAATGCCGACTCAGTCATTGTTGTTAAGAGCCTCTCGACAAATAAAGCGCTACGCGACTCCTTGGTTGCGACGGCAATAGACTACGCCAAGGCGAACGCGTCACCTTCTCCGACTCCCAAGCCCGCCGGCACGCCATCACCTACGCCCACGCCGCCTCCGGCCTGTGTGCGAGATGCGAATTCGCCAGAGTGCCAGTTAGAGAAGAATCTCGACATCATCCAGAATAGTGTTCAGAAGATCGGTCTACCGCGTGGCTGGATTAAAGATAGTCCTGATCGAACCCGA
>WNGK01006711.1_pt1 | contig 14243 bp, 13 predicted proteins | sample 5400601 | NCBI WGS metagenome assembly WNGK01 (sample SAMN13153376, study PRJNA577476) | soil metagenome | isolation source: 60 cm soil or saprolite under Garry oak tree replicate 1 | place: USA:California | collected 2016-06-15 | reverse complement strand
TGGCAGCAGTGTTTCGCCAGCCTATGCGGCGACCAAGGGCGGGGTGGTGCAGTTTACCAAGAGTCTGGCGGTGTTCTGGGCCAAGGACAATATTCAGGTCAATGCAATTCTCCCAGGGTGGATTCACACAGACCTCACGGCCTCTGCCTCTCCAGAGCGCTATAACTCCATCACCGTACGGATTCCGCATGGGCGCTGGGGGGAATCAGACGAACTCGCCGGGGCCGCGGTCTTCCTCGCCAGCCGCGCCTCTGACTACGTCACGGGCATTGCTTTGCCGGTGGATGGGGGTTACACATCCAAGTGAGCCGGTCGTGGTGGAGCGGTGCTTACCCTCGGCACCGCTCCACCACGAGGTCAGCGCCGTCTTTGTGGAGCGCTTTGCGGAGCGCTATAGGCAGCTCCACTGGAAGCCGCTCTGACCTCGGCCGCAGTCTTCGCCTGTCGTATGGCTTTCAGGCGGGTGGCTTCGTCTTTGATGTACGTCCATACCGGCTACCGTGACCGGTATATTGACCGCCTGGACCGCCATGGCACCATGGCCGGCGGAAGCGCCGCTGAGCATATACTGAAATTTCAGAGCGCGAATGGCATCGATATCGCGTGACGGGCCATTAGAGATTAAGCCAACACACCCGACAGCCTGCATGGACGTTATCATGATTTCGCCAGCAAGGCCGGCCTTGGTGATGAGTTCTGGAGGAAATTTTTGTTGCAAGACGAGGATGGTGGGTTTCGGTGAGGCATCCAATGCGTCAACCACATCCATAAACGTCAACCGATTGTAATTCGGATCCGGCACGCTATAGACGCACGTCACCGCATATCCGGCGACTGGCCCTATCTCAGGATACATGCAACGCACCGACGTATCAGTGTACCAATTCTCGCTCCATGGGTTGTAGAGCCCCAGACAGATGGGGTTCGTGGGATACGTGGCCACCACATTGGTAATCGTTGGGGTATCGATCTTACGCAGTTCTGCAAACAGATCGGGTGCGGTCTTCCTTGGCATGGCATATGTCTCCATATGAGGTCTAGGGATGGACGAGCAAGACATCTTCCACGACACACTGTATCACGTCTTGCATGTCTACGTAATACCCCACAGACAAGTCACCTGCCCAGGCCACTGCGAGTGGGAAAACAGGAGGGCAAACGGCAGCAACCCTGCTATAATCGCTGCGGGCAACGGCGGCGTGGGGTCTCTTGCGCGTATGCCACCTATGAGGAACGACAGGAGTAGAACTGGAGTGTTATGCGTACCAACACCACAAAGGCAAAACTGGCCGAGGGCAAGGTTGTGTTCGGCGCCATCATCAGCCGCTATGCACCAGACCTCGTGGAATTGTTTGGGGCAATCGGTTACGACTTTGTCATGATCGACTGTGAGCACGGTCCTATAAACCTGGACGAGGTGGAACACATGGTGCGCGCTGCCGAAGTGTTTGGCATCACCCCGATCACGCGCATTCCTAATCATGAGGATTCCACCATTCTGCGTTTTCTGGACCGGGGCGTACAAGGTATCATCGTGCCGCATGTCAATACTCGTGAGGCCGCTGAGGCAGTGGCCCGAGCGGCGCGATACTATCCAGAGGGTCACCGCGGTGTGGGAGGTGGGCGCGCCCACGATTATGGAGTCGGGGTGTCACGGGAGGAGTCAACGCGCTGGATTAACGCTCAGCTCCTGGTGATCCCAATGATTGAAGAGACCGAAGCGGTGGACAATCTCGGCGCAATTCTGACCGTGCCTGGTGTCGATGTACTACACGTCGCCTCCGGTGACCTGGGACAGAGCATGGGCAATCCCGGTGCTGCGGCAGTGCGACAGCTCATGCGCCAGGTCATTCCTAAAATCAGGGCCGGCGGTAAACTGGTCGGTGCGGGTGGCAATTCTCCTGCCGATGCGGCTGGCATCGCCGAGTTTATCAAGCTCGGGGCCAACTTCATAACCATTTCCGCCCTGGGGCTCCTGCGCCTTGGAGCAGAAGACTTCCGCCAGCGCGTGCAGGCAGCCCTGTAACAGCATGTGGACAGCGTGGACAGAAGGAGGCGCCTGATGGCACAAGCCCAAGAAGCTGAACTCAGCCCGGAAATGGTCCTGGAGGAAATGAAAAAGAACGGTGTGACGCACGTGGTCTGGTTACCTGACAGCGAGACCAACTGGCTGTATCTGCTGATGCAGGCCGAGCCGTCACTCCAACTCGTTCCGGTGAGCCGCGAAGGCTTAGCATTTTCAATGGCGGCTGGTGTCTCCGTAGGTGGAAAAACCCCTATCATCCTCATCCAAAATACCGGCTTGATGGAATCCGGAGACTCTCTCCGCGGCTGGGGGCTGGGCCTGAATATTCCTGTGGTGTTAATGGTTGGGTACCGGGGATGGACCCGCCACGGCATCACCCAGGATACCGCCGCTACGTACACCGAGCGCTTCTTACATGCCTTTGGTATTAACTACTACCTGGTCGAAACCAGCGCCGATGCGCCGCGGATTTCAGCGGCCTTTGAAGAGGCAAAAAAGACCAAGAGACCGGTCGCGGTGCTCGTGGGCGACGAATACCACGGCTTCAATCGGTAGGAATAAGCTCTCAGGCTCCGGAGGTGGCTATGTTCCGAACGGCAGATATGCTCGAAATCTTTCAGCAGTATCGCGGTGATGCGATCGTTGTGCCTGGGCGAGGCGGGCGTCACTGGGTATCGCTCAGCACGAAGCCCAATCGGGACGTCCCGTTGGGTGACCCAGCCATGGGCGGTCATGCGTCGTTTGCCTGCGGTCTAGCGTTAGCGCAGCCAGATAAAAAGGTCATCGTGTTTGATTCTGAGGGTGACTTGCTGATGAATCTCGGGATATTACCAACTATTGCGGAGCAGGCACCAAAAAATTTCTATCATTTCCTGCTCGACAACGAATGCTACGCTACCACTGGTGGACAACCCGTGCCGAATGCCAAGAACGTTGCCTACGATGTGATGGCACGCGGCGCTGGATATCCGCGCACCTTCGCCTTCGAGAAACTCGAGGACTTTGCCAACAATATTCAGGCGATACTGGACCAACCAGGCCCGGTATTTGTGGCGATGAAAGTGACCCCTGAAATTGAAAATGAGCCGATAGGTCGGCGACGGCGCTGGCAGACCCGCAGTCGGGAGCAAGTGGTGCAAGACTTACAGGCAGAGTTGGGTCTTACAGGGTGAGCGCATAACTCCTCTAGCCCCTCTCCCACCGGGAGAGGGGCTAGAAAGCATCCGTCACACGAGACTTGACCATCTACTCAAACTCAAACGGCACGTCCGACAGACGCCTGCCGATCTCGGCCACCACCTGTCTTTCCTCCTCAATGGAGGAGGCCTCGAAGGTCACAGACAGCCGTATGTAGGGCCCAGCCTCATCCCAGGGGACGGTACAGATCAATTGCTCGCGAATGAGGTACTGGCAGAAATCCTCTCCACTCGCAAAGCGCTGTCCCCCCACGATACCGTGCGGCGCCCGTATATAGAGGAAGAAAGATGCGGCCGGTTTTTTGGCTCGGAAGCCTACGGCATTCAGGGTCCGGGATAGCATATCTAAACGTCGGCTGTATTTCTCGGCAATCTCCAGCGTGATTTCTGGATGCTGCAAAGCGTACATGGCGGCTTTCTGAATCGCTTTGAACTGCCCCGAATCAAAATTGTCCTTGACGTCAGCAAAGGCACGGACCACCAAGTCATTCCCGCAGATCCAGGCCAGGCGCCACCCCGTCATATTAAACGCTTTAGACATGCTGTGGATCTCCACCCCTACGTCCTTTGCACCGGGGATGGAGAGAAAGCTCAGCGGCTTGCCTTCGAAGACCAGAGCTGCGTAGGCCGCGTCTTGCACTACCAGGAGGTGATGTTGCCTGGCAAAATCGACCACCTCGGTGAAGAACTCACGCGTCGCTACAGCTCCAGTGGGGTTGTTCGGATAGTTCAGCAGGAGGATTTTGGCGCGCGCCCATTGCTCAGGTGTGAGGCTCTGGAGATCAGGCAGGTAGTGGTTCTCTTCGCGCAACGGGAGGGTATAGGCTTCACCGCCGTACCAGCGTGCATGGGTGCCCAGGACCGGGTAGCCAGGGGTAGTCATGACAATGGCATCACCGGGATTGATGAAACACGTTGGCAAGAAGGCCAGGACGTTTTTTGCGCCCACGGCGTGGTTAATCTCCGTTTCTGGATCGAGGTCTTCGACGCCGTACACCCGCGCCATGTAGCGTGCGACCGATTCTTTGAACTCCGGCAGACCATTGTCTGAGTAGCCACGGTTTTCCGGCATGGCGGCCTGTTCACTGAGGGCGTTGACCACGCCGGGATAAGCCATCCCATCAGGTTCGCCCACTCCCATATCGATCAACATAAGCTCAGGGCGTGCCTGCACAGCGGCATCCCGGGCGCGCCGAATTTTTTCAAACTTATAGACGGCTGTCCCTTTGCCATAATTACTTCCACCAATGCGGTCTGCAAAGAGCTCTTGCATATAACTGTCTGGCATGCGACGTCTCCGCGGCTACAGAAAGAACCTGACTCAAGACCGTCCCGGGCTCTGAAAATGGGCTTGCAGGGCCCGTAGCTTTTCCGCCATGTCTGTCTCTGGAGGTGGGGCGGCAGGTGGCTTAGGGGGTGGGGCAACTTTCTTCCGTCGACGTCGTGCTGGAGCCGTAGTCTCTCTCTCCGCTGCCTCTTTCCGTGGCCCCTCCGCCGGCCCTGGAGTCATCCGTAAGCCCTTCATTGATAGCGAAATGCGTTGCAAGGCAACGTCCACACTGAGGACACGCACCTTCACGACCTGCCCCACCTGCACCACATCCCGCGGGTCACGCACATAGCGCTGCGACAACTCTGAAATGTGCACCAACCCGTCCTGATGCACCCCAATATCTACAAAAGCGCCAAAATTGGTAACGTTACTGACCATCCCCTCCAGCACCATGCCCTCTTGCAGATGTTCCAGGGACGTCACATCATCACGGAAGTGCGGCATGACGAACTGGGCCCGTGGATCACGCCCGGGTTTCAGCAACTCCTCACGAATATCCTGGAGGGTTAACATCCCCACCTGCGCATCGACAAATTGCTGCAGGTCGAGGTTATTAATCAACTCGGCGTTAGCGACCAAGGTGGCAACCGGGACGTCCAGAGATGCCGCCATGCGCTCGACCACCACATAGGTTTCGGGATGCACGGCCGTACTGTCCAGGAGTTGCTCGCCATCCTTGATGCGTAAAAAGCCCGCCGCTTGCTGAAATGTCTTCTCTCCGAGTCCGTCCACCTGGATAAGTTGCTGGCGACTCCTCAAGCGGCCATGGGCATTGCGATAGGCCACCAGGTTTTGAGCCTGGCGCATGTTCAGCCCTGAGACATACTGCAAGAGTTCTGCCGAAGCAGTGTTCACGTCGACTCCAACGCGATTGACACACGATTCGACGGCTTCCTCCAAGCTCCAACGCAGACGCTTCTGATCCACGTCGTGCTGATACTGTCCCACGCCAATCGATTTCGGATCAATCTTGACCAACTCTGCCAGGGGATCTTGCAGACGGCGGGCAATGGAAATCGCCCCCCGTATCGTCACATCCAACTCGGGGAATTCTTGTCGGGCTAGCTTCGAGGCGGAGTAGACGGATGCGCCGGCCTCATTCACCACGATACAGACCACGTCCTGCGCTTGTTTCTTGAGAAATTGGCGGACAAAAGCCTCCGTTTCACGTGACCCTGTGCCATTGCCTATCGCCACTGCCTTGATGGTGTAGCGGCTCACTAGGTCCTGCAAGACCTGCTCAGCGCCAGCGATATCGTGCCGCGGGACAAGCGGATAGATAGTCGCATGTTCCAGAAATTTGCCGGTCTCATCCACCACCGTCAGCTTACAGCCCGTACGCAGACCCGGATCAACACCGAGCACGCCGTACGTGCCGAGTGGTGGGGCCATGAGGAGACTCCGCAGGTTCCCCTGAAAGACGGTGATCGCTTCGGCATCGGCCCGTTCTTTGAGGGCTCTGCGCACCTCAGTCTGCAACGACGGGAAGAGTAAACGCTGGTAGGCATCCTCACAATAGGCGAGCAGATACGGGACAAAGGGCGTCTCACGCTCCTGGATTGCACGGCTCTGCACGAGGGCGAGCGCCTTCGTGGTGTCGATTTCAATGCCCATGGACAGCACTTCTTCGCGCACCCCGCGTAGGATGGCGAGCATACGGTGCGAGGGAATAGTGGCTGCAGACTCCTGAAAATCGTAGTAGTCCTGGAATTTTGTCTTGTGGTCCTGCTTCCCTTGGGCAACAGTGGAGCGGACTTTCCCCTCAGCGAACATGAGGCTGCGCAACACCTGCCGCACATCAGCACGCTCCGCAATCCACTCCGCAATGATGTGTCCCGCCCCCGCCAGGGCTTCTTCGACATGCGCCACGCCTTTTTCAGGGTCCACGAAGCGCGCCGCTAGCTCTGAAATACTCTGGTCACCAGGCTGTTGTTCCCAGAGAAAGCGCGCCAGGGGTTCCAGGCCACGCTCGATCGCTACGCTCGCCTTGGTCTGACGCTTGGGACGATAGGGCAGATACAGGTCTTCGAGCTCTACCTTGTTAAAGCAAGCCAGGATCTGCTCCCGGAGTGCATCACTGAGCTTCCCCTGTTCTGTCAGCGTCGCTAAGATGGTGGCACGACGCTGCTCCAGCTCTTGATAATATTTATGGCGCTCCGCAACACGACGAATCTGTTCCTCATCCAGATTCCCGGTAGCCTCTTTGCGATAGCGGGCGATAAAAGGCACCGTAGCGTCATCGAGGAGCAGCGCCACGGTGCGTTGCACTTGCTCAGGCTTGAGGGACAGTTCCGTTGCAATACGCTCATACAATGGCAACTGTAAGGTCTCAGTATTGGATGTGGTGTGTACATACATTCTGTACGCCTCAGTATGCGACGTGACAGAAGTGCCACGGCGCGCGTCGTTCTACCCTTAAGACAGAGTACCAGTCCATACCACAGGGAGTATGCTCATCGCCTCCATCTCACACGCCGTCGGACTGCTCCAGGCTTGCTCATGCCAGGGCCGCATTGTAGCAAAATTGCTAGCTCCCGACTACCCTCGAACACCGCAGGCTCTCCACGTGGTTGCGCTGTGTAGCGTTTTTCTGCTATAACCCTCTGCGCTAGAGGGCACGAGAGGAGCCCGAAACCCATAAACAGAGCGGCTGCTGCAGGACCTTTACCAAGCGCTCAAGCTTATCCTACCATGAGAGAGCACAGCAATGAAAGCAAAACGCATCGATCACATAGCGATTGCCGTCAAAGACCTGGATGCCGCGGTGGCCACCTATCAGCACAACTTTGGTCTCGAAAAGGTGAGTGGCGGTGACGTCCCAGCCCTGGGTATTCGCAATGCCTTTTTACAGATTGGCGAGGCGCAAATCGAACTCATCACACCGCTTTCAGAGCAAGGTCCAGTGGCCGACTTTTTAGCCAAGCAGGGCGGAGGAATGTATCTCTTGGCGTTCGAGGTTGACAGTCTTGACGACGCAATTGCCACTTTACAAAGCCAGGGGGCGCGCGTGAATGTGGCGACAGGTTCCACTGGGCAACGTCTCGCCTTCGTGAGCCCCAGAGCCACACACGGCGTGTTATTACAACTCCTGGAGCGTCGAGAAGCATAGGCAGGGACAGGTAGTGGGTGAGAGCGAAGGAGAAAGGCATGCGTTATATTGCCATGAACAATTTTCAGGTTGCTGCAGATCAGGCAGAACCCTTTGAAGAGCGCTGGCGCCGGCGGCGGAGTTATTTACAGGGCGCGCCAGGCTTCGAGTCCTTTCAACTCCTGCGTGGGGAGAGTCACAACGGGACTATTCACTATGTCTCGCATTCGACCTGGGCGTCAAAAGAGGCATTTCTGGCCTGGACAGAATCCGAAAGTTTTGTCCAGGCGCATCGCGGCGAGCCTCTCCCCAAAGGGATGGTGCTTGGCCCACCCCATCTTGAATGTTTCGAGGTCGTAGGTCTTGACGACCATTAGTGGGGGATGATCAAGCGTGCGTATCCCGAGCAAAAACACCAAGAGCCGGTTGAGGCAAGGCTCATACCGGCTCTTGGTGGGGTTGGTGTACTATGCGAGGCGCGTGTCAGCGTTCTATGTTATACCGCGTGAGCAATTCGTGTAAGGTTGGACGGCTCACCCCGAGTTCGACCGCTGTCCGTGTAATATTGCCTTGGTTTTTAGCCAACGTTTTCTGGATCAGATCTTTTTCCAGGGCCTCACGTGCTTCCTTCAGTGTGCGTCCCTCGTAAAGCAGCGATGGGGAAGAGAGTTCCAGATCTTCCGGGGTCAGGCGTGCTCCCTGTGCCATGATCACGCCTCGTTTGATGCGATTTTCCAGTTCGCGGACGTTACCTGGCCAGCTATAGCTCTGCACAATAGTGAGTGCTTGGCGCGTGAAGCCCACCACTTTCTTTTGCTGCTCAGCCACAGAGCGTTTGAGGAGTTCATTGGCCAACAATACGACATCACCGCCACGTTCCCGCAGCGGGGGGAGGGCGATGTTCACGACGGCCAACCGAAAGTACAGATCTTCACGAAAGGTGCCGGCACGCATCGCCTGTTGCAGGTCTTTATTCGTGGCCGCCAGTACCCGTGCATCCACCGTGAGCGTCTGGCGACCACCGATGCGCTCCATTTCGTGTTGCTGGAGAAAGCGCAGCAATTTGACCTGCAGGGCTAGGGGAAAGTCGCCGATTTCGTCGAGTACCAGAGTCCCCCCTTGCGCCAGTTCTATACGTCCCTTGCGCTGCGTATGGGCCCCTGTGAATGCGCCCTTTTCATGGCCGAAGAGTTCGCTCTCCAACAAATGCTCAGGAATTGCACCACAATTGATCACATGGAATGGTCCACCGCTGCGCAGACTGTGGTGATGGATGGCTTGCGCTACCAGTTCCTTCCCTGTACCGCTCTCCCCGACAATTAAGACCGGCGCATCGCTCGTCGCCACCTGGCGTATCGTCGCAAAGACAGCTTGCATCTGTGGGCTCGCACCGATCATGTCCCCATACGACTCATGGCCCAGCCGCTGTTGCAGAGCGCGGTGCTCCTGTTCAAGCTGATAGACATAGAACGCCCGGTGAATGATCACTTTGAGTTCCTCGACCTGGATCGGCTTACGGAAGAAATCATACGCCCCTTGCCCGATCGCTGTCAGGGCATGGCCGCGTTCCTCACGGCCCGTAATCACAATCACTTTGGCGCTCGCGTCCTCTTGGAGGATAGCACTCAGCGTCTGTAAGCCTTCTTCCACGCCGCGCGGATGTGGCTGCAAGCCCAGATCCAGGGTAATCACGGCCGGATGTTGCTCGGTAAGCACTCTTAGGGCACTTGGCCGATCTTCCGCGACGAAGACGTTATAATCCTGAGCAAAGGCCCATTTCATCTGCGTGCGGATTCCCGCATCATCATCCACGATCAAGAGTTTTGGTTTTGTCACGTCCCTCTCAATCCTTCACTGGTAGCAGCACACGGAAGGTACTCCCTTGCCCCTCTTCGCTCTCGACCTCAATGCGCCCGTGGTGTGCTTCGACGATCGTGCGACTGTGGAACAGACCAATGCCTAAGCCCTGGCTTTTCGTCGTCTGAAACGGGTGAAAGAGCGAGCGTTCCATAAACGCTCTCGACATACCACAACCGTTATCACTGACGGTGAGGACCGCCCAGCGCTCCTGCTGAGCCGTTGCAATGCGAATTTTGCCTTCGTTTTCCGTCGCCTCGTGGGCATTCAAAAGGAGGTTCTCCAGAACTTTCTGCATCTGTTCCGGATCGATCAGCAGCTTAGGTACATGGCCAGGCATATACGTCAGCGTTGCTCTGAGTGAGCCGTTCAGAGTAGTGAGTGTAGCCTGCACCAGCTCATTCAGATCGACTTCAGTCCGCTGCAACTCCAATTCTCTGGTCAGGAGAGATAGACGACCACACATCGCATTCATTTTTGCCACGCTGCCAGCGATCACGTGCAACGCGTCACCACGAAACTCGGGATTATCATAATACAATGGCAGGTTCTGTACCATTAACGAGAGCTTTGCAGCCAGATTTTTGAGGTCATGGACGAAGAAAGCCGACAACGCTTGAAACGTTTCCATCTGTTTGGCGTGCACCACCCGCTGCAACAATTGCAGATTGAGGAGATTCGCGGCTGTTTGGTCTGCCATGGTTTTGAGGAGATCACGGTCTTCGAGGGTAAAGGTGTCCTTCGTATGTCGGTCACTGAGACTGATCAATCCCAACCATTGCTGTCCAGCCACTAACGAGACGCCGTACCGGATCTGCGCCGCGCGCAAAAAGCTCGCATGGGTTTGGTGCAACTCCCACCCCTGTGGCTCCGAAGTGGTCTCAAAATCGATGGGCATCTGGTGTTCCCGGATGCACTGGATGAGGGCGGTCATGCCCTGCTCGGTTATTTCTGGGGGATAAGGAACTGTATCAGAAAAGGCCGTAGAGCCACATATGATAACATGGTTAGGGGCCTCCTCATCCGCCAGCCAGATGGTCACCGACGGCACGCCAAAAGTCTCGGACAATATCGTACAGACGATCGTACACAGTTCTTTCACATGCACGACCATCGCCGTACGCCCGGTGAAGGCGGTCCACTCCTGTCGATAGTCATAATACGAACGGTAGAAATGTCGGCTAATAAACCGCTTGACATGATGTCGGAGTTCATCCGACAGGAGTACGATAGTCAGGCCTACTAAGGCCAGAAAGACAAAAAACGTGCCCAGAGGGAGGTTGAGGTCACTGCCAAAATAATTGATCGCCTTGGTGAGCAAACCGACGGTCAATAAATAGATGCCGACAACAACGACTGTGATCGAGCTATGCAAGATGGTGCGGGACAGATAGATATTAACATTGAAGTGGCGATTGCGCGTGAGCGAGACAATAATCAAGCAATCGGCAATGATAACGGCATAGGCGTTGATGGACTCGATAGCAATATCAACCGACGAAAAGAGCAGGGCCTGGCTACTAGTGTATATCTGCGCCGCAAAGAATGCCCCCACCCCTAGCACGATAAACTTGATTTGCCACCGTGTGCTGCCCACCAACGCGCGCAATGTACGCTCGAGATGCATCAAAATGACTACAGCATTCAGCAATAAGAAGAGATGTAAGAGGTAGCCAGCCCAGGCGAGAGGGAGTAACCGGATGGTAGCGCTAGGGACATATATAGGATCTACAAAGATCGCCTGACCTCCTGCCACGATGAGGGCGATAGGGCAGACAAAGGCCACAATAAGGGCATATTTCCAACGCACGATGAGTTCGTGGTAATTCGAGCGACCGAAGCTCAGACTAAACAGCAACCAACTCCCAGGGAGGAAAGCGGCAGCCAGGTAGCTCAAAAATTTCCAGTAGACTACCTCAGAAGGCTGCACGGCCTGAACACGCAGCCCCATAAACGTTTCCATAAGCGCTATAGTGCTCATGCCTACGGCAAAACTCCAGTGTACGACCGTCCGCCGTCTGGCACACAAGACGAAGATGACGAGCCCACTGCTCAGCAAAGCGCTGGTATAGGCGAGGAGAGCATAGAACATCATGGTATCTGGCCTTGCTCTTCCATGAGGGGTGCCAAAGCTCAGCTTTGTGCAAACAGTATGGGACATCCCAAGAGAGTGTCTAACAAGCCTTGCTTCCCCCTTTTGTAAGGAGGGAAACAGTTGCCACACCGACTTCTTAGACGCGCTCTCCTAAGGATGAGACAACCCTCCTATAGAACATGCCGGGTTTTAAGTCTCTAGTCCTTAAATTTTTATACCGTTTTGCATCATGCCAGTCGGCATACGGACGAAACCATGTTGGCCCAAGTAGTGCAAGATGAGACGGGCATTCTCTTCCGGTGTATGCGTCACTGTATCCAGCGTGACTTCAGGCTGAGCTGGGGGCTCGTAGGGGTCGTCAATCCCCGTAAAATCTTTAATTTCTCCACGGCGGGCCTTGGCATACATGCCCTTCGTGTCCCGTGTCTCACATACCTCCAGGGGAGTATCGATGAACACCTCTACAAAGTGCTCTGAGCCTATCAGGTTTCGTACGTCATTACGCGTAGCTCGGTACGGACTTACCGCGGCGCAGATGGCTACCCCATCGTGTTGGACGATCTCCGCAGCGACAAAACCAATCCGCCGGATATTGGTATTGCGGTCCTCTTTGCTAAATCCTAAACCCTTCGAGAGATGGGTACGCACTACATCACCATCAAGCAGAGTAACTTGACGGCCATGTTCCAGGAGAAGCACCGTAAGCACCTCGGCCGTCGTGGACTTCCCAGCCCCACTGAGACCGGTGAACCAGATGCACACCCCTTGCCGATGACGCGGCGGATACGTCTCCGCCAGGATCTCCGCGACCTCTGGTCGGGTAAACCATGGCGGCAGCGTCCGCCCCTGATTCAAGTATTGTTCACGCACTTGCGTGCCTGAACTGTAGCGCTGCAGCAGCTCTTGTGCATCATATGGCCCATAGAACGGTTGGCCGGTGGAATCATTGCCAGGCCCCGCGTGGTCGCGGCCGACAATAAAGTGGTTTGCACCGTGATTGCGGCGGATGAGGGCATGCCATAGCGCTTCGCGTGGTCCGGCCATACGCATCGCTAAGGGAAGAAGGGCAAGCAGAATCCGGTTCGGATCATAATAGCCAGCAGCCAATGCCTTATAGGCTCGTACGCGTGTATAATGGTCCACATCCCCTGGCTTGGTCATGCCAACGGACGGATGCAGTAACAACACACCATCAACTTCTTGGGTCGCACGCTTCGTCAGCTCTTCGTGTACTCGATGCAGTGGGTTACGGGTCTGAAAGGCGACGACATTGGCATAGCCAAACTCCCCGAGACGAGCCCGCGTCTGCGCCGGGGTGAGACGCAATCCCTGGAAGTCATAGTGTTTTGGCAGTTGCAGTACCTGGAGCTTCCCGGAGATGTGGAGCGTGCCCCAGCGATGCATCTCTGCCACCAATGGATGGCGTAAATCGAGTGAGCCAAAGGCCTTCTGCGCGACTTCAGCGAGCTCCCAGGCATGGTGAAAACGCACCGGTTGCCAGGAGCTCGAGATCACATACCGACCGTTCTGATAACTGGACAGAAGGCAACTGACTCGCGCGAGCCTTGACCTCATCACGCGCTTCTGCGGGGACCATCAGGTCGACGAGGCTACCTCCATAGGGAGCAATGAGTGGGGAAACCGGTGTATACGTAGTCATGAGATATCCTTGCAGCTATAGTTATTCCTCGAGAACAGTAACGAGCCCCTCAAGATGTGTGTTGCGTAAATGCACCGTCAATTCTTTGGGAGCGTAAGCGTCCACTTGCTTCAGAAGCGAGATGGAGGCCCACGCTGCCAGGAAGCCATACACTGGCACAGGACATGTGACATGGACAGCTAGCTTGGTAGATACTCAGACAGGAGAGGAAAGATTGTTTCAGCAAAGGCGCGTCCCTGCATGACGGCCCTCTCTTCATCTTTACCTGTGAAGGGAACCGTGATACGGACGAACGCACCATCAGTACGATTGCGCCGGATAGCATCCCAGACCATGTACACCTTGGCACAATACTCACTGGTGATGATTCTCCCACGGTCTTGATACCAGTACAGGACTAATTGTTTATCCAGGCCTTTTTGGATAATGAATTTATTGATCTCCACTGGCTGTCCAGGAGACTGCGCAACATGTAAATCTATTGTGCCAGTATGCAGAAAAGCCCAGCCAGAACCAGGCAGGCAATTCTTCGGGGAATGATAGGTGGCTCCTTGCCGCTGACTCTTGTAGTATCCGATGTAGAGCTCGAGAGGCAATCCTTGCCTATCCTGGTACTGCCGTAAGACGTAATCGTCAACGCGTAACACTTCGAGCACCTTCGTATCCAACTCAAGCGGGCGCCCAGACCACTGCTCGAGGTGTAACGGGAGTTCGCCAAAACTCCGGCGCAGTGGTGTCTCCTCGCCATGCGATAGGGAGCGCAATGACAGCCCCGCGGCCAAGAGAACAACAAATGACACCACAAACTCCTTCGATATTTTCATACTCCCGTTGCCTTTATATGCATATATTTCTTCCCAAAGCGAGACATAGCAGCCCCCTCAACTGTGAGGAGAACAAATGCTATAACGAAGACCAGCCACCCTGCAAAAGTATGATAAAAGCCTTCGGCAGCCTGGGGGCCATATACATGTGCTAATACGCCTGT
>WNGK01010470.1_pt1 | contig 14247 bp, 12 predicted proteins | sample 5400601 | NCBI WGS metagenome assembly WNGK01 (sample SAMN13153376, study PRJNA577476) | soil metagenome | isolation source: 60 cm soil or saprolite under Garry oak tree replicate 1 | place: USA:California | collected 2016-06-15 | reverse complement strand
CCCGCACGCGCGACGGCCGCTTTCACCGCCACGCCGCCTAGCTCGCTCGCTGACATGCTCGCGAAATCGCCCTGCAAGCCGCCGATCGGCGTTCGCGCCGCACCGACGATTACGATCGGATCATTCTGCAAGGATGACCTCCCCAGCGCAGATGGGCGCGTGCGCGCGCCGCGCGAAAGAGACCGCCGCTACGCGCTCTTCGGCCCGGCGGAAGGTTGCGAATTCTTTGCGCGCCGCGGCCGGTGGACCAGCTCGCCGCCACAATTCGGGCAAATGCCGTTGAGTGCATTGGCGCACGTCGCGCAAAACGTGCATTCGTAGCTGCAGATGTATGCAGCGTCGTCGTCCGGAGCGAGAGGCCATGCACAACGTTCGCATCGTTCCCGCATTTCGAGAGCCATTGTCGCCTCGCCGTCTGATTCGATCCCGGAGCACCGCCGCGCGATAATGGCATGGGGCCGTCATAGCCGCGGCGCACTTGCAGTCGCCGGGCAGCGCAGCTGCATCGCGAGACGGTACGTGCCGCGGGAATCGGCTGCTCCCGCGGCGAAGCTGCGAGCGCACTCGATCATGAATCAAATCAGCGTCCGTTGCAATGCTGAAGATTCCCGTTGACAAAGATGCCGGATGCAATAACGCGTTCCGTTTGCGTAGCGGCCGATCAGCATTTGCCGGATCTCCGACGTTCCCTGGACATTGGCCTCGGCCGCCGCTTCGCGGCTTAACTTTCGCTCCGCTCACGTTAGCCTCGTCCGATCGGCGCCCGCCACACTACTTGGTTTCGTTGAATAACTCACGGCCAATCAACATACGTCGGATCTCCGACGTTCCCGCGCCGATCTCATAGAGCTTGGCGTCACGCCACAGCCGCCCCGTGGCAAACTCGTTGATATACCCATTGCCGCCGAGCGCCTGGATCGCCTCGCCGGCCATCCAGGTCGCTTTCTCTGCGGCATAGAGTATCGCGCCTGCGGCGTCCTTGCGCGCCGTCTCGCCGCGATCGCATGCCTGCGCGACCGCGTAGACGTAGGCCTTGCACGCATTCATCGTCGTGTACATGTCCGCGACTTTTCCCTGCATGAGCTGAAATTCGCCGATCGACTGTCCGAACTGCTGGCGCTCGTGGATGTACGGAAGCACGATATCCATGCACGCGTCCATGATCCCGAGCGGCCCGGCGGCAAGCACGGCACGCTCGTAGTCGAGCCCGCTCATCAGAACGTTCACCCCGCGACCTTCCTCGGCGAGGACGTTCTGTTCGGGAACCTCGCAGTCTTGGAATACGAGCTCGCAGGTGTTCGAGCCTCGCATGCCGAGCTTGTCGAGCTTCTGCGCCGTGGAGAAACCCTTCATGGTTTTCTCGATGAGGAACGCGGTGATCCCCCGCGGCCCCGCGCGGAGATCTGTCTTGCCATAGACCACGAGCGTGTCGGCGTCGGGACCGTTGGTGATCCACATCTTGCTGCCGTTCAGGATGTAGCGATCTCCGCGCCGCTCGGCGGAAAGTCGCATGGACACGACGTCCGATCCCGCTTCGGGCTCGCTCATCGCAAGCGCGCCCACATGCTCGCCGGAAACCAGCTTCGGAAGGTACTTTTTCTTCTGCGCCGCGCTCCCGTTGCGGCGAATCTGGTTCACGCACAGGTTTGAATGAGCACCGTAGGAAAGACCAATCGACGCGGAGGCGCGGCTGATCTCTTCCATGGCGACGACGTGCGCGAGATACCCCATTGCCGTCCCGCCGTACTCCTCCTCGACGGTGATTCCGAGCAATCCCAGGTCACCCATCTTGCGCCATAGATCCGGTGGAAATCGGTTGCTACGGTCGATCTCGGCGGCGCGCGGGGCGATTTCCGACTGCGCGAACTGCTGCACACTTCGGCGCAGCATGTCGACGGTCTCGCCGAGATGAAAATCGAGCGCTGGAAAGTTCACCATGTTCGTACCTGCTTTTTGCCGCATCATCGAACGCGGGCGTCACCGATCGGGCTTCCCGGCCATCACGATGAGCGTCTGTTGCATGATCGCGCAAAGCGTTCGCTTGCCCTCCGATTCGGCATAGACCTCGCCGCGCGTGATCGCCAGCGTACGTCCCGCCTTGACGACCTCGGCCTCCGCAAGCAGCCGCGTGCCCGTCGCGGGCGCGATCAGATTGAGCTTGTACTCGACGGTCAGAACGCTTGCCTCCGCAGGGAAAAGCGTGAAACCGGCGTAGCCGCCTGCGGAATCGATGATGGCGCCGACGATTCCCGCGTGGACGTAGCCGTGCTGCTGGGCGAGGTCATCTCGGTAAGGCAGCTCGATCGAGCAGTAGCCCGGCGCGAGCTCGACGATCCGCGCGCCGATCAGGCGCATGGCGCCCTGGCGCTCAAAGCTGTCGCGCACGCGCTCGGCGTATGCAGGATCTTCCGGAACAAACTGCGGCCGGGCACGAACGGCGGATTGCCGCATCGGGATCGACTCGCAAAGGGGGTCGATGGAATGCTACTTTACGTTTACGTAAACGTCAAACTGGTCCGGAGATCAACCCGTGACGCCATTGCCGCCCTGACGCAGCCGCTTGCGGCACGTCCGCTCGAGCCCCTCGATCTCGGCGAGGACGACCGCGATGTCCTCCTGCTGCTGCTTGAGCATCGCGCGGCGGGAAGACAGAACCTCCAGAAACTTTACCAGCTGAGGACGCTCGCTTTTGCTGGCTTCGTAGAGATCGAGCAGCTCGCGGATCTCCGACAACGAAAGGCCGAGTCGTTTGCCGCGCAGAATCAACTTGATGCGCACCCGCTCGCGCTCGGCATAGACTCGGCTGCGCCCGCGGCGGCGCGGCGCAAGCAAGCCTTCATCCTCGTAGAAGCGGATGGCGCGCGTCGTCAGCGCGAATTCGCGGGCAAGTTCGGAAATGCTGTACGTGGCGGGGTCGGAGCGGGAAGGCATTTCAGGTACCGGAAGACGAGCCTCGCAGGCAGCCAACATAGCACAATCCGCTTGGCGCTGACTTGACAGCGGATGGCGTTTCCACGACGATGCTGCATTGCACAAAGCACTTCGTTTGCGCTCCGATGATGTGCGTCCGATGAGCGCATCGCTCCCTGCCGTCCTCGGCTTTCCGATCGCCGTCCCGCCCGCGCCCGGCGCACTCTGCGACGTGGCGTCCGGCGTGCGTTGGCTGCGCATGCCGTTACCGTTCGCGCTCGACCACATCAACCTGTGGCTGATCGACGAAGAGGCCGGTTGGACTCAGATCGATTGCGGATACGGAAACCCGCCGACGCGCGCGCTGTGGGAGACGCTCTTTGCGGGCAGCCTCGCCGGACGCGTGCTCTCCCGGGTCATCGCCACGCACTACCATCCCGATCACCTCGGGAACGCCGCCTGGCTGGGTGATCGCTTCGGCTGCCCGCTGGCGATGCCTCAAGCCGAATATCTCACGGCACACGCGGTCGCCGGGGAGCACAGCGGCTACGGAAGCGAAGCGACCTGCGCATTCTTTCGCTCGCACGGGCTCGATGTCGCTCACGTCGACCTCCTGCGGTCGCGCGGTAATCAATACCGGCGCGGCGTTCCGGAGCTGCCGACCGCCTACCAGCGCCTGCAGGCCGACGACGAGGTTTCGATCGGCGCCGAGCGCTGGCGCGTCATTCCGGGTTTCGGCCACTCGCCCGAGCATGCGGCGCTCTATTGCGAGGCGCTTGGCGTGTGCATCTCGGGCGACATGCTGCTGCCGAAGATCAGCACCAATGTGAGCGTCTGGCCGGTCGAGCCCGACGGCGATCCGCTGGCGCTTTTCTTAAGCTCGATCACGCGTTTCGCGGAGCTGCCGCCGGAGACACTGATCCTTCCCTCGCACGGGCTGCCTTTTGTCGGAGCGCAGGCCCGTGTCGAGCAATTACGTGCGCATCATGCGGCGCGGCTTGCTGAGCTCGAAGCCGCGGCGACGCGCCCGCGGACCGCGGCGGAGCTCGTGCCGGTGCTTTTCCGGCGCGAGCTCGACACGCAACAACGTTTTTTTGCCATGGGCGAGGCTATCGCCCATCTCAACCATCTATGGCGATCGGGGCGCCTCGTCCGTCACATGGACGATGACGGCACGACACGTTTTGCGCGTGCCTGATCCGGCCATTTACAATATTGCCTCGACCGCGAAGGATGACGATGGCTGCCACTGAGACCGATGCGACGGCAAAGCTCAACTACGACCCCGTAGCGCTCGCCGATTCCTTCGCCAGCGCCGCAGACAAGAGCGCCAAGCTGCTGGGTGACTACCTGTCCCGGCAAGGCAGCGGCGGACATTCGATGGTGGGCGACGAATTCGGCCTGACCAAGGCGTTCCTCGAGCTGACGGCTAAGATGCTGTCGAATCCATACCGCCTCGCCGAGACCCAGATGAATCTCTGGTGGGACTATTCGTCGCTGCTGCAGGCATCGATGCTGAAAATCATGGGGCAGTCGCCCAGCCCGGTCGTCGAGCCCGCCAAGAGCGACAAGCGCTTTCGCCACGAGGACTGGCAGGAGCACTTTCTGTTCGACTTCGTCAAGCAGTCGTATCTCATCACTGCTCGCTGGCTCCATAACGCCGTGGCGCACGTCGAAGGCCTCGACGAACATACGCAAAAGAAGGTCGACTTCTTCACCCGCCAGTACATCGACGCGCTTGCTCCATCGAACTTCGCGCTGACCAATCCCGAGGTGTTCCGCGAAACGATTGCGACGGGCGGGCAAAATCTCGTGAAAGGCCTCAACAACCTACTCGACGACATCGAGCGGGGCAACGGTCAGCTTCGAATCTCGATGACCGACAGCAAGGCCTTCGAGCTTGGCGTGAACATCGCCACGACACCCGGCAAGGTCGTGTTCGAGAACGATCTGATGCAGCTCATCCAGTACGAGCCCGCGACCAAGAAGGTCTATAGGCGGCCGCTGCTCATCATCCCGCCGTGGATCAACAAGTACTACATCCTCGACCTGCGCGAGAAGAATTCGCTGATCAAGTGGGCCGTCGAGCAGGGACTTACCGTGTTCGTGATCTCGTGGGTGAACCCGGACAAACGCCTCGCCGACAAGGATTTCCAGGACTACATGCTCGAGGGCCCGCTGGCGGCGTTCGATGCGATCGAAAAGGCAACGCACGAAAAGGAAGTCAACGTGCTGGGCTACTGCCTGGGCGGAACGCTGCTCGCTGCCGCGCTCGGCTACATGGCGGCGCGCAAGGATCGCCGCGTTGCCAGCGCGAGCTTCATGGCTTCACTGCTCGACTTCGCGGGGGCCGGAGAGCTGGAGGTTTTCATCGACGAGGACCAGGTCTCATCGCTCGAGCGCAAGATGAGCGAGCGCGGTTACCTCGAAGGCAGCCAGATGGCGAATACCTTCAATATGCTGCGCAGCAACGATCTCATCTGGTCGTTCGTCATCAATAACTACCTGCTGGGCCGGGACCCGTTTCCATTCGACCTGCTGCACTGGAACTGCGACTCGACACGAATGCCGGCGAAGATGCACAGCTTCTACCTGCGCAACATGTACATGCACAACGCGCTTCGCGAGCCGGGGGGAATCACGCTGGCGGAGACGCCGATCGATCTATCCAAGGTGAACGTTCCCGCGTATTTCGTGTCTGCCATCGAGGACCACATCGCGCCGTGGAAGGCGACGTATGCGGGCCCGCACATTCTGGGCGGCAAGTCGCGATTCGTTCTTTCGGGATCGGGCCACATCGCGGGAATGATCAATCCGCCTGCGGCCAACAAGTATGGGTATTGGACCAATGACAAGCTCCCGGCGTCGGCTGGCGAATGGTTCAAGGGCGCACGGCAAAACGAGGGGTCGTGGTGGACCGACTGGCTCGCATGGCTCAAGCCGCAGCTCGGACCCCAGGTCCCCGCGCGCGAGCCAGGCAAGGCCTCGGGCAAGTCCAGATCAAAGACGCTTGAGGCGGCTCCCGGCAGCTACGCCCGCCTGCGCACCGACGCGCGCTGATCGCAGCGACCCGCCCCATTGCCGGGCCGCGTCGAAACCCTTTCCTTCAGGAGGTGAACATGAAACGTAATTCCCTATGGGTGGTGGCAATGTTTAGCCTGGCGTGTGGTGCTGCGATGGCGCAAAACCCGTCGAGCATGCCGCCTTCCGCGGCTCCGTCCACGAGCGCGTGCGCGACGTGCGGTGTGGTCGAGTCGGTGCGATACGTCGAACGGCAGGGAGAGGGAACCGGTCTCGGCGCCGTCGCGGGGGGCGTGGTTGGAGGCGTGCTCGGCCACCAGATCGGCTCGGGGCGGGGAAACACGGTGGCGACGATTGCCGGCGCCGGCGTCGGCGCCTATGCCGGCAACCAGGTCGAGAAGAATGCCAAGAAAAAATCGTATTACGTCATCAACGTCAGGCTCGACAACGGTCGGCATCAGTCGGTGACTCAGGGGTCGCGGCCCGCAGTGCGTGAGGGCGATCGAGTGAAGGTCGTCGATGGAAAGCGCGTCGCGTTGATCGCTAGCTAGCTCGAGGCGCACGCCGCTCGAGTCTCGTCGCCGACAGTCGCGGCGCGCGGGCTCTCGGTGACTTTTGTTCGATTGGCTTTCGCGAAGCCGTTACGGCTTTCGCCCGCGGCATATCCCATGGACATTGCATTACAATGCCGACGGGACGAGTCGATCCATCCACCCGAGAGGAGATCACCGATGCGAACGATGCAACGAACGCTTCTCGCGTCAGCGCTCGCAGCCGGCCTGTGTCTGCCGCACGGCGAAGCGTCAGCGCAGTTCAATCAGTTCTTTTTCTTCGGCGACAGCCTGACCGACGCCGGCGTCTACGGCGCTCGCTTCACGGTCAACCCCGGACTCGTTTGGGCGCAGGATCTCGGAAACGCCTACGGAGTCGTCGTGACGCCGTCGACACAGGGCGGCGTCGATTTCGCGCAAGGCGGCGCGCGAGTGACGCTGCCCTCCCCGCTCATCCCGACGGGCGCACCGCAGCGCTCGCTCTCGGTACAGATCGATGAGCTCCTGCACGCGACGCCGAGCCTCAACCCCAACGCGCTTTACACGGTCTGGATCGGCGCCAACGATATCTTCGTCAACGTCTCCGCCGCGGGCGCGGGACAGATCACCGCGGACCAGCTGAAGGCGAACATCACGACCGCTGCAACCGACACGCTGACCCAGATTGCGCGCCTGCGCGACGCCGGCGCGAAATACATCATGGTGTTCAATCTGCCCGACATCGGCCAGACGCCCTTGGGTCGGTCGCAGCCGACGGCGCCTTTTTCGGCGTTGTCGGGACTCTACAACTCGACCTTGCAAGCAGGTCTCGCCGGGCTCCACGTCAATATCATTCCGATGAACATGCTCGGTCTGTTCAACGAGGTGATCGCCAATCCCGCTACGTTCGGACTGACCAACGTCACCACTCCGGCATGCACCGTGCCGAGCTCGCTCAACTGCACGACTGCAACGCTGGTCGCACCCAACGCGGGGCAGACGTACGCGTTCGCAGACGGCGTTCATCCGACGCCCGCGGGCCATCAGATCATCGCCGACTATGCGGCGGCGATCATCCAGGCGCCGCAGGAGATCGGCCTTCTCGCCGAAGCGCCTCTGCAAGTCGAGCAGGCGAACTTCCGGGCGATCGACGGACGGATGTGGTCGGCGCTCAACGCGCCGCGTCCTCAGAACAAGTTCGATGCGTATGCGGTGTACGACTACGGCAATTACGACCGCAGCGGAGCTTTCGCAGGCGGTGACAGCCATTTGAACACGGTTGTCGCGGGCGGAGACATGAAGCTTTCCGATCAACTGCTCGCCGGCGTGGCCTTCGGCTACTCCGAAGACAAGGCGTCCTACGGCAACAGTTCCGGCGGATTCAAGCTGAACGAGGCGTCCATCACCGGATACGTCGGCTACGGGTCCGGGCCGTGGTATGTCGGCGGCAGCGCCGGCGCCGGCGATCTCGACTTCCGCGACATTCGACGCAGCTTCCCGTTAGGCCAGGGGACTCGCACCGAAAGCGGCGACACGCGCGGTACGCATCTCGTCGGGCGCGTGCTCGGCGGGTACTGGTTCAATCTCGCGAGCAACTGGATACACGGGCCGTTCGCAAGGCTTACCTACCAGGAAGCGAAGGTTTACGCGTGGTCCGAAAACGGCGCCACGAGCACCGCGATGTCGTTTGGTCATCAGAAACGCGAATCGCTGGTATCGAGCCTTGGCTGGCAGGCGAGCGGCAACCTCGGGTGGTTGCGCCCGTTTGCGCGAGTCACCTGGGAAAAGGACTACAACAACAACGATCGGTCGATCAGCGCCGGGCTCGTGACGATGCCTGGCACTTTCAGCCTCCCCGCCTTCAAGACCGACGACAACTACGTGCTCTTCAACGTCGGCGCCAGCGCCGATCTCGGCGCGAGGGCTGTGGGTTTCGTCGGCGTCAGCGCGACCACAGGCAAGGGCGACGGCAATTACCAAGCCGTCACGATCGGCGTACGCATGCCGCTGTAGGTCCTCATTGCTCGAAAAAGTGCCGCGCGAAAGCGCGGCTTTTTTTGCCGCAGGACGCGCCGCTCTGGTTAGCCGTTCGCGCGGGGCTTGCGCGGCGCTCTGGAGAATGCCAGGTCGTACAGCGGCCGCGGGAGGACGCGCAACAGCCGCCCCGCCCAAGCTATCTGCCACGGCAGCACATAGAAGCGCCGCCCGCGTTCAATCGCGCGCGCGATCAGGCGTGCAGCCTTGTCCGGCGGAAGCAGGAACGGCATCCGATACGGATTGTGCTCCGTCATCGGCGTCGCGATGTATCCCGGGCACACGGTGATGACCTCGACCCCGCTCTTCGCAAGCTCCACTCGCAGACTTTCGAGATAGGCAATTGCCGCGGCCTTGGATGCGGAGTACGCGCCCGCCCCCGGCAGGCCGCGAAATCCCGCAACGCTGGCGATTCCAACGAGCTTGCCGCGGCCGGCGCCCAGCATCGCCGGGAGGAAGGGCTGGAACGTGTGCAACATGCCCACCACGTTGGTGTCGAGCACGGCGCGAAAGTGGGCATTGTCTCCCACATGCTGCGTCGATGTCCCCACCGAGAGGCCGGCATCGGCGATGACGACGTCGGGAACGCCGAAGCGCGCCATGAAATCCTTGGCTGCTTCCTGCAGTGCTGCCGCGTCGCGAACGTCACCCGCATACACGGCGCATCGCGCGGGAGCGAGCGCCGCGGCGACGCGTTGCAGCGCGTCAAGGCGACGGGCAAAGAGCCCGAGCGCCGCATCATCACGCGCATACAAGCGCGCCAGCGCCGCTCCGATACCGGACGACGCGCCGGTCAAAAAGACTTTCAAATCGGCGGAAAGGCGGAATATCGCGCTCGGGGATGCGCGACTTCTCGAATCGGCCTGCGAGCGCGCGCTTGAGCTTGCTATCCACACCGAACGAACCATAGATTTCGGCTACCTTGGCGCGATCAAGCCCTTTGCCTGCTGCCCAGTCGAGAAACGCCTTGTCCTGATACAAAGGCATGCCCGCGCCGTGAATGCTTTGGAAAAAGTCCGGCGAAAGCCGTGTGTCTTCGCCCATGGCGTCGAGAGTGTAATAGGCCTTGGCGAGCCCTTTCCAGCGGTCCTGAAACATGACCGGCACTCGTCTGAATTGCACATCGGGAGGCAAGCTCTTGATCCATTGCTGAAGAAACGGCTCGAGATCGTTGCAGTGCGGGCAGCCGTAGGAAAAAAATTCGATCACTTCGATCTTGCGGCCCGTTTCCACGGGTTGAGGGTTCTTGAGCCTCGTAAATTGCTTGCCTTCGACGAACTCCGCCGCGCCGGCAGCCACGCACGCCCATGCAAGCAGCGCGCCGACGACGTGGAGTGCAACATTTTTCATGCCTGCTCCCGCAAATGGTGAAGGATGCTTAACGGGTGTTGGTCCCGCTGCGCCGACCGGAGTTCCGTCGTAGCGCGGACCTAGGGGTTGCGAATCACCGCGACGTCGAAACCCGCTCGGGCCACCTCGGACTTGATGCGATTGAGCTCGTCGGTGTTGTCGTAGGGTCCTAGGCGCACCCGGTAGCGAACGCTCTTGTCGGGTTGCGGTGCGGTCTGGATCGCTGCCTCCCACCCCGAGAGTGCAAGCCGTGCCTTGAGATTTTCCGCGTCCGATTCGCTGGCGAAGGCGCCGGCCTGCAACCACAAACGCTCGGAGGACTTCGCCTGCATGGCATCCGGCGCCTTGGTGATCGCATCGGGACCTGACCGGTCCGCGCCTTTTCGATCGGGCGCGATCCTGGCCTCTTCGCCACCTGGCAGTATCTTATAGAAATCGAAGCGCGGTTTTTCCGGCGTGCCCGAGGCGATCGGGCCTTCGGGCTTGCCGTTGCGCGCCGCCTCCTTGACCGCGGGCGGCCCCGCGAGAGGCGTCGTCAGACCGCTTCGACCCAGATAATAGGCGACCGCCGCGGCAAGGCCCAAGCCGAGAGCCAAACCAACGAAGACTCCGAGCAGCGTGCCCCCGCGGGCGCCTTTTCTTGATCGAGCGCGCGAACCCGCGCGACGGTAGCTGCTGGATGTCATGAATCGATCGCTTGTGTCGATGCCTGTCGGACCTACATCTTCTGCGGCGCACTCACCCCGATGACGGCCAGACCGTTGCGCACGACTTGTCCGACGGCGACCACGAGTGCGAGCCGCGCCCGCCGCAGCCCCGCATCGTCAACGAGGAATTGCTCCGCATTATAGTAGCTGTGAAATTCGGCCGCCAATTCCCTCAGATAGAAGGTCACCAGATGCGGCGCGAGCTCCCGCGCGGCGGTGGCGAGCATCTCCGGAAAATCGGCGAGACGCCGCAGTAGCGCTTCCTCGTAGGGGCTGCCGAGCGGCGTGAGGTCGGCGTCGCGCAGCTCGTTCAAGGCGCTAGCCAATCGCATGCCCGCCTTGTCGAGGACGCTGCAAACTCGCGCATGCGCGTATTGAACGTAGTACACCGGATTTTCCTCGGTCTGCGAGCGCGCCAGATCGACGTCGAAAGTCAGCTGAGAATCCGATTTTCGCAACAGGAAGAAAAAACGCACGGCGTCGCGCCCCGCCTCGTCGATCAACTCGCGAAGCGTGACGCCCGTCCCGGCACGCTTGCTGAGCTTGACCTCCTCGCCTGCGCGCATGACCAGCACCATCTGATGCAGCACGTAGTCGGGGTAACCCTGCGGAATGCCCATCTCCAGCGCCTGCAGCCCGGCGCGCACCCGCGACAGTGAGCCCGCGTGGTCGGCGCCGAGCTCGGTGATCGCCCGGCGGAAGCCACGCTTCCACTTGGTGACATGGTACGCGATGTCAGGAACGAAATACGTGAAGCTTCCGTCCGACTTGCGCATCACGCGATCCTTGTCGTCGCCGTAGTCCGTCGTCCTGAGCCAGAGCGCGCCGTCGCGCTCGTAGGCGTGTCCCGCGGCGACTAGCGCGCGTATCGTTTCGTCGACCGAGCCGTCGCTGTAGAGCGAAGACTCGAGATAATATTCGTCGAAACGAACGTCGAACGCCGCGAGGTCGGCGTCCTGCTCGCGCCGCAATGCGGCGACCGCGAATTTGCGGATCGCCTCGAGATCGGAGCCGTTGCGATCGGCGGGGTGGGCGTCGACATAGCTCCGCGCGATTTCGTGAATGTACTCACCGCGATAGCCGTCTTCGGGAAGCGCGGTGCCACGACCCGCAAGCTCTCGGACCCGCGCCTGCACTGACAGGGCGAGATTGACGATCTGCGCTCCGCCATCGTTGTAATAGAACTCGCGGTGCACGCGGTGGCCCTGCGCTTCGATGAGCCGCGCCAGCGCGTCACCGACCGCTGCGCCGCGGCCGTGGCCCACGTGCAGCGGTCCGGTGGGATTCGCGGAGACAAATTCAACGATGACGTTCTTCGGCTCCGCCGCGTCGGCATGCCCGTAGGCGTCGCACTCGCTTAAGACACGCGCAACGACGCCCCGGCGCGCGGACGCGGACAGGAAGATGTTGACAAAGCCCGCGCCCGCGACTTCTGCGCGCTCGACCCACGGCGAGGGCCCGAGCGCGGAGACAAGCGCGGTGGCGAGCTCGCGCGGACTGCGCTTGAGCGTCTTGGCGAGCTGCAGCGCGACGTTGCTGGAGTAGTCGCCGTGCTGGGCCTGCTTCGGGCGTTCGAGCGCGAGGGATTGCGGATGATAGCCCGGCGCAACGTGCGCCAGCCCGCCCGACAGCCATTGCGCTAGCTGAGACTTAAGATCGGTCAAGGTGAATTGCGATGCGACCGCGGCCGGCGATAAAGCGACGGATTATAGCGGGCCAAGTAGCGAATCCGCGCCGCTCAGGCAAACCCCGGCGGGTCGACCTCTACGACCCATCGCACGCGCCGCTCGCCGAGGTCTTCGATAGCGGGCATCCACTCGGAAAGAAAATCCTGCATGACGCGACGACTGCCGCTCTGGACCACGACCTGGGCGCGATCGAGCCCGGCCCGCCTCGCAAGCGCTGCGGGAACCGGCGGATAGATCGTGCAGGCGCGGCCTCGCATCGAAGCCAACGCCCGTCCTCGCTCCGCTGCCGAGGCAAGAAAGCCCATGAGACTGGCCGACGACTTGGCTTCCCCCGCGAGCAGGGCTAAATGCGCCGCCGGCGGCAGCGCCAGCGATTTGCGCTCGGCAAGCAGTGCTCGCGCATAACTGTCGTAATCGTGCCGAGTCAACGACTGATAGAGAGGATGCTCCGGAAAATCAGTCTGCACGACGACCTCGCCAGGCTGCTCGCCCCGCCCTGCGCGTCCCCCGACCTGTTCGAGAAGCGCGTACAGCCGTTCGGTCGCTCGAAATTCGGCGCTGTAGAGCGCATTGTCGGCTCCGAGTACGCCGACGAGCGTGAGCTGCGGAAAATCGTGGCCCTTGGCCAGCATTTGCGTGCCAACCAGAATGTCGGCGTCTCCGCCGACGATGACTTCGCGCATGGCGGCGAACGATCCCTTCCGTCGGGTGCTGTCGCGATCGATGCGCAGGACGCGAGCCGACGGGAACATCAACGCAAGCGCGCGTTCGAGTCTCTGCGTCCCAAACCCTAGCGGCAACAAGTCGAGGTTTCCACAGTCCGGGCATGCTGATGGCGCGTGTGCCGAGTGGCCGCAGTGGTGGCAGCGCAGCGCCTGCGTTTGTTGATGCACGACCAGCCGCGCCGCGCAGCGCGGACACATCGCTTTCCAGCCGCACGCCGCGCACAACAGCGAAGGCGCATAGCCGCGCCGGTTGATGAACACGAGCGTCTGCTCGCGCCGTGCGATCCGTTGCGCGATCGATTTCTGTAGTGAAGCGCCGATGCCTTCGATGCTTCCCTCCCCGCGATTCGGCACCAGCCGTACCGCGGGCAAGGCTTTGCGCGACGTTGCGCGCCGGTCCAGCCGAATCCAGCGATATCGGCCACGCTGCGCCTGGGCATAGCTTTCCAGGGACGGCGTCGCGCTACCGAGTATCACCGGAAGCGAACGCAGCCTTGCGCGGTAGCGCGTGCCGACCACGAGCTGGAGCTCGCCGCGCCCTGCCTTGAGCCATCGCTCGTACCGCACCGCCGCGGGCAAGCGGCTGTGAAGAACGCCGACCGCCACGCCCGGGAGCGTGTCTGCGATGCGCCGCTCCAACTGCGGCGTGAGATTGATTTCCGGAACCAGCAGCAGCACCTGGCGGCCGGAAGCGATCGTTCGCGCAGCGGCCGCGAGGTAGACCTCGGTCTTGCCGCTGCCGGTCACGCCCTGCAGGAGCGACGGATGGAAGCGCGGCGGCGTAATGATCGCCGCCTCGAGCGCAGCTTGCTGCTCCGCGTTGAGAGGGGCGATGCATCCCGCGCCTCGAGCCTCGGGGACGGCTTCCACCCAGCTCGCGACCCGCCACGCCATAAATTGCCGCCAAGCGTGCGCGCCCTCCCGGCGAATATCCTTGGTGGCCGTGCCGTCCTCGGCGTCGAGCGCCCTCAGCAGGGCTTCCTGACGGGGACGCTTGCGCCCCCTGCTACGCGCAAGTTCCACGCGCCCGACCGGGCTCAGACGATAGCGGACCGCAAGCTCGTCGGACCGTTGTTCTTTCGCGACCAGCGGAGGCAGCAGCAACGCGAAGCACAGTCCGACAGGCTGCTGATAGTACGATGCGACAAACCCCGCGAGGCTGCGCAAATCTTCGGGCAGCGAGGGAATCAAGCGGATCACTTCATCGATCGGCTGAAGTTTTTCCGGTTCGATCTCGGTGCTGTCGACGATCTCAACCGCGACTCCGACGACGCGGCGTCCG
>WNGK01004909.1_pt1 | contig 14247 bp, 11 predicted proteins | sample 5400601 | NCBI WGS metagenome assembly WNGK01 (sample SAMN13153376, study PRJNA577476) | soil metagenome | isolation source: 60 cm soil or saprolite under Garry oak tree replicate 1 | place: USA:California | collected 2016-06-15 | reverse complement strand
CTACCCTGGCATGCTCGATATGTATTCCGACTTCACCGCCGTCTCAGGCCAACTGGGAAGCCACATTGAGGTGCTGGAGATCGACGATCTGGTGGCACGGGTACGCGGAGCGGCCGGTCAGCAGATACAGGACAAGCTGGCCGAATTTCAGGCCACGTTCGACCTTGCCGATGCCGGCATTGACCCCATTGCGGCCCCTATCACCAGAGAGGACCTGGAGTGGAGCGCACGGGTAGCGGTGGGCCTGGACGCCCTGGCAGGCGACTTCGACCTCAGCGCGCTCGCCTATTACTATCGAGGGCTGAAGGGCAACGAGAACGAGCAGGTCACTGCTGGCATGATCGTGGGCAATTCGTTGTTGACGGCTCGCGGTATCCCCTGCAGCGGCGAAGGCGATCTCAAGAACGCCATAGCCATGCTCATCATGGACCGGCTAGGGGCTGGCGGCAGCTTTACAGAGCTCTATGCCATGGACCTGCGCGAACAGTTTGTCTTGATGGGGCACGATGGGCCGATGCACCTTGCGGTTGCCGACCAGCGGCCGGTGCTGCGCAAGCTCAAGCTGTACCATGGCAAGCGTGGCTTTGGCGTCTCGGTAGAGTGTAAAGTCAAAGTGGGTCCCGTGTCGATCCTGGGCGTGACGCAGCAGGGAGAAGGAAGGCTGAAGTTCCTCATGGCCGGAGGGGAAAGTATTCCTGGGCCGACCTTCCGCATCGGCAATACCAATAGCCGCATTCGTTTCCCTCTCGATCCGGCCACGTTTGTCACGCGCTGGAGCGAAGAGGGGCCGACCCACCACTGCGCGTTGGGGGTAGGGGATCAGGCGGAGACGCTGCTCAAGGTGGGGCACCTGCTTGATGTAACAAGTGTACAAGTGTAAGGCAAATATATGCATGATCTTATAGAAAACCTGCTCGGTCAGATGAGCCTGCAGGAGAAAGTCGCAATGCTGGCCAGCACGAATATGTGGCACACGGTCCTTGATTAGCCTACTACGATGACCTGGCGCACGAGTGGGTCGCCGAAGCCGGAGAGTTCGAGGTCCTCATTGGTGCATCATCACAGGACATCCGGGCCACGGCCACATTCGCGCTCACGGCATCGAGCCGCTGGCAGTCGTGAGCAATGGAGGTCTGGAAGGAGACATTATCAATGAATGATAGTTTGGAGAAACAATACATCGATATCAACGCCGTTGTAGAGAACATCCAGCGGTTCAGTGTCGAAACGCCCTCGTGGGGCTACGGCGACTCTGGGACGCGCTTCCAGGTCTTTCACTGGCCAGGAGCGGCTCGTAGCCTGTGTGAGAAGCTAACAGACGCGGCGCAGGTCAACACAGTCACTGGCATCTGCCCCAGTGTTGCCATTCACATACCCTGGGATAAGGTAGATGACTGGCAGGCGGTCAAAGCGTATGCCGGTTCACTGGGACTGCGCCTAGGCGCGGTCAATCCGAATCTGTTTCAGGAGGATGTGTACCGTCTCGGCAGCCTGTGTCATTTCGACAAGAAGGTGCGCGAGCAGGCCGTCGAGCATGTGATCGACTGCATCCACATCGCCCAGGTTGTCGGCTCGGACGTGATCAGCCTGTGGTTAGCCGATGGTACCAACTATCCCGGACAGGATGACCTGCGCCGCCGCCGCCATCGCCTGCTGGATTCCTTGCGGGCCATCTACGAGGCAGTACCCGCCGGCATGCGCCTCTTGATCGAGTACAAGTTCTTCGAGCCATCGTTTTATGCCACCGATCTCCCAGATTGGGGAACTTCACTGCTCATGGCCCAAAAACTGGGCACGCAGGCGGAGGTGCTGGTGGATACCGGCCACCATCCCCAGGGGACCAATATCGCGCAGATTGTCGCACAGGTGCTCGATGAGGGTCGGCTGGGCGGCTTCCACTTCAACGACCGCCGCTATGCCGATGACGACCTGATCGTCGGTTCTCAGAACCCCTTCGATCTCTTCTGCATCTTCAATGAGATCGTCGGTGCTGCGAGTGAGAGTAACGCTAATGCCGGTCGCATCGCGTACATGATCGACCAGTCGCACAACATCGAGCCAAAGATCGAGGCGATGATCCAGAGCGTCCTCAATGTGCAGACGGCTTATGTTAAAGCATTATTGGTAGATCGGGCCGCGCTGCGCGCAGCCCAGGAAGCTGGCGATGTGCTGGGAGCGTATCGCGTCCTCCAGGCAGCGTATGAGACGGATGTGCGGTCGCTGCTGGCTGAGGTTCGTGCCCGCCAGGGACGCGAGCCTGATCCCATTGCGGCGTTCCGCGCGAGTGGCTACGCCGAGCGCGTCGCGCGCGAACGGGCTGCTGTTGCAACGTCAAGTGGCTATCCGGGCGCGTAGGGGCCCTGGGTCCGTCTTCCGACTGCCTGACACGCAGTGTAGCACGCAGTGCGTTGGCAGTCGGAAAGGCATGATTTATCACGTCCTCCCCGCCTGTTCCGGCAGAGAAGGTTCTTTTTGATCACGAAGGATTCAACGCTATGACACATATCTCAACGACAACGACGCTGGCGCAACTGGTTGCACGCTCGCGCAAGCTGGGGGCAGATCGCTCTATTGCTAACTGGGGAGGTGGCAACACCTCGGCCAAAGCCGACGAGGTCGATTTTCGCGATCGGCAGGCGCGTATCTTGTGGGTCAAAGGCTCTGGCTCCGATCTTGCCACTGTCACGCAAGCATCCTTTACCGGACTGTATCTGGAGGATGTGCTTCCTCTGCTCGAACGCGAGCGCATGAGCGACACCGAGATGGTCGATTATCTCGCGCACTGCTTCTATGAGCCGGGCAGACCACGCCCCTCTATCGAGACCCTGTTGCATGGGTTCCTACCGTTCGCCCATGTCGATCACACCCATGCCGATGCGACGAATTACTTTGCCTGTGCAGAGGGTGGCGAGAAACTGGCACGGGACTGCTTCGGCGATGACCTGGTCTGGATTCCGTATCGGCGCCCCGGCTTCGGGCTGGCGCGCGCGGTGGCGCTTGCAGTGAGAGCCAGACCTGATGCGAAGCTCGTCATCCTGGCCAAACATGGACTCATTACCTGGGGCGATACCGACGATGCCTGCTACACCTCAACCTTGGCGACCATCGCCAAGGCGCGTGACTACGTCGAGGCGCGCCTCGCCAGATCCTCCTCAGGTGAACACGTGCAAGGGGTTTTTAGCAGCGCTCGTGTCAACACGCTGGCAGCCGAGGAGCGGCGCACCATCGCGGCTCAGGCCGCGCCCGTCCTGCGCGGGCTGGTCTCTGCGGAGCAGCGCCAGGTCCTGCGTTTTGAAGACGATGAGGATGTATTGGCTTTCGTGAGCAGCCGGGATGCGCCGCGGCTGACGAAGATTGGCGCGGCTTGCCCCGATCACCTGGTTCACACCAAACCCTGGCCGCTGCTTGTCGAGTGGACGCCGGTCCAGGGCAACGAGGCGCTCGTGGCATCCTTGCGCCCAAGCATTGCAGCGTATGTGGAGAAGTATCGTCATTACCTGGAAGCAAACGCGCAGCAGAACCTCGACCCCGATGCTGCTACACCAGTCTATCGAGCAACTGACGCCGCAGCCGATCCCCATCCACGCGTGATCCTGATCCCCGGCGTGGGCATGTTCACGACCGGCAAGGACGCGGCGATGGCCGATGTCTCCACTCAACTCTACCACCGGGCGATGGCCGTCATGCGCGGTGCAGAGGCGTGTGGCGGCTTCATCTCGCTCAGTGATGCCGAGAGCTATGCCGTGGAATACTGGCCGCTGGAGCAATATAAGCTCCAGCTGGCCCCGCCGGAGCGCGAGTTCGCGCGGCACGTGGTCCTGGTGACCGGAGCGGCGGGAGGCATCGGCTCAGCCATTTGCCGGCGCGTAGCGCAAGATGGTGGGCACATTATCGCTACTGATATCGACCTGGCTGGTGCAGAGCAACTGGCGGCATACCTCAACTCGCACTTCGGTGCCGGGCGGGCTGTGGCAGTGAAGATGGACGTCACCGACGAGGCGAGCGTTCGTGCTGCCTTCGAGCAGGCGGCTCTGGCCTTCGGCGGCATCGACGTGATCGTCAACAACGCAGGGCTGGCCTCTAGCGCATCTATTACTGAGACGAGCCTGGCAGAGTGGAACAAGAACTGGAACGTGCTGGCAACCGGCTACTTCCTGGTCTCGCGCGAGGGCTTCCGGCTCTTGCAGGCGCAGGGGCGTGGAGGCAACCTGGTCTTCGTCGCCAGCAAGAATGCTCTGGTCGCTGGCAGGAACGCCGCGGCGTATTCGACGGCCAAGGCCGCCGAAGTGCACCTGGCGCGCTGCCTGGCAGAGGAGGGAGGCCAGTTCGGCATCCGCGTGAACACTGTCAACCCGGACGCGGTGCTGGCCGGGTCGCGCATCTGGGACAGCAGGTGGCGAGAGGAACGTGCGGCAACCTATGGCGTGGCACCCGATCAGTTGGAGGAAGTGTACCGCAAGCGCACGACGCTCTTGGTCAACATCCTGCCAGAGGATATCGCCGAGGCCGTCGCGTTCTTCGCCTCGCCGACGCGTTCGGTGAAGAGCACCGGCAACATTCTCAACGTCGATGGCGGCGTCGCGGCGGCGTATCCGCGCTAATGTAGGAAAGAGGAAGAGAAATATGGCGACGCGCAATATGGCTGCGGTCGATCTGGGCGCCGAGAGCGGGCGCGTCATCCTGGCGCGCTTCGACGGGCGCAGTCTCGGCCTGGAAGAGGTGCATCGTTTTCCTAACCAACCGGTAACGCTGCATGGGCATCGCTTCTGGAATATGCTGGGCCTGTGGGACGAGATACTCGCCGGGCTGCGCAGAGCGCGGAAGCTCGCGGGAACGCTCGACAGTATTGGCGTCGATACGTGGGGAGTCGATTACGGCCTGGTGGATGCCGATGGTTTCCTGCTCGGCCAGCCTTTCCAGTACCGCGACCACCGCACCAGTGGCGTGATGGAGCAGGTCTTCGCGCGCGTTCCTCGCGAGGCGCTGTACCGGCGCACGGGCATCCAGTTCCTGCCGTTCAACACGCTCTTCCAACTGTACGCGCACGAGCGCATGCAGCCGGGTGAGTTGGCCCATGCCCACCAGTTATTGCTGATCCCCGATTTACTCCACAACTGGCTCTGCGGGTCGTTCTCAATCGAGCGTACTAACGCGACCACGACGCAGTGCTGGGACCCCATCGCCGGAGCGTGGGTGACGGACCTGCTCGAACAGCTGGAAATCACGACCTCAATGCTCCCGCCGGTCGTCGAAGCAGGAACAGCACTCGGCGAGATTCTCCCGGAATGGCGCGGCGATCTCGGCCTGCCGCAAGTGGTGGCGCCTGCGACGCACGACACCGGCTCGGCGATTGTGGCCATCCCGGCTCAGCGTGCGGGTGGTTGGGGCTATATCAGCTCAGGCACCTGGTCGCTGGTGGGCGTCGAACTTCCCCAGCCGGTGATGACCCAGGAGTCGCTCGCCGCCAACTTCACCAATGAAGGTGGCGTCTTTGGCACGACACGTTACCTGAAGAACGTGATGGGACTCTGGCTGTTGCAGGAATGCCAGCGCCGCTGGAACCTCGACGGTCATGCCATCGATTATGAGACCCTGTTAGCGGATGTGGATGCTGTTCCGCCCTTCGCAGCCTTAATCGATCCAGATGACTCGCGCTTTCTGGCTCCAAAAGACATGCCGGAGGCTATTAATGCCTATCTCCTTGAGTACGGGCAAGGGCCGCTTGTTGCCCCGGCGGCGTTCGCGCGGTACATCATGGAAAGCCTTGTGCTGCGCTATCGCGAAGCGTTCCAGCAGATCAGCCAGCTGACAGGTGCTATAATCAATCAGGTACATATTGTAGGAGGCGGCGCGCAACGGGCGGCTCAACCAGTGGTTGGCCGACGCCCTCGAGGTGCCGGTGATTGCAGGACCTTACGAGGCGACTGCGCAGGGGAACGCGCTGATGCAGCTGGTGGGCCTGGGCGAACTGCACAACCTGGAGGAGGTGCGCGCCAGCGCCGGACGTGCTGCCTGGGACGAGGTAGAGCAGCGTTTCAGCGCGATAGCCTCTTCGCGAGTTCGTTGAGTGGAAAGGATCAGCCGATGCGAGTCGCGCTTTTCATCACGTGTTTCAACGATACCCTGTTTCCCCATGTCGGCATCGCCACCACGCGGCTATTGGAACGGCTGGGCCTCAGCGTAGAGTTCCCCGAAGCGCAGACCTGCTGCGGGCAGATGCACTTCAACACTGGCTATCAACGCGAGTCTATCCCACTGGTACGCCACTTCGTCGAGGTCTTTCGCGACGCAGAAATCATTGTCGCTCCCTCAGCGTCATGCGTCGGCATGGTGCGCGATCTTTACCCCAAAGCTGCTGCGCTTTCTGGCGACACTGCACTCGTTGAAGCCGTCGAACAACTGACTCCACGCGTCTACGAACTCTCAGAGTTCCTGGTTAAACGCCTGGGCGTCACCGATGTGGGGGCCTATTACCCGCACCGCGTGACCTATCACCCTACCTGCCACAGCCTGCGCGTGTTGCACGTCAGTGGCATACCCCTACAATTGCTGCGTGCTGTCAAAGGAATCGACCTGGTAGAACTGCCCAATGCCCGCGAGTGCTGCGGCTTCGGCGGCACCTTCGCCATCAAGAACGCCGATACCTCACTGGCCATGCTCAGCGACAAAATGCGCTGCGTGCTCGATACAGGCGCAGAGGTATTGTGTTCCGCCGATACCTCCTGCCTGATGCACATTGGTGGAGGACTGCACCGACAGCGCGCTGGTGTAGCGACCGTCCACCTGGCCGAGATCCTGGCTAACACGGAAAGCGAGGTGGCGTGATGGCATCCAAATCCCTGCCCATGTTTCCCCAGGCCGCCAAATTGGCGCTCGCCAACAGCCAGTTGCGCCGCAACCTCGGCAAAGCAACCACCACGATCCGCAACAAATGCGCCTCCGTCGTCAGCGAACTACCCGACTGGGAAGCTCTGCGCGCTGCCGGATCGGCTATCAAAGCGCACGTCATGCGTCAACTTGACGAATACCTGCTGCAACTCGAAGCCTCAGTCCGGCGTGCCGGGGGGCAGGTGCATTGGGCACGCGATGCGGCGGAGGCCAACCGCATCATCGCACAGATTGTACAGGGAACCGGCTCGGACCGCGTGGTAAAGGTCAAGTCGCTCACCACTGACGAGATTCAGCTCAATAAAGCGCTGGCGACCGCAGGCATTCGCGCCATTGAGACGGATCTTACCGAACTGATCATCCAGCTCGCAGGCGAAACGTCCTCTCATATTCTGGTGCCCGCCATTCACAAGAATCGCAGCGAGATTCGCGATCTCTTTCGTCGCACCATTGCTAGAGGGCAGGACCTTACCGACGAGCCTAAGCAGCTTGCCGCTGCCGCGCGGCGCTACCTGCGCGAACAGTTCCTCTCTGCCCAGGTGGCCATTAGCGGCGCGAATTTCGCCGTTGCTGAGACCGGGACGGTCTGCGTGGTGGAGAGCGAGGGCAATGGGCGCATGTGCGTGACGCTGCCTCAGACCCTCATTACTGTGATGGGCATCGAGAAGATCCTGCCAACATTCCAGGATTTTGCCGTCTTCCTGCAACTGCTGCCGCGCAGTTCGACGGGTGAACGCATGAATCCCTATACCAGCCTGTGGGCGGGGGTGACGCCGGGAGATGGCCCGCACACATTCCACCTGGTATTGCTCGACAATGGGCGTACGAATGTCCTCTCTGATGATGTGGGTCGTCAGACGCTGCACTGCATCCGCTGCAGCGCCTGCCTCAATATCTGCCCGGTCTATTCCCGTACCGGCGGCCATGCTTATGGTTCGGTCTATCCCGGTCCTATCGGTGCTATTCTCACACCGCAGTTGCTAGGCGTAGAGCGCGTCAAGACCTTGCCATATGCTTCCACTCTGTGTGGGGCTTGCTACGAGGTCTGCCCGGTCAAGATCAACATTCCTGAAGTGCTGCTGCACTTACGTGGGGAAGTGACACGCCACGCATCGCCCCTCAATCCCGAGGCATTAGCGATGCGGGAACTGGCGCGCATCTTCGCCAGCCCTCAACGTTATGAGCGAGCACAGCAACTGGCGCGCCGTGGACAGCGACTCTTCATACATGGAGGAGTGATCAATCACCTGCCGGGGATGTTTGCTGGCTGGACAACAGCTCGCGATCTGGCACCCGTTCCCAAGCAGAGCTTCCGCGACTGGTGGCGAGAACGACAGAAAGGTGGTACGGCATGAGGGAGACCGCAAAAGATGTCATCCTGGCACGCATTCGTAAAGCCATCGCTAACGCACCTGAGCCACCCCCCATTCCACACGACTTCCGCGAGCGAGATGTGCGTGAGCGTGCCGCAATTCTCGAAGACTTCATCGATCGCCTGATCGATTACAAAGCGATCGTGACGCGCACTGATGACGCTGACTTACCCCAGGCCATTGCACACGCCTGCCTGCAGCAGGGCATTACCCGGCTCGTGGTTCCAGCCGACGTGCCCAGCAGATGGTTTCCCGCTGGGGTGACAGCACTCTTGGATGATCCGCCGCTCACCTTCGCTGATCTGGACGAAAGCTCCGCCGTGCTGACCGGTTGCGCTCTCGCCATTGCTCAAACGGGGACGATCATCCTGGATGGCGGAGCGACCCAGGGACGACGGGCGCTGTCGCTGATCCCCGACCGGCATTTGTGTGTCGTGCGTGCGGAACAGGTGGTAGGGCTGGTTCCTGAGGCCATCGCGAGGCTGGCTGAGCGAAAAACGCATCCCATCACCCTGATTTCGGGACCGTCGGCTACCAGCGATATTGAGTTGAGCCGCGTGGAGGGTGTGCATGGCCCCCGCACGTTACAGGTCTTCATGGTGATTGATCGCTGAAAAGGGCGTAAATGATCGAATGTATGAATGGTATCATCATTCCGAGGAGCACCAGACCTTCTAAAGGAGCGAGAGCATGGCCGAATGCTGCTGCGAGGTGCCAGGCTGTTCTCTGTCTGTCATCATTTGTCCGGCTTGTGAGCAGTGCTTCTGCTGGTGGCACCTGCAGAGTTCTTCCTGCGAGATCTGCCACAGGCTTTTATCTCAGCGGTTCTTTGAATAACGGCTTGGTCGACTCGTGGGCCTTGGTCGCGGTGTGCTGCTCTGTGGTCTCCTCTTGCCCCACGATACGAGCGGGATCACTAGGCAACTGGCCGTTCTGCTCCTAGTCGGTGGTTCCCTGCTCCTTTGGCTCGGCTTGATCACTCGTCCTTGACGCTTCAAGGATGGTCCCAATTCGATGTTGAACCTTCTTGAGTGTGGGAGCAGAGAACAATCAGGGTCATCAGGAATCGCAAACGTTCACCTGGCCGAAATTCTTGCAAGTACAGAAAGTGAGGCCGCGTGATGGCGCAGCAATCCCTACCGATGTTTCCACTGGCCGCCAAAGCCACCCTCGCCAATAGCCAGTTGCGCCGCAACCTGGGCAAGGTGACCACCACGATTCGCGCCAAACGCGCCGTAGTCGCGCTCACGATCCAGTTCGTTCCGGTCTTGTCTGCCCTCTAAAGGACTCCAGCACGCGGCCCCTAATGTCGGAACGGAGCCGCGTTGTCTACTATCTGGCCGCTCTCGAAGAGCAACTGCTCGAGTGAAGTGTCCCTTCAGGAGTATAGAGCATACTCTTCGGCACACTGAAAAGGAGAATTTCTGTACTCCCCCATACGGTGCCCCTTCTCAAGGCCTTTGACATGGAGCTACATTCTGCTTTATCATTCTGTTTCTGCCTTTCAGACAGTTTATTTGACAGTTCATGACGAACAGGAAAAACGCCTTGCCAAAGGACTGTGTCGTCTGGTGACTGATATACTGACATGATAGACTATCAGTGAAGCCAAAGCGAACGAAGGGCTCAAACCTTCCTGGGGTGAGCAACAACGACTATGGCAGGAGGCGGTGTGAGTGCGCATCGTGTTCGCTTAAAATAGGAACTCTTGTAGGAGCAGACATACATTCGAGGTGACATTCCTGGCAGCATTGGGAATCATGCATAGCGGACGTTTCCCAAACAACGTTGTGCTGAAAAAGGGACTATGAGATGCTCGGCGGCTACATGAACGAGAGCGGCATTTGAGTGGCTGGCTCGTCTTAGGAGAAAGCACATCGATTGGCAGAATGGAGGAGCTATGACCGAAGAAGAAATCATAGATGAGCTTGAGAAGTTGGCGATAGAGTGGGCACTGGAGGGGGAGCAGGTGGGTATAACGGCCGAGGTGACTGATATTGTCGAGGTTGACCCGGCCGAGTGGGTGACAGATACAACGAGCGTCTCTCCCGATCGGGCCTTTGTGGTGAATGTCCTGCTCGATTACGCCGAGGCGACAGATGAGGCGGAACTCGAGGGCGAACGCGAGGTGTCAGCGGTCTATGGCTACTTCAGCGTTGGTGATCGCTTCGCGTTCGCCTACGGAGCTGATTACCCGCTAATTGAGCCTGAGGACGAGGAGGATGAGGACTTTGATGACGAGGAATTTACTGACGCAGAGGAGGAGGAGTAGAGCTGACATAGGCGAGGACCGGCCTGGGTGTGTCGGGCAGGAGCGGAAAGACCAGATGCCAGCAAGGAGGCAGGGTGAGGATCCACCTCACGGCCAGTCTATCTGCCACCCCGTCATGATCGTGTGGTGTCGGCTGCTGACGCGCTCCCCCTTCTGGAGAATGAACGATTCCTCGAACAACTTGTAGCTTAGGACCAGCACATTTCCCGGCTGGGACAAGCTTCGATACAGGAGCGCATGCCATGATTACTATTTTAGGTGGGGGCGTTGCTGGCGCTGCACTTGCCAGAGCGCTTGCCGTGCGTGGGTACCGGGAGGTCGTGGTCTTTGACCCACGTCCTGCGGCTTCCGGGTCAACTGGGCGAGCGACGGGCGGGTTCCGAACGCAGTTCACGGGCAAGCTCAATATTGTCTTATCATTGGCATCGCGTCCTTTCTTCATCACGCGCGCAGAGCGCATCCGCTTTCAGCCCACTGGCTATCTCTATCTTGCAGAAGAGAGCGTGGCGGCGGAAGAACTCAGACGGCGGGCCCAATTGCAGGTCGCCGCAGGACTCCCAATCACGCACCCAGAGCCGGCTAGCCTGCTCCCTTTCTTTGATACCGCCGGGATCAGTGCTGCCAACTACTGCCCCCTTGACGGGACATACTATCCCCCATCCATCCTCCATCTCTTGATCGAGGAAGCACATGAGGCCGGAGCGGAGTTCCGCTACGAGTGTGAAGCCCAACCACACAATCTTGAGGCTGAGATCGTCGTCATCGCATGCGGAATCTGGTCGCGTCAGGTTGGGGCCTCCCTGGGGATAGATCTGCCAGTTGAACCAGTGGAACGCGGCGTCTTTCAGGTGAAACCGGTCACGGCGTTACCACACAACGTCCCTTTCACGATTGGCGTGGATGCCGGCTGGTCCCTACGAGAGCGGGATGGCCGCTTGTTGGTCAAGTTCCCGAGGGATCCGCACGACTGGGAACCGATTCGCGCCTGGCTTGCGCAGCATATACCAGCGGCAGCTGTTGAGCAGCCGGAAGATCACTGGACGGGCTGTTACGAGATGACACCTGATCAACATCCGCGGGTAGGAGAAACGGAGCGCTCAGGGGTATGGGCAACCTGCGGCTTCAGCGGCCACGGGGTGATGCATGCCCCGGCCGTGGCGGAGAGCCTCGCTGCCATGATCCTCGGACAGACCCCTCCCGTGGATATCTCGGCGCTCAGCCCGCTCCGGAAGGAGCCGCTGGTGGATTTCACACAAATGTGAGCGACAAACGATGAGCCAGAAAATGAGTCAAACGACAATGTGGTCAAATTCAGTGATAGCGCGTAATTTGATCTCGAGTGTAGTATAGCCCATCGGGAACACAGTCTCAAGCATTCGACGGCAGTCCGATGCGGTCTCTTCCAAAGAAGGACCTTCAGCAGCCAACCTGGATAGGTAGAAACTCACAGAGCAAAGCCGTTGGTGCATATAATCAGCAATTATACGAACAGCGAGGCTACTTGAGCTCGTTGAGACGAAGGTACTATCGTCACAGTTTCTCTCAGTGAGAATGATATACTATGGAACACATGATCTGAGGGAGGGTAAATGAATGTGCTACCGGTAGCTTGTGGACGAGGGATCTTGTCTCGTTTTAAGCCCATCAAATGGTGATCATCTGAATAATTACTCAACACTGCCATGGATAGCTCATGCGTAGGAGGACCCCCAGAACTATGGAAGAAGACGTTTCTCATCAGGACACCTCTTTTCACGACCAGACTCCATTAGAACCTCACCTATCACCGCAAGAACCAGCGATCCTTCCGACCGTCGTTCAGATCCCCTTGGCGGAACCTCTGATCCTCTCGGCTTCGCCCAGACGCCGACGCTCGTCACTCATCAAGGCGCTGGTCAGTGGTCTGCTCGTGCTTATGTTGCTGCTGACGGGCACCGGCGTCTACGCCATGGAGCGGCCTCATATTCCCGGCGGGAGCGCGTCGATCTCTATTACCGCTGCCAGCCAGCACGTGAGCAAAACGTACCCCACCCATGTGACCCTGGGCTCAACAGATCCCGCCCTCAATCCCATCGGAGCACGCAGGATCAGCATCACGACCCCCACGAAGTCCCTGATGGTCCCGGCTACCGGTACACAGCAGGAGCCTGCGACCTATGCAAGCGGCGTACTGCAGTTGGGTGATGGCAATGCAAATAGCCCCATTCCAGTTGGCGCATATGCCATTTATAGTAACAGCGGGGTAGGCATAACATTCTATGTAAGCTCACCCATTCCTGATAATCACGCCCCATCCATTCATGCGCAAGCCATGAAGCCAGGGCCTGGGGGAAACATCAGGACCTTTGATGTCAACGGGTGGTACGATTTTCCTCATGCGTTTATCTTTGCCATCAATCGGCACCCATTTTCCGGTGGTCATAATGGCTACACTCTCACCGTTGTCTCGCAAACCGATATAGAGAGCGCGACCAGCCAGCTTACCAAGCAGATCCAGAGCACGCTTGCCGCCGATCAGGTCGAGTTAAAAAGCCAGCTGGCGTCCTCCGAGCAATTGCTCGACCCGACCACTATCCACTGCCAGCCCTTTGTGAAGGCCAATCGCAACCCCAATGACCAGGCCAGCGATGTCACGGTCACAGGTACAATGACCTGTAGCGCCATTGCCTATACGCCCGCGAAGCTGCAGGCGTATGGGGCCAATCTCCTGGGAAAGGATGCCCATGCTCAATGGAGTGGGAGGTACGTCCTGCTTGGGCAGGTTCAGGAGGAGGTGTCTGGTGTGCTCGAACGGGGAAAAACCGCCTCCTTCGCCCTGGCGGTCCAGGGCCTCTACGTGTTGCAGTTGAGCCCCGGCGCATTGGCGCATCTCGCCAGTCTGATTGCCGGCCAAACCCAGGCCCACGCTCAGGCCGTGCTCTTACAGCAAGCGGGCGTGAGCAAGGTCAGCCTGCAGGTGTCGGGTGGCCTGGGTACGGCCCTGCCTTCTTCACCGAAGGATATCCATATCACGATCCTGCCAGGGCAGGGATAAGAGCGGCAAACATCCCAGTAACAGCGCCCCACAGGCGTCCTTGCGGGGCGCTGTTACTGGGACAGGGCTTTCCCATTCTCCAGAGAATATCGCGCGGCGAATCCAAGGCCGACTCCGCGATGGCGAAACTCATCCTTCTACTCCTGATGAGCTTCCATAGCCTACTCTCCTGGCTCAAGATTGCTACCAACCACGCAATAGGCTCTCGTATGTACAGCAGTATGGGTTGGGAATTGATCACAATAGAGCATAAACATGTGGTAGCGGTATAAGGCGTAACACAACTAGCCGTGCCTCCCATCGTGCCATAAAAGGGTATGACTGTCACGTATTTTGTACGTTGATTTCAGGGACGAGTTTTTGGGATTCCTCAACAAGAACGGTTTCCCGAGGTGTCTCCATTGTCTGTCGCTTGGTCGCTGCATCCCAGCAAATGGCCGTTTTCTCAGACAACGAGAAATGCTCAAAATAGATAGGCACAAAAGATATGAAAACTTGGCTCCCATTGAACTGAACTCGACGCAACTTCTTAAGCCACTCCCAGAGCCCACGAGTAGCGCAACGAGGTTGTAGCAGAGGTTATCTGAACTTCAGAGAGGGAAAAACAGGAGGGACGACCATCCATATTCCTCAAGGAGTAGAGTACTAGAGGAACAGGAAGTAAAACAAGTAATAGATGA
>WNGK01010014.1_pt1 | contig 14249 bp, 13 predicted proteins | sample 5400601 | NCBI WGS metagenome assembly WNGK01 (sample SAMN13153376, study PRJNA577476) | soil metagenome | isolation source: 60 cm soil or saprolite under Garry oak tree replicate 1 | place: USA:California | collected 2016-06-15 | reverse complement strand
ACACCATCGTGCTGGTGCGCCTGCGCACCGATCCGGACACCCGCGCCTACATGGCCCGCCGCACCGCCCAGGGCAAGAGCCGCCGCGACGCCAAGCGGTGCCTACGACGCGTCATCGCCCGGCAGCTGTTCCGGCTGCTGGAGCGCTACGACCAACCCGGCGTCGAAATCCTCCGGGCAGCTTGACAGCACATAGCAGCCTCACCCTGGTACCAGGCCGTTGCACAAATCCTGCTTCGACGCTCGGCGGGTCTCCTGGCTGGGCTGATTGGGGGCGAGCGGATCAGGCCGCCGCGTGATCGTTCACGACGGCGCAGAGGAAGTAGAAGTGCAGGTCGATCTCCACGGCGAGGCCCGAGCCCACCAGCGCATCGACGTCGGCTTCTGACCGTAGTGGAAGGTGCGCCGCATACGCCGCCTGGGTCGCCGGATCGAAGCTCGACGGGACGATCAGGAAGACGTGCCACAGTGGGTTGTACTCTCCACCGGTCGTGCCGGGCAGGGAGTCGAGCACGTGGTCGTGGAAGTCGGTGAAGTCGATCCCGTTGCCCTGGTGGTCGCAGGGGTTGCACTGCGGCGCTGCGGGCCAAAGCGAAGGATCGGTCGGGTAGACGACCTGGTAGAAGTCGGCCGCCGCATGGGTGAGGGCTCCTGCGCTCTGATGCAGCTCGATCGCGTTGATCGTGACGGTGGTGCCGTTCACGTAGGCTTGTTCGTATTCGGGGCCGGCCCAGGCGGTCGTTGGAAGCGCAAGCGCCAGCCCGAAGCCGATCGCCACCAGTACTGCCAGTCGTCGCACGGTGCCTCCCCTCGTCTGCTCCTCGATGTCGTGCGTGGAGCCGAAAGCCAAGCAAATCGACTTCTACTGAGCGGGTCAATACGGAGTTCTGTGGTGCCCCTTTATGACTTATGGCGGCAATATGGCGAATCAATGGTGTGCCGATCGTTGCGGCGGCTGGGCCGTGACGGTCGCCCGGTGCTGGCGGCCGGGGATGGCCGCTCAAGCTCTGTCGGCACACGGTCATCCAGTAGGCGGCCGGGCCAGCCATGACCTGAAGAACACAGGCGGGTCCCCGAGACCGCCAGCGCTGGCGATCCAGCTCCCTGGACCATCCCCTGAGGCTTCTGAGCGCCCGGGACCCGCAGCGAGGGCGACGCGTCCTTTGTGCAACAGCTTGGTACGAGTCAATCTCACAAAGCTCTACAAGCGGATGGGAAGACGGCGCTTATAGCCCGTCCTTGTGACTCTGCCTGCTACCCTGACGACCCAGTATGCGCGTCGAACGAGAAGGTGCCCGGGTGCGTCATCGGTCGCTGACCGTAGCTAGCGGCCAGCGTGCCGAGGTGTGGCTTGAGGCCGGTGCCGGCCGAGTCGCCCTTCACACCGTTCAGGTAAACGGTAGCGGAGCGGTATATTGGAAACGATGTTCTGAGGCTGGCTGCTTTGGTGCGGCGATCGGTTCCTCTGGTGGTTGCCTGGCTCATGTCGGCAAGGATGAGCGAGAGCGCTACTTTCATGAGGTGCTGTCGGGGTCCCAAGCTTTGACGCTTCAGGGAGTCGAGGTCACTGAAGGACTTTGGAATGAGCTACTTCAGTATCTATCCTCTGACGGCAACCCGCGCCGGCTGAAGCCCCATATCAACTGCACCGGCGCTGTCTTCTGCTTTAAGATTCGTCTGTCCGACTGGTCGTTTGACGGGGGCCTGGGGCTTACAGGCGCTGTCCTGGAGGATGGTTGTGAAATCAGGCAGTGCAACTTTCAGGGCCTTTGGCTAAATTTCGTTGACGTTACAAACGGGCCAGCTTACTTCCCGAACTGCTCGATCGGCCGAGACCTTTGGCTTTCCTACTCGTGTTTCGGGGTTATGCGGCGGGATTGAGCTGGGTGAGCAGCACATCTGGGAATAGGTCGAGGGTGTGCTGGTCAGGGTGACCATCGCGATATTGGGCGGCCAGCAGGCAACGGCGGAGCGCCGCGAGCATGTCGGCGACCGAGACGGCGTGCTTGTGGCCGTACCAGGGCGCGCGGGCGCGGTGGGCGGCCAGATCCTGGGCGGGTTGGCCGTGGTGGGCGTACCAGCAGATCGCCACGCTCAGGCAGCAAAGGCCGAAGGGGACCAGGCGCTCTACGGAACGCTTGGTGCGGGTGCGGGCCTGGCCGACGCCGGCAAGGTGGCGGGCGTCCAGGAACATGGTTTCTGCTGACCAGCGGTCGGCGTAGCGTTCGATGACCTGCTGGGGGCTGGCGGCAAGGTCGGTGGTGACCAGGGCCAGCTGGTAGCCGTCAAGGGCGCCGAGTGGGCGGCTGAGCACGACTTGGACGAGTTGGCCGCCCAGCGCGCCATGCCACAGGCAACGGATCGCCAGCACGCCCCGGTGCAGAGTCTTGCCGTAGCAGTGGATCTGGACGGGGATCCACCGGTAGCGGGTCATGGCGGCCAGCACGATCAGCTCTGGTAGCCGGTCGCCTTTGCCCCGGGGGCGGCCCGGGCGGCCGGTTGGGGACGGCGGTGGAGCGTACAGGGCGGCGTCGCAGCGCAGCCGCGCGGTCACGGTGACCTGGGCGGGCAGCCCCCGCAGCGGCTTGCCGATGTAGGCGGCGTCACCGACCAGGTGGACCGGCCGGTCGCCGAGGTGGCCTGTGACCTGGTCGAGCAGCTCACGGGCCAGGATCAGCGGGGTGCGGTCGGCCTGGCCAGGGAGCCATAGCCGGGCCAGGATCGGCAGACACACCGCCCGAGGGACAAACGGCAGATGGACGATGACGCCGACCACGACCCAGCGGTGACCCCAGGCGGGCCGGTGGCGACCGGGACCGTTGCCGTCATGGTGCCAGGCGGCGCCGTGCAGCCTTCGGCCGCTGCGGCGCCACAAGGTGTCGTCCACCGCCAGCACGACCGGGGTGTCAGCCGGGACCAGGGTGGAGGCGATCAGGTCCAACAGCATCAGGCCGAGCTGGTCAGCCGACCAGCGGGCGCTGGCGAAGAAGCGGTAGGCCAGGTCGTGGTGGCGCCGGCCAGCCAGCCGGGCGCCGACCAGCATCCCGGTGACGGTGCGCAGGCCAGGCTGGGCCAAGAACCCGGCCACCAGCGCCTTGAAGGTGCGAAACGTCGGGGCGGTAAAGCAGGGACGGAACACCATAAGCAGGTCGGCGAGCGAGCGCGATAGGCTCGGCGTGAGCATCGGCGGTGACTCCTTGGCTGGATGAGCCGCCGATGCTCGCTTGCTTGGTTCTCCTAGGCAAGCCGGTCTCCTTACCAAGGAGAAAGGTGGATGCCAGACTCGCCATGTCGCGTTTGCGCATGCCAACCATAGCGCGGAAGTCTGGCCACTTCCGCCCCTTTAGTAGCGGGTTGAGGTGATAGGCGAGCTGTGGGCAGCGGTCAGTCCTCTATGATCCAGTGATGGTCGAGGATCCCGAGCCGCCGCCACGCAAGCGATGGCACCGGTGGCGGCGCGTGCTCCGCGGCTTGGCCTGGACGGGTGTGGTTCTTGCCAGTGTCCTGCTGGTGCTAGTGGCGGCCACCTGGCTGTGGTGGCTTGGCGATCCACCGGCAGACCAGCACAGTCGTGGAGTGAACGCCGTCTGGGCTGGGCACCGCTGGGTTGGCCAGGCCCACAGCGAGCAGGAGTACGCCGAGCTGGTCCGCCACCTGGACCAGGCAGGCATCTCTGACGTCTTCTTTCATGTTGGCCCGCTTGATGCTGCCGGCACCGTGCCGCCCGACCGCTACGCCCACGCCCGCGAGCTGCTGGCCGCGATGCACCGCCTGGCGCCCGGCGTCCGGGTCCAGGCGTACCTCGGCCAGGTCGACCGGCGCGGCGGCGGGCCGCTCGACCTGGACGACGCGCAGGTCCGCCAGCGGATCGTACAGACCGCCGCGGGCTTCCTGGATCTTGGGTTCGGCGGCATCCACTACGACATCGAGCCGATCTACCCCGGTGACCGGTCGTTCCTGGACCTGCTAGCGCGCACCCACGACCTCACCCAGCCTCGCGGTGCGGTGCTGTCGGTGTCGATGGAGCAGCTGGAACTGGTTCCCGGTGCGCAGGCGGTGGTGTCGCGGCTGGTGCGGCGCTACCACGATGCGACACGCCCGTACCTGCGGGCGGTCGCCGCCCGGGTCGATCAGCTGGCGATCATGACCTACGACACGGGCCTGCCCGCCGACTGGCTGTACGGATGGTTCACCGCCTGGCAGACCGAGCAGGTCGTGCGGCTGGTCGGTGACCGCGTGACAGTCTTCATCGGGGTCCCGACCTACACGCAAGGCCAGCCGCTAGGGTTTCATCCCTCGGCCGAGAACCTCCGCTCGGGCCTGCGTGGCGTACGCAAGGGGCTGGCCCGGATGGACCCGACCGCGACCCGTCGGGTTGGTGTGGCGCTGTTTGCCGAATGGACCACCAGCGAGGATGAATGGCGTGCATGCCGCAACGAGTGGGTGCAGCCGGTCTCGAAGGGCCAATGAGTAAGGGCAGGTCAGGGTCGACAGCGGTACTGGGTCCGTCGCGTTCGTGGACTGTGAGGTGCACGGTGATGTGCAGGCGGAGGGGTTCGTCGGTGATCTTCGATTCGAGCAATGTAGACTTCAGGGCGCCTGCCACCTTCCAAAGGGCTCATTCAAATACCTATCCCTTGCGGAATCCAAGGTCTCGAAACAACTGAATCTCGCTGGCTTAGAGGCTGAGTTCATGCGTGCGCCTGGACTCGAAGCTATGACAGGCTCAGTATTCGGGCCCATCGCAGTCGAATCTTACTGCGATATCTCTGGCACCCAGTTCGGTGCGCGGGTTCAGTTAACGATTAGCGCCGAGAGCCTGGACCTACGCGGTGCCACCTTCCAGAGGGGTGGACGCCTTGAGGTTCAGCGAGCGCTTGTCGATCTGGAGCGGGTCATTCTTGGCGCTCCGCTCACCGTTGTAGGCACTTCAGCGGCCGTGAAGTCGATTCGAGATGCAGATGCAGGATCGCTGAGTTTTGCTCATATTGACATGTCGCGGTGCCTGTTTTATGGATCATATGGGCTCCGGAATATCACGCTCGAACCCACGGTTGAGTTGCGTTCTTCTCCGAAGCCCTTCCGGACACGGCGGCGGTGCATCGCGGACGAGTACGCATGGCGTGCCCGGCACAGCAGATTTCGCCGCCATGATTGGGTGATACCGGACACGCGGTTGACCACTCAGGCTGGACCAGGTGAGGGCTCCGACGGAGCTGTGGTACTGCCGGACCTGACTGCTGCTCAGGTGTCGGAGGTCTATCGGTCTCTCCGAAAGAGTCTGGAGAGTCAGTCAAATGAGCCGGGAGCTGCCGATTTCTATTACGGCGAGATGGAGATGCGCCGCAAGGATCGTGAGTTAAGCCGATCCGAGCGGTTGGTTATCTTGCTCTACTGGCTGACGTCTGGCTATGGTCTTCGATCGCTACGCGCGCTCGCCTGCCTGGTCTCAGTTACTCTGATCGGTGCCCTGCTCATGCTTAAGGCAGGGCTCACTGGGCGTGGGCACCGATTCGTCGATGCATTAATCGCAGCAGCTCAAAGCGCGATGCCCGGAGTCGCGGTGAGCGAGCAACTCACGAACTGGGGTAAGGCAATTGATCTCGGGCTTACACTCCTAGGGCCTGTTTTTCTTGCACTGGCTGTGCTGGCACTGCGCAATCGAGTTAAGCGCTAGGCGTCACAGCTACATTGAGCGACCTTACAGAAGCGTCCGTTGTGCATGTCGCGCTGGTACCGGCGGCGAGCACGGGCAGCCGTCAGGCTGCGGTGCGGAGCCTGCTGGGTGCTGGGCGCGCTTGAGAGGGTCGAGAAACTCCTTATGGGCCCAGCCGCGGTGACCTGACGGAGTACCGACAACGCCTGTCAACGATCAGCCGCAAGCGTTTATGCAACACCCTGGTACGTGTCAAATCAGCTCGGCTACGGCCCACGAGAAGCGGTACCACACCCGGTCAACTCAGGCCGTTCCATCTCCTATTCGTCGGGGAACAGGCGCGCGGTGCTGACCTGCTCCCAGGCTGAAAGCTGGTAGCGCATCAGCCAGACCAAGACGACGATGGCGACCGGGACACCGGCTACCAGCGCCGCGACCAGCGAACGGCCAGAGGCAACCGCCGCAAGCAACCCAGCGGCCGAGCCGGCCAGCACGGCTGTGACCACGCCAACCATCCCCGCCACCGTCAGGAACCCCTGCCAGGCCCCGCCCCGCAGCCCCTGCATCCTGAGCTGCTCGGCTCGCGGGACACTGAGCAAGTACCCCGCCAGCTCGGGCGCGTACTGGAAGTAGTAGCCGCGCAGCCGGGCGATCCGCCGCGTGTAGCCGTGGTCTTCGATCCCCGACTGCAGCACCCGGTCGAACGTCACCAGCCCCACAAACGCCAGTGTGGGTAGCAGAATGAGTCCGAAGGCGTAGAAGGCCGCGCCGACGCCTGCGGCGGTGGCGATCAGCCCTAAGGCGATCAGCCCACCGGAGACCGTGCCCAGGAACATGGTCGCTCGGCCGGTGGCCTCGGCGATCGTGGACGAACGGGCACCCTGGAGCGTGAAGTGCTCGGTGGTCACGAAGGTGACCGCCGCTGGGCTCGGGTCGGCGTTGGGCTGATCGACGTTGTTGCTCGACTCACCCTGCGTCACGGTGATGCCACCTCCAGATTCCATCGATAGGTTGCTTGGACAATCGGCCGATGATCCCTCGTTTTGGCTGGATGATAGGGGTCGTGAGGCGATGGACAGACAGTCATGGCCGGGACCCTGTGGCCGCGTGAAGCGGCCGGTCACCATCCCACTGGCGGCCTGCTTGGCGACCTCGTCCGGATTGCTGCCGGCCGCCGTCCTGCCACGAGTCCGTCACCACGAAGGTCCTGCCGAGAATCGGCGATCGGACTCGCCTCACTCCGCCCTGGCTCGGCCGACCGTCGGCAGGCGACAGACCGTTTCCGCAACACGCTGGTACCAGTACTTCGTTAGGTCCGTCCGTAGGACTGTGAGAACTTCCTCTACGACCTTCAAGGCCGGCCCTGCGGGCGGCCGCCTGGGCGGCCGTCCTCGCGGCAGCACCCCACCGTCAGACGCCCAACTAAGGCCGTAGCATCAGCCGCCGCGAGCCCCGGGTGGTGTCGCCCTGCAACGCTTCTCGAAGCCACTCAAGAAACCACGACAAAGATCGCTCGTGAATGACCGGGGCTAATGGGCGGCTCGCGGCGGTGGGCTCTGGCGATCAGGCAGCACCGGCGAATTTCAGTAGGTCGACGAAGCCGAACTGGCCGGTGGCTGGCGCGATCGGTGGGGCGGGTTTCCAGGCCGCGTCGAGGTACAGGTAGGAGTTGGGGTCCCGCTGCAGGAGCCCGACCAGGACCTCGGCCATGATCCGGCCGCCCACCGGCCCGAGTCGCTCCGCCTTGTACGGCGGCAGCTCGGCCTCCTTGAGGATGTAGAACCACAGCGGTGCCTCGCCGCCCCATCCCGGATCGTTGCTCAGCCCGAGGGTCGCGTTGGACAGCACGTTGGCGCGCATCGCCCGCGCGACCTGCTGCCCCGACGGCAGGCCGACGTGCTTTCCGCGCAGCGTGTTGCGGACAGCCAGGTGCTTCGTCGGGTCAGGAGGTGGGACGGCCGACCCGGGGAGGTTGGCGAGCGGAATCGACAGCTTGGTGTCGATCTTGCGCGGCGGGCGGGCCGGGAAGGTCGGGTCCACGGGAAGGATGTTCTTCCACTCGATGACCAGGTCGGATGGAATCGGGCGGCCGCCGTTGAGGTTGCGGCCCCCGTCCGGGCCAAAGATGTCGACGATGCCGCTGCTGTTGAGGACGTAGAAGGGCCGGATGATGCTGTGGCCGAACCGGTAGGCCGCCACCGAGAACTCGACCGGCATGAACGGCCGGCCGTCCTTGTTGGTGGGCTTGTAGTAGTTCAAGTTGATCACCGGTGGCTTGCCGGCGACCTCCTTGTACACCGTGCCGTTGGGGCCGACGAGCTCGTCGATACCGGGGGTTTGAATGAATCGTGGGAGGAAGTCGTGGATGACGGCCCACTGGTAGTGCCAGCGGGTCAGTCGGCGGGCGGTCTCGAACACCCACTCGGGGCGGATGCCTTGGGCCCGGGCGTAGTCGACGATCTTGTTGTGGAACTGGGCGACGGCCTTGTGCAGCTGGATGATGATCAGGTTTTCGTCGTTGCGCCGGTCCGGGATGATCGCCCGGCCGTTATCGTCACGCGGCATGTCCAAGACACCATTGACGTTCGGCGTCACCAGCAGCTTGGCCGGGTCGGTCGGATCGTAGAACTGGGGCTCATACGCCGGCCCGCGCCCGTAGAGCACGTCGAGGTCATAGCGCGGCGTGCGGAAGTTGACGGTTGCATCGGGGTCTTCTTGCTGTAGGTCGAGCGGGGTGTTGTCCAAGGTGATGTCGTGGTCGATGAACTGCCCGATGAAGGTGAACCCGGCGAACAGCCGCGGGCTGGTGTTGAGAAAGCTATCGCTGGTGTCAGGCTCAACCATCGTCTGGGCGAGGCCGGTGAGCAGGTCGTCGCTGGGCGCGAAGGCCGGAAGCCGCTTGAACATCAGCCCGAACCGGCCTTCGGCCAGCCGGTCCTTGGTCGTCAGGTACATGCCCCGAAGCTCGGCGCCGTGCAGGCCACTGCCGCCCACCTCGGCGTGCGCGACCCCTGGCAGCCGGCCAGCGGCGATTGCGCCGGCCATTGCGCCGGCCGACAGGGCGGCCGCCCCACCGATGAAACCGCGCCGCGAAAACGGACGGTGCTGCCAGCCCGGCCGAGCCGGGCGATCTTGAGAATCCATAACTGCCCCCCTGGTCCTTGCCTTATTACGGAGCGTTCCTGGCGTCAGCGGACGGTGATGTTACCACCCGACAGGAATCCGGCCCGGGCGTAGAACACGGCCGCGTCGGGGAGTTGCGTGCACGTCGGATCAGGAACCGGATCAGCACAGGAGGCGGTAACGGTCGACAGCTTAATGGAGAAAAAGTCTCCCGGCGATGGAGCGAGGTCCTGGTCGTTGTCCTGCACGATGACCTCGAAGCGGCACAACGGCGAGGTCGTCGTCTCCTGCGTCGGGCAGGTCGACGGGAAGCCTGCCGGCGGCGGCGACGACGTCAGCTGGTAACGACCCAGGAAAATCAGCTGATTCTCGGGGGGAGGTGGCGGATTGTGATCGATACACACGGCAGATTCCACCACCGGGTCGACCTGGTCGACGGTCCCATGGATCGTGAACTCCGACCCGATGGGGTTGCTGCCCTGGTCGGTGTAGGAGAGCTCGATACCGAGCCGACCGTTCTCGCAGCTGAAGCTGAAACCGAACGACGCCGGGCCATTGAACAGGACGTTGTCTGGCGGCAGCTGTCCGCCGCCACGGCCCGTGCACGCAGCCAGCACCACAGTCAGGATGCCAGCCGCGGCCAGCAAGATCGATCGCCGGAAGAACCGAGGTGCGCCAGGCTTCATGATGGCCTCCAAGGCTGTCAGGCGCGAGGGCCGCGCCGATCCTGACCGACGGGACCCGCCACCATCAAATTCGGACCTGTCAAACCAACACCCAGAATCCGTTAAGCTGTACCGGGTTTACGGTGCGCATGGGTTCGGCTTAGCTTCCTGGTACTCGATGGTCACGTTGACATCTGCTGCCGAGGCTGGCTTCTGGAATCCGGTCGCCACCATCAGCACCGGAACGGCCAATGCAAGATCAAATACTGCGGTCGTCAAGCGCCAGCGATTCCTACGCTCGTGCTTGGCTCTCGTAGTAAACGAGTAGGTCACCTCCTGACAGATGGATAGGCGTCTACGAAGCCGTAAGTTGCCCACCCGACCCACACACGAAACCCAACACAACCGCAAGGAACCCCAAAGACGCGGCATAACCAGCACAGATACTGAAGCTACGTAGAACTCACGAATTTCTCTGAAGTGCTCCGGATCGGACGCTATGAGCCAATCTGCGGGATCATCACCACCAGCCGCCCTCAACGCAGCCGGACCTTTCTCAACCCGACCTCGAGGCCACCAACCGCAGACCAGCAGCCCTGCCCCTCCAAGCCCTCTAAAGTGGGAACCGGCCGACCCGGGCACGGCAGGCCGATCCTGCTCCCGGGCCGCGCAGGACCAACGCGCCGAAGCAGTCTCGCACCGGACAGCACCGGAGCCGGACTTGAGAGTGTAGAGAAACTCCTCATGGGCCAGCCGCCGTGACAGCCGCCGTGACGGAGTACTGACAGTGCCCGTCAACCATCAGCCGCAAGCGTTTGTGCACACCCTGGTACCTGTACTCCGTTAGGTCGGCGTAGCTGAGGGGTGCAGCCATGCCGTCGACCGTGGGAGTCGACGCAGGCACAGCGGACACGCGCCGGCCCAACAGGCGACCAGGAATTGCAGCTCACGCAATACGCAAAGGTGGTCAGGCCGACGCACGGGCTTTTGGGTCCAGCCGCTCCAAGGTCACGAATGCATGCGCGGCCGACACCAGCGTCACGTGGTGATGCCAGCCCTGCCACGAGCGCCCCTCGAAGTGGTCCAGCCCCAACGCGTCCTTCAGCTCGCGGTAATCGTGCTCTACTCGCCCAGCGCAGCTTGGCCAGGTGCACGAGCTGCTGCAGGGGGGTGTCGGCGGGCAGGCTGGCCAGCCAGTAGGCCACCGGCTCGGGCTCGCCTGCAGGCCACTCGGCCAGCAGCCAGCGCACCGGCAGCTGGCCGCCGTGGGTGGCGCGGCGCAGCCGCACCCCAGCCGGACGCACCCGCAGCGCCACAAACCGGGAGCCCAACGGCTGCCTGTCGGCCCCTTCCCGCCAGGCGACCGTGCGGGCCGCTCGCTTGCCTGCGGCGAGCACCAGAGCGCGCAGCGACGAGCGCGGCTGGCGGTAGCGGGGCACCGGTGGGCGCCCCCGACCCGTGTACGGCACCAGCTTGGGGGCCACGTCCTCGACATAGGCGCTGAGCGTGGCGGGAACCTGCACCACGTAGGCCAGGTCCCGCTGCTCTAGGCCGAGCCGGAACTCGCTGACCTCCCCGTAGGCGGCGTCGGCCAGCAGCACCGGCGCAGCCAGGCCCCATGCGGCCAGCTCGTCCAGCAGCTCCAGGGCCAGCTGCCACTTGGGCCGGTGCCGCTCGTGGTCGGGCACGTGCGCCGTGCGGCGCCGTGCCAGGTCGTCATCCCACTCGGGCGGCAGGAACAGCCGCCAGTCCAGCGGGCAGGAGGCCTGGTCGGTGGCGGCATGGATGGATACCCCGACCTGGCAGTTGGCGACCTTGCCCAGCGTCCCGCAGTACTGCCGGGCGACCCCGACCGAGTGGCGGCCGTACTTGGGGAACGCGGTGTCATCGATAACCCATGCGGCCGGCCGGAGGGCCGCGGTTATGCGCTGGGTGAGGCGGCGGCGCACCGACGTCGGGTCCCAGGGTGACTGGTTGACGAACTGCTGCAGCGCCTGCTCCAGCGCGTAGGCGTCGGCTTGGGGGTCACCCCTGGTGAGCCGGGCGGCCATCGGCTGGATCGACTTGCGCTTGCCGTCCAGCAGCAGCCCCCGCAGGTAGGTCTGGCCCCAGCGGCGCTGGTCCTTGCGGGGGATGGAGGCGAACAGGTCCTCGGCGAACGCGGTCAGGCGGGTGCGGATGCGGCGAAGTTGGGTGGGGGTCACGTGGGGCCACCAGGGTTGGTGGCGGGCTCCTTTCGGCTCGGGGATACCACTCGAGAGGTACACCCGACAGCGGCACTCCCGCAAGACCTAACAGAGTACAGGTACCAGCCTGTTTCACAAAGGCCTGATGCCTTGGGCAGGGTCTGTTGTCCCGTAACGTTCCTGAGACGGAGGCCGGCCATACTGGCGCGTGATCCGCGACGTTGGGAGGTGGCGGTACCGGTGGTGAGCTGCGTGCAGCGAGGGGCATGGCGGTGACCACGGCGGCCGCGATGGCCCGGATGCGCGGGCGGCCGGGCGCGCTGGCCTGGGCGCTGTGGGCGCTGGCCATGCTGGGGCTTGTCACCTCGCCGTGGCTCGATCATCTGATCCGTCAGGCGGGCAGGGCCGACCTGGTCCAGCTCAACGCCGAGGCGGTGCCCTACGTGCTGACCCTGGTGAGCGCGGCCACGGTCGGGGCGGTGCTGGCCTCCCGCCGTCCCGCGCACCCGGTGGGCTGGCTGCTGCTGGCCCTGGGCCTGTCGGTGGTGGCTAGCGGGATCACCGAGGCATACGCGTACTACGGGGTGCTGGCCCGGCCCGGGGCGCTCCCGGCCGCCGAGTACGCGGCGGTGTACGACGACGCCAGCTTCATCGCCTGGCCCGGCCTGCTCGCCTTCGTCCTGCTGCTCACGCCCACCGGGTCGCTGCCGTCGCCCCGCTGGCGCTGGTGGGCCAGGATCGCGGCGGCCGCGCCGGTGGTCTACCTGCTGGCCGCGGCGCTCAGGACGCAGCCCCTGGACCCGCCCCTCCAGTCGGTCACCAGCCCGCTGGCGGTCCCGGCACTGGCCGGCCCGGTCGAGGTCGTCGCCTTCCTCGCCCTCATCGTCACCCAGTTCGCCGTGCTGGTCGGGGGCGCCTCCCTGGTGGTCCGGTTCCGCCGCTCGCACGGCGTCGAGCGTCAGCAGCTCCGCTGGGTGGCGCTGGCGGCCGGCCTGTCGGCGGCGTCGGTGCTGCTCGTCGTGGTCGCACGGTGACCAGGACCGAGGCCCTGTACATCTGGGCGGCCCTGGGCTACCTGGCGCTGCTGCCACTGGCGATCGGCGCGGCGATCCTGCGCTACCGGCTGTACGACCTGGACCGCATCATCAGCCGCACGCTCGCCTACGGCCTGCTCACCGTGCTGAGCGGCGGCGCCTATGCCGGCATCGTTCTGGGCCTTGGCCAGCTGCTGGGCCGTAACTCCAGCCTGGTCGTGGCCGTGGCCACCCTGGCGGTTGCGGCGCTGTTCCAGCCGGCCCGCCGCCGCGTCCAGCGGGCGGTCGACCGGCGCTTCAACCGCCGCCGCTACGACGCCGCCCGCACGATCGCGGGGTTCAGCGCCCGGCTGCGCCAGCAGGTCGACCTGGACGCCCTGACCGCCGAGCTGCTGGCGGTGGTCGACCAGACCATGCAGCCGACCCACAGGTCATTGTGGCTTCGACCTTCCGTCGGTGCGTCCCAACATCAGCGCAGCACGGGCGCATCCGGTTCGGCTCGGCAGCAGACGCCAGCTCCTTGATCATTCGCACAGCTTTGTGAAACAGCCTCGTACCAAGCTGAGGCTGCTATGTGCTGTCAAGCCGTCCGGAGGATTTCGACGCCGGGCTGGTCGTTGCGTTCGAGGAGCCGTGCCACCCCGTGCCGAGCTGGGGCTCTACGCTATGACGTGCTCACGATCGGCAGGGGCACCAGGCCCAGAACTAGAGGGTGTCTGAAAAGGGCTACTGGGCCGCCAGACGGTGGACCAGGATCTGGATCATGGCCAGGTAGATCACCGCCTCCGAGGTCACCGGCAGGAACTCGTAGTCCTTGCTGAGCCGCCGAAACCGGCCCAGCCAGCCGAAGGTCCGCTCCACCACCCACCTGCGGGGCACCACCGCAAAGGCAGCCACCACCGGCGGCTCCACCCCTGGTGGCAGCCAGCGCGCCCGCCGACCCCCGTCACGGCGCTGCACGACCTCCAAGGTGATCCCAAAGCGCTGCTTGACCCAGCCGACGAAGGGCCCGCGGTAGCCCTGGTCGGCCCAGCCGTGCCGCAGCCGGGGGAACCGGCGCCAATCCAGGCGGCGCAGCAGTTCCGCCGCGCCGTCCCGGTCGCCGACATCGGCCGGGGTGACGTGGACCTTGCCGATCAGCCCGAGGGTGTCGACCAGCAGGTGGCGCTTGCGGCCACCTACCTTCTTGGCGCCGTCGTAGCCGTGCGGCCCCCTTTTTCGGTGGTCTTGACGCTCTGGCTGTCCAGCACCGCCGCGCTGGGGGTGGGCTGGCGGCCCTGCCGCAGGCGCTCCTGCTGGCGCAGCCTGGCAAGGACCTGTTCCCACAGCCCTTGTTGCCGCCACAGGCGCCAGTAGTGGTAGACGGTCTGCCAGGGTGGAAGGTCGTGCGGCAAAAGCCGCCAGGCACCGCCGGAGCGCACCCAGTACAGCATGGCGTCGACCAGCTCACGGCGGTCGTGGACCGCGGGGCGGCCACCCGGCTTGGGCGGGGGGATCAACGGTGCCAGCAGCGCCCACTCCTGGTCGGTGAGGTCGGTCGGGTAGCGGCGACGCGGCGCAGGCACCTTGACGCTCCTTGCAGGCTG
>WNGK01006845.1_pt1 | contig 14249 bp, 20 predicted proteins | sample 5400601 | NCBI WGS metagenome assembly WNGK01 (sample SAMN13153376, study PRJNA577476) | soil metagenome | isolation source: 60 cm soil or saprolite under Garry oak tree replicate 1 | place: USA:California | collected 2016-06-15 | reverse complement strand
GCGCTCGGTGCCGTTCCTGTGCGCTGCATCCACTGGCGCTCAAATAGCCGATGTACTTGACGATCAAGGCGCGATCAATCTGCCAGCTTTGCACGGCAGGCGCCTGCTCGACGAGGAACTGCGAAAAGCGACGGATGGAGACAATTTTCTGGCGGCAATCCTCCGTCCCATGCAAGGCGAGATTGTAGTGGATGAAGTCTTTGGCGAGCTGGCGCAGCCAGGGCTGAACAATGGGAGTAAAGTTGAGCAGGTAGGAGGTCTTGGTCAATGTCACGGCGTAGCCGAGCTTACGGAGGTTCCAGACATCCCGCTCCATTTCAGGCCGGTCGTCGTAGGCTTGCCGAATGGTCGCATAGATCCACCGAAAGGTTTTGATGATGTAGTTCTCCGCAGGATAGTCTTTGTAGGTCTGCGTCGCCAGGAGAAACTTCGTGGTGCGTGGTCGGAGTCGGCCATGCGCGACGAGGTAGGAGCGCAGCGACCAGTCCCAATGCTCCAGGCTTTTTTCCAGGAGAGAGCCACAAGCAGGCGCGCTCTGGTTAAGCCACTCAACGATGCAGGTGACAGCGCTACAGAGCGCAGGCTGGCATTTTTCCAGATCCCGTTGTCCGTAGGTAAAATGCCACCAGAGCGCATATTTGAGCTCCGTCTTCAGGGAAGGGGAGTGCAAGGCAAAGCGGAGTTCGCTCCGCTGGGCACGTCTTTTGCGTTGCACGCTCCAGACATCCTCCGCCCACATCCCGACCAGTTGCTCCTGCAACTGCTGCTGCTTGGTGAGCGACCAGGACACAGGTTCAGGCTTCATGAGGCCCCGCTTTCCGAGATCGACTCGCTTGCAGTTCGTTTCTCACATCTTGCGTGGTGAGGTGGATGTAGGTGTCATGCGTCGTTTGAATACTGGCATGTCCCAGCAGGTGAGCGGTCGTTTCCAGTGAGAGGTGATCATCTCGTAGCCAGGTCGTGGCGCGTGTGTGCCTGAAGAGGTGCGGTGTGACTGGAATGCCCGTCTTTTTGCGCAGGCGACGGATCAGCGACATGACGGTCTCGTAGGTCATGGGACGCCCAATCTCCCCTTCCCACAGATTCACAAAGACAAAGTCGGGGAGGGCTACGACCTCAAGGGCGCCCAAATCTTCCACCAGGTAGTCGGTGTACAGCTTCATCACTGCTGGAGCAATATCAGGAACAACGTAGGAACGCCGACTTTTGGCCCGTGCGCCATTCGCGTTCGCGTCGCGTGGCACGATGGCAATGCCCTGGTCCTCGAGCCGAATGTCTTCGTGACGCAGTCCAAGAGCCTGGCCGATCCTCATGCCGGTTTCATACAGCAGCGTTAAGAGGAACTTGTCTCTGATGCGGGCACAGGCTTCGATGAGCTGCGCTACCTGCTCGTGTGTTAATGTCTTGACCTGCCGCTGCTCTCGTTTGACTTTCACGATGCGGCTCTGGACCGGTTTCGCTTTGACAAAGCCATGCAGAAACGACTTGTAGCGCCGGTTGGGGACCATGAGAAAGTGGTAAAGGGGAACATCAGGAACCGTTTTCAAGCGCATCTGAAAATCGTAGAAGCTGTGGATCGCGGTGAGGATCTGATCGATGGTGGCATCGGTACGTCTTGCCTCTGAAGCGGGAAGCTGGATGAAATGAGGGTCTGGAAGGCGCAGCCAGCCGACAAAAGCGGCTAAGTGAGCCACATCTAGATCTGTCCAGGCGAGCTTCTCATCACGCAAAAATTCCCAAAACAGCTTGAGATGGTAGGCTGTGGTGCGGATCGTATGAGGAGAGCGCCCAAGGTTATCAAGAAATTTGAGAAACGCCAAGATGGGAGCAATTGGCAGGGAATGGTCATCAAGCACTAACCAGGATGGATGCTCTGCTCCTGGCACCTGAACCCGCTGAACTTTCACCGCACTTCCACCTTTACATCCTCAACGTTGTAGAAACGCCTCTTACTATCTATTCTACTACGACCACCAAATGGCTAGGAGTGGCACGTTGTGAACGTTCTGAGCGGTTCAGTGTGGAGGTACAGATTACCCTAGATCTGACCCTTTTTCCACGACCAGTCATCAATGCCCAGAATGCGCACCGAGGTGGGGGATGCACAGGAGACGGTGCGCAGAGAGCGAAGCAGGGTGGGGGCGCTAACTTGCAGGCCGAGTTTGGGGGCAAGCCGGGTACAGACCTCGGCGCTGGTGGCCAACCCGAGTGCGACCAGAGCATCACGCAAGCGATTGGTTATACGAGCATACGACTGCACCATCAGAAGGAAGGTGGCACAGCGGACAGCAAGCGGTTGGTAATCGGCACGCAACGTGAACAACGAGCTGGGTTTCAGTGGCTAACACAGAAGCGATGACCAGACCATCAGGAAGAGGTAAGAAAAGCGAGGCGGTATGGCAATCCATCGATGACAGGCTCCTTGTCACAAAGCAACACCAGAATCTATTGATGGTAGCCTATCAGGACAGCCCCCTCCTTGTCCAAGCAAGCAGGCTCACTTTTTTTGAGGATGAGCCAATTATACATTGGCTTCTATATCGCCTAGAGCATCGGTCAAGTAGTCGAGCAAGGGGTTGACAGGAAAAGAGAAGCATGGTCTGCTAACGAAAAGTATCGGAAAGGGGAGAACCTATGCAACCATCATTCTGGCAACCTGCTGTCGAGCCATCAGTAGCCGAACAGGCGATCATCAAGCGGATGCGGCGGGCTAAGTTGTTTGTGTTCTTGCGCCAGCATCGCCACGAACTCTTTGACGAGACCTTTCAGGGGGAACTGGTCAGGCTCTATCAAGAGAGCCCACTGGGTCAGCCGCCGATTGCGCCGGCCCAATGAGCGTTGGCGACCATCCTGCAAGCCTATATGGGGTCCCCGACGACGAAGTGATTGAAGCGACGACCATGGATCGGCGCTGGCAACTGGTGTTAGACTGTCTGGACTGCCATGAGCCGCCGTGGAGTCGCGGCACCCTGCTGGTGGCTTTCCGCAAGCGACTCATCGATGCTCAAATGGATCGGCGACTGATTGAGCGCACCATTGAAGTGGCAGCAGCGACCGCAGCCTTCGGGGCGCGTCCCTTACGAGCAGCGCTGGACAGCAGTCCTCTTATGGGGAGCCAGTCGCGTTGAGGATACCTACAACCTTTTGGGCCACGCGTCTCGGCAAGGCATTGGGCGTGATCGCACGAAAGCCTCGGCGGGGGCTGGCGGAGGTGGCCAACGAAGCAGGAGCGAGCCTGTTGAGCGGCTCCAGTTTGAAGGCGGCCTTAGACCTGGATTGGGATAACCCGACCGAGCGAGCAGAGGCCCTGTCGATGGTGTTGGGAGTCCTCACTGCGGTCGAAACGTGGCTGGGCACGCACCCCGAGGGCAGTGAGACCCCAGCGGTCCAGCAAAGCGTGGCGACAGCAGAGCGGATGAAACAGCAGGATGTACAAGTGACGGAGACGGGGACGGCAGAGTTGCGCAAGGCCGTGGCCAAAGATCGACGCATGAGCGTCGAAGATGCCCAGATGCGTCACGGGCGCCAGAGGCGCAGCGTGCGCGTGGACGGCTACAAACGCCATGTCTTGCACGACTTGGACACCGGCTTTGAGCTGGACTGGGAACGGCTGCTGATCCGCTGTCCCAACCACGTGGAACTGCCCTTCGAGCCAGGAGGCGTCGTGCATTTTCCAGCAGAGACCTGTGCGGCTTGTCCACTGCACCAGCAGTGCGCGGGGACGCAGCGTCAGCATTCACCCCGATGAAGCTTTACTCGGCGAGTTGCGCCAGCGGCAGCTGACGGACGTAGGGCGGGCCAAACTGCGGGAGCGGGTCGCCGTCGAGCATACCTTGGCCCATATTGGGCACTGGCAAGGATGGCAAGCGCGCTATCGTGGTCTGCGCAACAATCTCTTTGACTTGCGCCGGACGGCGGTGGTGCATAACTTGCATGTCATCGCTCGCTTGCCTGAAAAGTCTCAGACGGAAGCGGCCTGACTACTTGACCGGTGCTCTAGGGGTCCCACGTCGGCTTTCTGCTCCTGCATCTGGCGAATGTGTGCCAGATAGCACTCTCGAACCTGAATCCCGCTGTGCTGCTGCGGATTGGCCAGGATCTTTGCCGCCTGATGCACCAGCTTGTAAGCGCTCTGCAGCGGTGGCCACACAGTGACGCGATCGTACAATTTGAGACCCGAAGCTTGCAAGGCGGAACGTCCATCATCGGTCAAGGCTGCTCGCACTGCCTGACAGTAGCCCCGGATCGCTTCATTTTCGGGCGTTTGGTGCTCTTCTAACGCACGCTCAAGCGGTCGCCCCCCTCGCAGATGCTTCTTCAATTGGGTTTTGGCATGCCGGTCGGCTTCATAGACGGGGGGCAATGGCATCCTAAAGGCGCGTGAAAGTGGCAGAGTTGATGGGGGATCTCGGGGAAGACAAAGGCGACGGCACTTCTGTTGGTTTCTTCTCCATCGGAGATCAGGCCTTTGACCGACACCGCAAGCTCTTTGAGCAATTGCTTGACGGGAGTCGAGTAAGGCCTCAGATCGCCTTGCGTACTACTGAGTAGGGGACGCGCCAACAGGATCGGATCGCGAGAGGCAGTCACGCACCACGACATCCGCACCTCGTGCCCTAACATCGGGTTGCAAGCTATCAATGGCAAGGATCACGTGTCCTTGCTTCTGTAAGCGTGCCTTGATCCCAGGCTTGTCCGTGACTCGGCATCAGTCACCAGTTCTTCGTAGCGTTGCATCAAGTGCGTCGCTTCTCGTCGCGAGATGGAAAGGCCTCGGGCCAGCAGGCGTTGATGCATCTCAGGGACACTGCGACGCTCTGCGAAGCGCCCTTCCTCTTCGGGATGATATCTCACATGATACTGCGGGCGGGTGGGGTGGGACATTGACGAATGACTACGGTAAGCTGCCAGAGACCTTCCAAGGTCATCACCTGCCGTCGGCAGTGATACCCCACTCAGAGCCGGTTCCCACACTGCTCACAGGTCTGCCGAAGTGGCGTCAAGGTGCTCGTTTGCTCAGCTGGAGTTCGTCGGGCCATCGCTTTGCCTTGCCGCGCATGCACGCCTGGCAGAATGAGAACCATCAGTTGTGCCTGGTGGAGCAGTCCTGGAACAAAGGAGGCACCGACCCCAAAGCGCTGGCGTGCCATGGGGTCCTGTGGCAGGAGGGCGCGCCGAACGACCCTCAGCGGGATGAGATGTGGCTGCGCTTTGTCACCGGACGACCGAAAAGCCGGAGCAGCTGATCCCCAAATCCTGATCGATGCCACTCTGCTGGGCAACCCAACCGGACCAGTGCCTCGGACTGATGGATATTGAGATTGTCACACACAAAATGCCAACGGGTGGCCGCTGGATCAGTGGCCACCACGGATCTACTCAAATTCGCGGCGTTCCACTTTTCCAGGAGCCAGGGGCAAGCCTGGGTGTTTGCGTTCGAGCGCCTGCACTCCTGTGAGCTCATCTGTACTCAGGGTGTGTTCTCCGAGGCAGTGCCAACTGAGGAGCCTGCTGATACAGCTGAGAGGTAGCCACCATGGTTTGCTCTCGATGAGGGCGAGCCGGGTGGGGTGAGCCAGTAGCGGATCAGATGCGGTTGGAGGCCCCCTTTTTTAACAGGCGCGAGGCGTGTCGTGGGGAAATGTGCTGGACAATGCCGCGCTGCATCAGTTCCTCGGCAATTTCTCGCCCGGTCCAGTGACTGATGGGGCGTTCTTGTGGTTGGTCGCAAGCCATGGCCGCCATCTGGCGGCGCTGCTGGGCGGTGATCTGGGAGGGCTTGCCTGGACGTGGCACATCGTTGAGTCGCTCGGCTACCGAGAGGTCGCTGAGCGGGACTGCTTGCAAGCTGATCCAGCGTCCGCGCCAACTGCGCACCGTATCCCGACTCCCTCCCAGTTCTCTGGCGATCTCGGCGTTTCTTTTCCCCGCTGCTGCCCCCAGGATCACGCGCCCTCGTTTGGCCAGTTGTCGGGGCGTCGTACGTCGATGTACCAGCGCCTCCAGTCGTTGGTGCTCTTCCTCGCTTAGCGTCAGTTCCGCTGGTTTTGGCCCTTTTTGCACCTCTTCTGTTCTCCTCTTTTTCCTCCTATCCTACCACAGTAGACGCTCTAGCACCTGAACATGCATCACCATCTTGGCCTTACCCCAGCTGCCTCTGCGCCAGGCTGTTTCCATAAAAAATGTATTCCACCCTCACTAACTATAATCATGCAGGAAGTAGAAAACGGACACTTGGTGGCGATCCCACCTTTGTGGTTCATCCGCAATTTCCGTGCTCAGAAGCTGTCATCGCTCTATAGCAGAGAACAAAAACCGCGGTGACTGGCTGCATCTCTCCCCGATAAGCCTGCATACTTTCACTGTCGAGCGAGCAATGGATTGAAAAATTAACCAGATGAGTTTCGTAAAATGAGGTACACTGGGCAAAGCTGCCTCCTTGCACGGTGATAGCGGTCTTATAAGTCGGCGGCGAGCATCTCGTCGAGTAGTTTCTTTACAGTAGTTCCCCACACAGACCAGTTCAGTCTGTTATCGAACGCTGCTCTACTCGATTTCACTAGTCCGGCATAGCGCTGATCGTCCTGGTAAATTTCGGCAATAACCTGAGCATATTCTGCTCCTCTGGCACTCAAAGGGAGCATGCAACCGTTTTCTCCGTCCTTGATTATCCCTGGTACGCCGCCAGTACTGGTTGTGATGACGGGCAAACCAAACGCATTGGCTTCACAGAAAACGATTGGCGTACAATCACCCCTGGTTGGTAAAAGCAGAAAATCAGACATCACAAATAGCCTATTGATTTCCTCGCGCTGTTTTTCGTCGTTCTTATCCAAGAACGGAACCACCGTCATTCTTTCGTGGGTAAACCTTTTAGGGGGATTGCACCCGCAAACAGTAAGTTCGGCCGTTATTCCTAACTCCTCTAACTTCAACAGCGTCTCAAACGCGATTTCGCCCCCTTTTCTTTGCCAGTTGACACCCATGAACAGCAACCTACAGTGCCCTGATTTTTTCCTCTGCAGCACACCCTCTTTGGCGGGAGGCGTCTCGAAATTTGCTCCGTAAGGTACGACATGCACTTTTCGTTCATCCGCATGATAGACCTCAATCGCAGAGCGTGCTGCCCATTCCGAGGAATAGATCACCATACTGGCTTTTCCGATAGCCAGAGCCTCGATCATATTTGTTTGATGAATTGATATTTTCAGAAGATCTGTGTATTGAGGATAATAATTATACAGTATCGCAAAGGTCGCATCTTCTATCAACACGATGGGAATATCTGTCTTCAAAAAAGCTATTTCAGGTGAACCGGCAACCGTAATAATCACATCGAAGTCGCCTCCTGCAAGCCTTTGAGCAGCAACTTTCGCATATTTTTTGGCCACTAAAAAACTAGCATTGTATTCGAACCCCCTCTTGAGGATGAGTCTTGAACATTTATTGATGATCTTCCCAATAGTCTTCTGCCGAACTTTCATTGGACCAATATAGGAAATCTCTTCACAGTGCTTTTCAAGGGCCCGGACTAAGTGGTAAACCGTGCCTGACCATGAGCGCCTATCCAGCGGGTCAAATGAAGTCAAAAAAGCAATTTTCATGCGCTTCTGCACTTCTGTCATGACGCGGCCCTCCTTTCTCCTCATTTGCATGCTCGTTCATAAACGTCGTCGAGGGTACGCAGTGCAACTTTTGCGTCGTACCGCTCAAGGATAAGACGGCGGGCGTTGCGCGCAAGACGAAGTGACAGATCCTTATCTTGCAGCACTTTCGCGCAGGCATGGGCGAAGGCTCCGGGGGTATCTGCCACAAGCAGGTGCTCACCATCATGCACATCTAGTCCTTCACATCCAATACTCGTTGACACAACTGGTACCCCCATCGCCATCGCTTCTAAAATCTTCACCCGCACACCTCCACCTGAAAGAATCGGAACAGCTAACGCGCCGGCATGAGTCCAGAAAGGGACTGCGTCGGCAACGTAGCCGTGAATACGCACTCCCGCGCACTGCTGAGCTAATACGTGCAAGGCACGTGGCGGCCGTGCGCCCACGATGTCGTAAGTCAGACCTGGGCACACGGCTCGCAGCTGCTGGTATCCGTCACGCAGCCACCACATGACGCCTTCGCTATTAGGCAACCAGAACATCGTCCCAATCGTGAGTAGCCGGTCAGCTGCGGGATTGCGGGCATCGCGGATGGGTGCGAAGTGCTCAGCATCCACCGTGATCGGTACGACCTCAATCGGCACGAGCTCGTCCGTTAGCATCTGGAGCGCTTGCTTATCTTGTTCGCTCACAGCCAGCACCACCTGCGCACGCAGGCACGCCTTCCTTTCCAGCCTGCGAATGATACGTGCCTCCCGACCCAGGAACCAGCGCTTTAGAGGGTTGCTGGTGCCTTTCCGCAGGCGGTCTAATACCTGCCAGACGGCATTGTGTTCATCAAGAATGACGGTTCCCGACCACTCAGACGGCACAAAACGCATCATGTTGAGTTGATCAACATGCAGCACGTCAATGTGCTCTTCTTGCAACAGTTGCCGCACCATGGACTGCATCGCCGCCCGATAATCGCGACGCAACAGGAACGAATCTCCTGTTGCCAGGCTCTCTACTAGAAAGCGCACGTCACCCGCTCTTGAGCGCTTGAGTGCAACAGTTGACACGCGAGAGCACATGTCACGCAGCTTCGCAGCGTCCTGCATTTCCTTAGCGCTGCGCACAAAGGTACAGTAGACCACCTCATGAAGCGCGGCCAGATGCCGCAGCACTTGCAGCGTCTTGACCTTCGGGCCCGCATCAGGGGGGTAGACCAGGACCTGTGTTAGCACTAACACACGCATAACATTCTGCCTCTCATCAAATTATCCATCGCTTTTTGCACGCGCGAAGGTATCCCGCACAGCTGCATGGTCGGCAATCGCCTGCTGGTAGACATTGACCAAGCGTCCGGTTACTACACGCCAATCGTGTTGTTGCTCCACGTATTTGCGTCCAGATGCACTCAATGACGCACGTAATGCAGCATCGTCCAGCAAGAGCAATGTCGCATCCGCGAATTCCTGGGCGGAACTGGCCGTGAGCAGATCACGACCGGGCTGAGCGCCTAAAGCGGCGGCGGCCTGGGTCGCAACGACAACGGGCGTACCTATTGCCATGGCCTCGAGCACTTTGTTCTGAATACCAACGCTATAGACCATTGGACTCAACATCACGTCGGCCTGCCCCACATATGGGCGCATATCATCTACATAACCGGTTACTTCGACACGAGGGTCTTGCGCCAACCGCTGCAATATGGCTGGCGGTTGGCTGCCGACAATAGTAAGTGTAGCCTTCGGTCTATGCTGCCACACCAGCGGCATGATCTGCCGGTACAGGTAGATCGCCGTCGCTACATTCGCGTGATAGCTCATCTTCCCTGAGAAGACCAGGTTGGAGCGGCGGCTTTCCTGTCGCATTGGGTGGAAATACTGCAGATCGACACCGTTCGGCAATACACAAATGCCCTCACCCAGTTTTTCATCACTGCTTCTCTCGTCGTTCATCTCTTTACGGTAGACCTCGATCATCGCCTGGCGATCGCGTTCCGATGAGACAACTATATGCCGCAGACGGCTTAGCATGTTGGCTTCATAACGCCGCGTGCGTCTATGTTCCAGCAGAGCGACTGCGCGTACCTTCAGGCTTGGTCCGGCAGTGATAGTGCGTTTGCAGAGCAGACTGATACAATCGACAGCATCCCAAACCAGCGGGGGCATACCTCCGATGGACTCCACAGAGGCAATGCCGCGCAAATGCTCTACATGCACAACATCAAAGGCCCTTCGCGCGCAAAGGTCTTGCACTGCCTGCGCAAAGCGCCGCGAGCGAGCATAAGCCACCTGTATAGGACGCGAACTCAACAGCGCCACCCCACTACGGAGCGCAGCCTGCCGCTTTGATTGCACCACTGCCAGCACCTCGTACCCCTGGCGGCGCAGCGCCTCCACATCGGCCAGTTCCTGCTCCGATGCGCATTGCGTCGCCACAGTCACCTCATGATGACTATGGAGTTGAGCCAGAAATCCATAACCGCGTACACGGATACGCGAGGGTGGATAGGGTGTCACAAACAGAACGCGCATATCAACTCCTACGAAGCTGTAATTGCAGTTTCATCTTCTCATACCTCAAATTACAGCCATCCTACAGGTAACCCAGAGCCTCTAGTTTCAAACGCACACTCTCCTCTTCTTCCTCCGAATAGCCATACTCATCGTCGGCAACATCTTCGTGCTTACGCTCATCGGTGTACGAAGCTTCAGTTTGCTGCATGTGCGCCTCCTCAAAAAGCCCTGCCAGAGGTTTGCCATCCATATCCGTAGGAATGGGCATGCCAAGCGCGTACAATACTGTGGGAGCCACATCGATAATGCCTGCGCCATCAATATGGGCAGCGCGACGAATATGTGGTCCCCGCGCGAGAATAATGCCGTCCATGCGATGCACGCCGCTCAACTTAGAGATGACGTCGAGCGGGACTTCGCTGATCAATTCGTCAATACCGGTTCCACCCTTGTACTGGTCTTGCGTGACGAGAATCAAATCGGGGGCCGTCTCCAAACGCTCGCCATGATAGAGTTCCTCGCGGCGATAAGCCTCCAAGACGATAGGCTCACCCGTCTTCGGGTCACGTAAACCGCGCACTCCTTCCAGGATGCGGGTGCGGATCGCCTCGTACTCCTCACCAGGGCGCACGCACCCCTCTGGCTGCCTGCCTGCCACATTAATCATGATGCCTTCAACCGGTGGATACATGGGGAAGCGATACGCCCGCGTGTGTTTCCAGTCGATCACATCAAGGTTCATCATGGTCTGCGAGTCCAGGTTGGTCGCCATCCTCTTGAGGCGTTCAGGCAAGCTGCGATAGACCTTTTCCAGGTAGGCGAAACGGCGGATCTTCGTGCGGTAGAACTGCTTGAAAGCGCCTTTGAGCCCACTATTCTTACTGGCCTTCACGCTGGGCTGGAGCAGGTTGAGGGTGCGCAGCACATAGTTGGTGTTCAGGTAATATTTCGGATGAGATCCACCACCGTGATCCGACATCACAATCACCGTCGTATCATCATCGATGGCCTCTAAAAACTTGCCAACGCAGGCATCGGCAGCCTGGTAGACCTCCAGTATGAGATCACCGTAGAGCTTAGCCTCTTCTGCATCGTAAGCCGGGTGATTGGGGTCGATATACTTCCACCAATCGTGGTGAGCCCGGTCAGTAGCCCCTACCACCATGATGAAAAGCCCGTAATCATCTTTCTCCATCAGATCAAGCGATACATCTGTACACAGGTGCATCAAACGGTTCATCTCATTGAGCAATACGTGGCCGGTAGCCGACTTGAAGAAGGCGGCGTCTCCCACGACTAGAGGAATAGTCTTACCCAGCTCAGGCGGATAAGTAAACGATTTGCCCGCGTCGGGGGTGGGGTAGCCGGAGATCATGAAGCCATTCACTTTCCAGGCGGGATACGTCACCGGTACAGTGACCACTCCCACCTTCTGACCAGCCGCCCCCACCAGATCCCAGATGGTCTTACCGGCAAAAGAATTGGAATCAACAATCGTATCGGCAAAGCAGCTATAGCGGGTGTTATCATAATCACGAAAATCGTAGACGCCGTGCTTGCCTGGATTATAGCCCGTCGCAAACGTGGTCCAGGCAGCAGGTGAAATTGGAGGGTACACAGATCGCAACTTACCGTATACCCCTTTTTCCATTATCTGCTTCAGGTAGGGTAATTTATTTTCCTCAACCCAGCGATCTAGCAGTTCGGGGGTAGCGCCATCAAGTCCTATAATTAAGACTTTTGTTCCCATAATTTTTGCCGTGACCTCCCTATGTTCACATTAGGAAATTCGTACTTTCGGATGTAGCAATGTTCGCGGAGAGACAAACTACACCCTATGCATGGTCGCAAGTATAGCAGCAGCTCGTTCTGAAAAGGCGAATGATTGGTTAAGATAAGGTTACGAAATGCCAACCACCGTACCGTTTTCTTAACAAGCGGCGCGGGAAGTCCAATCCCCTGGAAGGGGATTGGGAGGAAGAGCTTGCCTCCCTCTGGGTGCGGTCTTCCCCCTTGACCGGAACGAATGTTCGTGGTACAGTGCGTACGTAACAGGCAGGAGGCAGAGCAGTTATGCAGACCGTACGCATCTATCCACTCAAGGATCTCGACCGGCGGACCCGCACTCGCCTGAAGGCGGCGCAGATGGAAGCCGCCCGGGTGTGGATGTGCAGTGACTCTGTTGGCGAAAGGAAAGAGAGGTAGAAGGAAGAAGATGGTAGAATAGGCGAAAGAGAGAAGATCATACGAGAACCAAATTAAGAAGGAGCCAGCCGATGTCATTACAGCCCCAAGCGATTCCGCCCATCCCCGAAGAAACGGCCCGTGTCGCCCGTGCATTATTCCCAGAAGGGAACCGGTATATGCGTTTGAGAGACGAATGCCGAAGCCATGCAAACACGTATTGACTTCAAGTATGTGCTTCCGTCTGGAGTTGACCGATCCCGGCTTTGCTTTCTCGGTACTGGCGGAATTTCGCCAGCGTTTGATCGCGGCAGGACAGGAAGAGGTGCTGTTGAACACGTTGTTGCACCTGTGTCGAGCACGAGGCTTGCTTAAAGAGCGCGGCAAAGCAACGCACCGATTCCACCCATGTGCTCGCTGCCATCCGCACGATGAATCGACTGGAATGTGTGGCAGAAACGCTACGAGCGGCCCTCAACAGTTTGGCGGTCATTGTGCCTGAGTGGCTGCGTTGCCAGGTTCCGGTTGAATGGTACGAGCGCTATGGGACCCGAACGGAAGAGTATCGCTTTCCCAAAGAAGCCACCAAACGCCAGGCCCTGACGGAACAAGTTGGGCCGATGGCTGGCGGTCGACTTCCCGCGATCACAAGCGCTGATGCGCCTGCGAGGTTGTCGAAGGTGCCAGCTGTTGAGATTTTGCGGCGCGTGTGGGTGCAACAATTTTGGATGGATGCAGGGATCCTTCTCCGGCGCTCAGACCAGGAGCTTCCCCCGGCGTCGATCTTGATTTCCTCGCCCTATGATCCAGAAGCCCATCTCAGTATCAAACGCAGCACGGTCTGGACAGGCTAGAAGGTTCACCTGACTGAAACCCGTGATGAGAACCTGCCCCATCTGCTCACCCATGTGGAAACGACGCCTGCCACCACCCAGGATATGGAGATGACGGGAATCATCCACCAAGCACCTCTTGCCAGCAGAGCATGTGATGGACACCGGCTACGTGGACGGAGACCATGTTGTGAACAGTCAGAACACCTATGCAGTGGAACTGCTTGGTCCGGTCACGAGCAGCCCCAGTTGGCAAACCCGTGCAGGTCAAGGCTTTGATCATACTGGTTTTACCATTGACTGGCAGGCCCACAATGGCACCTGCCCACAAGGGAAAAGCAGCCGGAAGTGGACACTCAAGCAGGATCGCACGGTCTCAGGGGTGCTTCGCATCCAATTTGGCAAACAGGACTGTTTGGCGTGTCCCTGCCGCAGTCAATGTACCATGGCCATCACCAATCCGCGTCAACTGGTGGTGCGTCCACCAGCGCAATTTGAGGCCATTCAAACCGCGCGCCGACGCCAACAGACCCAGGAGTTCAAAGAACGTTATGCGATCCGAGCAGGAATTGAAGGGACCATCTCACAAGGCGTTCGCGCCTTTGACTTACGGCGCAGTCGCTACATCGGGCTGGCAAAGACGCATTTACAGCATGTGATGATAGCTACCGCTATCAACTTTGCCCGTCTTCTCGCTTGGCTGATGGATAGTCCGCGCGATGGCACTCGCATATCACGCTTTGCAGCTCTTGCTCTCTAAGCCTTTTGCCAACAGGGTCACTGTGTCGAGCGGCACCAACAGGCTCGGCGCGAGCGCATGCCCTGGCCGAGTCGAGACGATTTGCAACGTGAAACCAAGGGCAGGAAGTACGCGCTGCACAGTCAATCGATCCAGATGGTCTGCCAGCAGTTTCTGGCCAACGTCGAGACGATCAAGCAGCTGCGCCAGACCAACCCACGCCATCGCTATCCCCATCATCCCACGAATTGCGCAACGAGGTTGTTGCAGAGCTAATCCTGATCTGATGAGCGAAAGTCATTCAGAACCGGACGTTGAGCTCGTGAGAGAAGGCAGAAACAGCAGGAAGGAGAGTAAACAAGGCGGAAGAGAGAAAGAA
>WNGK01004908.1_pt1 | contig 14255 bp, 10 predicted proteins | sample 5400601 | NCBI WGS metagenome assembly WNGK01 (sample SAMN13153376, study PRJNA577476) | soil metagenome | isolation source: 60 cm soil or saprolite under Garry oak tree replicate 1 | place: USA:California | collected 2016-06-15 | reverse complement strand
CATTGCAATCAACCAGGCTATGGGCCAGCATGGAGCTGCGCTGATGCCGGAGAGCGGCGGGGTTCTGACGCATTGCAATGCCGGGGCGCTGGCGACGGCTGGCTATGGCACGGCGCTTGGCGTGATTCGGGCTGCAGTTGAACGCGGGAAAAAGATCCACGTTTATGCGGATGAGACCCGTCCGTTCCTGCAGGGCTCGCGCTTGACGGCTTGGGAACTGATGAAAGATGGAATCGCCACGACGGTCATTTCGGACAACATGTCCGGGGCAATGATGCGTCAGGGGAAGATTGGAGCCGTGATTGTGGGGGCGGACCGCATTGCGGCCAACGGAGACGTCGCGAACAAAATCGGCACCTACACGGTTGCGGTGCTGGCGAAGGAACACGATATTCCCTTTTATGTGGCGGCCCCGATTTCGACGGTGGACTTAGAGACTCCCGATGGGAGCAAGATACCGATTGAGCAGCGCAACCCGGCCGAAGTGACGCATATTGCGGGTAAGGCAATTACGCCGGTGGGAGTGCAAGTGGAAAATCCGGCGTTTGATGTGACTCCGGCGAAATACGTTACGGCAATAGTGACTGAGCGGGGGATTGCGCGGGCTCCTTATGGAGATTCTCTGGGTAGGCTGGTGCGCCAGGAAATCGGGGTCGGGAGCTAAGAGCCTGCGGGTTCGCCTTTCCGGCTCAGGTTTTCTCCTGACGCATTGAGAGTCTTGTTCTCTGATTCAGTCCTCCCACCGGGACTCTTATTCTTACTGCCATTACAAAGGTAACGGCGCTGAACGGCTTTTCGCGGACATTCCTCTGCAAATCCATTAGAAATTTAGACAGCACGCGCACCAGAAGTGTTCCACCGCGAGGGGGAGTTTTGATGTCGCAAGTAAGGCAAGAACAGCCGTCGATGCTGGCACGCGCCGAAGACATTCAAAGGCAGATCCACGAACTGTCCAGCCGGGACATGCAGTTATGGTCGATTGTGAGCCTGCTGGTCCTGGTGTCGACCGGCGGGTTCCTTGCACTGATCGCGCCCAATCTGGTTTGGACGCAGCGGGTCATTCGTATCGAACAGGGATATTTACCACAGCTTTTCTTTGGGCTCATCTGTCTGGTGGTGCTTTTCAATATTTATCTGCTCTCGCAAAGAGTCGCTCTCAATTCGACGCGCAAGGCGCTGATCGGTGAATTGGTCTTGAATGAGCGGCTGGAGAGCCTTTCGCTTGTCGATCCATTGACCCAACTTTTCAATCGTCGGGCGTTGAACGAACTCATTTCTCATCAACTGGCACGGGCCAACCGGAATGGCAGTCCGCTGACGTTCTTGATTATGGACCTGAAGGACTTTCGAGAGTTGAACATGAAATTGGGGAGCATGGAAGGCAATCGCGTGCTGACCGAATTTGCGCGACTGCTAAAAAAAGTATTCCGCGGAGGCGACCTGATTTTCCGGCAAGGCGGGGACGAATTCCTGGCGGTGATGCCTGATACCAGCGAACAGCACGCGGACAATCCTTTGCAGCGCCTTCTCAGTTCGGTCGATCAATGGAACGAGGAAAATGGGAAGCATTATCAGCTTGCATTCAGCTGGGGAATGGCGGGGTACGTGACCGGGACCAGTCTTGAAGATGTGCTGCGGACTGTGGACCGGAAGCTTTATCAGAAGATGCATAACTTGGCTCCGGTGTTTTAAAGATCAGTCATTTTGGGTCTAGTTGCGTTGACGGGGCGAGACGCCCGTCGCTCCACACTCAGGTCAGAGCTTTTGCTGCTGCGCCTTTATCCAGAAACCAGAGTAGTTCTCCGTTCACAGGACAAACTTTCTGGCAAGGAAGATTGGCTTCCGGTTCGTTAAGTGCTTTCCTAACCATATCCGCCTTTTCTTCTCCACTGACCAGGAACATCACAGACGCCGCGTTGTTCAGGACTGGGTACGTGAGGGTGATGCGGAAAGTCTTGAGTTTTTCTACCCAGTTGGCTACGACGAGATGCTCGTTTTCTTCGAGAGCAGTGGTGCCTGGAAATAATGACGCAGTGTGGCCGTCCGGGCCCATTCCGAGCAGTACAAAATCGAATCTGGGGAACGATCCGGGGGCGGAACGGAAAAAGTCCTGGAGAGTCTGTTCATACTGGCGAGCCGCTTCGCCGGCGTCTGGGAGCTCCGGAACTCGAAATATGTGGTCCTGAGGAATCGCGAGCTTTGATAACAAGGTTTCATTTGCCATGCGGTAATTGCTGTCAGGGTCATCGGGAGGAACGTGGCGCTCATCGCCCCAGAAAAAGAAAACCTGCGCCCACCGCAGCTGGGATGAAAAATTGGCGACAAGTTCCTGGTGCAAGCCGCGTGGCGTTGATCCGCCGGAAAGCGCAACCGTAAACCGGCCGTGCTCTTGAATAGCGCTGGCCCCGGCTTCACAGAATTTTTCCGCCCCACCTCGGAACAATTCCTGAGGAGAGTCGAACATTTGCACGCGGGGTTCTGAAGACATTTTTTAAGCAGCTGCTTCGACCAGCGCGCAGCGGGCGGCGCCGAGAAGGGCAAGTTTATCGTTGGTGATGACTTTGACCGGCATAACTTCCATAAGATGCCGCAGCCGGCCCTTGCTGAGAAACGATTCCAGAAACAAGCGCGTGGCAAGTTTTGAGAGGATCTTCGGGGCGATACCACCGGCCAGGAAGACTCCTCCGGTTGCTTTCACTTTAAGACCCAAGTTTCCAGCTTCGGCCCCGAATACCGAAACGAAGATGTCCATGGCTTGCTCACTCATGGAGCACTGTCCGTCCATCGCCGCGCTGGAGATGGCAGCCGCAGGATCCATCTTTTTGATTTCCTCGGAGAGCCAATCAGGGACTTTGCCTCTTCCAGTGTCACGTAGGAATTCGAAAACGTTCACCAATCCGGGGCCGGAGACGATGCGTTCATAGCTGACATGTCCGTAGCGGGCCTCCAGGTAGCGAAATAACTCGATTTCCAGATCGTTCAGGGGGGCAAAGTCGCAGTGCCCACCTTCGGAGGCAAAGACGTGGTGGCGAGCGCCGTCCCAACACAGGCCAGCTTCGCCTAGTCCGGTACCGGCTGCGATGAGGGCCTGATTGCCCCCAGTTCCGGTTACCTGGTTCAAAGAAACCAAATCGTCTGCGGTTAGCGCGCCGATTCCCCATCCGGTAGCTTCGAGATCGTTGATCAGAAGAGCTTGATGAATCTTGAGTTCATCGGCCAAGCGCCTCGCCTCGATGACCCAGGGAAGGTTGGAAGTTTCGACCCGACCATGAGTGACCGGGCCTGCAACACCAAAGCAAGCCTGCGAAGGCTGAACTCCCGAGGCCGTTACGAATTCTGTAACGATTTGGTCGAGCCCGGAATAATGGCGGCTGGGGAATACGGTCGCTGATATGAGTTGGAATTGCCCGTTCCGGACATCGAAGAGGGCCAGCCTTGCGTTGGTGCCTCCGATGTCGCCTGCCAAGATCATCTGTCGAAGTTCCTCCAGTGCCGTCCGTCGCGCTCAAGCAGTTCGTCTGCATCTTTCGGTCCCCAGCTGCCCGACGGATAGTTCGGGAAATTCCGGGGCGGCAAGGCCTTCCAGACGTCGAGCGCCGGACTGACGACACACCAGCCGGCTTCGACCATATCGGCGCGCTGGAACAGAGTAGCATCTCCGATCATGCAATCGTGCAGCAGGCGTTCGTAACCGGTACTGGGTTGAGTTCCGAAGTAATCAGCGTACTTGAAATTCATGTCCACTGCACCGAGGCGCATGATGGGGCCTGGAACTTTGGCGGCGAACTGAAGGGCGATCCCTTCTTCGGGCTGGATGTGGAGGATCAGCTGGTTCGGCATGAGATTTTCGACCGGCGTGTCGCGGAACAATACGAACGGCGCCCGCCGGAACTGGATAACAATTTGCGTGGTCTGGGCAGCGAGGCGTTTGCCGGTGCGCAGGTAAAAAGGAACATCAGCCCATCGCCAGTTGTCGATGGCCAGCTTCATGGCCACGAAGGTTTCGGTGCGCGAGTCAGGCGGGACGTCAGGTTCGCTTCTGTAGGCCGGCACGCGATGAGAATCTTCAACCCCGGGGCCATACTGGCCGCGGACAGTGCGTGTAAGGACTTCTTCGGAGCTGAGCGGCTGAATTGCATGCAGGATTTTTGCCTGCTCGTCGCGCACCGCATCAGCCTGGAATGAAATCGGCGGCTCCATGGATGTGAGGCTGATGAGCTGCATGATGTGATTGGGGACCATGTCCCGGAGGGCTCCGGCAGTATCGTAGTAGCTGCCGCGCGATTCAACGCCGACCGTTTCAGCCACAGTGATCTGCACGTGATCGATGTAACGGCGGTTCCAGATGGGCTCAAAGATTCCGTTGGCAAATCGGAATGCCAATATGTTCTGAACGGTTTCTTTGCCCAGATAGTGATCGATTCGGTAAATCTGTTTTTCATTCGCGACTTTGAGCAGACGCTGATTCAGGGACCTGGCGGAGTCGATGTCGTGACCAAACGGCTTTTCGACGATAACCCGACGCCACTGATGATCGGTGCTCTGGTCCATCAACCCTGCTGCGGAGAGTTGCTCGACAATTTCGCCAAAGAAGTCAGGCGCGGTAGCGAGATAGAAGAAATAGTTGCCGTGCGTCGAATGATCTTTGTCCAGCTTTTCTAGGGTGGTCTTTAGCTGGGAATACAGGTTCTTGTCATCGAACTCTGCCGTGATGTAATAGATGCGGCGAGTGAACCATTCCCAGATGTCAGGATCGACCTCTGCGCCCGCAAAATGATGGATGTCTTCAGAGAGTTTGTTGCGGAAGTCGTCGGTGGACATCTTGCTATGCGCCACTCCGAGAATGGCAAATTCGCGCGACAGAAGTTCGGCCTTCGCCAGGTTGTAGAGCGCAGGAATAAGTTTGCGGCGGGTCAGGTCTCCGGCAGCGCCGAAGATCACCATAATGCAAGGGTCGGCGGGACGGCCTGGGGTGCGCTGCTGGGTTCGGGGAAGCACTTCCGCTTGGGCCATCGATAGTCTCCGTCAGGCGCTCTTCTTCTTTTCGATTACTGGTTCGATGTGCCCGCCGAATTTTTGGCGCATGGCCGAAAGCATTTTCTCGGCGAATGTGTGTTCCTGGCGCGAGCGGAAGCGCACGAACAGCGCGGCTGAAAGCACATCCACGGGAACAGCTTCGTCGATGGCGGCCTCGATTGTCCAGCGGCCTTCACCGGAATCCTGCACGAAGCCGGAATATTCAGCGAGCGTTGGATTTTCTGCGAGGGCCATCGAGGTGAGGTCGAGCAACCATGAACTGACCACACTTCCTCGGCGCCAGACTTCGGCAATGTCGCCAAGATTTAGATCGTATTGCTGGTCTTTGGGAAGCTCGGGCTTGTTTGCGTTGCGGAAGATGTCGAAGCCCTCCGCGTAGGCTTGCATGATCCCGTATTCGATTCCGTTGTGAACCATCTTTACGAAGTGACCCGCTCCTGAGGGGCCGCAGTAGATGTAGCCTTCTTCGGCGGTGCCGGAAAGCTTCTCGCGCCCTGGAGTGCGCGGAATTGTACCGCGACCAGGTGCCAGAGTCTTAAAGATCGGGTCGAGTTGCTCGACGATTTCTTTGGGGCCACCGATCATCATGCAATAACCCCGTTCCAGTCCCCAGACGCCGCCGCTGGTACCCACGTCAACGTAGTGAATACCTTTTTCGCGGAGCAGCTTGGAGCGGCGAATGTCGTCTTTGAAGTAGGAATTGCCGCCGTCTATTAGGATGTCGCCGCTCTGCATTTGTTGCGCGAGGGCTTTGACCGTAGACTGCGTCGGCCCGCCGGCGGGAACCATGAGCCAGGCAATGCGCGGAGAGCCGAGCTTCGAGGAGAAATCGTCGAGTGACGAAGAGGCGACGGCGCCTTCTCCGGCCATGCTTTTTACTGCATCGGGGCTGAGATCGGTGACCACCACTTCATGGCCCCCGCGCATCAGGCGGCGGGCCATGTTGGAACCCATTCTGCCTAGACCGACCATTCCGAGACGCATGTCTCCTCCGTGGTGTTCCTCCGTGTAACCCTGTGTTCTCTGTGGTTCAAAAAAATCTTAACCACAGAGGATACAGAGGGCACAGAGGGAATCAGCTCAGTATTTCGTTAACAGCTCTTGATAGCGCGGCCAGCCCAGCATTCACATCTTTGCCTAAATGTACACGTAAGGCGCGGCGTCCACGTTCTGCCAGAACCTGGAAGTCTCCACGCGCCTGTGCGGCTTTAACTATTCCGAAAGTGTATTTCTGGCCCGGAACGAGAAGATCCGCGGCGCCATCGCACGTGATCTGCAGGAATACACCTGAGTTTGGACCGCCCTTGTAGGCCTGTCCGGTTGAGTGCAGAAAGCGCGGGCCGAAGCCGATGCATGTTGCAACATGCTTGGAATCGCGGACTGCATGGCGAATCTGTTGGAGCTGCGCCTCGTGGTCATCGCTCATCTCAATGTATGCGAGGACGGCGAAATAGTCTCCCCGGCCAATGCGGCCGAGATGAACGCGAAGATAATCTCTCAGTGAATTCTGGTTTCCCAATGCGCCAGCATTCTTGGGATCGGTGAACAGCTGGATTCCGTTCTGCTCGAAAATCGGCTTCTCGGCAGGAAGAGAACCTGTTTTTTCGTATTCGCTGGTCAGCTTGCGAGTTTCGATCTTGCTGGCCTCGACATCGGGCTGATTGAAGGCATTGATGCCGATAATGGAGCCGGCAACGGCAGTTGCAATTTCCCAGCGGAAGAATTCCTGACCGATATCGTAAGTGTCCATTACTGAAATGCGAATAACGGGGTGGCCGGCATTTTCCAGTGCTGCAATCTTGTTGTCCTGATCTGCATCCGGTGCGCCTTCGAACCGCAGGTAGGCGAAGATGCGGTCGTTGCCGTAAGTATCAGGCGAGGACAATTGTTCGCGGTCGACAGGAATCAGGCCTTTTCCTTGTTTGCCGGTTGACTCCGCCAGCAACTGCTCGAGCCACGCGCCGAGATCTGAAATTGCGGGCGACGTGATAATCGTCACTTTGTCACGGTGGGACTTCGCAGCGGTGCCGAGAACAATTCCCAGCATCACGCCGGGATTCTTGTCGACTGGAACTGAGGCGACGCACGCCTGCACCATTTCTTCGGTACGGTCGAGGAACTTGGTCACGTCCAAGCCCATGACTGCGGGCGGAACGATTCCGAAATTCGATAGTGCAGAGTAGCGGCCTCCAATGCTGGGCAAGCCGTGGAAAATGTAGCGGAACTTGTCTTTCTCGGCTTCGGCTTGCAGCTTTGAGCCGGGATCGGTGATAGCTATGAAGCGGCTACCCGCTTTGTCCGTTCCAATTGTTTGCTTTACCCGCTCGAAGAAATACTGCTTGAAAATATTCGGCTCGAGGGTGCTGCCGGATTTGCTGGAGACGATAAACAGCGTGTTGGCAAGATCGATCTTCTTCTCGAAGGATTTCACTTGGGCGGGATCGGTCGAGTCGAGCACGTGCAGCCGCGGGAAGCCGTTTGTTTGCCCAAAGGTCTTGGCGAGAACTTCCGGGCAGAGGCTTGATCCGCCCATGCCTAGTAGGAGAATATCGCTAAACTTTTCTTGGCGGATCTCGTCCGCGAGCCGCTGGAACTGGTCCTTCTTCTCCAGTTGCTTCTCGGTTATGTCCAGCCAACCTAACCATTGCGATTCGTCGGTGTTGGTCCACAGCGAGGCATCGCGCTGCCAGAGTCGGCGTACCTTGCCAGCCGCTCGCCAGTCATTGACTGCCTCAGCTACCTGCTTTGCGAGCGCCTCGGGCAGCTTGTGCGTTTGCTGGCTAATCTTGGGTGTGGTGCCACCTTGAGTGCTCTTCTCGACCGCAGCTAGGAGCTTGTCAAAAGCCTCTTCGAAGAGGCGGACACCATCATCCGTGAGGTTGTCGGTGATGTCGTCGATCGAAATTCCTACGCTGGCAAGGCCCTGCATTACTCGCTTTGCTTCATCGACGCCTTCCGTCAGAGTTTCGCGGGGTTGGCCATGGTCGCGGAACGCATCGAATGTTGCGGGTGGAATTGTGTTGACTGTGTTGGGGCCGATCATCTCTTGCACGTAGAGGATGTCCGGATAGGCGGGATTCTTTGTGCTGGTGCTGGCCCAGAGCACACGCTGGGTCTGAGCGGCCTTCGAGCGCAACTTGTCCCACTGCGGGCCGGAGAAGATGTTCAGATAGCGTTGATAAGCCAGCTTTCCGTTGGCGATTGCAACTTTACCCAGCAGTCCTTTTAGTTTCTGTTCCTCTTGGGCATTCTTGGCGGATTTCAGTCGAGCCGAGAGTTCAGCATCGACTGCGTTATCGATGCGGCTGATGAAGAAGCTGGCTACACTGGCGATGCGGCCTACGTCGGTGTTACCCGCTGCGAATTTTTCCAGGCCGCGGATGTAAGCCTCGGCGACTTGCTGATACACCTCCTGCGAAAACAGCAGGGTGACATTGACGTTGATGCCTTCGCTGATCAACTGTTCGAAAGCCGGAATGCCCTCGGCCGTGCCCGGCACTTTGATCATGATGTTAGGGCGATCAACGGCTTTCCAGAGGCGGCGAGCCTCTTCGAGTGTGCCTTGCGTGTCGCGGGCGAGATACGGCGAGACTTCGAGGCTGATGTAGCCGTCTCGGCGCTTGGATTCATCGTAGACGGGGCGCAGGAGGTCGGCCGCGTCCTGAATATCGCGGATGGCGATGATCTCGTAACGGGCTTTGGCATCGAGATCGGAGCGTTCCCGAAGTGACGCGAGAATGTCGGCGTAATCGGTGCTGCCGGCAATTGCCTTCTCGAAAATGGCGGGATTCGAGGTCATGCCGCGCAGACCGTCTTCCTCGATCAGGCGCTTGAGTTCGCCGCTGGTGATCAGGTCGCGACGGATGTAGTCGAGCCATACGGATTGGCCAAATTTCAAAAGGTCTTTGAGTGGATTGGTGGCTTTCGCGGTGTCGAGAACTCCGGTGGGCTGCATATTGCACCTCGTATGATTCAGAACCCTCTGTGTGCTTTCCTCTGTGTCCTCTGTGGTTAGATCAAAAGCCTTAACCACAGAGGACACCGAGGGACACAGAGTGAAGATCTACAATTTTGCTACATCCTCTGCCGATTTCGTTTGCGCCAACAGCTGCTTGGCGGCTTGGATTACGTGGTCAGTGGTGAATCCGAATTTTTTCATCAGGTCTTTGATTGGGGCTGAGCCGCCGAATGTGGTCATGCCGATGATCGCGCCTTGCGAACCGACATATCTTTCCCATCCGAAGGCGGATCCGGCCTCGACTGAGACGCGTGCTTTTACCTCCGGCGGAAGCACTGATTTCTTGTAAGAGTCATCTTGCATGTCGAAGATGTCGGTTGATGGCATGCTGACCACGCGCGCGCGAATACCTTCGGCGGTGAGTTTTTCGTAGGCGCTGACGCACAGCGGCAGCTCACTGCCAGTGCCTATGAGAATGACTTCTGGCTGGCCGCCCTGGGGATCGGCGAGAACATATCCGCCTTTGGCGACACCAGAGGCCGGGGCGTATTTCGAACGGTCAATCGTCGGCAACGCCTGGCGCGTTAGCACCAACGCGACCGGACTATGCTTGAACGGCATAATCGTTTTCCAGGCCTCGACAACTTCATTGGCGTCGCCCGGGCGCATGACGATCATATGCGGCATGGCGCGAAGGGAAGCCAGTTGCTCAACGGGTTGATGGGTAGGGCCATCTTCGCCGAGACCAATCGAATCGTGGGTCAGGATGTAAATCGTAGGTATCTCGGTGATCGCGGCCAGGCGCATCGACGGACGCATGTAATCGGTGAAGTTGAAAAATGTGCCGCCAAACGGACGGAGCTTGGACATCGACATTCCGGTGATCGCGCCTGCCATGGCGTGTTCGCGAACGCCGAAGTGGAAATTCCGGCCGCCGTAGTTCCCCGCTTTGAAAAAATCACCCGCGCCCTCGAACGTCAGTGTCGTTTTGTTGGAAGTTGCCAAATCAGCGGAACCGCCGATTAGCCAAGGAACATTCTTAGCAATAGCGTTCAGGACCTTCCCGGAGCTTTCACGCGTGGCAACGCCCTTGGCGTCCGGCGGGAAGCTGGGAAGATTTTTGTCCCAGCCATCGGGAAGTTCGCGGCGCTGCATACGGTTGATGTGATCGGCCAGATCGGGGAACTGCTCGCCATATTTTCCAAATAAATCGTTCCACTTCGAGCTGAGCTCGCGGCCGCGCTTGCCGATCCCATCCTGGAAATGCTCGAGAACTCCGTCAGGTACCAGGAAGTGCGCGTCTTCGGGCCAGCCGTAGAACTTTTTGACCAGACGAACTTCGTCTTCTCCGAGCGCCTCGCCATGAGCGGCGTTGGTGTCCTGTTTATGCGGAGATCCGTAACCGATGTGGCTGTTCACGATGACGAGGGTCGGACGATCTTTGGTGGCAAGAAATTGATTGAAGGCATTCGACAGGGCATCGAGGTCGTTAGCATCGCCCACGTGAGTGACATTCCATCCATACGCGCGGAAACGCATTGCCACATCTTCACTGAACGACCAATCAGCCGGGCCGTCTAGCGTGATCTGGTTGGCGTCGTAAATCCAGCAGAGGTTTGGCAGCTTCAGATGTCCGGCGAGAGATGCTGCCTCGCTGCCAATGCCTTCCATCAAATCGCCGTCGCTACAGAACGTGTAGACGTTGTAATTGAAGATCTCGAATCCGGGACGGTTGTAGCGCGCCTCCAGCCACTTGGCCGCCATTGCCATGCCGACGCTGTTGCCCACGCCTTGGCCCAGCGGGCCGGTGGTCGTCTCCACGCCAGAGGTGTGGCGATACTCCGGATGCCCAGGAGTTTTGCTGTCCAGCTGGCGAAAATTCTTCAGGTCATCGAGCGTGAGCGAAGGCCGGTCCAGAACCTTGTACTCGCCATCAACAGACCTCACGCCCGCGAGATACAACATGGAATAGAGCAGCATGGAGGCATGGCCGTTTGAAAGTATGAAGCGGTCGCGGTTGGGCCAGACAGGATTCGCAGGATCGTAACGCAGCAACTGCTGCCACAGCACGTAGGCGACTGGCGCCAGGGCCATCGGCGCGCCGGGGTGGCCGGAGTTGGCCCTCTGCACGGCGTCGATGGACAGAGTGCGGATAGTATTGATGCTGAGTGTGTCCAGTTGCTTGCCGGTGAGTACTGCTTGATCGCTTACGGCCATGAGTTGCTCTCCCTGGAGTGACTCTGTTAGGACTTCTCCGCCACGCGAAGTTTCCAGTTTATCAAGTTCGGAGGACGCGAGGGGCTGATACAACCTGTCGATTGTTAATGATTCATTAAGTGGGGGAATGATTCATTTGGCCGCGATGGTAGGAAGGCGCTGGTATTAGAATCACGGTCGTCAGACTTTGTGCCTGGAAGTTGGTTCCATGAAATTACTTTGGAGGATTGCGGTTCCCTTTTTGGTTGTGTGGCCCTGATCTGCGGGGCTGCTGCAATTACTTGGCATCTTGTTTGAAGCGAGCGCCACCGAGCGGAAACTCGCTGAGGACGCGAAGGCCTGTCGCGTACGAGCCGAGCAGGGAGACGCGAAAGCTCAATACGAACTCGCCGGCATGTATTACCGGGGTAAGGGAGTGCCACAAGACGACATAGTGGCTGTCGGCTGGTGCCGCAAAGCCGCTAACCAAGGCTACGCAAGAGCTCAATACGCCCTCGGCTACACGTATTTCGAAGGAAAGGACGTGCCGCAAGACTACACCGAAACTGTTCGCTGGTACCGCAAAGCTGCCGACCAGGGCTATGCGGAAGCTCAAAGCGACCTCGGGTACATGTATTTCCAAGGGAAAGGAGTGCCGCAAGACTGTACAGCAGCTGTCGGCTGGTACCGTAAAGCTGCCGACGAGGGCTATGCGAAAGCTCAATACGCCCTGGGCTATATGTATTTCCACGGAGAGGGAGTGCCACAGGACTACGCGCAGGCCGCCCGATGGTGTCGCAAAGCCGCCAAACAGGGGGACGAGTATGCGCGGCGCGCCCTCGACTCGATGAACATTGGCTTTACCGCAGGGAGCAAAATCACGCTGTCGGTTGCCTTTCTGGGAAGCATATTGCTCTTGATAAGTTCCAGGGGAAACATTCGAAATCGAAAACAGCGAAGAGTAATGTTGGCGGGACTACTTGGCCTTTCCTGGCTGGGATTGGACGTGTGGGGGCACTCCCATTTCGGCATTCTCCTGTCACTGTCGGCTGTCAATGCTTTCTACTTCGGCAAGAGCGTTTTGTGCGGAATATGTGTTGTCATGTTTTTTCTATTGTCCAGCCGCCGCAACGCGCGAAGAGCGCACTCATCATATGCGGCATCCTGTTCATCGGGTTCAATATCTATGCCAGCACGCATTACGATCTAAGGCGCTTTGCCTTGTGCCTCCGCGCATTCTATTCCATCAATGGGTTATTAATTGGAATGGCGATTACCTTGGCCTTGCTTCTTTGGCCGGCGAGCGAGGAAACTAGAGCGAGTCAGAACGGCGTCGCGCCCGGAACCGTGGCGGGAAGCGGAACCGCTCCGGATTTAGCAACATTCTAGTTGCTGGCGTATGGGCTGGGGCCGATTGAAGCGAAAAATTGCAATCGGCACATCTTCGCGCGCCGACTATGCGCATCTGCGCTGGCTGCTGCGCGACCTCGCACAGCATCCGGCGGTCGAGCTGCAGCTGATTGCGCTGGGGCCGCATCTTTCTCCGGGGTTTGGGCATACGGGGAAAGAGATTGCTCGCGAGCGAGTCACATCGGTCGAATGCCTATTGGATTCTGACACCGACGTAGGTATGGCCAAGACGATTGGACTCGCCACACTCGGTCTGGCCGACGCACTTGATCGTCTGCGGCCCGACATTCTTCTGATCATTGCCGACCGGTACGAGATGCTGGCGCCTGCTTCGGTGGCGTTGGCGCTGCGCATTCCCATCGCTCACGTAGAAGGCGGGGAGATCACATTTGGCGCGATTGATGATGCCGTTCGCAACGCGCTCACTAAGTTGAGTCATCTCCACTTTGCTTGTACTCGCCGTGCTGCTGAGCGCATTGCCAGCATGGGCGAAGAGCCCTGGAGGATTACGTTCAGTGGTAGCCTTTCGCTCGATCATTTGCGCAGGGAGCGGCTGTTGAGCAAAGCGCAGGTCGAGCGAAAACTTGATGTGCGACTCGGGAAAGATGCCGTTCTTTGCATTTATCATCCGGTTACCCTGATGAAGAAGACAACTGAGGAAGCGGATGAGGTTTTTGCTGCGCTCAAAGGGTTGCGTCAGCCGGTGATCTTTGATCTACCCCAATGCTGATGCCGGCAGCCGAGAACTGATTCGCCGGGGGGGAACATTTTGCGGAGACGCACCCTCACTCGCGCGTCCTCGTGAATCTGGATCACAAGACCTATTTGAGTTTGTTGAAGCATGTCGGTGTGCTGGTGGGGAATTCCAGTAGCGGCATCATTGAATCCACGTCGCTGGAAGTTCCTGCTGCGAACGTGGGGATTCGGCAAATGGGGCGTGAGCACGCGGCCAACGTGATTGATGTTCCGGCGGAATGTAGGGCCATTCGGGACAAGATCGAGCAAGCCCTCTCGGCGGATTTCCGGCACTCGATTCTCGGGCTGGAGAGTCCTTACGGCGACGGGGGCGCCGCGAACATTATTACGAGGATGTTGGTAAAGACTCCTCTGGGGGAGAAGTTGCTTTTCAAGAATGCACACTCCGTCTAGCCACACACAACGCCTGAGTCGTCCCTACGGGACTCGGTCACTCCCCTCCGCTACCCCGGACTTACGTCCGGGGCTAACGTATGGCGCCCCGTTCGGGGCTGGACTTTTTCGATGCCTGGCTGCTTCCTGAGCGACTCATGTTGCGGCACAAAATCTCTATGAGCCCGCGAATTCCACTTGCTAAGCCGGAGATTACTGATGCCGATCGGGAGGCTGTGCTCAGTGCGCTTCGTACCCCGTACCTGAGCATGGGACCGAAGCTGCAGGAGTTCGAGCAGGCCATTTGTGGTTACACAGGAAGCAAGCACGCGGTTGCGGTGAATTCGGGCACCTCCGCGTTGCAGATTGCGGTGAGGGCATTGGGGCTGGAGCCTGGGGCAGAGGTCATTCTGCCCTCGTTTGCGTTCTCTGCGGTGCTGAATGTGGTGTTGCAGGAGAGATTGCAGCCGGTTTTCGTGGATGTCGATCCTGGAACTTACAACATCAAGCCTGATCTGGTTGCGGC
>WNGK01004907.1_pt1 | contig 14256 bp, 19 predicted proteins | sample 5400601 | NCBI WGS metagenome assembly WNGK01 (sample SAMN13153376, study PRJNA577476) | soil metagenome | isolation source: 60 cm soil or saprolite under Garry oak tree replicate 1 | place: USA:California | collected 2016-06-15 | reverse complement strand
CCGAGATGAGGATTGGCAGCGAAAACCGCCGCCGCTGCCGTCAACCATACCGCTACAGCCACTAGCATTGTGCGAGTTATTTTCATAACACGATTCCGACCTTTTGCGGCCTCGCGGTCAATCCAAATCGGCATTCTTTGAAATTAGGCCTGCCCCTGAGCGTAGTAGAATGGGTAGCGCCTCCCCACTGTAGCGGCGGTCTGTGACCGCCGAGCTTTTAGATTTCCGGAGGTGCTTCCGTAGGTCCTATGACGAGCCGAAGCGCGTCCCTCCGATTTAACGATTCATCGGTTCAACGATTCGCCGATTAAGCTTCAGTGTTCGACCTTTACCTCGAGCTTCGCGTGGTTCATGCGCGTGTCCATGCTGGGCACATAGTAAACGCTGCAACCGCCGCGATGGAATAGCCGGGTCGGTCCCCGATCGGCGATCTTGACCTGCTTGTTCGTGATGCCTGGTTGGCGATAGCCATAGTTGCCGTTCGTGCGAACGAATCGCATGTGTTCGTAGTCAATGACCATGACGCTAATGTCGAACTGATCGACTCCGTTTACGATGACCTCGACATTCGGACCTCCGAAAGTCCGAAGTTTGACTCGCTGCCCGATCTCCACGTCAAGGCTGCGCCCCTGCTGAGCGAGGGCAGAGCTGACAAGCAGTGCGCCGACGCTGATAACCCGGAGTATCTGTTTCACTACCTTTTGCCTAACGGAGCTGGAGGCGTGCCGCAATGTTAAAACGCGTGGCTACGAGCAAGCTTTCGCGCAATCGCGTCTGCGGGCGCGAACCCGCCCGAAATTTCCTTAGAGACTGTTTAACTTTACAAAAAGTGAGGACTGCCTCCACCTGTCCGAGCAATTTCTCCCGTTGACCTTGTGGCAAAGTGTTGCGGCTGTCCCATCGTGCGTCGCTAACGCTTCCGCGTGAAACTTACATGGACGCTGTCGAGACGGCGCGACCAGCTTCCTTCGCTTCGGTAATGAAGTCTCTTAGCTTTTGCGTATCCTTAAACCCATCGCTTCCCCTTGTCCCCGAATTCACGTCTACGCCAAACGGTTTCACTGTCTGTATGGCCGCGTGCACATTGCCAGCATGAAGGCCACCGGCGAGCAACATCGGCGTGAGGCTGTAGCGGCTCACTATCCTTTGACTGATTGACCAATCATGCGTTAACCCCGTGCCCCCTACCTGATCGGTTGCGGGATTGAAAGAGTCGAGCACGAACCCGTCAACCAGGTTGAGGTATGGCTTGGGATATTCGATATGGTCGAGGGAAAGAACATGCACCGACTTAAATATTGTTAGGTTGGGCAGCCGCCGCTTCAGCTCTCGAATTTCGTCCGGCAGGATTTCGCTGTGAAGCTGCACGGTCGCTATTGCGGTTTCTCGCAACAATCGCTCGATTTCATCCACTTCCGGGACATGCGTTACGAGGACTGCTTTGGCTTTACCTGGCAAGACGCGCGCGATTCGCGCAGCTAGTTGTTCGCTGATGAAATCAGGGCTTCGGTGTCGTTGGCCTACCAGGAGACCAATGGCATCGGCGCCGAACTCAGCGGCGAGTAAAGCGTCTTCTTCTCGTCTAACACCGCATACTTTGACATGCATTATCTGCCAGAGAAAAGATGCGTCAGTCACGGCCTGCGTCTAGCAATGACGCGGGCGAGTATGAAGTTCACCTGAAGGTGCCAAGAAGGCGAGGCTTTGCGGCTTTGCTATCGTTCGCCCTTACTCACGTCTTTGGCGGTAGCCGCTGTGTTTTAGTACATGTCTAAAGGCCAGTGTGATGCTGAGACCAAGCAGCAAAAGTATCCACGTGGAAGATGTATCCGGGACAGAGTTACCGCTCTGGATTTTGAATTGCAGCACCGAGCCGTTCAGTAATGTGCCACCGGCAAAATCGGCACTCGGCTCGGTACCGAAGCCATCGAAATGTACTGTGAAACCGTCGGTTCCGATGTAAATGAAACTGGCCGCGTTAACCACGTGCGATTGCCTCCTGTTTGTTTCGAACGTTAGCGAAGCGAGGCTAATTTCGTAATATTGCGCGATTCTTGTGACGCTTTCCTCATCCTCGCGCCCAACCAACGCGCGCTTAGCTCTGCTCGTGATCGCCGTCGTGTTCGCGATCCTGAACGCCGATATCACGACGGTCAACGTAGCGCTGGTTACGCTCGGTAAGGATCTGCACGCAGATTTGGGCGACCTTCAGTGGGGACTCAACAGCTACATGCTGGCGTTCGCTGCGCTGATTGTCGCGGCAGGCCGTGTCGCTGATGTTTTTGGACGTCGCCGTTGCCTGCTTGCAGGCGCAATCCTGTTTGCGGTGGCCTCGCTGTTTTGCGGAATCGCGCCCACACTTTTACTCCTCGTAATCGGGCGGGTCTTACAGGGTGCTGCTGGGGCGCTAATGGTTCCCGCGGGCATGGCGATCATCTCCAACGCTTACGACGGGGAGCAGCGCGCGTTTGCTCTAGGGACATTAGTAGGCGTATCGGGCGTAGCTCAATCGATGGGGCCGCTCCTGGGTGGTTTCCTTACGGCCGAAGTGAGCTGGCGATGGGTCTTTCTCATGAATCTGCCGTTGGTCGCCGTCATAATGATCGTTACGGTACGGTCAATTCAAGAGTCGCGCGCAGAGAACGCTTCACATCGCATTGACGTCGCTGGCGTGCTCACCCTGGCGGCGGCCCTAACGAGTTTGCTCCTCGGCCTTGATGCCGCCGAGGATCCTGACAAGGATCAGATGGTGGCGTTCGGCTTGATCGCTCTTTCGCTGGTCCTGTTTGTGATCTTCGCCTTGGTTGAACGCCACACAGACAACGCCATTCTCGACGGCAAACTCATTCGGCTACCGGCTTTTCTTTGTTCCTGCGTCGCGAGCTTTCTTCTTGGGTTCGTATTCTTTCTTTTTCTATTCATCACAGCGGTTTACTTGCAGGAACGACTCGGCTACAACGCTTTGACAGCGGGAATCGCTCTGGCGCCGCTCAGTCTTGTCCTCGCCGTAACCGGAGTCATGTCTGGACGCCTAACCAGTCGGTTCCCATTGCGGATTCTGCTGATCATGAGTTGCATTTTCCTGGCCGCGGGCCTGGCGATCCTTTCGTTAGTACCGGCATCCTATGGATATATTGGGATGGTATTTCCGTTTCTGCTGGTTGCCGCCGGCGTTGGCCCCGGATTTACTCTGCTGAACACGGCCGGCTTGGCCGCGATTCCTCCGGAGCGTTCCGGCCAGGCAACGGGAATGATCTACATGTTTCGGTTTGCCGGCGGTGCGATTGGAGTCTCCGCCGCCAGCGCTCTTCACAGCGCGCTCTTTCACCGCCAACTCGTTTTCAGATTGTCCGAAACCCCATTGTCATTTGCGCAACAAAAGCTTTTGGAGCAGCCGGGTGCGGCCGAACGAATCGGGCAGATCGACAGCGGCCTGGTCGCGAGCCAGGTGGAACAAGTCCGTCAGGCATTTTACGAATCGTTCGCGGCGGCATTCACCGGCACGCTACGGTTGAATGTGATACTGCCGATCGCGATCGCGATCCTGGCGATAATGCTGCTGGAAAAGAAGGAAGGAATTAAGAATACGCCGAGCGGGAATGCCGTCGGGTAGATTGGCCAGATCCGGTGCGTTTCCGAACAGATCGCACGTGTCGCCGAGTGGCGCGATATTCATGGAAGGTCACCGTGCGAATCTGGCCAATGTCGTGATAGGTGATGGTGTCGTACTCCACTCCGCTGCCCTCGCGGATCCGGAGTTCGAAAGTGAGAATGGAATTGGTGACTTCCTTGATCACGCCGGAGCCGTAAGTGTCGTCGCCAACGCCATGGAAATAAATGCGCACGGTCCTGCCGATGTTTGCCTTTAGGATGTCGCGCAACTCACGATTCATAAGTTAATGAGAAGCTCCTTGCGTCCGGCTCGCCTTGCAAACTACCTCCAACCTCTCATTGAGACGTGCCCCACCAGCCTTTGCCGAGCCGGGGGCGTTCCTCGTTCACTAATGCGCACCGTTCGCAATTCGGCACACAGAAATTTGCGGCTGAACCTTAGTGTGGTTCACGTATTGGCGCGCCAATTCCTGGCCGACAACCGTGGCGCGGGCTTGCTCGCATAAGGCCACGATCGCGCCGCCAAAGCCGCCACCAGTTAGCCGCGCACCACAAACGCCTGGTAGACTCCGTGCGATGTCGACGAGCAGATCAAGTTCAGGGGTGCTGTTCTCGAAGTTTGTTCGTGAACTTTCGTGCGATTCATTCATTAGAGCTCCAAAGCCGAGGCCGTCACCAGCGGAGAGAAGGTCAAGCGCCCGCCGGACCCGCTCGTTTTCGCCAACGATGTGGTTGGCGCGACGCAATAATACAGAAGAAAGATTCGATTTTTCGAGGGTGGCGCGAGACGCATCTCGCAGAGTTGGGATGCCAAGGGCATTGGCGGCCAACTGCGTTTCTTTGCGCCGCTCATTATATAGGCCGCTGGCGAGTTCCCGTTTGCTACCTGATTCAGCAATGAGCAACGCAAACCCGCATGGAAATGGGATCGTTCGGACTTCCTCATTTCCGGCATCGAAGAAGACAGCGTGTCCTTCACGGCCAAAAATCGAACAAACTTGATCCAGCAAACCGGATTGAACACCAACAAACTGATGTTCGACGCGTTGACATAGCTTGGCAATTTGCAGCCCTGGCAGTTCCGCCCGGGACAGTTTTAGAAGAAAGAATGCCGTCGCTACCTCAAGCGCGGCGGAACTGGCAAGCCCGGATTCCGCGGGAAGATCTCCATCAACCCACGCGGAAAAATTCGGGATTGGAAGACCTAAAGAGTCCAGCTCACTCACGACACCAAGCGCATAATTAGCCCAAGGATGTTCCGTCTGCGGACATAGCTCGGCGCGGCGGATTTCCATGCTTCCCATCTTGGCGGAGCTGATTCGGATCAGCCCATCTTCTTGACGTCGACCAGTCACGTTCAAGCCGCGGTCGATGGCGGCACCGAGAACCATGCCCCCATTGTAGTCGGTGTGATTGCCCAAAAGTTCGACCCGGCCGGGGGCGTAAGCTTCCGCACGCACGATCACGACATTATTCCACAGTCAAGGCCGGTGGAATTGAATTCCTGACAACCTATAACTGATAACGCGAGGCTTCGCCTCTTTTCTCTGACCTCTGATTAGCCCCGCCTCCCATCTTCCCTTAAGGCGTGATGAACACTTTGCCGGTATAAGGATCTTTGACTTCGGTTCCGCTGGGAAAGCCGCGAATGTCGACATAGCCGGCGTTGGGCGAATAAGGACTAATCACGAATCCCGGTTTGTTTGGCACCGAAACGCCATAGGGGAGATCTGTTCGCGGCCGTTGCGCGGGCACATTGGACGCGGTTCGAGTAGTCACTGGCTCCGGTGATTCTGTTGGCTCCGGTTCTTTTAGGTCCGGTGGTCTGAGGTCGTTTCGTTTGACGGTGGTGCTGTTATCCTTCTTCGATCGAGTAGTGGAAGGCGTTCGCTGATGATGGCGTGGACGAGCGATGGAGTCCCGAATCCTTCGAAAGAAATCGAACGGCCCGGCTTGCGCGGAAGACAAACCGAAGGCTACCTGCCCAACAAGCAGGATGAGAAACATTTTGCCAAAGCCCTTTCGCATTTGTTCTGCAGAATTTTGAGCTATTTCGAGCAATCCTTCAATCGCTACGACGACCGACGCTTCTGATTTCCGATCCGCCAAAGTTCGCCTGTTGGATGAACTCGCCGTGGCGAACCCCAAACCTCTGACCTCTGACTTCTGACCTTTACTCGTCGCCACGTTGCTCCCAGCTCCCTGCCCTGGCCGGAGCCCCTGCCTCGCCGTAGCTTTAGCAGAGGCGGCTTACGCGTAGGGCTGTCCGCTGCCCCGCTTTTGCTAGGCGTCGGCGGTCGCGGTCGAGCGTGTGGGGGCTGGGTCGCGTTTTACGCCAGTCCGGCTCAGACCGATGCGCAGCAAAGAAAAGCGCTCAACCAATGCCTTCCGTCTCCGAGCTCTCTCGCGTTGTTTGAGGACTCGTATCTGGTTGCGAACATGAATCGCTCCGGCGACGAACGGCGCTCGGCCAATAGTGAAAACCGGTTCGCTTTGGTAAATCATCATCTGCACAGTTTATGGTATTTATAGTTAAATGGCAACCCTTCAGTTCTTCGGACGCCTCGGATCGCAAGAGTTGTGAGCCAGTTTGGCCAACAACACCAATTGGTTACGCATAAACCCCAGTTTTTGTTCCATAGGACGCAAAACAAGTCAGCTCCTATTATAGTACGCAGGAACGCGGGCCGGTTTGATCAATTTCGATACACTATGCCGGTCTTCGACTACTACTCGTAATCAGCTCTTCAAGTCGGAAGCGATCTCGGCGAACTGGACGCGCGCGGCTTGTCTCTGCCTTCGATTACGAGTCCTTCATTCGCCTGCCGCCCCGTTGCGTAGTGAAGGCGGGTGCTTAGTCATTCCTTTGTCATTCGTCATTCGTGCTTCGTCATTCCCACTCCTCGGATCTCTGTCCTCCGATCTCCCTGGCTCGCGGTAGCCTTGCGCGAAGGCGGCTGCCCTACGATTCCTGCTAATACCCCCCGCCTGGCCCTTCGTTCTTCGGTTTCTTCTTTTTGTTGGGCTGCGCGGCTTGCCCCTTGGCGTGACTGCTTGAGGCGGGTCCCGCTTGCTGGACAGTCCGGTGGGATTTCGCCGCGTGCGAAGCATGTGCCTCCGCCGACTGTGCCTTGCCGTAGGCGTTGTTTTGCGATCCCGTGGTGCGGGTCGTCGCGTCGCCCTGCTTGTGGCCGAAAGCGGAGTTCCCCTTAGCCGCTTCCCGGCCGGCCTTGCCTTTGGCCTTCCCGGCACCAGCCTGCGCTTCGTTGTTGCGATCAAGGGCCTTGATCGCTTCGGCATTAGGCTTTCCGTTGTTATTAGCAGCATGCAAAGCGGGATTGTTCTTCGCTGCCTCGACGCGTGACTGCTGTGTCGAAGTAGCTGGGACGTGCTCCGCCTTGGCCGCGGCTTCTTCCTGGGCGGTGGGCTTGGCTGTTGTGCCGCCCGGGCCGTTAAAGCTGGCGCGGCTGCCGGTGCTCTTGACGACCTGTTTGTTGACGTAGGTGTTGTGAATCACACTTGTGTTCACCCGGGTCACGGCCCTGTTATACCGGAACGTATTACCGACCCATCGGCCGCCGTAGTAGCCTTGTCCCCCGTAGCCGTAGCCGTAATTGATCCCGCCGTAGAACCCAACGGTCGGACCCCAGTAGCCTTCGTTGAAGAAGTAATTGCTCCCGTTGTAGCCCCAGTATCCGGGAGTCCACAGGAATCCGACGCGCGGCGGCGGGACCCAGACGCCGGGGACCCAGTAATAACCGGTATCGTAGGCCCAGTAGCCAGGGGTCCAAATATAGCCTGCGGCTGGGGGATAAGGCTGCTGATATATCGGTATCGGGGGTGGCGCGATCCCAATCGATATGCCGATTTGTGCAAAAGAAGAAGTGAGCGAAAGCCCTACAAAGAGCAGCGCCACGAGCGCAACGGTAGAAAATCTCATTCTCATATTCAGGTGTAGCAGTAGTTGAAATAATAGACGCTGTTGCGCCGCGAAGTATTCAGACGAAAACCCTTCGAGTTTCATCGGGGCCATCCCAACACAATGTAATCGGTTCAGCGGAAGGTGACAACGGCGTTACTTTTAAGACGCAGCGCGCGGGCGCAAATGGTTGTCAATTTCAGTGACCTCATGAAAGGAGCGTTGAGACCATGAAAAACACAACACCCAGGCGGATGCGCGTCCGCCGTTTCATCACCGATCGGTGCGCCTACCGAGCGCAGCCCGATTATTCGTCTGAGCTGATTACTTTCGGAGTAATCGTCCTCACCGTTTTCTGGTCGATGTTTGTATTGGCTAGCGCAATGGCGGGACACTGAAATGAGCCCAGATCGGGGGGAAAGAATTTTATGAGCTTATTGATTATTCTTCGTTCTCTCGTGCTACGAGTCCTGGATGATCTGTCGCATCGGTAGCTTGCCGCGAACCGACGAGAGTGATCCCCGCATTCGATCGCAGATTGCACATTTTCAGTAACCAATTCTGCTTTCCTTTGCGCGGTGGTCAGCAAGGGATCCTTTTTCGTTTCGCTGCGCGTGAGCAAAGTCGAACAAATAGAGACCGAACTGCGCAAACTTTCGCAGGCGGAGCTTCGTCAGATCCGTGCATGGCTGGACGACATGATTGAAGACGAACTGGAATTCACACCCGAATTCGACAGCTCAATCCAGCATGCCGAGCGCGACATGGCCGAAGGGAAAAGCGCACGGGTGCGTGAGCCCGATGGTTCATGAGTGCGGCGACTCAGGTTTATTACGCGACCTTCGACGGTGTCTTTCTTAAACTGAGACCAGCTCTTCGCACGCGCATTGAGGCACAGATTGATGAAATCGGTTCGCGCCTCGCATCGTATCCGCACCATCGGCTGAAAGGATCAAACCGTTTTCGTCCACGCGTTGGTGACTATCGAATCATTGATACCTTCGACTTGGAGCAGCGTTTCAGCTTTTGCTCCCTCAGCGCGGCACACTTTACCTGGCTCACCGCAGAAACACCCAACGCCGGTCTGAAGCTTTTCGCAACTTTGCCGCCGCCGCCAGAATTCAACCAACCGACGTGCGCCGCACTTTCGCCGACTCTCACGTCTCGCACCGATTTCACTCCGACAACGGCCGTTAACTATCTCTATCTTCCGTTCTCAACCTCCTGACCTCTAATTCTTATCGCCCTACCAAATGCACAACATTGAGTTTCGCCAAATAATGCGCGACGCAGAAATCGCCAACGCGATCTTTCCGGTCGTGCGCCGGCATCATCTCACCCAGGCAGCTACCGAGAAAGCGTTGCGGGAACTAGCTGTTCCGCGAGCAGCAAATATTGCCCGGATCAGTGTGTCGTTAGGCTTTTAGTTTTTCAGCGGAGGTTGGACCACGCATTGGCTACGGGTCGCGGCTGGTTAGACCTGTAAATCACCCTACCGGTGACCATCGAACGGTGCTGCGTCGGCTGCTTCGCGCATCAGTTGCGACTGCGTCGCGAGGTTGACCATGTGTTGAGGATCGGCCTCGGCACGCGCGGCATTGCTCACGCTCCGATGTATGTCCAGCAGCGTTGCGCGTTGCTCGGGGTTGAGATGGCTACCCCATACCATTGCTTCTTCCGTGCTGACAAAAGCTGGAATGATCAGGCTTTGGATCCGCCTTAACAGAGCAAGATCCGAAATTGAAATCGCTACGTTCCCGGCCACATCGATAAGCCAGGTGGCGATCGCATCTTTGCCTCTAAGGATTGGTGTAATCATATGAACCTCTCAGTTTGCGCAGAAGAGGAAAGGCCGGCACCGGCGCGGTCGGTCGACGCTGCGATTGCTTACCTCGCAAGCTACAGCCGAAATCGCAATTAGCTAATGATATTTAGATCGAAGCAGACTGGGAACTCTACTTGTAAGTTTAGTCAGAAAAGCAAAACCCCTTGCGTAGCGGGCATGGTCTATACAGGTAGTTGATTACGTCACTCGACGTTTCAACGCATCTTTAGCCGAGCTTAACAAGTTCGTGGGGCTGGACCTTCGCTGAGACACCGCTTAACGCCATCTCCAGGTCCTAATGGGAGCCCGACTCAGCCTGCGCGAATTCCTTCCAAGCGGAAGTTTCGCTACGGGAGGATATCAGTTCCAAGCGGCCTGGGTATAACCAACAAACAAGAAAGACAACTAAGATGAAGTTCACGAAAATATTCACGGCCACGCTAATAATTGCCGCGGCCGCGGTCAGCGTCTGTTCCGCGCAAAATTCAGCGACGGCAGCGGTGACCACCACCACGACCCAAAGCACTGCGCCTTACACGGAAGGTGGAGTCTGGCAAATAACGATGGTCAAGACAAAGCCCGGCATGAGCGATGATTATCTCAAAGCTCTGGCCAAGATATTTAAATCGACCAATGACGAAGCAAAGCGACAAGGCCTCATTACCGATTACAAAATTCTAGCCGGTGATGCAGCTACCCAGCAGGATTACGATATTCTGCTTATGGTGGAATATCCTAACATGGCCGCATTGGATGGCCTGCGCGACAAGACAGATCCCATCGCCGCCAAAACGATCGGCACTGAAGACCAGCAGCGCCAACTGGCTGTCAAGCGTTTGGAAATTCGCGAGATCATGGGTGGCAAGACCATGCGCGAGATCACGCTGAAATAAATCCGCTCCCGGGACGGTGCTGCCTTCTTGGAAACCCAAGAAGGCGGCCCTGCCCGTTTTCGGCGAACCGGACAAGGACGGCTTTCGCTTTTTCTGACCTCTGCCAGGCGACTGCTGGCGCCTGATCTCTGAGCTCCGATCTCCGACCTTTGTCCTCTGGTTTTATCAGCGTGCACAAGATCAGGGCCGAGTCTGACAATAAAGGGTGCGCATGATGGATGAAGATGGCTTTAGTTCACTGCAGAAAGATAGAGATAAAATGAACACACTAATCACATGGAATCAGCTCAGAGAGATGGAGGAAGCGCAAAATCGCGTGAATCGTTTCTTGGGCGGATTTCCGACAAGAAGGGGCACTGGCGAGACCCACAGCCTGGCGGTAGCAGATTGGTCACCGGAGGTTGATATCAGTCAGGACGAACACGAGTATTTGCTCAAAGCTGACTTGCCTGAAATAAAGAAGGATGACCTGAGGGTAACAGTCGAAGACGGCATCCTCTGCGTTTCCGGGGAACGCAAGAGCGAAAAGGAAGATCAGAAAAGGAAATTCCATCGCGTCAAGCGTTCCTACGGTAGCTTCCGGCGCAGCTTTACGCTGCCCGAAGATACCGATAGCAAGAAAGTGACGGCGGAGTTCCACGACGGAGTTCTGAAGGTGCATCTCCCGACAACGGCAATAGCAAAAACAAAGGCTCTCCAAGTTAAAGTGCAGTAATGCGCCAGCACTGACGGCGAGCGTGCGGAGAGTTCCGCGCGCTAGCCCCGGTGTAAAGCGGCGATTTCCGCAGTAGTAAGTATCAACATACAACAAGACAGTTATGAAGGCAGCTGCAGCTGATCTTTATTTTGCAATGTCAGGGATGGGTCGGATTACTCTGCGAGACTCAGCGAAATTTCTCGACCAACTCCGTGTTACCCTTCATCGGACCGAAATATCAGAACCGGTTATCCCTAAGCCAAGCGCCGTAGCTTCGGAAACGATTCGCGAAATTGCGTTGGAGAGCGACCTACAATTCGCCTAAAGGCGCGATTGAAGTTCGTCATGGACTGAAATCCGCTGGCGAAGGCAGCTTCGCTAATGCGGGAGTTGGGATTGAGCAAAAGTGTCTTCGATCTCTCTACTCGGACTCTCGAGAGATAGTCGATGAAATTCATTCCCGTCGCTTTCTTGAACATCTTGCAAAAGTAATGCCGGCTGATATTCGCCGCCTGGGCTACGCGCGCCAGGGAAAGCGGTTCCGCCTGATGTTTCTCGATGAATTGCCGTGCTCGCGCCATGTTGGCGGACTCGTCTTTTTCGCGCCGGACCACCAGTTGATTCGACAAAATGGAAAGGTGTTGCGCAAAAATACTCAAGAGCCGCAACATCGCCCGATACCTGACCGGCGATAAAACGCACGACCTAAAATAAGCCTGCTCCAGTTGCTTCCAATCCGTCTTGTAGCCCCACGCGCGGAGCTGTCGAGTAATGCTCGCAAAGTGCTTCTTCGTCGGGTTCTTGAGCATCACCTCGCCCGTCTCAAGAAAACCGAGAATGCGATCGCCCGCATACACTGGCACGGCACTTTCGGAGAGTCCGGCAAACCAGGTCACGGTGCGTGTTGTCGATTCCGGTTCGTGAGATGCATCGCTTTGGGCCTTCAGGCAGGCAGAGCGCGCCTTGTTGAAGCGAGCCAGAATTGAAGCGAACGAGTCGTGATCCTCTTTTCCATGATGTGACGGCGACCACGAGTTGCGCCCTCGGATATTGAGTGGCAAACCCATCGCTTCGCTAAAAGCGCGCTCGTAATCTTTGAAAATCTGCGAGCGCGAAAGATGTCGCATGACTTCCTGATCAGAAGATCGGGATGCGTTTTGTTTGCTCATTGCAACTTGCGAAGCAATACCTCTAACCACGCTGCGGATTGCACCGCCGCGCAATTCTAAGATGCGAACCCTTTCAACAATCGTTGTCCTGAGGAAAGCTCCTGCGTGATGGAGGCGTTGCCGAGCGTCAACTGCTTAAGATCGTAGATCTGATTTGTCGCTGATGCGCGAAGCTGCTGAAAAAGCACAGCTCGACGTTTCGAGGCTTTGTGTCGCTTAAAATAAATCGCGCTCCTTTGTCTGGCTGTCGGTTCCATTTCGCTTTCGATCAGATCTTCAAGCAACAAGCTACAGCCGCAAATGCCAATTCCTAATGGTATTAAATCTTAATCGCGCGGGCACGTTCCTTATTGACCTGTCACAATGCTGCAAGGAAGGCTGCTTTTAATTTCACAATTTACACCGAGCTAATGCTTCGGATCAGAAGCGATTTCGGCGAACTACGTTCCGACTGACTTCTGCCCTCCGACTTCTGACCTCTGGTTGTGTGGCCCGACCCTTCGGGATTTTAAGCAGGGGGATTCGCAGGTTCGCGCTTTTGCCTCCCAGAAAAGTCACGACGCGTTCTGCTTTTGCATCTACCGTGCTGTAAAAAGCGGAAGGGAACTCGTATGCGCAAAGAAAAACTCAAGGCTAATTTCAAGAGTAATCGTTCAATCCCTAATCGCGCCACCACGCGACCGGAGAACCTATCCAGAAAACAAAATAAACAGATGGCGCATCACGCGCCAGTGCGCCGTGCCGCAAGCAAAGCCCGCGGTTTCTAGGGATATTTGCGCCGAGCCGTGGGCCGGAAGTGGTCATTGGCGGAAAGCGCCGACCGCGGCCTCCCGCTCTTATTCTTATATCTATAGGAGCGCGGCGATCCTCTTGGATTGGCGATGATTCAACTCCGGCTGTGCAAACTTGACTGGTTTAAGCAGTCAAGTTCAACGTAGCTACTATTGTCTTCCCTTGTAACGGACAACTGTTGATTCATAACCAATAACACGCGAGGCACAGCGCGCGCCCGTGCAATTGCAAAAGTCAAAAATTTAGACTCGACCCAATTCCCCCCTGTTTTGGCAGCTCCAATGTCTCGACGAATGCCGCCGGGATAGTTAGATTCAAAGTGATTTCGCGGGCAGTCGCCTTCTCCAGCATTTCGAAGAATGTGTGCGTCCGCGGTGAGAGTCTATTGTGGTTGCGGGACAACGCGAAGATAAGGCTTAGGAGCCTTCCACCCCTCGGGATAGAGCCGTTTGGCTTCGTCGTCTGAGACCGCTCCCGAGATGATGACTTCTCCGCCGGGCTTCCAGTTTACGGGGGTTGCGACTTTGTGCCTAGCCGTGAGTTGGATAGAATCGAGCACCCGCAGCACTTCATCGAAGTTGCGGCCGGTGGTCATCGGGTAGCTCAGCATCAGCTTGATCTTCTTGTCGGGGCCAACCACGAAAACTGTGCGCACGGTAGCGTTGTCCGCCGGCGTTCTGCCCTCCGAGGTCTCTCCCCCTCCGGCTGGGAGCATGTCGTAGAGCTTGGCGATCTTCAGCTCCGGGTCGCCGATCATCGGATAATTCACCTTGTGACCCTGGGTTTCTTCGATGTCCTTTTCCCACTTGCCGTGCTGAGTGACAGGGTCCACGCTCAGCCCAATAATCTTGCAATTGCGCTTCTCAAATTCCGGCTGCAACCCCGCCATGTAGCCCAGTTCGGTGGTACAGACGGGAGTAAAATCTTTCGGGTGAGAAAATAAAATAGCCCAACCGTCGCCGATCCAATCATGGAAGCGGATGTTCCCCTGCGTGGTTTGGGCGGCGAAGTCAGGCGCTGAATCATTGATGCGTAGTGACATGGCAAACTCCTCGTTGAAGGTTCTAGTGAAGGGAACTGCCCCGGAGCATTCATGCTAGGTAGGCCCGTGTTATCATGTCAAGGCTTTCCGATTTTCTCCGCTCCGTTTCCAACCTCGGAAGGCGCCCAGTCCCTGCCAGCGCTGACAAATAATCGACGAACACTCGGAAAATCTCAGCCACGCGAATCAAGTGGCGCGTGGCGGCGCGTGGAGCAGATTAAGCTGTGCACCAGATGGCCGGCGGCGGTGTAGATTGGAAGGCTATCCGCGAGGATTTCCCGATCCTGCGCGAGCGGGCCCACGGCCA
>WNGK01004906.1_pt1 | contig 14257 bp, 12 predicted proteins | sample 5400601 | NCBI WGS metagenome assembly WNGK01 (sample SAMN13153376, study PRJNA577476) | soil metagenome | isolation source: 60 cm soil or saprolite under Garry oak tree replicate 1 | place: USA:California | collected 2016-06-15 | reverse complement strand
ACCGCATGACGATCGAGGGACACCTGGCTTATTCTTGGGCGAGCGGCGAGCGTCCGCCGCGCGTCGAGGCCGTGCTGAGCGCGCCCGAGATCGATTTCGACCGGGTCTACGCGTTGACGCAGGGCATGTTTGCGGACACGGCCTTCGAGTGGCCGCGGGAAGGGAAGCTGTCGGTGAAGGTCGGCCGCGCATCGTTCGCCGGCGTCGACGCCAAGCGCGCGGACGTGAACATGCAATTCGACCGCCAGGGACTCGACATCGAGCGCTTCGCGATCGGCGATTTCGGGGGCGCGGCGTTGGCAGTCAAAGGGCGCATCGACACTCGCACGCCGTCGCCGCGCGGCAGCGTGAGCGTCGACCTCGATGCGCGCGCCCTCGACGGCGTGACCACGCTCATGGAGAAATTCGCGCCGCAGACGGCCGAGCAGCTTCGCCGTCGGGCAGGGCGCTTCGTGCCCGCCAAGGTCAGCGCTTCGCTGACGGTCAGCGCGGATGCGGCGCGCGCGGCCGGGGCCCCGCCGACGGCGGCGTTCAAGCTCGACGGTCGCGCCGGCACCTTCCACATCAGCCTCAAGGGCAATGCGGATGGCGCCGATGAAACCTTCACGTTCGCCGATCTCCCGCGCCTCGCCGCCGCCAAGTTCAAATTCTCTGCCGGCATCGACGCCGGTGAAGGTGGCGCGCTGGTGGAGCTCCTGGGGCTCGATCAACTGATTGCGGTCGACAAGCGCCCTGGGCAAATGAGCCTCGTGGCCAGCGGAGCTTTCAACAGCGATATGGCCGTCGACGCCCGACTGGCCGCGGGCGGCCTCGACGTGGCGGCGCAGGGAACCGTCCGGGTCGTGGACAAAGAGGGACCGGTTGCCGCCCTCGACGTCAAGGTCGCAAGCGCGAATCTGCGGACGCTGCGCCCCCCGGCGGCGAAACAACCGGTCGAGACGCTGCCGACCGCCCTGACAGCACGGCTGGCGTTGGCCGAAGGTGCCATCGCGCTGACCGATCTTTCCGGCAAGCTCGCGGGAACGGAAATCAGCGGGCGCCTCAAGATCGGACTCGATGAGGGCCCCAGCGTCGATGGCGAGGTCGAGCTCGGGTTGGTCAACCTGCCAGCCATCATCGCCGCGGTGATCGGGACGCCGCCACAGGGTGCCAGCGGCGCCGCGGCGTGGCCGGCGGAACCGTTCGAGGCGGGGCTCCTCGGCAGGCTGAATGGGCAGATCGCGTTCAAGTCTGTGCGCGTGCCGTTCACGCCCAGGCTTGCCGCGCGCGACCTGCGTGCCGTGGTGCGCTTCGATCAGTCGGAGCTGTCCTTGACGGAGATCGGCGGCACCCTTGCCGGCGGCCGCGTCGCCGGTAAGCTGATATTCCAGCGCGGCGCCGATGGGTTGCGCGCGCAGAGCCACCTGCAATTTGCCGGCACCGAAATCGCCGAGCTGCTTCCCGGCGAGGGCCGGCCGCCGCTCTCCGGCCGCCTGACATTCAATGTCGATGTCGAGGGTTCCGGACGCAGCCCGGTCGCTCTGATCGGGTCGCTCAGGGGCGGCGGCACCTTCACGCTTCAGGATGGGCGGGCCGCGCGCCTAGATCCAGCGGCATTCGATGCGGTCATCCGCAGCATCGACCAGGGCCTGCCGATCGACGCGACCCGGATCAGGGACCGCATCGAGGCGGTGCTCGGGAATGGCGGCCTTCCGATCCCGGTAGCGGAGGGAGAGATCGCCGTCATGGCGGGCCAAGCGCGCCTCAACAACACCATCGTGCGAGCCCAAGGCGCCGATCTCGCTTTGGGCGCCAGCGTCGACCTGGCCGAAAGCGCCCTCGACGCCCGGCTGACCTTGTCGGGTCCACTGGGAGCGGGCGGGCCGGCCGACACCCGCCCTGAAATCGGGATCACCCTCAAGGGTCCGATCGACCGGCCCAAGCGAACACTCGAGGTCGCGGCGCTCGCGAGCTGGCTCGCGCTGCGTGCGGTCGAGCAACAGGCGAAGCGTCTCGATGCGCTCGAATCCGGCCACGAGCCTCCGACCACTTCATCCGCGCCCGGCGGCCCGACCTCGAACGCGTCCGCGTCCGCGCCCGCGCCGGCGCCGGCGCCGGCGGTGGCCGCGCCATCGCCGCGTACGGTCCGTACGCATTCGGAATCGCCCGCAGCCCCGGCCCGGCCGCGTCGAGTGCAGCCGTCGGGTCCGACGGCTGGACAGTTCGTGCCGCTGCCGCTCGATCTCCGCCCGCCGCCGCGCCAGGCGCAGCCGTGACCATCGCTGATCCGCGGTGACGGGGCTGCTCGATGCGGAGAAATCGATCTCCTTGTGAAGCCCTACGACGCGGGACGGGCCGCCATCAATTCGCGCGCGGAATTGCGCTTGCCCGGCTCCTCGCCGATCTGGCTGCGATAGTGGTCAAGGACGAACAGACGGATGGCCGACGATAGGTTGCCGTGCCGACGTTCCGAGTCGATCGAGGCGACCATCTCGGACAAGGTCATGTCGCGCCCGCCCGCGATGTCCTTCAAGCCCTTCCAGAACGCGTCCTCGAGGCTGACGCTGGTCTTGTGACCGGCAATTACGATGGAGCGTTTGACGACCGGCGATTTCATTGCTCGTCTCCCGTTTCGACCCGGTGCTGGTCGAGTTCGCGACGGGCCTTCGCCTGACGTGCGGTATCGAAATTGCGCTCGCCTTTGCTGCGGCCGTGCAGGAGGCGATTTGTCACCGCGCGTTGTTGGTCGGGCTTCCGCCCGGCCTGCTTGCGTGCTTGGCGAAGATTGACGACGTCACCCATGCCCAACCCCGATGGTAACCAGGTCTGATGGTAACCAAGTCTATGGTGTGCGGTCTCCAGCTCTGCATCCCTGCTTCTGCGTCAAATACGCCCATACCGTGGCAATCACTTACATAGCTGGCGTTGCAGGACTGCAATTTTAGGCAAGCTCTACCGGAATGCAGCGTATCGAAACCAAAACCCGCAGCAAAAGCCGACCATTCAATTGGAGTTCCCTGTGGATCGTCAGCGCAAATTCTATCGCGCGTTGTCCTACTGGGGTGGCGCATGGGATGGTGGCGCCGCTGCTTCGGCGGGCGCGAAGCAGGGCGTCATCAGAGCCGCTTCGCACCCGGCCGAATCATTGCTTCGGGCCGCACCAGCCGGTCGTATTCTACCGCAGAGACGTAGCCGAGGCGCAGCGCCTCCTCGCGCAGCGTCGTCCCGTTGGCGTGCGCCGCCTTGGCGATCTCCGCGGCCCGATCGTAGCCGATCTTCGGCGCGAGCGCGGTGACCAACATCAGCGATCGTTCCATCAGTTCGCGGATGCGGCCCTCGTTGGCGCGGATGCCGGTGATGCAATGATCCGTGAAGGACATCGCCGCATCGGCGAGCAGCCGGAGCGACTGCAGCATCGCGTACGCGATCACAGGCTTGTAGGCATTGAGTTCGAAATGGCCCTGGCTCCCCGCGATCGTGACCGTGGTATGGTTACCAAAAACCTGACAGCAAACCATGGTCAGCGCCTCGCACTGGGTCGGATTCACCTTGCCGGGCATGATCGAGGAGCCGGGCTCGTTCGCCGGCAGGATCAATTCGCCGAGACCCGACCGGGGCCCTGACCCGAGCAGGCGGATGTCATTCGCGATCTTGAACAGCCCGGTCGCGACCGAGGTCAGCGCGCCATGCGCGAAAACGATGGCGTCATGGGATGCCAGCGCCTCGAACTTGTTGGGCGCGGTGACGAAGGGAAGTCCTGTCAGCGCGGCGATCCTCCTCGCAACGAGTTTCGCGAATTGCGGCTTGGCATTGAGCCCGGTGCCGACCGCGGTGCCGCCCTGCGCCAGCGGATAAAGGTGTTTGAGCGCGGCCTGCACGCGCTCGCGGCCGAGCTTGACCTGCGCCGCATAACCCGAGAATTCCTGCCCGAGAGCAAGCGGCGTCGCGTCTTGGGTATGCGTGCGGCCGATCTTGATGATGCGGGCGAATTCCCTGGTCTTCTGTTGCAGGGCCTGATGCAGGTGCGCCAATGCCGGCAGCAGCCGGCGGGTGATCTCCTCGGTCGCGGCGATGTGCATCGCGGTCGGGAAGCAGTCGTTCGACGATTGGCTCATATTGACGTGGTCGTTCGGGTGCACCGGCGCCTTCGCGCCCGGTTTGCCGCCGAGCATCTCGTTTGCGCGCGCCGCGATGACCTCGTTGACGTTCATGTTGGTCTGGGTGCCCGAGCCGGTCTGCCACACCGGCAGCGGAAAATGTTCGTCGAGCTTGCCGTCGATCACCTCTTGCGCGGCGCGCGCGATCGCCCGCGCACGGCGTCCGTCGATAAGGCCGAGCGCATGATTGACCTCGACCGCCGCGCGCTTGACGATCCCGAGCGCGCGGATGAGCGGCTTGGGCATGCGCTCCTCGCCGATGCGGAAGTTGCGGCGCGCGCGCTCGGTCTGCGCGCCCCAATAGCGATCGGCCGGTACCTCGATCGGTCCGAAGGTATCGGTCTCGATGCGCGTCTTGGCCATGGCACTCGCGGAGGACGGACGGCGGACGACAGAGGACAGATAACGAAAACCAGGCTTTCCCGCCGTCCGTTATCCGTCGTCCGTCGTCCGTCCTCCGTCTGCCGTCCTCTACTTCTTCCGGAACCGATCGAGCCGCACGACCTCGCCGCCGCCAGCCGGCTTTTCGGGTCCGTCGTCGGACGCCGATGTCTCCGGAGGTGGATTGGCGGGCGTCGGCACGGCAGCGATCGCTGGCGTGGTGCGCGTCGGCCTTTGCTCCGCAGGCGGGCGCGTCGTTTCGCCGCTGTCCTCCGCCGGGGCCACGGTGCTGCCGGGCGCACCGGCCTCGACGGTCTCCTCCTCGATCTGCTGGAACTGCAGGCCAAATTGAACCGAGGGATCGAAGAAGCCCTTGATCGACGCGAACGGAATCGTAAGCCGCTCCGGGATGCCGCCGAAGGAAAGGCCGACCTCGAAGCCGTCCTCGCTAACGGTCAAGTCCCAGAACTGGTGCTGGAGCACGACCGTCATGTCCTCCGGATATTGCGCCTTCATGCGCGGGGAGAGCCGCACGCCCGCGGCGCACGTGTCGAAGGAGATGTAGAAGTGGTGCTCGCCCGGCAGGCCGTTCTTGGCGGCGTCCTCCAGTACGGTGCGCACGACGCCACGGAGCGCCTCCTGGGCCAGGATGTCGTAGCGGATGTGATCGACGGCCATGGGGATTTCCGTTCGCTATGGGCCCGATGCGAGATTCGCGTCCGCGGATGCTAGCGTGCTCTGCGCCCGGCGCCAGCCCGCCTGTTGAGCAAAAAGGCTTGTTGAGCAAAAGAATGGGAAGTGGAGGCTTCTGTTGCCAGGTGCCTCCGAACCCCGCCTGAGGCTGCTAAGACCTCAGGACTTCAGATCGGTATTCCAAACCGCATTACGCGGCCTGGGCAACCGGAGCATAGTTGTCGTTTGCAACTATGAATTTGGCCCGATAACGGCGGAACCATGCCGAGCAAAAGCACGCCCTTTACGCCCTCGTCGATCCTATTTCGCCCCCGTGCCAGGATCAGTAATCAGTGGTCAGTGATCAGAAACCTGTCAATCTGACCTCTGATTACTGACTACTGACCCCTGGTGGTGGAGGCGCCGGGTACTGCCCCCGGGTCCGAATGGTTTATTACGACGGCCATTTATCGCCATAGCCGGCTTGCGCCGGCACCACTGAATATAGGCGCTAAAGGTTGACGAAGAAAGAGCGCCGGGGCAGAGCGGATCGTGCTTGGCCCAAGAATCGCAGGCCAAGCGGATGGGCTGCGCAGCGCCAGCGCGAAATGGAACGGCGTCAAAACTGCTCCAGCGTGGGCAAATTGCGGCCAAATCCGCGCGGGCTTTAGCTGGCCGTCGCACAGCTCGGCCGGTCAGGGTGGTTGAGCGCCGCAACAAAAACCCTGTGCTGGAACCGGCACCACCCCTGATTGTAGTCCTGGGGACTGGTTGCGCTTGATAGAAAATCGTCGCAATTGCTTCCCGTTGCCAGCTGGAATGTGCTAACGAAAGCCAGTGCGTCATCGCGTGGGAGGCGCGGGCGCAGTCGCGGGGCGAGGGGAGGAGCTATGCCTGAGGACGTCAACCCGTCCCAGAAGGGACCGCGTATCGGTTTTTCGGTCCGTGGTCCGCGGGATTTCTGGGGCGGCATTGTACTGATCGCGCTCGCGATCCTTGCCATCTGGGCCTCGCGGGACCTTCCGGGCCAACGCGGATTTGCCTTCGGTCCCGGCACCGCGCCGCGGCTGTTCTCCGGCTTGCTCGCATTCATCGGCGCCGCGGTCGCCGCGGGTGGTCTCTTCGTCGAAGGGCCGCCGATCGAAAAATACAAGATCCGCGGTCCGCTCCTCGTCATCATTTCGATCTTACTCTTTGCCGCCCTCATCCGCCCGTTCGGGTTGGTCGTTGCGAGCTACGTCGTTTTCATCGTCTCGATCCTGGGATCGACCGAAATGCGCTGGATCGAAAGTGTCATTGCGGCAGCCGTGATGACCCTGTTTTGCGTCTTGCTCTTTGTCTACCTCCTCAATCTGCCGTTCCAGCTTTGGCCGCAGTCGAACGCGCCGACGATCCTGTGGAACCAGACCGCCGACATCGTCAAGAATACCCTGTTGATGTTTCAGAAAGCGCCGCCTCGTCCATGACGGGTCTCCGGCCAAGTCTCCGAATCACGGGTTGAGGTTGCCATGTCCGAACTCCTCTCGAACCTCCTGCTCGGCTTTCAGGTCGCGTCCAACCCGTACAATGTTCTGTTCTGTCTCATCGGCGCCCTGGTCGGAACCCTGGTCGGCGTCCTGCCTGGCATCGGCACGGTCGCCACGATCGCGATGCTGTTGCCCATCACCTTCGGGTTGCCGCCGGTGGGCGCGCTGATCATGCTCGCCGGCATCTATTACGGCGCGCAGTACGGCGGCTCGACGACCTCGGTCCTGGTCAACATCCCGGGTGAAGCGACATCGGTCGTCACCTGCCTGGACGGCCACCAGATGGCGCGGCAGGGCCGCGCCGGCGCAGCGCTCTCCATTGCCGCCATCGGCTCGTTCTTCGCCGGCTGCGTGTCGACCGTGCTCGTCGCCGCGCTCGGCGGGCCGTTGACCAGCCTCGCACTCCTGTTTGGGCCGGCAGAATACTTCTCGTTGATGGTGCTGGGCCTGATCTTCGCGGTCGTGCTGGCCAAGGGCTCGGTGCTCAAAGCCATCGCCATGGTCCTCACCGGCCTGCTGCTATCGATGGTCGGCTCGGATCTCGAGACTGGCGCTGGCCGCATGACCTTCGACGTTGCCGAACTGGCCGACGGCATCGGCTTCACCAACATCGCCCTCGGCCTATTCGGCTTTGCGGAAATCATCCGCAATCTCGAACTGCCGGCCGAGAGCCGCGAAATCGTGAAAGCCAAGGTGACCGGCCTGATGCCGACCCGAAAGGATCTGATTGATTCGTCGGGGGCGATCGCTCGCGGCACGGTCCTGGGATCGATCCTCGGCATCCTGCCCGGCGGCGGCGCGGTGATTGCGTCGTTCGCCGCCTATACCTTCGAGAAGCGCATCGCCAAGGATCCTTCTCGGTTCGGCAATGGCGCGATCCAGGGCGTCGCGGCCCCCGAGAGCGCCAACAACGCCGCGGCGCAGACCGCGTTCATTCCGCTCCTGACGCTGGGCATTCCGCCAAACGCAGTGATGGCGCTGATGGTGGGCGCCATGACCATCCACGGCATCGTGCCGGGGCCGCAGGTGATGACCAAGCAGCCCGAGCTGTTCTGGGGCATGATCGCGTCGATGTGGCTCGGCAACCTGATGCTGGTCATCATCAATCTGCCGCTGGTGGGCGTCTGGGTCACTCTGCTGCGCGTGCCGTATCGCCTGCTCTACCCGGCCATCGTCGTGTTCTGCTGCATCGGCATCTATTCGATCAACAACTCGCCGACCGACGTGGTGATCTCGGCGCTGTTCGGCGTGATCGGCTTTTGGCTGGTGAAGCACGACTTCGAGCCGGCGCCGTTGCTGCTCGGCTTCGTGCTGGGGCCGCTGATGGAGGAGAACCTGCGCCGTGCCATGCTGATCGCGCGCGGCGACGCCACCGTATTCTTTACCCGTCCGATCTCGGGCACGTTGCTTGCCATCGCCATTTTCCTGCTCCTCCTCGCGGCGCTGCCCATGATCCGCAAGCGCCGCGAAGAGGTCTTTGTCGAGTAGCTGGATCGCCCCGCGCGGGTTTGGCCATCTAAGAGAGGGACAGCGATGTTCAAATTACTGTTCCGTGCACTTGCCGCTGTCCTCGCGCTCGGATTGGCCTCGGCGCCCGCTTGGGCGCAATCCGATTATCCGCGACGCACGATCACGGTGATCGTGCCATTCGCCGCCGGCGGGCCGACCGATGTCGTAGCCCGCATCGTCGGCGAGCACATGTCGCGCACCCTTGGCCAGCAGCTCATCGTCGAGAACGTCGTCGGTGCGGCCGGCACGACTGCCTCGACTCGGGCGATGCGCGCCAACCCCGACGGCTATACCATCGAAATGGGCCACATGGGCACGCATGCCGCCTCGGTCGCGCTCTATCCGAACCTCGCCTACAAGCCGGACGTGGACTTCGAGCCGATCGGCATGGCCGCCGGAACGCCGGTGCTGATCCTGGGGAAGAAAGATCTTCCGCCGAAGGACCTCAAGGAATTCATCCCCTATGTGAAGGCGAACGTCCAGAAGCTCAACCAGGCGCATGCCGGCGTGGGCTCGGTCTCCCATGTCACCTGCCTGCTCTTCAATTCGATCGTGGGCGTGAAGCCGACAGCGGTGCCATTCAACGGCACCGGTCCCGCCATGAATGCGCTGGTCGGCGGCCAGGTCGACTATATGTGCGATCAAATCGTCAATGTCGTTTCCCAGGTGCAGGGCGGCACGATCAAGGCCTTTGCGATCGGAACGGCCGAGCGCAATCTAGCCCTGCCGAATGTTCCGACAGCCAAGGAAGCCGGGCTCCCGGAGTTCCAGGCGTCGGCCTGGAATGCGTTGTTCGCTCCCAAGGGGACGCCGAAGCCAATCCTCGACAAGCTCACTGCCGCGCTCGACAAGGCGCTCGACGACGACAACACCCGCAAGCGCTTGCTCGAGCTCGGCAGCGATCTCCCGGACAAGGCCAGGCGGGGCCAGCAGCCGCTTGCCGCTCTGGTCAAGAGCGAGATCGCCCGCTGGACGCCGATCATCCAGGCGGCAGGCCCGATCAACTGACGTTGCGCCGCGCGCCGTGACGGGATCGCAGGGAGGGCGGTACAATCCGCCCCGACTCGCCCCTCTCCCGCGCGAAGCCAAGAAAGATGCGCCAGTACCAAGACCTGACGGAGCGGATACTTGCCGACGGCGTCGAGAAACACGACCGCACCGGCACCGGCACGCTTTCGGTCTTCGGTCACCAGATGCGCTTCGACCTCGCCCAGGGCTTTCCGCTGCTGACGACCAAGAAGCTGCATCTCAAGTCGATCATCTACGAGCTGCTCTGGTTCCTCGCCGGCGATACCAACGTCAAGTATCTCAACGACCACGGCGTCACGATCTGGGACGAGTGGGCGGACGAGCGCGGCGATCTCGGTCCCGTCTATGGGCAGCAATGGCGCTCATGGCCGAAGCCGGGCGGTGAGAAGATCGATCAGATCGCCAACGTGGTCTCGGCGATCCGCCGCAACCCGGATTCGCGCCGGCTGATCGTGACCGCCTGGAATCCGGCGGAAGTCGACAAGATGGCGCTGCCGCCATGCCATTGCCTGTTTCAGTTCTATGTCGCCAAGGGCCGCCTCTCCTGCCAGCTCTACCAGCGCTCGGCCGATGTCTTCATCGGCGTGCCGTTCAACATCGCCTCCTATGCGTTGCTCACCCTGATGGTGGCGCAGGTGACCGGCTACAAACCTGGCGACTTCGTCCACACCCTCGGCGACGCCCACCTCTATCTCAATCATCTCGACAAGGCGCGCCTGCAGCTCTCGCGGGCGCCGCGCCAGCTGCCGCGGATGCTGCTCAATCCAGCGGTGACCGACCTCTTCTCCTTCCGCTACGAGGATTTCACGCTCGAAGACTACGACCCGTATCCGCACATCAAGGCCGAGGTGGCGGTGTGAGCGGAAAGGACGGGGAAGCCGCGACCTTGCCAAAGCGGCAGCGCGTTGACCTCGTCCTCGTCGCCGCCGTTGCCGACAATGGCGTGATCGGGCAGGGCGGCCGTCTGCCCTGGCGGCTCAAATCCGAGCTGCAGCATTTTCGCGCTGTCACCATTGGCAAGCCGGTGGTGATGGGGCGCAAGACCTATCTCTCGATCGGCAAGCCGCTCGAGGGCCGCACCAACATCGTGCTCAGCCGTGATCCTGCTTTCGCCGCGCCGGGCATCCTGGTGGCGCCGAGCATCGAGGCCGCGCTGGCCGCGGCGCGGGGCGATGCGCTGCGGCGCTCCGCCGATGCCATCGCCGTCATCGGCGGCGCCGATGTCTACGGCCGGACCATGGCGATGGCCGATCGGCTGGTGATCACCCGCGTTCATCTGCAGCCCCAGGGCGACACAAAATTTCCCGATATCGATCCGAAACTGTGGATCGAGGTCGAGCGCAGCGAGCATCGGCCGGGCCCGGGGGACGCAGCCGGCTTCACCACTGTCGTCTATCGACGCGGCACGATCGGTACCGCGCGCGGCGATGGCGCCGATTGAAAGACCAGCAAAATCTGCGCTCAGGCGCCGCATGGGCCTTGGATGCGTTGTAACGGGTACCCACCTCCCCTATAAGCTCGATTCAGATCGAGACCGATGCCCGCCGGTTTCAAGTCCGCGGGCGAGGAGATGTCCAATGCCGTGGAACAATCAGGGCGGCGGCCCCTGGGGATCCGGGGGCAAGGGCCCGTGGGGCTCGGGGCCGCAATCATCGGGCTCGACCCCGCCCGACCTTGAAGAGCTGTTGCGCCGCAGCCAGGACAAGCTGCGCACCGTGCTTCCAGGCGGCGGCAATCTCGGCGGCAGAGGCATCAGCCTGATCCTGCTCGCCGCGATCGTGATCTGGGGCTTTTCCGGCTTCTTCCGGGTCGACACCGAGGAGCTTGGCGTCGTGCTGCGGTTCGGCAAATTCGTGCGGGAGGTGCAGTCGGGCCTCAACTACCACCTGCCCTATCCGATCGAGACCGTGCTGACGCCGAAGGCGCTGCGCATCAACAAGATGGATATCGGAATGCGGGTGGTCGAGGACTCGCGGGGCCGCAGCACGACCCGCGATATTCCGGAAGAGAGTCTCATGCTCACCGGCGACGAGAACATCGTCGATGTCGACTTTTCGGTGCTGTGGGTGGTCAAGCCGAACGGGGTCGGCGAGTACCTGTTCAACATCCAGCAGCCCGAGGGCACGGTGAAGGCGGTCGCCGAGAGCGCCATGCGCGAGGTCATCGGCCGCTACAATATCCAGCCGATCCTGACCGGGGAGCGACGCAATATTGAAGTCGCCGTGCAGGAGCTGATCCAAAGGGTGCTCGACAATTACGGGGCCGGAATTCAGATCACGCAGGTGCAGCTGCAGAAGGTCGATCCGCCCGCGCAGGTGCTCGATGCGCAACGCGAAGTGCAGGCGGCCCGCATCGACGCCGAGCGCCAGCAGAACGTGGCGCAGAGCTATGCCAACCGGGTGGTGCCGGAGGCGCGCGGCCGGGCCGCCAAGATCACTCAGGACTCCGAGGCCTATCGCGAGCAGACCGTCGCCGAGGCCAAGGGCCAGACCGCACGCTTCCTCCAGGTCTATGAGGAATACAAGAAGGCGCCGGACGTGACCCGCCAGCGCCTCTATCTCGAGACCATGGAGAGACTGTTCGGAGGCACCGACAAGATCATCATGGACACCAGCCCGCAGGGTGGCGTGGTTCCCTATCTGCCGCTCAACGAGCTGGCGCGGCCGCGTCCCCAATCGCCGGGCACGACCACTCAGGGAGGCGCCCGATGAGGCTCAATTTCGTTGGCGGCATCCTGGCCACACTCGTGCTGGTGGTGCTGATCCTCGGCTACGGCAGCGTGTTTCGGGTCGATCAGACTCGCCAGGCGCTGGTCGTACGGCTCGGGGAGCCGGTGCGCGTGGTCACCGATCCGGGCTTGAATTTCAAGATTCCGCTGATCGACAGCGTCATCCACATCGACAAGCGCATCCTCGATATCGAGAGCCCGGCGCTCGAGGTCATCGCGTCCGACCAGAAGCGGCTCCTGGTCGACGCCTTCGCCCGCTATCGCATCAAGGATTCGCTGAAGTTCTATCAATCGCTCGGTTCGGTCGGAAGCGCGAACTCGCAGTTGCAGATCCTGCTCAATTCGGCGGTGCGCCGCGTCCTCGGCGAGGCCACGCTGACCCATGTCGTGCGCGATGAGCGCGCCCAGCTCATGGTGCGCGTGCGCGAGCAGCTCGAAACCGAGGCCCAGGCCTACGGCATCGCCGTCGTCGATGTCCGCATCCGCCGCGCCGACCTGCCAGAGCAGAACAGTCAGGCCGTCTACGATCGCATGAAGGCCGAGCGCCAGCGCGAAGTCGCCGAGTTCAAGGCGCAGGGCAGCCAGCGGGCGCAGGAAATCAACGCCAGGGCGGATCGTGACGTGACCGTGCTCACCGCCGAAGCCGAGGCCAAGGCCCAACAGACCCGCGGCGAGGGCGACGCCGAGCGCAACCGCATCTTCGCCGACGCGTTCGGGCGCGACCCGGACTTCTTTGCCTTCTACCGCACCATGCAGGCCTACGAGGCCGGACTGCGTGCCAACGATACCCGCATGCTGCTCAAGCCTGATTCGGAGTTCTTCCGCTTCTTCGGCGATCCCACCGGCAAGGGCAGGAACGGCGGCTCCAAATAGCGGCCCCTGCCGATGGCGGTTGAGGACGATGTCGGACTTCGTCGTGGCCATCGGGCTGGTGCTTGCGATCGAGGGACTCATTTTCGCGGCCTTCCCGGGGGCGGCGAAGCGGTTGGCGGCTAACGCCGTGGAAACTCCCGAAGGATCGCTGCGCTTTGCCGGCGTGGTGTCCGCCATTCTGGGAATCGCCTTGATTTGGCTGGTGCGCGGATAGGCGCGCAGGCGCCGTTCACCGCAATGTGATGGTCCCGATTCCGCCCCAATCCCCACCCCAGTTGGGCAGAGTCGGGACTGGCCTTGCGTCTGCGCTCGGACAGGAGCACTGTCCTGGTCTCAACCTTCCGAGGAGCTTAGACATCCATGCTCGGCACTTTCGCCCGGTTCACCCGGCAGGTCCGCCGGCCCGCTTTGGCCGCGGTTGCCATTTCGACATTGGTTTTGCCGGCGTTTACGACCCCATCGGTCGCGCGCGGCCCCGACGGCATCGCCGACATCGCCGAACAGGTGATCGATGCCGTGGTCAACATCTCGACTTCGCAGAAGGTCGAGGCGCGCAACACCCCGATGCCGAACCTGCCCAACGACCCGCAGCTCGACGAATTGTTCCGCGACTTCTTCAACCGGCGCGGCCAGGGCGACAACAATCAGAACCGCGGCAACACGCCTCCGCGCCGCGTCAACTCGCTCGGGTCCGGCTTCATCATCGATGCCGCCGGCATCGTGGTCACCAACAACCACGTGATTGCGGACGCCGACGAGATCACCGTCATCCTCAACGACGGCAGCCGCATCAAGGCCGAGTTGATCGGCACCGACAAGAAGATCGACATCGCCCTCCTGCGGATCAAGCCCGACCGGCCGCTGAAGGCGGTGAAGTTCGGCGATTCGGAGAAGCTTCGGCTCGGCGAGTGGGTGATCGCCATCGGCAACCCGTTCAGCCTCGGGGGCACGGTGACCGCCGGCATCGTCTCGGCGCGCAACCGCGACATCAATTCCGGGCCCTACGACAACTACATTCAGACCGACGCCGCCATCAATCGCGGCAATTCGGGCGGGCCGCTCTTCAACCTCGAGGGCGAGGTGGTCGGCATCAACACGGCGATCATCTCGCCATCCGGAGGCTCGATCGGCATCGGCTTTGCGGTCCCCTCGAAGACGGCGCTCGCGGTCATCGACCAGTTGAAGCAATTCGGCGAGACCCGGCGCGGCTGGCTCGGAGTCCGCATCCAGCAGGTGACCGACGAGATCGCCGAGAGCCTCGGCATCAGGCCCGCGCACGGTGCGCTCGTCGCCGGCGTCGACGAGAAGGGCCCGGCCAAGCCGGCCGGCATCGAGCCCGGCGACGTGATCGTCAAATTCGACGGCAAGGACATCAGGGAAATGCGCGACCTTCCGCGCGTCGT
>WNGK01004903.1_pt1 | contig 14262 bp, 15 predicted proteins | sample 5400601 | NCBI WGS metagenome assembly WNGK01 (sample SAMN13153376, study PRJNA577476) | soil metagenome | isolation source: 60 cm soil or saprolite under Garry oak tree replicate 1 | place: USA:California | collected 2016-06-15 | reverse complement strand
TCATCAAATCTAAGCGCGGCGGGCCGCCGGCGCAGCGCGGACTCCCGTTGCCCCGCACGACGCTCATGCCATGCCGCCCCGCACGCACCACGCCGCGAAGCGCGCGCCGGGCTGCGCCGCCAAGCTCGAAGCCGACGCCGCCACAACGATCAGATCACCGAGGACACCGGGCACGCCGCCGAGTCGATCCTGCACCCGTTCACCCGAGGAAACGCGCGGCATCTGGAAAGGTGAGCCGGGTGTCGCCGAGTCGGCCGCTGCCGCTGCCGCTGCCGCGCGGCGCCGGCTGACGTTTCACTGACATCGACTCGATACACAAACGGGTGTGCCGGCACGCCAAAGGCCGTGCGGCGTGCCGCCACGCCAAGACCGAGGCGTTGCCTGCGGTGCGCACGGGCCTGCTGCAGGGCAGGCACTGGCTCATCCAGGCCCAGCCGGAGCAGCCAATCGCGAGCTGCCAGCTACGATCTCCGGCGCGTCCCCGCATCCGTTACGCGGGGTGAGCATCTCTGCTGTGCACTACACGCTCGCGCGGCGACAGATCGCCGATTACGAGCAGTTGGTGACCGCCTCGGTCGCGCAGGTGGGAGCGCGCAGATCAGCCAATTCTGGGCGCCCGGGCCGCGCCCCGATCGGCCTTGTTCGGCGCCGGTGTCGTCCTGGTCTGCCTTCTGGAGATTGAGCGCCGGGAAGCGATGGCGGTGGGTAATGACGTCACCCCTTCGCCCCTGTGCGTCTTGAGCATCTGGGCCGTGCTGGCGGTGTTCGCTGGCGGCCTGGTTCGCTGGCCGCCTTCGTCACCAGGAGCCGGGCTCTGCGGCCAGGGGGCAGTCATCGTCCTTAAGGCTTACGGGCCGGCGACCCACGCCCGGTCAACGGGGTGCCCCCGCGAGTTGCCGATCCCTGCGCAGGCTCAGCCGGCCGGGCGGTTGCTCGGGTGGTGTGAGTACCACCGGGGATGACGTGCTGACCTGCTTCCCCCTCACGGAGCGGTGCCGAGACAATGGGCGGCAGGATGTCGGTCGGAGGCGGGGCGTTGTGGGCGCGGTCTGGATGCGGCTCCGCTCGGAGCTGCGGACCCGGTGGCGGGCATGGCTCGGCCTGGCGCTGCTGATCGGCCTGGCGGGAGCGGCGGCGGCCGCGGCCGCCGCGGGCGCGCGGCGCACCGAGACGGCCTATCCCCGGTTCGTCCAGGCACAGAACGGCTACGACCTGATCACCGGCGGGTTCCCCGGGAACATCGATCCGCAGCGGGCGCTGGCGCAGATCGAGGCGCTGCCCGAGGTCGCGCAGTGGGCCCGCATCGATGTGGCGGCAGCGACGGCCATCTTGCCCTCCGGCCGCGTGGCGCCGGCGCCGGAACTGATGGCCGTCACCGACCTGAGGGGACGGGCGGGCTTCCGGCTGAACCGGTTCAAGGTGATCTCCGGCCGGATGGCAGACCTGCACGCACCCGGCGAGGCGATGATCGACTTCCCCACCGCCGACCGTGAGGGCCTGCGGATGGGCAGCGTCATCAAGTACATCGTGGGCGACCCCAACGCCAAACCCGCCCGGCTCGCCGCCGTCCGCATCGTGGGCATCGTGGCCTCCCCCGGGCAGTTCCCGGCCGTCGGCGCCTCGCCGGCGTTCAGCAGCGTCTACGTGACGCCCGCCTTCGCCTGGTCGAACCACATCAGGCCATCGCCGGGCGATGCCGCGCTGCTGATCAAGCTCCGCCACGGCGCCGCGGGCCGCAACGCGTTCCTGCGCCAGATGCGGGCCGCAGGCCTGGGCAGGGTCGACATCCCCGCCGTGCAACAGGTGCAGACCGCCGGGATCCAGCGATCGATCCTGCTGGAGTCCCAGGCACTGTGGGCGCTGAGCGTCCTCACCGGGCTGGCGGCGTTTGCCGTCGTGGGGCAGTCGCTGGCCCGGCAGACCTACCTGGACTCAGCCGACCTGCCCGCCCTGCGGGCGCTCGGCTTCTCCCGCGCCCAGCTGTTCTCGCTGGGCATCTTCCGGGCCGCGATCATCGGGCTGGCTGCCGCGTGCGTGGTCGTCCCAGTGGCGGTCCTGCTCTCGCCGCTCACCCTGATCGGCCTGGCCAAGATCGCCGAGCCCGACCCGGGATTCGCCGTGGACGCTTTGCCGCTGGTTTCCGGCGCGGTCTTGGCCGCTGTCTTGACCATGCTGGTCTCCGCCGTCCCGGCGTGGACCGCCGCGCGAACGGCGGCGGCGGTGCGAGGGGAACGCCCCGGGCCGGGCCGTGCACGATCCCCGGCATTCACGTCCGCGCTGTCGAGGGCCTGGCGCTCGCCGGCCGCGGCCACCGGGGTCCGGATGGCGCTGCAGCCCGGCCGGGGCCGGACGGCGGTCCCGGTCCGCTCGGCGATCTTCGGCGCCACACTCGGCGTCGCCGCCCTCACTGCCTCGCTGGTGTTCGCCGCCAGCCTCAGCCACCTGCTGACCACCCCCCGGCTGTCCGGATTCACGTGGGACGCCTTCGTGTCCGTCGAAGGTGGGCAGTCCAGAGCCGCCGCGGCGTTGCGAGCCGATCCGAAGATCGCCGGCTACACCCGCGGGGGGTTCACTGGTGTGCGCATCGGCCGGGTCGGGCTCATGGCGCTCGTTGTCGGCGGTTCGGGACCGGCCCGGCCGGTGATCACCGCCGGGGTCGCGCCCGCCGCCAGCGACGAGGTTGCCCTCGGCGCCTCCACCATGCGCGATGCCCACACCGCGATCGGCCGAACCGTGGACGTCGTGCTCGACCCGGCCGCAAGGCACCCGAGACCGACCCGCATGCGGGTGGTGGGAACCGTGATCGTGCCGCCCAACCCCTTCCAGGCGACGCAGCTCGGCGAGGGAGCCGCTGTGGCGCTGGCGGGCTTTGCGCGGACGGACCCGGGCGTCGCGGCGCAGCTGGGCGGGCTGCCGTTCCTGGTGCGCTTCGCCCCGGCGTCGGCCGCGACGCCGGGCTCACCGCCATCTCCAATGACATCAGGGGCCTCCCGAACCCGTTCGTCGCCGCCGCCGAGCGGCCGGCGAACGTGGTCAGCCTGGCCAGCATCGCCGGCCTGCCGGTCGCCCTTTCCGGGCTGCTGGCCCTGATCGCCGCCGGGACGCTGGCCCATATGCTTATCAGCTCCACCCGCAGACGGCGCCGCGACCTGGCGATCTTGAAGACGCTCGGGTTCACCCGGCGGCAGGTCCGGCATGCCATCGCGTGGCAGGCCACCACCATCGCCGCGATCGCGCTGCTGATCGGGCTGCCCGCCGGCATCGCGGGCGGCCGGTGGGCGTGGCGCGTGTTCGCCACCCAGCTCGGCGTGCTGCCCGAGCCAGCCGTCCCGCTCACCACCATCCTCATCGCCATCCCCGCCGCGCTGGCGCTGGCGAACCTCATCGCAGCGGCCCCCGCCCGGGCAGCGGCACGCACCCAGTCCGCCACCGTCCTCAGGACCGAGTAAAAGAAGGGCGGGGACGCCCGTTGACAGGCCAAATGAACGTCGGTTCAGCCGGCGCCGGCAAACAGAACGCCCAACTATGCGCCACCAGGTCGGCCACGCAGGGCGGCGCCATCCCGCGCCATAACGGCGGATCTTTGTGCGTGCCATCATGGTTGATCAGCTACGCTCCGTCACCGCCTCGGGATCTCCTGCCAGGGCGTTCGGCGGCGGCCGGGTCACCGAGCATCGCCACGCCGCACTTTCCCCGCCTCCGGGAGATCCGGTCTCCGCCCGCCGGCCAGCCGCCGGGCCTGGAGCATTGCTGATGAGCGGGCCGGTCAGGACGAGTGTGAGCCGGGGTTCTCCTTGCCGGGCGGAGGATTCTCGCCCGGCTTCGGATGGTCCAGGATGTCGCCGGGCGGGCGGCGGGGCGTGGGCGGAACGGGCAGTCCGTAACCCAGTCGCAGGATCATCTGCGGCTGCTCGCTGCCGGACCGCGGGTCACGCACAAGCCACGCGTCGCCGGTTTCCAGCGGCTGGGTGAGCGGGCAGGTGGCTATCCCGCGGGCGGTGGCGGTCAGCAGCACGCGCTGCAGCGCCTGCCCGGCGCGCAGCCAGTCGGCCCGGCTGCCGGAGCGCGTGGACAGCACGGCCAGCTGCGGGGTGCCCTCGAACCAGGCGTAGCGGACCAGCTGTGACTGCGGCCCGGGAGTGAAGTCCCTGACCGGCGTGGGGCTGTCGGGGGAGCGGGCCCGAGCGCGCTGTCGGGTATGCCGTCGCGATCGCGCTGGCCGCCCACCCATCGTGCCAGCTCGGCGCGGTAGCCAGGGTCGGCGAGCTGGGCGCGCTCGGCGTCGGCGGCCAGGTTCAGCACCCGCACGGCCTCGTCATGATCAAGGATGTGCAGGATCGCGTGTTCGAGGCTGGCTGCCTGGGCCAGTTCGGCGAGCACGCCCGGCGGCACGGGCCGGCTGCTGAACGGCTGCCGGTTCGTATGCCGTCGGTCGATGGCGGCATGCAGCTCGCTCTGGGCAGGTGCCGCGCGGTAAGGTCCGGCGAGCCGGACCGTGGCGAGCAGCAGCGGCTCGCGCGGATCGGGGAGCAGCCGGACATCCGCCCCCTGGCCGGCGACCGCGGCCGCCAGGCGAAGGTTGAACAGCGCAGCGCCGCAGGCGATATGCGCTGCCCGGCCGCTCGGATCGCTGTAGGGCAGCTGCCGTGCCGGGTCGGCGCGCAGCTCGATGGTGCGGCCGGCGTCCCTGACCTGGAACCGCCACGGCTGGGTGTTGTGCATCGACGGCGCCGCCGCCGCCGCCCGCAGCAGCTGATCGATCAGCTGCCGCGGCGGGGCCGCCGGCTCGGCGGATCGCCCGCCGCCTCGTGCGCCTGCCTGCGTCATGCCCGCAGCGTTACCCGCCGCGCCGAACCGAAGGTAGGGGCGTTGGTCCTGACGGCGCGGGACCACCGGCAGGGTCCCGCCCGGCAGGCAGCCCGCGAGCCCGGCCGCCGCGCCGCGCCGCTCGTCACCGCGGCGCCTCCTGGAAACTCAAGTGCCGTGCAGAGCGGCTTGCCCCCCGCCCGCGCCGCCCGCCCGCAGGAGCAACCGCACCAGGCATGGGTGCTCGCGCAGGCCCGGGCGGGCACGTTCAAGCCGGCGCAGCCGGTCCCCCGCCGGTGCGCAGGCAGCCGGCCAGCTTGCAGCCGTCACCCGGGCCGGATTTCGTGTCCGGGGCCGCCGCCTGGGCCGGGCCCCGTAGAAGACAACCGGGCCCGCCGGCACACCGGATGACCCGACGACAACCAAAGCCGCCGGTCCGCTCGATGATCACCGGACAGTCCCGGCTCGCCATCGCGGCGCAGCCAGTGCAAGTCATCACCCATCCGCACGATGTGCGGCGCGAAGTTGTTTCTAGTAATCCCGGCCGGCAGCCGCCGGCTCCCGTCACTGCGAGCTCGCCGGGCAAGGACGGGCACCCTGACCGGGTCAGGCCGATGTCTCCGGGTCGATGGCCAGCCGCAGTTGCCGCCCGGCACCGGGCTGTGCTGCGGGCGCGGGGCTGGCCAGCGCGCCGGCGACGCGGGTCAGCAGCGACCGGACCGTCGCCATCGCCGCCCGGTGCAGCACCACCCGGTCAAGCCCGGCCCCCACGCCGGCTAGTGGCGGCCGGTAGGCGCCGTCCAGCCTCATCAGCGTGCCGGCGCCCGCGGGCGTCAAGGTCAGGTCGGCATCCAGCACCGGAAACAGCCCGCCCATGATGCCGGTCGCCTCCCAGCGCAGCGGCAGCGTCACGGTATCGTCGCGAGGCACCGGCTCCAGCAGGCTCACCCTGACCAGCTTGGAGGCACCCGGCACGGCACCGAAGGGGCCGACCCTGATCAGGCCGGTGAGCCCGTCCGCGTAGGCGCCGTCGGATGCCGTGCTCAGCCAGTCTCCGTGCGCCAGGTTCATCAGCCGCGCCCGCGCCGCCGCGAAGCCGACGTCGAGCATGAGCTCGTGACTGACGAACATGTTCCCAGGCCTAGCGGCAGCCAGGCCGGCAGGTAAGGGACAAAGGTCACCAGCCACCGGCCGTTGGACCCGGATGGCGGCGGGGCCGCAAACCGGCCTTGCGCGGGGGGAGCATGTGATCGGCGAGGATCATGACGCCGTTGCTGCCGGCGTCCATCATGCACACGGCGGCCATCTCGCCGAAGTCCTTGTGCATGACCCTTGTCATCGGATAGGCCCGGGTGGCGCGGACGAGTTCCTGGCCCGCGTGCTCGGCGTGTAGCGGGGCCACCGGTCACGCGGATGTGCTGAGGCTTCTTCGCATCACCGGACGGTCTGGCTTGCGCCGGGCCACGACCTGGAAGCCGTGCTGGGCGAAGGTTGATGCGACCCCAGGGAACAGATTGCGGGTGTGAGCTGGCGCTGCCGTGTCGACGGGGTATGCCTCGAGGACCGGGGCGCCGGCTGAGGCCGCCACCGGGAGCGCGGCCTGGATCAGTGCTCCCATGACGCCTTGGCGGCGGTGCGTGCGCCGCACGTAGAAGCACGGGATCGACCACACGGGCAGGTCATCCACGGGCTGGAGGTACCGGGTGCGGGCTAGCCACCTCAGGTCGGTTCGCGAGGCGAGCTCGCACCATCCGACGGCGATGTCGCCGTCGAAGGCGAGGAGGCCGGGCGGCTGCCCGGATGCTGCGAGTTGCTTGAGGTCGTGCTTGTTGTCCTCATGCGGCCGGTCGCGGTAACGGGGACCAACGCGCCAGTACATGCACCAGCATCCGTTCGAGGCTCCGGCTTTGCCGAAGAGGTCCTCGAGGGCGGGCCACTGCTCGGAGGTGAGAGGGCTGATCGTGAGGTCCATCCTGACGTCCTGAGGTGGTCGCTCATACGTTTCGCCGCTGGGCTGGCAGCGCCTGCGCATCTTGGCGCGCCTTCACCTTCCGCGGCTTTCCATGCTGCACCACTGTCGGGTACGGTCGCGGCTCGTGCCGAGGAATACCCATTCACAGTCGTCCCTGCCGGGGCACTGCTTCGATGGCTGTCCCCAGCAAGCGCAGATCATCCAATTCGGGCGCGGCGAAGTGGCCGGCAGCGGAGACCCTCGTGCCGTACAGATCGGCGGTTAGGAGGTTACGAGTGCTCTTACCTGCTGATATGCTGGATTCTGTTAAGGTCAAGTCAGCGGGAAGTCAGCAGGAGGTACGCGTGGCAACCATCATCAAGGGGAAGAACCCGGTAAAGCCCTACACCGTGCGCTTCCGGCATGACGGCAGCCAGCGGGAGCGATCCTTCCGCACGCGCCGTGAGGCTGAGGACTTCCGCGCTAAGTTTGATCATGACTCGCGTGAGCAGTCCTTCATCGATCCCCGTGCGGGAAGCGTCGCGTTCGCGGAGTACGCCGCAACTTGGATAGACGGTCTCGATCGGTCTCCCAACACTAAGACTGCCTACCGCTCGGTACTTGCCTCGCAAGTTGCTCCGGCCTTTACCGGCCGGACGCTGGCACAGGTTGCCAGTGATCGCGAGGGAGTGCAGCTTCTCATCTGCGGCATGTCTGCGGGAACCTCCCGCAAGTCTGCCGCCCTAGTGGTCATCCTGGGGACGGTTAGGGAAGCGCAGCGTGCGGGAAAGCTCTCGCGGAGTCGCCTGGAGGGGCTAACGGTCCGGAAGGAAGCTCAGGCGAAGGCCGACATCATCCCCGCTACGCGCGAGCAGCTTGAGACGCTTGCCTCTGCCCTATTGCCTGACCTCTCCCTTACGGTGTGGCTTATGCGCGGTTGCGGCTTGCGTATCTCGGAAGCACTGGCCGTGCGCCTGGACGGATTCCGCGACAATGGCCACGGGCGCACGCTCCGGGTGAGCGAGCAACTCGGAAGGGACGGCCACGGGTACGGCCCGCTCAAGGACAGGCTCGTCAATGAGTACAGGGACGTGCCCGTACCCGCGTGGCTGTACGCAAAGGTGCAGGATCACGTCAGCACGTACGGCACCCGTGACGGTTACCTCTTCCGCCAGCTCAGCTATAGCGCCTACCGTGCGCGCTTCGTGCGGGGCGTGAAGGCTGCCGGACTTCCCGCCACGTTCACCGCGCACCAGCTACGGCATCTGTTCGTGTCAGTTCTGCTGGATGCCGGAGTGCCCATTACGGACGTAGCTACGTGGGCCGGTCACCGTGATATCAGGATCACGCACGCGGTATACGGTCACCTGCTCCCGGATTCCTGGGCACGGGGACGCGAGGCGCTAGAACGGCTCTGAACGGTCGGGAGCGCTAGCGTAGAGCGCACGGAAAGAAGGGCCCTAGGAATTTTGCCTAGGGCCCTTCTCTGTCCTGTTACGCCTGACCGGAGGTCAGGCTAGGGCGTATCCGCAGGATTCGCCCGTACGTCTGGCCGGAGCAGCCCCTAAGCGGATAGCTGGCTGGCAGTTAGCGACCGCTCCGGGGTCTGTATCATCCCCCGCCGCTCGCTCCCGCGTTTCCCCCGCGCCGTTCGTCTATCCGCCAGACACTCGCCGCCACGGGCACCAGCGACACCGTGAGGCCTACCTGGTCGCGGCACCAGTCCGTTACGTCCGGCCAGTCTTCATAGCGCCTTCCGGACGCTGTCATCACTGCCGGGCGCACATCGGACGGGACGCTGATGCTCGCGATCATCCAACGGGGATCATCGCCCGACGTATCCAGTACGAGGTAGCGCGCCAGCGGGGCGCCTACCGGGTGGATGCCGTCATCGTCGTGAAGCCAGTTCATGACCTGTCTCCCTCGGGTATGCGTCATGACGGGTCAAGCATAGCGATACAACGGGAGGTCGCGCGAGATGTCTTCCCATGTAGGACGCCATACCTAGCCGTTACGATCATGCTTGTGATCGATCCGACCGGCCCGGTTGCGCCGTACCTGCAGGTTGCGGAGATCATCCGCCAGCAGATCCGCACGGGCAAGCTGGCCAGCGGTGACCGCATTACGGAAGCTGCCATCACGGAGAAGTACGAGGTAGCGCGCTCCACGGCCAGGCGGACGCTCGCGGTTCTCAGGGAAGAGGGGCTGATTTACACAGTGCCGCAGAGAGGCAGCTACGTCCGGTGAGAGCCTAGGCCTCCTGCTAGAACGGCACCCTGACCGCTACCCCCCTCCGATGAAGGGCTCCGACTGATGGACATAGGGACTGTCCTCGGAGCCGTCGCAATCGCTGTTGCGATCGCGGTCCCGGTCTCGATCGAGGCGCTGAAGCGCCCGCGCCTCGAAATCGTTCCGTCCCCGTGGTCACCCCAAGGGCCTGTTGGCTGGACGTTCGCGACTGTCCAGATCCGTAATAAGCCGCTCGCCGCGCCGCTCGCCAGACTCCTGACGCGCCAGGCTGCGCAAGGATGCGTCGTTGAGATCGACTACTTCGAATGGGGCACCACTAAGCGGGTGTTTCCGACGGTGCCCGGTCGTTGGAGCAGCCACCAGGAACCTATACGCTCGGTGCCGTCTCCCCCCGTGGACCCATTCACCAGCACCGTAGTCACCGGGGGCACCGCGAGCATAAGTACAGAACCCGGATTCAGCGCCGTCTACGATCGCACACTCGACCCACCACAACATGACGTGCCAGTCAGCCAGGACGGGGAAGAAGTTGCCGTCGCGATCCTTAGGGCAGGCGAGGCGTTCGCGTTTTCAACCGAATCGTATGACCACAATGCATGGGGAAATCCTGCCTGGCGTCTGCAGCGCGGTAGCACGTACTGCATTGTTGTAGGGGTTCGCGGGTCAAACGTCGAGCACAAAGAGGCCTTCAGGCTGGAGTACCTCACTGACGACTTCTCGAAATTCCGGCTCCTGAGCGCTTAAAACGGCTCTCGCACAACCTTGACTCAGGTGCCACCGTAAGACGGGCCGGGGGACATAAGGAAACGGGTCCCAGAGTGCCGATACACTCTGAGACCCGCTTGTCTCGCGGTCCTGTATCGGCAGGACTTGATTATGAAGTTGTGTCCCGGCCCGGAGGAGCGATGTCGGCTCCGAGCCGGGGCCTGTTACTTCCCCTTTGCCTTTGCCTTACGCTTGCGGCCGGCAACGGGAGTCGATCCTTCATGCTGCTCTATGAACCGCGCCGCAGCCTGATAATCCACGGCGGCCGGAGACATGATAGGCACACCGGCACTCTGGAACGGGTTGGGCTGAGGCACAACGGGACCGTAGAACGTTTCCCGCCGCTTCTCCATGTCATCCGCCAGCACGTGGCACGTCTAATGGTTTGTTGGATCGTGTTAACTCTTCCTACTGGTCAGTAACATATATCCGGCATTGGCAAGCGCTGATAACGATCATGGACGTGTCGGTTGAATGTCACGCGGGCCAGCGTCGGCCGACAGGCGGCATCGGTCCTGCCCGTGCCCAGCCGGTATAGTCCGCCCATGATTGTCGGCGTCCTCGGCCTGGTGCTCGCGAGCATATCGATTTCGTGGCAGGCCGCCAGCTACCTGCTCACCGGAGGCCGGGTCAAGGTCAGCTTGCGGGTCGGCGGGTTCGGGAACGGCGCGATGGTCACTGCGCCCCCGGCCAGCCTGACCGCGAGCTGGTGGGACGGCCTGGCGAAACAGGGCTACAAGCAGCCGATTGTCGCGGTAAGGGTGGCCAACGTAGGCCGCCAGCCCGTCACGGTGGCCAGATGGGGCCTGAAGTCGGGCCTGGGAATGTCGCTCTACCCGATGGCGGACTCGATCGGGCAGCCGCTACCGCATCGCCTGGAGGTGGGCGAGTCGGAGACCTGGGCGGTCGATATGGCCCATGTGGACGCCTTCATTCAGGCGGTACGGGAAGTCGTACGGGAGCCCCAGCCCGAACTGGCCCCTGGGAGCCTCCTCGACAGGATCAATTCGCAGGTGTCCATCCCGAAACAGGGCATCGCTGGCGTTGTCGAACTGGCAGACGGGCGCGCCAAGCGGAGCGAGGAGATAATCCGGTAGCCCGGCCGCCGGTCTATGCCGCCCGCCTCTCCTCAAGCCAGGAATCCAGATCGCTGGCCCGGTAGCGCAGTCCCTTGCCAACCCTGTATGGATTCAGCCCCACGGTCGCCAGTTAGCCTGCTGCGTCCGAACGGGCACGCCCAGGTATGCGGCAGCGTCGGCCGTCGGCAGTAGCCTCCGGTCCCCTCCCGGCCCGCTTGTGGTGATCTTCCCCATAGCTCTCGCCTCCCGTCTGTGCATGCTCCGGTATGACCATGCACGGTCAGGTTAGGAGCCACCGCGTCAGCTACCGCGTACCCGCCGGCAAGTCAGCAAGAAGTCAGCATGTCAGTCGGCATCACCACACATAAACGGGACACATCGGGCATCCAGGCAGCTCGATTCGCTGTTCGATTCATACGTCGTCACGTGCTACGGAGTATCAACCTGCGTGATCGGGCGTAAACTGGATGAAGATAAAGGCGGATCTCGCGCGCAGGCCGCCGACCAGCCCGGTCACCCAGCGTGACTCAGACTTCGAGCCTCGCGTGGCGCCTGCCGATTCGGCGCGTCGCAGCGTGCTTATTGCTGAGGCAGGCACGGAGCACAGATCAACCACATCGGGGCGGGTACCACTTGGCTTCGGGACGAAGAGGCCACCGGAGTCGGGTCAGGATCTGATTAGCAGTGCGAGGGAAGTATGGACTTGGCCGTGTCGGTGCACAGATTCCCATCCCGCAGGCGTAGCCGTGTGCGCGAAGGATGCCATGGCCGGTACAAGGAGAGCGAGCGCACCCGCACAGTCCTCATCGCCGTGGCGGTTACGGAAGGTCTCCGCCCGGCCTGCCACGGCAAACCCGGCCGGATTCGGGACTTCTGGCCCTCTTGGGGGACGCGCCGCCTATCTAGCATTGCGCTCATGTACTGCAGTCCACGATCGGCTGGCCGAGGCTCGGGCGGTCGGCTGCAGCGTCGCTGATGGCCGTCGCATGGGGGATGGTTCAGATGGCTGGGATGTCGCGCCGCCGGCTCATTGGTTATGGCCTGGGGGCCGGCGCCGCCCTGGCGCTGCCGTGGACGGCAGCCACTTCCGGTGCCGGGGGATGGGATCGTGGTGGCCTCTCCGGTCGGCAAGAACCGGTACGCGTTCACCCAGCGGCAGATCCGCAGGAGGCTGCACCCGCACCTGCCGCCGACCCCGTTGTGGGCCTACGATGACGGGTCCGGGCTGGCCGGGCAGGCGGGCTCGTTCGGGATGGCGGTCGTCGCGCGCAGCGGCACGCCGGTGCGGGCCAGCGTCACCAATATGCTTCCGGAGACGTACCCGGGCTGGATCCCGGTGGACACCCGGCTGACGGTGAAGCCGGACCGGCTGGTGCGGGCGATGACGCACCTGCACGGCGGGTTTGTGGCCGCCGACAGCGACGGCAACCCGGCGGTCAGGCTCGGCGGGTTCGGCCACGGCCAGACCCAGCACGTGGACTACACCAACCAGCGGCCGCAGATGCCGGCCTCGCTGCTGTGGTTTCATGACCACGGATTCGGCACCACCCGGCTGAACGTGTTCGCCGGGCTCGCCGCCGCCTACATCCTGCGGGACGAGCACGACACCGGCGCCGAGCCCAACCCGGCCGGCATTCCCGGCGGGGCGTTCGAGATCCCGCTGGTCATCCAGGACCGCCAGTTCAACCCGGACGGGACGTTCCGCTACCCGGTCAGCGGCATCCCCGGCGTGACCTGGATCGGCGAGTACTTCGGTGACGTGATGCTGGTCAACGGCAAGGTGTGGCCGTTCCTGGACGTGGAGCCGCGGCTGTACCGGTTCCGGATCCTCAACGGCTGCAACGCGCGGATCATGGACCTGCACATCGGCGGGGCACGGCTGTGGCAGATCGGCGCCGAGGGCGGCATGTGGGACAAGCCCGTGCCGGTCGGGCACCTGGTGCTGGCCCCGGCCGAGCGGGCCGACGTGATCGCCGACTTCCGGCACTCCGCCGGGCAGACGCATTACGTGACGAACACCACCCCCCGCGCGCCGGTCAGCACCCCGGCGCCTCCGCTGACGGCGGTCATGCAACTCCGGGTGGGAACCACGGTCACCCAGCCCGGCCCCGCCACGGTGCCCGCCAGCCTGCCGGGGCGCCGCGCCCACCTGCCGTCCCCGCACCGGAGCCGTTTCATCACCCTCAATGAGGTCGCCCCGGAGACACCTAGCTGGACGTTGAACCTCGACGGCGCGGATTTCGAGAAGCTCGCCGTGAAGGGAACAGCCAGGGAGCGGCCGAAGGCGGGGACGGTGGAGGACTGGCTGTTCATCAACATGACCGGCGACACCCATCCGATGCACACCCACCTGGTCACCCATCAGGTCGTGGGGCGCACGCCCTTCGATGCCGGGGCCTACCAGAAGAAATATGGCGGCCCGCGCGGTGTGCCGGGGGGGATCGACCCAAGGCCGTTCGCGACCGGCCCGATGGAGCCGCCCGATCCGGCCGAGCGCGGCTTCAAGGACACCACCAAGGCCAATCCCGGCTACTTCACCACCGTGCGGGCGAGGTTCGACCTGCCCGCTGGCGTCACCGCGCCGCAGACCTACGTCTACCACTGCCACATCGTGGAACACGAAGACAACGACATGATGCTCCCGTTCACCGTCGAACCCTGACCAGCACGCCAGGGTGCAAAGCCCGGCCCGCCATCCAGCGAAGGCTGCACCCGCTAGCAAGTCTTCGAGGGATATATGCGGGATGAGCAGCGCTGTCGCGCCAACAGTTGCGGCGTGTGCCCAGGTAGCGAGGTGGCAGGCATCGCGGGGCCAGTGCTCGCCCCCGAACGATCACAATGCTGCCCGCGAACACTGCCGCGACGGCGCATGGCCGCACCAGAGACTCGAGTCCACGACGGCCGGGCAATACCGCGGATCACGCCGGCGAGCTACATTCAGGCAGGTGGGTAGCGGGGGTGTGGCTTCGCCGAGTGGTGCCTTCGTGGGGCGGTCGGTGGAGCTTGGGGAGTTGCGGGTCGCTCTGACCGAGGCTCTTGGCGGATCGAACCGGGTCGTGCTCATCACCGGGGAACCGGGTGTCGGCAAGACGGCGCTGGCCGTTCAGCTGGCTGGGGAGGCGGAAGCCCTCGGCGTGGCGGTGAGGTGGGGCCGGGGATCCGAACGCGAGGGAGCGCCCGCCTTCTGGCCTTGGATCCAGATTGTACGGGATCAGCTACTTCGGCCGGATCTGGCGGACCGGAGAAACTGGAGCGCTATGCGGCCCCGCTGTACCGGATGATGCCGCAGCTCAGGCGGCCGGACCAGCGGATGCGGACCGCGTTTTCCCCAGCCGGCGGGAGCGCCGATGACAGCGGGGAGGCCCGGTTCCGGCTCTTCGACGCGGTGTCATCGTTCTTGCGGGTCGCAGC
>WNGK01009431.1_pt1 | contig 14266 bp, 16 predicted proteins | sample 5400601 | NCBI WGS metagenome assembly WNGK01 (sample SAMN13153376, study PRJNA577476) | soil metagenome | isolation source: 60 cm soil or saprolite under Garry oak tree replicate 1 | place: USA:California | collected 2016-06-15 | reverse complement strand
TATGACCGTCGCATTTGTCATGTCGAGCGAAGTCGAGACATCTCTTGATATTTCGGACTTCAATTCGGGCGACAGCGGAAGTTGCGTGGGCAAAATGCGTGGCCGAGCTTTTGTCTCGTTAGGTTAGATCGCACGCGCATGACGCCCATCCACATTCCGAAAGGTGCGCGAATTTATTTGGGTGCGCCCGCGCAGCCGATGCCGCTCGCGATTTCAGATGCGCTGAAGGCGCTCGCCGGCAGCGTTCCTGGAATTGCCGAAGCGCATCTTCCGCAATGCTTCGTCGAAGGTACACAGATGCGCCCAAGCAGATTCTCGTCGTCGTGCCCTTGCGTTCCAGTGACACGCAAGCGGTTCTAGACTCACTAAGTAGTCATCTGCCAGAAATTCTGCCTAACGGATTTTACATCGACATTTGGCCGGTTCCGGCCAGCGACCCAAAGCTCGAAGCGATCCGCGCCGCGCGCTGCACCATCTTCATTTCGGAAGAGAGACCACTGGAAGCGAGGAAACCGTGGTGGAAGTTCTGGGGCGACAATGGCTAATAAAGAGATCGGCGCCGTTCTAAAGCGGTTCGAGTCACCGGATGAAGTGCGGGTGATGCAAAAAGGGAACTTCGAACTTGTGCACATCGGCGGGATGACGATTGGGCCCGCTACCTACGAGCCGGGTTGGTTCAGGTAGGGGCGATTGACCTCAATCGCCCGCGGGCGGTTCGGTGAACCGCCCCTACCTATTCGTTGCCGATGAGTATGTAAGGCCAGTCATCATTTGGCCCAATCAATCCCGCCCGGATCGGATTCTCCCAAATGTATTCGAATTTCTCCGTTTCACTTTCGTCATGGCGCAATCGGTGATCGAAAAAGTTTCGCTGCCATTCGATTTTTCCCTTTCGCGCCGCAATCCGTTTGAAGTCACGGATGAGTTTAGAAAGTTCTGCATCAGGCGAAATGCCGATGAGAAGGTGCCAATGGTCCGGCATCAGCAAGAGCAGTTTAAGATACCACTGTTCCAACTCATGATACCGACGCGCAGTTTCGAAAAGTATCTGCGCGACTTGATTCTTGCAAAGCTGGTTCACGCCTCGCGCATCACAGCAAATCGTAATGAAATAGGTTGCTCCGAACCGCCCGTGAAAATGAATCGAATGATCCAGCACTTTCCGCACGGGCCGAGCCGGAACAGCGTGCTTATTCACTTTTGGGGGAACCGGGCGATTGGGGTCAATCGCCCCTACCTAGAACTGCATTTAGTCGCGGCGTTGTTTTTCGACGAGGTGGCGCAGCTGGCGCTCCATCGTCTTGAACGCGTCGTGAATGACCTTGTTGAGCGGCTCGTGCGAGCCGTTGTCCATTTGTTTTTCGTCGCTCACCAGCTCGTGACGCGGTCTCACCGTGACATCGATCCGGCAACGATACGGATTACCTTTGTGATGAGTATGGTTCGGCTGCTCGATCGCGACATCGCATCGGTTGATGTGGTCGCAGAATTTCTCGAGGCGCGAAGCGTAATCTAAAACGAGGTTGTCGATCTTATCTGACTTATCCAGGCCGCGGTAGGTGATCTTGACGGGCAATTGCATAATTAAAATATTGAGCTTAAACCGGACGAAGGGAACGAAAATGATTCGGTAATTTCGCCGGCTCCACCTTGACCAGATCGGATTTCACGTGCTCGACGATTCGATTGCGAATGCGATCGGGTAGAAGATGGACAATCGCCCCATGAATCTCGGACGGCGCGGCAAACGCCCAGCCTTCCTTGCCACTGCCGTTGACAATTTTGGCGATTTGTTCGGCCAGTTCTTTGTTAATCCGCCGATCGGTCTCGGTTTCCAGTTTACTCTCGGCGATCGAAGCCGGGCCGCGATGGGTGCCTGCGCCTTCGGTGACCGGAAAACGTCCGGCCAAGTCGGTCACCTTGTCGACGAGCTTGCCGTGCGCATCGGTGATATCGAAAGCCTGGATCAATTTTAAGCTCGGCCCGCGGGTGGGCGTTTCGTTGACCCGATACGCTTTCAAGCTGCCGCGATCTGCCGCGATTACGAGTGAAGCCGGTATCATAGGCTAACTGGACGAGCGTCTTCCCGGCGCGTCAAAGAAGCGCTCATGAATTCTCTATAATAGAATCGCGCCGTGTTGCAATCTTGCGTTGAACAGAATTCTTCTGGTAGGGTGGTTCACCGAATCGCCCACGGGCGAGTCCGAGCCGGACTGGCAAGGTCAATCGCCCCTACCTATTTCTTCGCGCGTTCCTCGTCACCGGTGATCGCCGCGAGCGCCGCCATGGCGCGTTTCTTCCAGGATTCGTGACGCGCGCGCGGTTGTTCGCCGCGGCTGAGCTTGAACAAACAACTCGCTCGTCCACCAAGGTCGACATCATCACCGGACGAAAATTTCTTCGGTTCCTTGAGAAAACCATCTTCGTTCGCGGTGTCGAGAATCTGTTCCCACTCGAGGTGCTCCTCGCCCGGAAGCACGAACGGAATTGGTTCGTGATGCGCGTTGATCAAAAGCAGAAAGGTGTCGTCGCGCACCGGTTCGCCATGTTCATCCACCAAACCAATGGCGTCGCCGCTGATGAGCATCCCAAGACAACGTGCGAATGGCGAATTCCATTCTTTCTCGCTCATTTCGTTCCCGCCGGGATTGAACCACATTACGTCCTTGATCTCGCCGCCCGGGACGCGGCGGCCTTGAAAAAATTTCGGACGACGAAATGCCGGATGCTCACGGCGCAGCTGAATCAATTTTTTGGTGAATTCGAACAGGCGGTTCTGTTTTTCGTCCCAGTGCCAATTTAGCCAGCTGATCTCATTGTCCTGACAATAGGCGTTGTTGTTCCCCTTTTGCGTCCGGCCAAATTCATCGCCGCCCAAAAGCATCGGTACGCCTTGCGACAAAAAAAGCATCGTCAAAAAATTGCGCTCCTGCCGGCGGCGCAAACTGTTGATGTTCGGATCGTCCGTCGGCCCTTCGACCCCGCAGTTCCAGGAGCGATTATGGCCGTCGCCGTCGCGGTTCTCATCGCCGTTGGCTTCGTTGTGCTTGTCGTTGTAGCTGACGAGATCGTGGAGGGTGTAGCCGTCGTGTGACGTGATGAAGTTAACGCTGGCGTAGGGTTGCCGGCCGTCGTGTTGATAAAGATCGGGGCTGCCGGTCAGTCGATACGCGACTTCGCCGATAAAACCTTCGTCGCCACGCCAAAAACTGCGCATCGCGTCCCGGAATTTTCCGTTCCATTCCGAAAACGGCACGGGAAAATTGCCGACTTGGTAGCCGCCTTCACCGACATCCCACGGCTCCGCGATTAATTTCACCTGTGACAGGACCGGGTCCTGTTGAATGACTTTGAAAAAGGCGGCGAACTTATTGCATCCGGTGCCGTCGCGTCCGAGGGCGGGAGCGAGATCGAACCGAAAACCGTCCACGCGCATTTCCACCACCCAATGGCGCAGACTGTCCATCACCATTTGCAGCGTGCGCGGGTGGAGCGTGTCTACCGTGTTGCCGGTGCCGGTGTAATCCAAATAGAAACGGGGATTGTCTGCCATCAGCCGATAAAACGCCCCATTATCGATTCCGCGAAAACAGACCGTCGGTCCGAGATGATTTCCTTCGCCGGTGTGATTGTAAACAACATCGAGAACCACTTCGATCCCGGCGGCGTGCAGCGCTCGCACCATCGATTTGAATTCGGTCACTTCCGCGCTCAGCTCACGGTTGCTCGAATAGTGCCCGTGCGGTGCGAAAAATCCGATCGTGTTGTAGCCCCAGTAATTCGTCAGGCCACGATCGACCAGCGCCTTGTCATCCAGATGGGTGTGCACCGGCAAAAGTTCGACCGCGGTCACGCCAAGCGTTTTGAGATAACGGATCGCCGGTTCGCTCGCGATTCCAGCATAGGCGCCGCGGAATTGCTCCGGCACGTCTCCCAAAAGTTTCGTGAATCCTTTCACGTGCATTTCATAAATCACCGTTTCGGAAAGCGGAGTGTTCGGCCGTTTGTCGTCGCGCCAATTGAAGGCATCGTCGACTACGACTGACTTGGGCATTGCCCACGCGTTGTCGCGCGAATCGCGCGTCAGGTCCTCCGCTTTATCGCCGACCACGTAACCGAACATTTCGTCCGACCAATTAATCCGGCCCGCGATCGCTTTAGCATAGGGGTCGAGCAACAATTTCGAATCGTTGAAACGCAGGCCCCGCTTCGGATCGTACCGCGCCGATGTCGTCGAAGAAGCAGAGATCAATGCCCGTGGCGTGTTCGGAAAAGATCGCGAAGTTGACGCCGTTTCCCAGCCAAGTGGCGCCAAGCGGATATGGTTTTCCGGGCCAGGTCTTTACCATTGTCATAGAAGCGGCCAGCTTACAATCGTGGACGCCATCCAAAATTAAGCGGCGAATCTGGGTGAATCAGAGTTCGCACATTCTCCATTCGATATAATCCCAACACAAACTGCTTTTCTTGATTTCGGGTGACCAAGTCCGAGTGCAATTCCGCGGGAACTTCGTCGCGCAACGGCATAATGGCCCACTTTGCCACGGCCATTTGTTCCGCGGTCGGCGCACCTGGCTGATGTCGATGCAGAAAAAACTGGAGCGTGTTGTAATCGGTATCGATAAATACGACCGGATCGTCGTCGATCGTGCTCTCCACTTCACGCGCAAATAGCTTCAAGTTTTCGCCGCCGCGATCCTTGCTCGTCTTGAGAAAGTGTTTTGCGCTCAGTCCAACGGCGAGCGCGAGAGCGAATGCCGCGACCTGCCAAGGCTGGATACGAAATCTTCGCAAATAAGTTACACAAAAATAAGCGGCTAGAATCGCTCCCGCGGGATAAGCGGGCAGGATGTAATCGGCAGTTTTGCGCACCGAGAGAGCAAAAAATACGAGCACGAGAAATATCCACAAAATTGTGGGCGCAAGCGGATGTCGAAACCACCGCTTCCACCCGATGGCGCAAAGTGCGCCGATAGTCAGGAGCGACCATGGTAGAAACCGCTGAACAAACCAGATCGGATTTTGCAGAATAAGCTTTAGCGCAACGATTGGACCATCAATGTAATGTTTGCCGCCGAAGTGATGATCCAATCCCAAGGTTGGTCCGATTAGCTCACGGCCGATAAGCTGCTTAAAAAACGGCGCCGGGTAGCGGATCGCGGTCGGCAATGCCCAGAGCGAGAAGATCGCGAGCGCAACTGAGATTGCCCACAACCAGTGACTACGCCAGAGAAGATCTGGTTGGCCTCGGATTAACCAGGCGGCCAAAGGCAGATATATCATCGGAAGAAGCGCTGCTGGACCTTTGGTCAAAGCCGCCAAGCCGATGGCAATCGAAAACCCGCCGATGGCGATCCTGTCGGAGTCATTTTCAAATATGACCGCGGTCGCGCATATCCAAGCCGCCGTGAGAAAGAGCACCAGGACCGGATCGGGCCGGCAATGATAGATCATTGTCATATTGGCCGGATTCACCAGCCACGCGGCCCCAGCGAGAAGAGCGGCTTCGTTTGCGACCGTTTCGGTCTCGGGAATTTTTCGAAATAAATTACGTGCGATTCTCACAGTCAGGGCAGTGGTGAGCAGTGTCGCTGCAACCATTGGCCACTTCGCGGCCCATTCCTGCCAGAAACCGAGCGCAACGACCGGCGCTGCCATCCAGTTCACTAATGGTGGTTTCGTTGCAACGTGCCCAAGCATGTCGCGTGGAAGGAGCCATCGACCGTTCACGACGATATCGGCTGTGTACGAGACGGTCCGCGGTTGATCAAATCGTTGCAGCGCACTGGGAGCGATCACGCGGGACGAGAGCATCACGGCTGCGCAGCCGCAAAGCAGGATCTGACATGACATCTCGCCTTTCATCAGCATTGGGTGATGATTTCAATTTGTGCTGCGCCGCGCAAGCACGCCGATGCGATTCAACTACCGCGGGCTAATGGCATTCCAGCCTAGCCGAGTTTGTGATGGAGGAAAATCGCGAGCAAGCCCAGACTGATAGCGCCTGCAATCAAGAACGAGCCCGGAGACGGCTCTTGCAGGGCGAGGAACAAGAGGAACGTCTGCATGATTGCTTTGGCTGGCGGCTTTGGGGTATGAATCGGATTGCAACGCGAGAGTGGTCGCCATCCAGCAAAACTTTTTCCCCGACCAGCTTCAAGAACCGATTCATGAAAACGATTGCGCGTTTCGAAGCGGCTCGCCCCGAGCGAAATGCGCCGCGTCCGGCGCCGGTGATCGATCAAGGGATGCCCCGCGGTTTGCTCCGTACCTTCGCCTTAACTGAGGAACTTTTGCGCAGTTTCGTTAAAAATTTGTGTACGTCGTCCGTCAACTCTCAAAGTTACAACTAGAACTTGATCTGAGGTTCTCGTAACCGAGAGCGCCGTCCACTTCGAAAGTGCCAGGGCGATCAATCAGGATTTGTAAGTTCCAGCCAAGAACTCGACGTCGCGTTGCTAAAAGGCGTCTCGCGCAAACGGAAGCGAGTGACGTTGAGCTGCCGTTCCGGAGTTATCACCCCATCCAGCTCGGAGTCTAGCTGAGCTTCCTTTGGCCAATCTTCCATCTCTTTCGGATTCGAAGTCAGTTCGGCATGAACCTTCAAAGGCAGAGAAATCGGTTTACCCTCTACGTTCTCCGTAGCGCCACCTCGTTCTTGATCGCCCTCCACTCGAACGTTTACCGTAAACCCGTCGGGAAACGCAGTGCCGTTGCCTTTATTCTCTTTTTTTGCCACAGCGTATTTCTGCGGAGCGACTTTGCGCGTACGAACAAGAATCGCTTGTTGCACAGTTCTAAGGACATCGAGAGCCCATTTAACTTTACTGTTCTCTATTCTTAGCAGCGTCAAAGTCGATGGAGACCATTTCCCATCCACCTCCCATAGCAGCAGTGATCCATCCGGAGACCAGCGAGCCGGAAGAATTTCTTCGTTATTCATGTGAATCATTGCACTTGAGCCGTTAATGATTCCTACGATTTGGCCAGTATGAAGATCTACGATCTTGTTCTCATTGATCTCATCGGGAATCGGATTGACCGTGTTGTCGAATGCACTGACGCCATATTCACGATTCGGCGAAACACTTGATGGCGGAATTACATATCCGTCCGGCAATTTGAGTTGAGATCGATCGGCAGCGATTAAGAATGTCGCCGCCAACAGCGCCGGGGCGAAGTAAGCTAGCAATTTCCGTTTCACGACCGCATCTCGAGAGAGAACCCAATTATATCGTTTACTCTTCTTGCCGGCTATCGAGATAAAGGACGACGAAGGCGATGCCGAGGAGCGGTTGAAGAATTCGCTGCAAAACGGTGAGACCCAGTTCGGAAAAGCTGGCAGTCTGATTTTTTGGCAGGCTCGCCATCATTTTCTGCAGAACAACCTGAGGATCCTGCGCGACGCCCAGCTGGCTGAAAGAATCTCGGACTAACGGCCATTCCGCAGCCAGTCTTGGCCACATCGCGACGACGGCGATTGCTAAAGCAAACGCGATCCAAATCGAGACAATGAGCGCGCCGCGCCAAAGTGGGCGTTGATACCAGGGAAGATCCCGCCCGCTGCGCGCGAGTCTTCTGCTCTCGCGGAGGGCCTCGTTCACGTTCGCGTTTTCGAGCACGGTGAATTGCTGCCAGAAAAGAACGTTAATGAAAAATCGGCCGAACAACCAGACTTGAAATGCAAGCAAGCCGAGCGCGAGCACGATCGAGAAGAGGGCCGCTGAAGTGACGACCATGATCGCGATGCCGAGAGCGAACAGGATCAGCAAAAAGAAAACGCCGTAGACAAACAGGCCGAGACCGGCCACGCGCGGCCAATATTTGACCGCCGCATTAAGGACGCTAAAAAAACCGAGCCGATGTCCGGTCGCAAGCTCGGCGGTGAGAATCTGGATGCCGGCGATATAGACTGGAACCAAAACAATTCGCAGCACGAGCATGCATAATCCGAACGCGACGGCGACGAGTGTTCGCAGATCGACGTTCACGCCCGGTGCGGTGTCGACGAAACGACTGCTGAGCTCCGCGCAGACAATCGGGACAATGCTCAGCAATGAGAGGCCGAAGAATTGAAAGAAACCGCGAAAATAAATTCGAAAGGTTTCAACCAAAATGTTCCGACTCGGCGGTTTGGAGGTTGTAGTGGCCGTGTCGGCCGCAATGCCGGACGCTCCTGCGCGCGACACGGTCCGAGCCGGACTGGCGTTTGCCTCTACATTTGTCTGAACCGGCGGTGGTTCGACTTGAAACAATCCGGGAATGTCGCCGGCCGTTTTCCAATGAGCCTCCTCGACATCGGCCTGGCGGGCGGGATTCGCCGGCAACACCCGACCGTCAGCTTTCCATTCACGCAACGTCGCCAGATCAGCCGGGCCGTATTCTTTTCCCTGAACTCGAATGATCCACTGCTCGGCCATGTCCTCATCATTGGACAGGATTCACCGGATTAACAGAGGGATTTGCTGAAGCGAATTTGCAGGTTCGGTTTTGAAATCCGCAGAATCCAGTTAATCCTCTCTTCTAGTGAAACTGCTCTTAATAGACGGGCATTATTACGTTTACCGGTCGTTTTTCGCGATCCCGAACCTGTCCAACTCGCGAGGCGAGCCGACGAACGCAATTTTTGGTTTCACCAAGACGCTGCGCTTGATGATTAAGCATCTCCAGCCGGAGCTGGGAGCGGTGTTTTGGGACGAAGGCATGCCGGAACGGCGAGTGAAGTTGCAACCGGCTTACAAAGAAACGCGCAAGGAGATGCCGTTGCCGATGGTGCCGCAACTCGATTTCATTCAAAAGCTTACCCCCCTGCTCGGATTCAAAAACATTTCGCTCCCCAACACCGAAGCCGACGACTTGATGGGCTGCTACGCGATGGCCGCGTGCAAGCGCAAAGGAATGAAAGTGGTCTTGGCCACGAACGACAAAGATTTGTATCAGCTGATCGGCCCGTGCGTGAAAGTTTACACCACAGCCAAAGCCGATCTGGCTTCGCCGAAAGACGGGTTCGCCTTACTCGGCGAGGAACAAGCGACTGCGAAATGGGACGTGCCGCCGAAACTGATCGGCGATGTGCTGGCGATTTCGGGCGATTCGGTCGACAACATCCCCGGCGCCGGTATCGGACGGAAAACTGCGGCCGGATTAGTCCGCGAATCTGGCGGGCTGGAAAAGCTGCTCGCGAACATCGACAAGGTGAAAAGCAATCGGAACCGGGAAAAGCTTACCGTCGCGCGCGAACAAATTTTACAGAACCGAAAAATGGTGGAGCTCGATTGTCACATGGAGCTTCCAATCCCGATTGATGACCTCCGGATCCAACCGGATTATCCAGAGCTGATCGCCCAACTGGAGAAATGCGAGTTCAAGTCGTTATTGCAGGAGGTAAAAACCGAGGCGGCGAGGGCCGGCGGTTCGATTCAAGAGGAGATGAAGTTGTAAGTGCCTGGCGCAGTTGAGCCTACTCAGTCCGAAAAAATCGTAAATAATTCGAACGCCAGCCGCTGGGCGCTGTCCAAATTAACAGGTTAAGGCGATTCGGGCGGTTGCACGTTTCTTGTATTTGCTGTTTCTCCTTGGCGTGCGCTGCCCGAATCTTTTTTTGTACCATGTCGCCTGGGCGAGTCCGAACCGGAGTGGCAAAGTCAATTGCCCTTATCCTTTCCGCAGAAAGTGCCCCAATTGCGGTGTTGCGGCGCGCCCGACCAAAGTGGTTTGATAGCAGTCGCCGTTTATGCAGAGCGATACCAGCCCGGTCGGCCTCCGCGGCTTTCTGATCGATGCACCACAGTTCGGCACTTTGCGCGGCCGGCCTAATGGCGCGGTCTTGATCGACAACGGAAAAATTTCGAAAATCGGCGACTACGACGATCTGCGCCGGCTGCACCCGAATTCAATTCGCTGGCTCGACCGGCGGCCGGCCGCGATTTTTCCGGGCTTAATCGATTGTCACACGCACCTGCCGCAATACTCGGTCGTAGCGCGCGGTGAAAGCGAGCTGTTGCCATGGCTGCGGCAGCACATTTTTCCGGTCGAGCGGGAGTTTACCGGACCGAAAGCGCGCGCCGAAGCGCCCGCGTTTTTTCAAGAGTTGGTGCGCAATGGCACCACCACGGTGATGGCCTACGCGGCGATTTATGAAGACAGTTGCGATGCCGGTTTCGAGGCCGCCAAGCAAAGCGGCATCCGCGCGATCCTCGGGAAAATGATGATGGATCTCGGCTCCTACGGCCAGCTCCAGCCGAAAAAGGTGCTCTCAATTTCGTTGCTCGAGAGCGAGCGCCTTTGTCGAAAATGGCATCGGTCCGAGGAAGGCCGGCTCGAGTACGCGTTCAGTCCCCGTTTCGCCGTTACCTGTTCGGAAAAAATGATGCGTAGCGCCGCCGAGCTGGCCGCGCGGTTCGAAGCCTATTTGCAGACTCACCTGGCAGAAAACCGCGAGGAGCTGGAGAAAGTGCACCACCTTTATATGAGCGCGCGCGACTACACCCACGTCTATGAAAAATGCGGAATGCTCACACCGCACACCGTGGTTGGCCAATGCATTCATCTCAATCCCCGAGAAATCGCCGCGATCGCCGCGGCACAGTCGAGCGTGGCGCATTGTCCGAGCTCGAATCTTTTTCTCGGCAGCGGCCTGATGAAGCTCGATCAACTTTTGAAAGCTGGAATCAACGTCGGACTCGGTTCGGACGTGGCCGGCGGGCCGGAGTTAAACATGTGGCAGGTAATGCGCGCGGCGATTGAAGTGCAAAAAGCGCGCAGCGCCTACGAACCGAATTTGCGACCGCTTCGTCCGGGCGAAGCATTTTATCTCGCCACCCTCGGCGGCGCACGTGCGCTCGGGAAAGCCCATATCATCGGCTCACTCGATTCCGGTAAGGAAGCGGACCTGATCGTTGTCGACCTGGGCGCGCTTTTGCCCTATCCAAGCGAGGACGCTTTGGCCGAACTTACGCCCGAGGACATAGTCGCGCTCTGCATTTATCGCGGCGGACCGCAAGCGAATCTGGAAACGTACGTTCGCGGCAAATGCATTTACCAGGCACCAAGCCGGGCCGGCGCGCTATGAAACGAATCAGTGTCTATCCAATCGATGTCGCCTTGAGCGAAGACATTGGCGAGGGCGATCTGACCACTGATTTTTTCGTCTCGAAGAATCAGCAGGCGATGGCGCGAATTGTGGCTCGCGAGCGCGCCACTCTTGCCGGCACAGAAACAGCCGCAGAAGTTTTCCGTCGCGTAGATTCCACGGTCGCGATCACCGTTGTCAAAAAAGACGGTAGCGAGATAAATGCTGGCGAGAGTGTGATCGAACTTCGCGGCCAGGCGCGTTCGATTCTAAAAGCTGAGCGGGTGGCGCTGAATTTTTTGCAGCGATTGTCTGGAATCGCGACGCTCACCCGAAAGTTTGTCGACGCTGCCGGAACCGATCACGTGAAGATTCTCGACACCCGCAAAACGACGCCGGGTTTGCGCGCGCTGGAGAAAGCGGCCGTGGTCGCGGGCGGTGGCGCCAATCATCGCTTCGGTTTGTTCGACATGGTGATGCTGAAAGACAATCACCTGACCGTTAGCGCGGGATTTGCCGCGTTCGCAAAGGCAGTGCAAAAGTTCCGCGAGGCGCGACCGAATGTTCGAATTGAAGTTGAGGCCGACGCGCTCGAGCAAGTTCGCGCATTTCTGCAAGTCGACGGCATTGACGTGATTCTCCTCGACAATATGAAGCCGGCGCAGATTCGGGAAGCGATAGCGCTTGGCAAAGACAAAGTAAAATTTGAAGCGAGCGGTGGCGTGACCTTGAAAAACATCCGGCGAATCGCTGCCACCGGCGTCGATTATATTTCCATCGGCGCGCTCACCCATTCTCCGCGCGCGATCGATTTTTCTCTCGAGTTAACGCCACTCCCTGCATGCTGACCTTCGACACGCTGAGTGGCGACAAGCTCCGCGCCGATCTCGATTCTACGATCATCGGCCGCGACATTGTGGTCGTCGACGAGACAACGTCGACGAATGATTCTGTTTTGGAGCGCACTTCGCCATCAACGCCCGAAGGTCTGGTGGTATTCGCGGAGCGCCAAACCGCCGGGCGCGGCCAGCGCAATAATTCCTGGGAATCGGCTGCCGGCAAAGGACTTTGGTTCTCGATTTTACTTCGGCCGAAGATCGACATCGGAGCATCGGCGCAATTGGCTGAATGGGCCGCGCGCACGATCGCCGATACAATTTCAACGAAATTTGCGCGCGAAGCGACGGTGAAGTTGCCGAACGACGTTGTCGTCGCCGGAAAAAAGATCGCCGGCGTTCTGGTTGAAATGCGCGCGCAGAAAAATTCCCCCCACATCGCGATCGTCGGGATCGGCCTCAATGTGAACCAGCGCGCCGAAGATTTTTCGGGTGAGCTTCGCCCGCGCGCGATTTCTTTAGCGATGGCGTTGGATCGATCCGCCACAAGGCGGATTCGCCGCGGCGAACAAGTTGACCGTCACCAGCTCGCAGTCGCGCTGCTGCAAAATTTGGACGCAAGTTATCGCGATCGGTTCGCCGAATGAATCGTAGGGCAACCGCATCGGTTGCCAACTAAAGACCGGCAGGCGGAGCGCCTGCCCTACAATCGCGTTCCTTGGAGCGCCCGCAATTTCTCCAACGCGCGACCGCTATCGATTTCTTCGCGCGCCAATTCGATCCCCTCTTTCAGATCTTTGACCAGACCGGCGACCACGAACCCTCCTGCTGCGTTCACAATCGTCATGTCGCGCTTTGCGCCAGAAATTTTCCCGGCAAGAATTCCCTCAATCGTGGCGGCGTTTTCGCGCGCGTCTCCACCTCGCAATTCGCTGACCGGCGCTCGCGGAATGCCGAGCCAGCTTACGTCCAAGATCGCGGACGTGACTTTGTCGTCGATGAGTTCCGCGATCGTGGTCGCACCGCTAACGGAGATGTCGTCCATGCCTGCGCTGTTATCGCCGAGGCCATGCACAATCCAGGCGCGCTCATGTCGAAGTTCCCGCAGAACTTGAGCGAAGATACCGGTCAGGTGCGGCGAATAGACACCAATCAGCTGCCGCGATGGGCGGGCCGGATTTAAGAGCGGTCCGAGCGCATTGAAAATCGTGCGCGCATTTTGCCGTGCCAAACGCCCACGCGTTTCCGCGAGCGCGCGAAACGCTGGATGATATTGCCGCGCAAAGAGAAAGCCGAGTCGGTGGCGTTTAAGAGATTCGCGCAATTCTTCGGGCGCGAGATCGATCGGCACGCCAAGTTGTTCGAGAACATCAGCGCTGCCACAACTGGAAGTGACGCGGCGATTGCCGTGCTTCACCACCACGGCGCCACCCGCCGCCACCACAAAGGCGACCGTCGTCGAAATATTAAATGAATCGACGCCGTCGCCGCCGGTGCCGCAAACGTCCACCATCGGGCCGGGCATCTCAGCCCGATCAATCATCGGATCAACTGCGCGTTTCATCAGCGACTGGACAAAAGCGGCAATCTCTTCAGTGGTCTCTCCTTTTCGGTGCAACGCTGTCAGGAAGTCCGCTTTCACCTCGTCGCCGACGTCCTGCGAAAGGAGAATCGCGACAGCGGTATCGACGTCAGCCCCGTTTAGATCGCGACCGTTGCGAAGTTTCTCGATGAGCGATTTCAAAGCGCCACTTGCGAGTCTGACAGCCATTCCCGATAAATTTTCGGCGAAATTTCGGACGGTTTGATTTCGCTTCGTCCGCCCCAGAAAACATTGGTGTAGGAAACCGGAATGCGGCACGACTCAAGATGTCGATCTATCGCCGCCTTGTGATCGAGGAGCCGCGGTTTGTCGGTGCCGTGCGCGACCGCCATGATGTTGACGTTCTTGAATTCCGGACCGGCTTCACGCCAGTAACAATGGGTCAGGATGTGATGCCGGCCGACTTCGCCGCCGGTCTCGATCTCGCGCCCGGCGGGCACCGCCCAATGAAACAATGCATTGAAACGCGTGACGCGAACGCCGGTCTGCGACGGTTTTACGTGTTCGAGAAACGTGGAAAAGCGGCCGATAATTTTGCGCGCGCTCAAACTTTCGGCGACCCGGTAAACTTCATCCAGGCTCACACCCGCTTCTTTCGCACGCGACGCCCATGGATTCGGGCGAATTTCTTCCGGCTTGAATTCGCGTTTGAGTGCGAGCAAGACGTTCCACTGGTGTTCGTCAAGATCGACCACCTCCACCCGAATCATCTTCGCCGGCTCGTTTGCCTTCTCGCCCGGCTCTATGCTTTTCCGT
>WNGK01005234.1_pt1 | contig 14267 bp, 10 predicted proteins | sample 5400601 | NCBI WGS metagenome assembly WNGK01 (sample SAMN13153376, study PRJNA577476) | soil metagenome | isolation source: 60 cm soil or saprolite under Garry oak tree replicate 1 | place: USA:California | collected 2016-06-15 | reverse complement strand
AGCGAAGGCGTGGATCTCGGCGGCGTCGAGGTCATCGATCACCGGCGCGCGCCGGATTTTGAGAAAGTAGTTTCACTGTTTCAGGATCTGCGCCGCGCTAAAGGCATGATGACTGACGAAGCGCGCACGACCCTGAAGGACCCGCTCTACTACGGCAACCTGATGGTGCGCATGGGAAGGGCGGATGGATCAGTCGCCGGCGCAACCAACACAACTTCTCATACGGTCCGCGCCGCGCTTTATTGCATCGGCGTGCGTCCGGGTTTCAAACTCGTTTCAAGCTTTTTCCTTATGGCCCTGCGCGATCCGAGTTTTGGTCACAACGGCGCGCTGATCTTTGCGGATTGTGGTGTGGTGATTGAACCGACGGCTGCTGAACTTGCGGAGATTGCGATCAGTTCCGCGGATTCCTTTCGGGCTTTGCTTGGCGCCGAGCCGCGTGTCGCCATGCTTTCCTTTTCCACGAAGGGCAGCGCTAAACATAGACTAATCGATAAGGTTGTCGAGGCAACACGCACTGTTCGCGCGCGCGCTGCCGGACTCGAGATCGACGGCGAGCTTCAGGTTGATGCCGCCTTGCTGCCCTCAGTGGCAGAATCAAAGGCGCCCGGCTCGAGCATCGCCGGCCGCGCGAATGTTCTGATCTTTCCCGATCTCCAATCAGGAAACATCGCCTACAAAGTTACCGAACGCCTGGCCGGCGCCACCGCGATTGGCCCAATCCTGCAAGGGCTGGACAAACCGGCCAACGATCTTTCGCGCGGCTGCAAAACCGAAGACATCGTCGATGCTGTCGCAATTACCGCGGTCCAGGCGCAAGCACGCAAAGCTCTCGGATAACACTCTGAGGCAACGCGATCCGCGCCGCATCCGTCAAACAATCGCATTTCAGTCCAACTTCAATTTAGGCAGGTTGTGTTGCCAGACCGAAAACTCTCGCTCTCTATTCTTCCCGCTTTGATGCTTGCGGCGGTCACCTTTGTAGCTGCGCAGGAAAAAGCGCCGTCGCCTTCGCCAACGCCCACGCCTCGGCACGCAGACCAGGAGCCGATCAGAGTGTTCACCGAGGAAGTGCGCCTGCCCATTGTGGCTTTAGATCAGTTCGGCCATTACGATCCGACACTGGTGACCGATGACATACTCGTGCTTGAAGATGGTGTGCCTCAGCAAATCAAAAGTGTGGTTCACATCCCCGCCAATGTGCTGATCGTTTTGGACACCGGCGGAGAGTTGAGCGGGCTCGGTGGGATGTCGAAGCGAACCAACCTCACTCGCCAGATTGCAATCGAACTGCTCCGGAACCTGCATCAGGGCGACTGGGTTGCGCTCATGCAATTCAACAACTCAGTCGATCGGTTGCAAGCCTGGACCACGAATCGCGACGCCGCATTACAGGTGCTAAAAACGAAAGTCTCTTCGGGCAAGCGCGATGTCTTCTCAGATGCGATCGCCGCCGCTGCGCGAGAAATTCAAGACCGGCCCGAGGGCAGCCGGCACGTTGTGTTGATTACCGACGGTGTGGACACTGCGGGCGTCAAAGCTGAACGGGCGAAAGCACTCAAGCAACTAATCGCGGCGCGCGCGACCGTTCATATCATCAGTTATACTGAGTTCGTGCGACAGAAAAACGACAAGAAACCACCCGACATTGAAGCTGGCGCGCAGCCTGCTACGGATCCGATCACTGCCACCGATCCCACCCTGGCGCCCGGTCAAACGCGCAACCCAAGTTTCGGCGTTTCGATTAGATTTGATCCGGCTATGCGGCGACAGCGCAAAGCCTATGAAGCAGAGGTGAAAAAGAGTCAGCAAATATTGGTTTCGCTGGCGCAAGAAACTGGCGGCACGATCTTTCTTCCCAAGACCAGCGACGAAATGGTCAGCGAAGCCACAGCGGTAGCGCGCGACATCGGCGCGGAATATGTGATCACTTACCGCCCGAAACGGCCTTTGGCTTCGGCGGAATCCGCCGAGTATCGCCGTATTCAGGTGACCTCGAGGCGGGTTGGTCTAAGCTTGCGTTCGCGTCGCGGTTACGTCGTCAGCCCAGCGCAGTAAACATCGATGAGGAAATCTGCTGCTTTGGATTTTAAGCGGAAATTATCCTGCCAGAAGGGAAGACTTCTAACTCACCAGCACTTCGAATCGGGGTTCAAGCATCGCTCCAACTAATTGACGCACTTCAAACTTTTCGACCTTCGGCCGCAGCGAGCGACGGTGTAGCTCGTCCCAATCCTCCTTGGGAACTCGGTGAAAGGCAGCGACGATGCGCGCATCAAACTGTGTTCCGGCCCAGGCATTTAATTCTTTTGCCGCTTCGTCGTATGACTTCCCACGCCGGTACACGCGGTCGCTGGTGATGGCGTCAAACGCATCTGCTACCGCGAAGATCCGCGCACAGATATCGATCTCTTCAGCGTGCAGCCCCAGCGGATAGCCCGAACCGTCCCACTTCTCGTGGTGTTGCGCCACCACGCGTGAGGCGCCCTCCAGAAACTCTATCCCACGCAGAATCTGCTGCCCGTGTAATGGGTGCTCGCGCATCCGCACCCACTCTTCCTCGGTAAGCTTCGCCGGCTTACGCAGGATCGCGTCTGGCACGCCGATCTTCCCGATGTCGTGCAGCAGCGAGCCAAACTCCAGAGCCTTCATCTGCGCCCGCTCTAATCCGTATTCGTGCCCCAGTCGCAGACTGTAGCTTACCACTCGCTCAGAATGTCCGTGCGTCTCCGAGTCGCGCGTCTCCAACGCCGCCGTTAACGCCTTTAGGGTCGAACGATACGCGTCTTCCAGAGAATCGATCGCGCGGTCTAATTCGGCCGTTCGCTTCTCGACTAATTCTTCGAGCCGGTTCTCGTAACGCTGCTTGGCGACGATCAACTCGTAGTGCTCAAGGGCACGCTTGACCACCGCTTCAACCTGCCGCAGATCGAAAGGCTTCATCAGGTAATCGAACGCGCCCAGGCGCAGCGCTTCAATCGCGCTCTCGACAGTCTGCATGCCGCTAATCATCACGACCACGGTGTTGGGCGAGATCTCTTTTACGTGCGGGATCATCTCCAGCCCACTCATCCCTGGCATGGTGATGTCGCTGATTACCAGCCGAAATTCGTCTTTGCGCAAACGCACGAGCGCTTCGTCAGCTGAATCCGCTGTCTGACAATCGTGTTCAGCACACAACAGATCAGAAAGAATCTCCGTGATCTCTCGTTCGTCGTCAACGATAAGGATGCGGGATCTAATGCCCTCGTCTGGCATGTTCCGTCTAGCTCCTGATACTCCGGGGATGAAAACAACAGCAATCCGGGGACTGCTAAAAACGCTCTCCTGGTTCGCTTTGAGGAAACTCGATGCGGAAGGTCTCCCTGCTTTGCACGACAGGGCAAAAGCATTCTACAGGTTTTGTCCGCTGGTGGCAAACAAGTTTTTACGTCCTAGCTAACCTTCGTATTTCCAGTATATTAAACCTTGAGCGAGCATAAATCGGGAACGGTTTGCGTCATCGCGCTGTGGCATGGTTGACGCTTTTAAGGTCATCAAACTATTATGACCTGACCCGATTGCCGGAGTGGCGAAATTGGTATACGCACCAGACTCAAAATCTGGCGAGGTTCACTCCTCGTGTCGGTTCGAGTCCGACCTCCGGCACCACTTCATCAACTAAGCAAGACCCACGACTGACAAAATAAAAAAGGCTGACTTCGGAGTAAGCCTTTTGGCTGGCGAAGACCGGCGGGGCCAAACCTCTTTACGGTTCCAAAGTCCTCGGAACTTATTGTTGATTCACCATGACGGTCAATGACTTTGGGATGCCTTTGCCGCCGAAGATACAGAGTCAAAGACCAGGAAACGTACCCCGCTGGTTGGTGAGCAGAGACTGTGGGAGAATTCTTTTTGGCGTGAGCGAAGGCAAAGAGCGGGCATGCGTCCTTCCCGACCATGAGGCTTCTGAACTTGAGTGATGATGCGCAGGCTGAAGAATTGCCTCGACCACTGTTGAAGTGGGCGGGAGGCAAGCGCTGGTTGATTCCCTATGTGGCGCCACTCTGGGAAAATCACAAACACCGGCGTTATGTCGAACCTTTCTGTGGCGGACTGGCGCTGCCGCTGGGGCTCAGGCCAGAACGCGCGCTGTTGAATGACCTCAATCCGCATCTGATTAACTTTTACCGACAGGTGCAGCGCGGGCTGCGACTAACGATCGAAACCGAAAACGACCAGCGGCTTTTCTACGCACACCGCGACCGCTTCAATTTTTTGATCAGAGAATCGCAGTCGGACACAGCCGAGGCAGCGCAACTTTTTTACTATCTCAATCGCACGTGCTACAACGGACTGTGTCGGTTCAATCACGGCGGCGAGTTTAATGTTCCTTTTGGCCGCTATAAGACGATCAACTATCGCGCGAGTTTCCACGGGTACCGAGAGCTATTTGCCGGCTGGTTGTTCAGCAACTGTGATCTGGAAACGCTCGCCGTGGAGCGTGACGATTTTATCTATGCCGACCCGCCGTACGATGTAGAGTTTACCAGCTACAGTGCCGGCGGATTCTCGTGGGAGGATCAAGTGCGCACGGTGGAGTGGCTGGCAAAGCATCGCGGTCCCGTGATGCTATCGAATCAAGCAACGCCGCGAATCGTAAAACTTTACGGGCAGCTCGGCTTCAAGCTGAAGTATCTCAAGGCACCGCGGCGGATTAGCTGCACAGGAGACAGAACGGCAGCGCGTGAGGTCTTGGCGGTGCGGTCTGTAAACTGATAGAGGTACGAGCAGACGTGTGTGTCCGCCCGGCTTTCCACTGGTATGCTTCATTGAAGCAGGGCACATTCGCAGGTCTGACCCCTACTAAAACCAAGAATGTGTCGGAGGCCAATATGCGTCCCACTTCAATCCGCTTCATCAGTCTTGCGCCAACGTTGATTTTGTCTGTTTGCATTACCGCCAGCGGCCAGTCAGCCGCCAAAGCGCTGCACGATCTATTCGATCGCGAGTGGGACTATCAAATGCAGCAAAGCCCGACGCGCGCGTCGACGCTCGGTGACCGGCGCTGGAACGATCGCTGGCCCGATATCAGCCTCGAGGCAATCAAGCAACGTCATGAACACAGCCTCGGCATACTCGCGCAACTGTCGAAGATCGATCGGCGCCAACTCTCGCCTGCGGATCAGTTGAATCATGATCTGTTCAAGAGGGATTACGAAACCAACGCAGAGGAATACAAGTTTCGCTGGTATCTGATCCCTTTGAACCAGCGGGGCGGTATTCAGACTGAAAACGAGCTGGCCGATTCACTGCGCTTTGAAACTGTGAAGGATTACGAAGACTGGATTGCGCGGATGCGCTCTTTCCCAACCTACATGGATCAGACAATGGCGCTGATGCAAGAAGGCATCAAGGAAAAGTTGCTGCTGCCGAACGTGATCATGCAGCGCATACCGGCGCAGATCGACAAACAGATAGTACGCGATCCGCAGCAGAGTCTGTTTTACAAACCTTTCCAGCGCTTTCCGAAAAGTATTCCCGTCGCCGAGCAGGAACGATTGATGCGCGAAGCGCTGATCGCCGTCGCCACAAGCGTCATCCCGTCGTACAAACGATTCAAGCAGTTTTTCGTTGAACAATATCTGCCGGCCACTCCCGATCAAGTGGGCGCGTGGCAGTTGCCGCAGGGTGATGAGTTGTACGCGTTCTTCGTGCGTCGCTACACGACGACGAACGTGACGCCGCGCGAGGTGCACGAGCGGGGCTTGAGCGAAGTCAAACGCATCCACGCCGAGATGCAAAAGGTGCTGGACGCGGTCGGTTTCAAAGGAAGTTTCTCCGATTTCTTCCAATTCTTGCGCACCGACCCGCGGTTCTATTACAAGACTCCGGAAGAATTATTTGCGGCTTATAAGGTAATCGCGAAAACGATCGATCCTAATCTCGTGAAAGTTTTCCGGACGCTGCCGCGCATGCCGTACGGCGTTGAACCGATTCCGGCGGCGATTGCGCCCGACACCACGACCGCTTACTATCGCCAGCCGGCCGCGGATGGCTCGCGCGCGGGAACTTTTTTCGTGAATCTCTACAAGCCTGAGACGCGTCCGAAGTGGGAAATGATGGCGCTCAGCTTGCACGAGTCTGTGCCTGGTCATCACTTGCAGATTGCCCTGGCCCAGGAGCAGGGCGAGATTCCCAACTTTCGCCGTTACGGCGGCTATACGGCGTTTGTCGAAGGCTGGGGTTTGTACGCGGAGTCGCTCGGCGAGGACATGAGACTTTACGATGATCCCTATGCAAAGTTCGGCCAACTGACATACGAGATGTGGCGCGCGGTACGACTGGTGGTCGATACAGGCATGCACTACATGCACTGGACGCGTCAGCAGGCAATTGACTATTTCATGGAGAATGCGCCGAAGCAGGAGCTGGATATCATCAACGAGATCGATCGTTACATTGCGTGGCCTGGCCAGGCGCTGGCTTATAAGTCAGGCGAGCTAAAGATCAAGGAGTTGCGCGCCCGCGCCAATCGTGAACTCGGAAGCGGCTTTGATTTGCGCGAGTTTCATGATGTGGTGCTCCGATCAGGAGCGGTGCCGCTGGATGTCCTGGAGAGAAATGTTGATGCGTGGATCGGCGAGAAAAGAAAGGCAGTAGCCCGACCGTGAGTGAGGGCAAGGAAGATTACAGAAATGGCGAGTAGCACAGAATACGCCTGGCTTCCGGATTTGATCTACACCGGGGGCCGCTTTCAACTCGATGTTGCGCTTGTTTGCGACAATACCGGCCGAATTGTTCGGATAGCTTCCGCTGACGAAGTAGAATCCCCAGCGCGCCTCAAAAACCGCGCCCTGCTTCCCGGCCTGGTTAACGCACACTCACACGCTTTTCAGCGCGTCATTCGCGGCCGCACGGAACATCGCACAGAAGACGGACAAGATTCTTTCTGGACCTGGCGCGAAGCAATGTACAGCGCGGCAGCTCATCTCACGCCCGAAGATGTTTATGACGCGACGCGCATGGCGTTTCTCGAAATGCTCCTGGGCGGCATCACCGCAGTCGGCGAGTTTCACTACCTCCATCACGCGCCCGACGGCACGCCCTACGACGATCCAAATCTGATCGCGAAAGAAGTTGTGCGGGCGGCAGGTGACACGGGCTTGCGCATCGCGCTGCTGCGCGTGGCATACGCGCGCTCTGGCTACAATACTGAATCAAATCCGCGGCAGGCTCGCTTCATCGAGATCGACGCGGAAGACTTTCTGCGACACGTTGAGAAGTTGAAGTCCGATCTCCTTCACAGTGAAGGACGCGCGTGGGTAGGTGTTGCGCCGCATAGTGTGCGCGCTGTTCCGCTCGCGTACCTGAAGGAAGTCGTTCGCTATGCGCACGGGCAGCAGTTGCCGGTCCAGATGCATGTCGCGGAGCAGCAGGCGGAAGTTTCCGTCTGTATTCAAGAGTATGGCCGTTCGCCGGTGGCGCTGCTGGAAACTGAAGGACTGCTGAGCGACCGCTTCACCGCCGTGCACGCGATTCACGTCACTCCAAAATCGATTCATGCGTTGGCGCAGGCGCGCGCTACGGTCTGCGCGTGTCCGACCACTGAACGCAATCTCGGCGATGGCGTTGTGCCGGTCGATCTGTTTTTCAAAGACGACGTGCGGGTTGCGCTCGGCACGGACAGCCACGTGGAGATCGATCTGCTGGAAGACGCGCGCGAGTTGGAGTATCACTTGCGTCTGCAGAAGATGCAGCGCGCAGTGTTGGCGCCCGACAGAAGCCCAACCCGGGGTCCCCAGACGGGCAGCCAGGCTGGGATACGGGCAGTGAGGGGTGGCGCCCTCGCTGAAGATGGGGCATCTGCACTGGCCGCTCGGCTCTTTGATTGCGCCACCCGCAACGGCGCGGAAAGCATTGGCGCGCCGGGTGGCAGTCTGGAACCGGGACACGCGGCAGACTTCTTCACTGTGGATCTCAACGATCCATCGATCGCTGGAGCAGACCGAGACGATCTGTTGACGAACATTGTCTTTTCGCTTTCGCGCACCGCAGTGCGAGATGTTGTTGTCGGTGGAAAACAGATTGTTTCGGATGGAAGACATGCGGATCAGGAAGAGATTGTTGAGCGGTTCAGTGCGCTGCAGAAGAAATTGTGGAATTGAAGCGAGCCACAGAGGCACAGAGACACAGAGTAACAATAGAGGTCAGAAACCAAAGGCCAGAGCGCTCAAACAAGAGATAACCTGCTTACTGCTTTTTTTCGGCTCTGCGCCTCGGTGCCTCTGTGGCTATCTGACAAACATGACTGTCAAAGAAACACTGGCCCAGCTTGTCCGGATCGATTCGGTCTCGTCACGATCGAATGCGAATATGGCTGACTATCTGACGACACGCTGCGCAGCGATGGGCCTGAGTGTTCGTCGACTTCCTTGCATCGACGAAGGCGGTATCGAAAAGATCAATCTGATCGCGCTGTCCGGCGCGGATTCTTCGCATGCTGCGGAAGTTGAGCTTGCGTTGGTCGGACACACTGACACGGTGCCGTACGATCCTTTGTGGACGGCGGCGACGACGTTGACTGAACGCGACGGCAAACTCTACGCTCGCGGCGCTTGTGACACGAAGGGATTCATCGCCGCAGCGTTAACGGCCGTCGAGGGCATCGATCTGAAGAGCCTTCGTCGACCGTTGGCGCTGGTCTTCACCGCCGACGAGGAAGTTGGCTGTCTGGGTGCAAAGCGCTTGGCGGAGACCCGCGCGCTGCGTGCGCACTATGCGATTGTAGGAGAACCGACTTCGCTGCAACCGATGCGCGCCGGCAAGGGATATTGTCTTGCCGAAATCACCGTGCACGGCCGCGAGGCGCACAGCGCTTATCCGGCGCTCGGAGCGTCGGCGATCTTTCGCGCGGCGCGACTCATTGCGCAAATTGAAAAGATCGCCGAACAAGTGAAAACTGAAACTCACGAAGCGTTCGATCCGCCATACACCACGCTCAACGTAGGTTTGATTGAAGGCGGTACGGCGAAGAATGTCATCGCCGGTAAGTGTCGCTTCACGCTCGAATGGCGCAACGTCCCCGGCCAGGAACCGACGCGCGTGCTCGATGCTCTGAAGCTGGCAATCGAATCCCAGAAGCAGCTGGAGCCGGACTTCGCCTGCGAGGTTGATGCGGGGCGCGCCGACGAGGGATTCGATACGCGCGCTGATTCGCCGCTTGTTCGATTACTGGAGGAAGGCGCAGGGCAACGGGCAGGCACTGTCGCGTTCGGCACGGAAGCGCCGCAGATGATCCAGCTTGGCGCGGAGGCGGTTGTGTTTGGGCCGGGAAACATTCGGGTTGCCCATCGCACTGATGAGTTTGTGCCTTTCGAGGAGTTGCACAGATGCGTGGAGGTAATCGGCAAGGCGATTGAGAGGTTCTGCTTGTAGCGGCCGAGGCGAAACGAAAGCGCGGGATGAGTAGGGTCTCGCGGCTTTGCCGCCTGATGTGCGGAAGTGCCTATGGCCTTCCGGAAGCGAAACCATTTGCCGCTGGGCTGCGCCCACACGGGGATCGCCGGCAGGAAAATGGGGCGTAGCCCCACGCAAATAGAGGCCGGGTCGCAAGGTCAGAGACCTTCCGCACATCAGCCGGCATAGCCGATGATGCCGACATTTCTTAGCGCAATGGCGTCTCGTTCCTACTTTTCCGCTTTGCGTCTGTTTGCGTTAAGCTGGTATCCGATCACAGACAACCGCGGGCGAGTTGGTTCCATCAGAGGTTGTCGTGTCTAATTAAGATTCCTGAGAAAGCCCTACTAGAGATGTATTGCATTCATCGGCTTTTGCTTGCCATTATTGCCTTGGGACTCGTTTCGATCTTTCCGGCCAGCGCCTTCCCGCAGTCTGCCAATCCGCCAGCTAGTCCGCCACTGACCAGCCAGGAACTGGTGCACCTCGTTTATGAGCTGCCCAAACATCCGGAAAGGCATGACGAGATCGTCGAAACGATCCGCCAACGCGGGATTGGTTTTCCGTTAACCGAGGGCATGCGTTCCCTGGTCGCGGCCAAGAGCGGCAGCGACGCTGTGTTGCGCCGCACACTCGAGGAGGCCGAGCGACGCAGGCTGAATCCGAAAACTGAAAGTGCGCCATCTGAAGCTGAGTCAAACGAGTTGCTCGAGCGGACAAGGACCGCGACACTCGGCGCCGCCAACGCGATGCCGGACTTTATCGTACGCCAACTCATCAAGCGTTCGGTCGCTTACGGCAGCACCGCCAATTGGCTGCCTCAGGACACGCTGACCATCGGCGTCAGCTACCGGCAGAATGCCGGCGAGGAGTACAAGGTGCTCACCGTCAACGGCATGCCGCTCGGTCAAGAGGTGAAGGAAGGAAGTGACTACAGCAAATACGTCGGAGGGACGACTTCCAGTGGCGCTGAGTATGTTACGGGACTGGCCAGCATCTTCAAAGACGAGGCACGCGCTACTTTTAAGCCCGTGGACACGGACGTAATCCGAGGACGCCGGACCATTATCTACGAGTACACCGTGAAGAGAGAATTCTCTAACCTCCAACTCAGAGCCGGCGACAACGTGAATACGATAGCGGGTTCGCGGGGACGCGTCTGGGTCGATCGGGAAGACAATCGCGTGCTGCGCTTTGAGCAGATAGCCACCGAAATTCCGCGCGACTTTCCCATTACCGCGGCCAGCAGCTTGATTGATTTCGACTGGGTCGTGATCAATGAAAAAAGACACTTATTGCCGATTCATGCCGACATCCTGCTGACCAGCATCTACAAGGACCATCAGTTAGTCCAAAGTCGCAACGATGTGCGCTTCCGTGGTTATCAGAAGTTCGGTGCGGAGCTGAGGATCATTGATGAAGTCGATGACGCAGAAGTTCCGGCTGAAAAGCCGGAAAAACCGGCGCCTGTCAAACCTAAACCTCCCGAGAGACGCTAATATGTCTCGTCTCGCGCTTGTCCTGTCAGTTCTGATCCTGAGTACGGCCTCGCTGGCTAAGCCTCAGACAAAGCCCGACAAAGACTATCTTGTCTACGTCCTTTCCGAATCGGCCGACAAAATCGCGCTCGTTCGTTTTGGACCCAACGGCGCGGGCGTGGATCACGATCTCAAGACCGGGGCAATGCCGTCCGACCTGAATGGACCACACGGTATCGCCATTTCTTCTGACAAACAGTTCTATTACGTATCGCTGGCCCACGGCCGGCCGTTCGGCACCGTCTGGAAATATGCGGTTAATGGCGACCGGGTGCTCGGTGAAACCACGCTGGGTCTGTTTCCGGCGACGATGGATCTCAACAAAGACGGCAGCTTGCTTTTCGTCGTCAACTTTAATTTGCACGGCGACATGTTGCCGTCATCTGTCTCAGTAGTGGCTACAGAACCGATGCTTGAAGTCGCGCGCATCCAGACGTGCACCATGCCCCATGGGTCGCGCCTGAACCCACAAGGCACCAGGCAATATTCGGCGTGCATGATGGACGACATGCTGGTCGAGATCGACACGCACACTTTAAAGGTCTCGCGTCACTTCCTGCTAACCAAAGGCAAAGAGATGGGCATGAATGGGCCCCCAAATGTTTCGCACGCCGGTATGGCGAGCATGCCAGGAATGACCGGCATGGACATGGGCGGTCATGGAATGGAACCACCGAAAGTAGGCGACAACTCGTGTTCGCCGACGTGGGCGCAACCGTCAGCCGATGGCTCCGCGATTTTCGTCGCCTGCAACAAGTCGAACGAGATCGTCGAAATTGACGTGGCGAAATGGAAAGTTGCACGACGCATCGCGGCGCGCGCCGGCGTTTACAATTTAGCCGTCACCAAAGATGGCACGCGTTTGATCGGAACGAACAAGCGCGATCAGTCGGTGTCTATCTTCGACATCAAGTCCGGACGCGAATTGGCCCGACTGCCGACAAAACGCAAGGTGCTTCACGGCGTTGTGGTCTCGCCAGACAATCGTTACGCCTTTGTCACAGTCGAAGGAATCGGCTCAGAACCGGGAACGGTTGAAGTCATAGACCTTGACGCGCTGAAAACTGTCGCCACAGTGGATGTTGGACAGCAAGCGTCAGGAATCGATTTTCTGAGAACCGAAATACCTAAGTGACGTCGCTGCCCCCAACCTGCTCGGCCGTTCACATTAGTAGACACGCGGCGCGTCGTCTGTTTCCTGCTGTCTACACGTAACATTTCTTGCTGATCGGTTTTGACCTCAACGCCTCATCGTCTCAGTCTTTCCGGAGCGGACGGTACGCTCGTTGCTTGGTTCAATCCCGCCGGAGTCTAGGAAGTAAGGAGGCCGGAATCAAGATGAAGCCCAGAATCTTGATCGTCGATGATGACGAAGCGATTACTCAGCAGTTGTTCTGGACGCTGTGTGATGACTATGAGGTGATGACCGCCAACGACATGCAAACGGCCGTGCGGCGCGCCACGATCTACGAGCCCGAAGTTTCGATTCTTGATCTGCACTTGCCACCGAAGGTTGAGTCCCCCGAGGTTGGACTGCGCATATTGGAATACATCAAGGCCCACGTTCCCGATGCGAAGGTGCTGGTTATTAGTTCAGCCGACAGCATCGAGACGCACAAGGCCTGTTATGCCGCCGGCGCCGACGAGTTTCTGGACAAGCCGTTTGAGACTGAACAGCTGTTGGCGGCAATGCGGCGCATGGCGCCGCGACAGGCGCTTGATGTTGCCTGATTCCAAGTCAACAACTGAGTTCCTTTGCCGTCAGTTCTTCACGCCGCTACTGACTTCTATCTATCCCTCTGCGATAATGTGACGCACGCAAGCAGTTCGCTTTTGCGCCGGATGCCTTCAGGCTGCCCTTGGTCATCCGGCTGTGAATCTGATTTCATGAGTGATGCCATGGACAGAGTTCGGGGAGTGCGCGAGTTGCCACTCTTCCCGCTGCCGCTGGTGCTGTTCCCCGGCGTGCCGTTGCCGCTGCACATTTTCGAGCCGCGCTATCGGCAAATGCTCAGCGACATCCGCGTGAATGACAATCTCTTCGGCCTCTCTTATTTCGACTCGAGCGCGTCTGAGAAAGAAATTCCGCCTGCCGGACATGTTGGTTGTGTCGCCGAGGTAACGGAAACGCAGCCGCTGCCCGACGGGCGTTCGAACGTTCTCACCGTCGGATTGATCAGGTACCGGGTGGAAGATTATGTCGAGCGCGGCGATCCCTATCTCGTCGCGCGACTCAGTTTCTTTGAGGACGAAGAAGAAGACCAGGAGGCGCTGAGCGATCGCTCGCGCGAGGTGGCAGAGACGTTCACACGAATTGCGCGCGCGGTGCGTACTCTCAATGACGAGCGCGCTTCGCTGCCGGACATATCAGATACCGAGCCCCAGCGTCTGTCTTTCCTGGTGGCGGCGGCAATGGAGATCGACGCTGAAGTGAAACAAGAGATGCTCGAGCTGCGTTCGACTTCCGAGCGGCTGCAGCGACTGCGCGACATGCTGGCGCGCGCCGTAACTAACTATGAAGAGCGCGCGCGTGTGCACGAGTTGGCGAAGGGTAATGGACACAGCGGCCGTAAAGTCGAGATCGAGTGATCGAAGGGCAAGAACCACAACTGTCGAGTAAACAAGAAGAGATCAACGTGCGCGTGCTGTTCTTTGGCGCGGCGCGCGACGCCGCCGGTCACGGCGAAGTAAACGCTTCGGACGCTCGCTATTGTTTGCAGTCAATCAGGAGTACGCGTCCGGCAATCGCGAAGTGCACGATGGCGACGAGTTGGCGGTATTTCCGCCCGTGAGTGGCGGGGTGGCGAACAAAGAAGCCACCGAGACACAAAGACACAGAGATCAGAAGGCGCTGAAAGCGGAAGAGAAGCTGGCTGCTGGGAGCGCAGACATCCTGTCTGCCGCAACGTCAGCAAGAGACTTCTTTGAATTAATTACTCAGGCTATCGATGTTGGCGCGGTGGCGCGCAGAGTGATACTGCCGGAATGCGGCGCCACCGTAACGCTCGATGGTTACGCGCGCGAATGGACGCGCGGGCGCAGGACGCTCTATCTGATCTACGAAGCGTATGCGCCGATGGCCCTCAGCGAAATGCATCGTTTAGGTCGCGAAGCGCATGAGCGTTTTGACATTGCGCACATCGGCATTGTGCATCGCACGGGTCGCCTGGAGATTGGCGAGACGAGCGTGGTCATTGCTGTCAGCGCCCCGCATCGGCGTGCAGCGTTTGAAGCGTGCGAATGGGCCATTCGCGAGCTGAAGCGCACTGTGCCGATCTGGAAAAAAGAAGT
>WNGK01005176.1_pt1 | contig 14269 bp, 16 predicted proteins | sample 5400601 | NCBI WGS metagenome assembly WNGK01 (sample SAMN13153376, study PRJNA577476) | soil metagenome | isolation source: 60 cm soil or saprolite under Garry oak tree replicate 1 | place: USA:California | collected 2016-06-15 | reverse complement strand
AACACCGCTGACCACGCCGCATGGACGGCCAGCATCGGCCACATCCGGGCGACGCCGGGATTTGCCGGGGCCAGCTGGCCGCACCAGATGAGCCTGGCGGAAAACCTGCGCGACCTCGAACGCCACGCACAGGACTTCATCGCACGCCGCGGATTCACCTACACCGTGCTCAGCACCGCCACCGGCGAGGTCATCGGCTGCGTCTATATCTACCCGCCGCGCGACCGAGGCCCGGACCATCCTGAGGCGGGCGGGCGGCATGCGGCCGTCCGTTCCTGGGTACGCGCGGACCATGCGTCGCTTGACCCGGTGCTCTACCACGCGGTCCGCGCGTGGCTGGACCGCGACTGGCCGTTCCGCTCGATCGAGTACGCGCCACGGGACTGATATGGCGCCGCCAGCCAGGCCGGCTTGGCACCTCCCAGGCGGGAGAATCCCCCGGCTGGCGCAGTGGCGCAGGGCCCGCCACAGGACCACCTCGGATTCACGGAGTGTAGTAGGGGGCATTAAGCCCGGGCCGCCGATCCTGATCCGAAACGCCGATTAGGAATGCCTGCAAATGCCGCAGACATATGTGATCCCATGCGCTCAGAACATCCGTTCCGCCGCGTCGTCATACGACCATCGGGCACACGGTGGTACTACCGCTGGTCAGGCACCCGCGTAGGCGGCAGGCGGCGATCGGCGGCCCTGCCGGGGAGTCCTAACCTATACCGCTGAGCAAGGACACGAAGGTATGGCGCATCTCCCGCGGCACCCAGTCGGTACCCAGACCTGCCGCCTGGGTAATCCTCCTGAACTCACGGCGCACGTTGTGATGATCAAGTGGCGTGCCAACGGCCGAAGCGAAGACAAGGTCGTGATCTTGCCAGAGCGCTCCGGCCAGCAGCCGGTCCTCGGCCTGGCGGCCGAGTTGCTCATGGAGCGCCTGTACAGCAAGCCGCGGCAGCGACAACACGCGTCGGCTTTTCGGCGTCTTCGTGTCCGTCGTGGCCCGTACAGCGCGGTAGACCGCGACAGTGCCAGCGCCAAGATCCACCTCGTTCCACCTGAGCGCCCGAAGCTCTTCGGTCCTCAGCCCAGTCGTCACCGAGAGCACCACGTAGGCGTACAGACGAGAACCCTCAGCGGCCCGCAGAAGCTCCTGAGCCTGCACCAGAGTCAGGCTCTTGGAAGGCCGGCCTGCCCGTCCGGCAGGAGCCTTGACCAGGGCAGCCACGTTCCGGCCGACCAGATCCCGGACTTCGGCATGCCGGATGGCACGCTCAAGACAGAGACGGGTGATCTGAAGGCTGCGCGTGGAAAGCCGCCCGGCCAGCGCATCCAGGGTCTCCTGGACGTCCCCGGCCGTCAGCTCCCTGAGCTTGACCTCACCTAGCCGCTCCCTGAGCGGCTTGACGGTGTCCTGATAGAGCTCCTTGGTCCGATCGGACCTGCCGCTCAGCCCGTTCGCCAGCCAGTCGTCCAGCGCGTCGCCGACCGTGTAGGTCGCGCTGGACCGGATGCCGCTGTCCAGGTCGCGGCGCAGATCCCGGAGCTTGGCCTTGACTTCCGTCTTCGTCCGGCCGGTCACCTTCCGCCGGACGCGCTTGCCCGCCTTGTAGCCGAGGGACACGGCGGCGACCCAGTAGTTGTTGGCATGGTCGAAGTACATCGAGTCCTCGCCATGGCCGCGTCGCGGCCGAGATTCCGCCATACCCAAAACGATACCGTTTGGCTCTTGGTTTGGCTCTTACCAGGAAGGACAGGGAATCCTTGCCAGCCACCAAGCTGGCTTTTACCTGGGGAAACTTGGTGGGCGCAACTGGGTTCGAACCAGTGACCCCTCGCTTGTAAGGCGAGTGCTCTACCACTGAGCTATGCGCCCTTGCGTTCCGGGCGCCGTACGACACCGCGAACGCAGCTAGCGTACCGGTTCCGGGGCTCTCGGCCGAAGCGGGAGGGCCGACGCGTTTGCCGGCGGCGCGGTCTCACCGGACGGGAGGGCAGCAACCACGGACCGTTCGGTACCAATGCTGAACGCCGGGAGGCCGGCCGGGTCGCTTCCACCGACCTGGGTGCGGCCTGAAGACTAAGGCTAGGGCCGCACGTAGCAACGGATGGTGGGCGTGCTGCCGTCGGGGTCTACCATTCCAGCCGCATCCCGCGGACGAGGACGACGTGGCAGACGATCTCGCCGTCGTGTTCGGCGACCCAGGCGGCCACTAGGCACGCTAGCCCACGACGGGTTCGGCCGCCGCCTTGGCAGGCTCGCCGCGCGGGGCACGGCGCTCCACGCCGCGCCGAGCCGGGCGCTCCGCGGAAGACGGCCCGGCTGGCGCTGTAGCGCGCGATCAGCTCCACCTCGCTGCCGAACAGCTGTCCAGGCTCCCAGCGCTGGCCTACAATCGTTTGCTCGATCTGGTCAGCGACTATCTCTGCCTTTCAAGGTGACGTGTCCTAGCTCGCTGCGGCAACGACCGGCAGCATCGCCGACCGGTTGGTTCTACAAGGCCCCCGAACCATACCTTAACCGGGACAAGTCACCCTGCGCCGCTGACTGCGCACTGGAAGGCGACGCCGGTGTCATCCAGCGAACGGCCGTTCGCGGCGCAGTTCCTGGCGGGCGATCGCGCGGCGGTGCACGGCGTCGGGGCCGTCGACGATGCGCAGCACCCGCGCCCACGCGTAAAAGTAGGCCAGCGGGGTGTCATCGCTGACGCCGGCGCCGCCGTGGACCTCGATGGCCCGGTCGATCACGCGGGTGGCCACGGCCGGCGCGGCCACCTTGATCCCGGCGATCTCGGACTGGGCCGCCTTGGCGCCCTCCCGGTCGATCAGCCAGGCGGTCTTGTAGACGTACAGCCGCACCTGGTCGATCTCGATGCGCGACTGGGCGATCAGCTCGCGGACCACACCCTGATCCGCCAGCGTGGTCCCGAACGCCGTCCGGCTCTTGGCCCGCTCCACCATCAGCGCCAGCGCCCGCTCGGCCATCCCGATGGCCCGCATGGCGTGATGGATCCGCCCGGGACCCAGCCGGGCCTGGGCGATGGCGAAGCCGTCCCCCTCCCCCGCCAGCAGGTTGGACTCCGGGACCCGGACGTGATCGAAGACGAGTTCGGAGTGCCCGTGCTGGTCCTGGTAGCCGAAGATGGGCAGGTGCCTGATGATCGTAACGCCTGGGGTGTCCCGCGGTACCAGGATCATCGACTGGCGGCGGTACGGTTCGGCGTCCGGCGCCGACTTGCCCATCACGATGTAGATCTCGCAGCGCTCGTCGGCTACCCCGGTGATCCACCACTTGCGCCCGTTGACGACGTACTCATTGCCGTCGCGCACGATCGAGGTCTCGATGTTGGTCGCGTCGGAGGACGCCACATCGGGTTCTGTCATCGCGAAGGCGGACCGGATCTCCCCGGCCAGCAGCGGCTCCAGCCACCGCTTCTTCTGCTCCGCCGTGCCGAACATGTGCAGGACTTCTATGTTGCCGGTGTCCGGCGCCTGGCAGTTGATCGCCTCCGGCGCGATCACCGGCGACCAGCCGGAGATCTCCGCGACCGGCGCGTAATCCAGGTTGGTCAGGCCCGAGACCGCCGACAGGAACAGGTTCCACAGGCCGCGGGCGCGCGCCGACTCCTTCAGCCGCTCCATCACCGGCGGGTGGGCGTGCTCGCCGTGCTCGCGGAGGTAGGCCGCCCACTCCGGTTCGGCCGGGAAGACCTCCTCCCGCATGAACGCCCACATCCGCATCGTCGCATTCTGGGCCGCGGGGCTCAGCGAGAAGTCCATGTCAGCTCCCCTCGGTGAGCAGCGCGAGTCCGTCGGCCGCGATCCGGTCGACCTCGCCATCGATGTCGCCGAACTCCTGGCCGACCATCGACCCGGCCTGCACCCGCGCCGCGATGCCCTGCGCGATCACCGCGGCCTTGAAATGGGCCAGCGCGACCCAGGCCGACAGCTCGCTCAGGTCGGCGCCTGTCCGCTTCGCGTACCGTTCGGCCAGGTAGGACCGCGGCGGGAAGCCGGGCAGCATGGTCGGCGCGGGCGTCAGGACTGGTTTCACCTCGCCGGGCTCCCGCCAGTAGAACAGGAACAGGCCGAGGTCGGCCAGCGGCTCCCCCAGCGTCGCGAGCTCCCAGTCAAGCACGGCCTTAACGGCCAGCGGCATCTGCCTAGCCAGCAGGCAGTTGTCGATCCGGAAGTCCCCGTGGACGATCGCTCCACCGGGCCCCCGGGGCGGGTCGGCGCGGAGCTGGCGGCCGAGTTCCTCGACCGCCGGGACGTCCCGGCTCCTGGACCGCTCCCACTGTTCGCTCCACCGGCGCAGCTGCCGCTCTCCCAGGCCGGCCGGGCGGCCGAAACCGGACAGGCCCGCCGCGTCGGGATCGACGGCGTGCAGGTCCGCCAGGGTGTCCACCAGGACGTCGGCGATGGCGTGCCTGTCCTGCGCCGACTGCGCCCACCTGGCGGGCAGCGTGTCGCGGATGACGTACCCGTCGATCTTCTGCATCACGTAGAACGGCACGCCGATCAACTCGCCGGCGTCCTCGAGCAGGATGGCCGGAACCGGGACGGCGGTGGGCGCCAGCGCGCGCTGCACCCGGGCCTCCCGGCCCATGTCGTGCGCCCGCGGCAGCAGCGGCCCGTCGGGCGGCCTGCGCAGCACCGCCTCGCCCGCGTCGCTGGTCAGCTCGAAGGTCAGGTTCGACTTTCCGCCCGAGACGAGAGAGGCCTCGAGCCGTTCCCAGCCGGGATCTCCCAGAGCCCGCGCGAGCGCGGGGCCGACGAGGTCGAGCCGGGTCAGGTTCTCGTACATCGGCTCCTTCCCAGCAGTGCCCCTTGGCTGACATTAGCGGTAGGAATGGGCCATGAACGACGCGGACGCCCAGCGGCGCAATCACTGGGTCAGCCACATCGCCCACCGTTGACGTGCCCGAGGACAGCCCCGCCCTGATCATGTACACCTCGGGCACCACCGGGCGTCCCAAGGGTGCGATGCTGTCCCACCAGAACCTTCAGTGACAGTCGCTCACGCTCATCCGGGCCTGGCGGCTCTTCGACGACCACGAGGTCAACCTGTGCGCGTCGCCGCTGTTCCACATCGCCTCCATCGGCGCCGGTGACCTGGTGCGGGCCGACGAGGAAGGCTTCCTGTACGTCGTCGACCGCGGCGCGCCGCACGAGCGCTGGGGCGAGTCCCCGGTGGCGGTAGCCGCGCTGCTCCCCGGCGCGTCGCTGACGCTCGGCGAGCTGCGCGAGTGGGGTGCCGCCCGGCTGGCCCGCTATAAGCTGCCGACCGTCCTGCACATGGTGGACACCCTGCCGCGCAACGCCAGCGGCAAGGTTATGAAGACGGCTCTGGGGAGCGGTTCGGCTGACTAGCCGCTCGCTACGAATGCATCGAGGGCGCGTACGAGAGGCCGATGATCGCACCCTCGCTTGACTGCAGTCGAGCGACGGTCTGTCCCCAGGGCTCGGTATGTGCCTCGTGTAGCAGCGTGAAGCCTTTCTCCTTCAACTCGTCCGCAGCGACTTGGACGGCGTCAGCGTCCGCGACCTCGAACTCGATGCTCACCTGCGGCACCGGTCGGTCAACTGGCCAGTGAGGGGCGCCGAAGCATGCCTGTGCAGCCTGGGTCAGGGGCCAGACGCCGAAGCTCTTACTACCGTCGATGTCTTCACTGTGCAGATAGTCGTCACCTTCCGGCGCGGTGAGCGGCAACCCAAGTGCGTCTACGTACAACCTTCGGCTGACGCCGAGGTCAGCGGTGATCACTGCGACGCTCGTGATGAACTGCACATCCATGATGTCTCCTTCCGGGCATGATTCGACTGGTCCGGCGATCGTCTGGTCATCTGCGTCCGGTCATAAGAATGCTGAACTGTGGTGATCAGGATCAGGCGGTCTCGGATTGAAGGATCTCCGCCACAGGGCAGCGGGCGCCGATGCGGGCCGGGATAGCGGTGAGGCCGGCCACCGCGAGAAGCATTCCCACGACCATGGCGACCAGCCACCAGGCTGGCGGGCTGCCCTGCGGCCCCCCGTTCTGGACCGCTGCGTACAGTGCGGTGCCTGCCGGGATGCCGATAAGGGCGCCGGCCAGCGCGGGAAGCAGTTGCGCGGTGGAAAGCCCGGCGACGGTCTGCTGCGGGGTGGCGCCGAGGGAGCGCGCGATCGCCGAGAAACGCCGTGCGTCCAGCACGGTTGCCCAGGTCGTGAAGATCGCGTTGGCGGCCGCGAGGATGACCATCACGACCGTTATGACGAGCAGCACCTCGCTGACCCGGCCACGGCTGGGATCCGGCGGTCCCGAGAACGGCCCGGACAGCCTGGAATCCAGGCGCACGGTGGCGTGGTAGATCAGGACGGCGACGATGGTTGTGGCCGTGACCGCGAGGCTGGCAGCGCTCAGCAGGACGCGGCGGGGCCGACGGGCCACCAGGCGCAGGCCCAGGAGCAGCGGCACCGGCAGCCAGGCCGAGATCTTGATCACAGCGGCCCGGCGCCGCGGCGGGCGCACCGCCCCGGCCAGCGCGGCCACCGTGCTGATGTGCGCGGCCCGCAGAGCAGGGACGAGCGTTGACGCGATGGACACCGCGACCGCGGCTGCCGCCACGAGCAAGACGGTGGACCGGGTGAGCGCAGGCGGACCCGGGCTGCCGACCAGAGAAGCGCCCGGGCTGGTGAGCAGCGGGGCGGCCAGCCACCCGGCCGTCAGTCCGGCCGCCGCGGCGGCCAGCGCGACGACGAGGTGCTCGGCGAGCAGAACGGCTGCGGCCAGCGGCGGCGTGCCACCAGCTGCCTTCAGCAGGCCCACTCGTTTCTCCTGCTCGGCCATCCGCCCGCCGGCCTCCACGGCGACGCTGGCCACCGCGAGCAGCCCGAGCAGCCAGCTGGCGGGCAGTAGGACCTGCCGCTCCGATGCCACCAGCGTGGCCGCCGCATCACGAAGGCTCTGCCACGAGGTCAGTGGCGTCGCGCCTGATCCGGAGGGCGGCTGGTGCTGGCTCACGAACGCGGGCGCAGTGGCCGGATCGGCGAGCCGCAGGTTCAGGTAGTAGGTCAGAGGGTTGCCAGGCGTGGCCAGGCCACGGGCGGCCGTCTGCGTGAGCCAGACCAGGCCGGTATCGAAGGAACGCGGCCGGCCGCCCGGGCCGCTGCAGCCGCTGTAGAAGCACACCTGTGAGTAGACCGGGACCGCGGCTGTGACACCGATCCCTGCCACCTGGAATCGCCGGCCGTCCAGAGTGACATGGCCGCCGACCTGGACACCGAGTGCATCGGCGAAGGCACGCTCCACGACCACCCCACCGGGGCGCACCCAGGTCCCCTGGATGACCTTCGGCTGATCGACCGCAGCCCGCACCTCATCGCGTCCCTCCGCCATCACATCGGCCGTCATGCCGTGTGCCCGCAGCACGGGCCAGGCGATCGGGTACGGTCCGCTGTGCGCGATCACACCGGGAGCGTGGGCCAGCGCCGCGAAGCGACCCGAGCCGGTAAAGCCCGCGCTGCTTGCCACCACGTCCGGCCCGGCGGTCGCCGCCCTGGTCTGTTCGTAAGGGTGGCTGGTCACGCCGTGCAGGATGAGGCCGAGTGTGAGGGTGGCCATGGCTGCCGTGATCACGAGCAGCAGCAGCACGGCCTGGGCCGGGCGGCGCCGCAGGTCGCGGGCCGCGAGGCGGCGCACGAGCATGATCTGGCCCATGCGCTCAGCCCTCCAGCCCGGTGAAGTCAGCCAGATGGCCCGTGGTACCACCGGTAAGCCGCGTCTCATCCACGAACGCGCCGTCGCGCATGGAGATCAGCCGGTCCGCGGTGGCCGCGATCCGCGAGTCGTGGGTGACGATGACCAGTGTCTGCCCTGCCGCATGCAGCTTCTCGAACAGCCGCAGCACCTCCAGGGTTGAGTCGCTGTCGAGGTTGCCAGTGGGCTCGTCGGCCATGATGACGACCGGATCGTTGGTAAGGGCGCGGGCGATCGCGACCCGCTGCCGCTGGCCGCCCGACAGCGCCGAGGGCAGGAAGTTCGCCCGGTCGGCCAGCCCGACCTGGTCCAGCAAGCCCAGGGCCTGCCGCCGCGCCGCCCGCGGCGAGCGCCCGGCCAGCAGCGCTGGCAGCTCGATGTTCTCGGCGGCGGTCAGCTCATCCATCAGGTGGAAGGCCTGGAACACGAACCCGATCGCGTCGCGCCGCAGCCGGGCCAGCGCCTTCTCGCCCAGCTGATCGATGCGGTGCCCGTCCAGCCACAGTGCCCCGCCCGAGGGCCGGTCCAGCCCGCCCAGCAGGTGCAGCAGCGTCGACTTCCCGCAGCCGCTGGGCCCCATCACCGCCACCGTCTCCCCTGCGGCGACGTCCAGGTCGACCTCGTCGACCGCGCGGACCAGTGCCGCTTCCCGGCCGTACTCCTTGCGCAGGCCGCGGGCGCGCAGCATGCGGGTGCTGCCGGTGTCGCTCATGAATGGCTCCTTCGGCCGGTCCAGTTCCGTTCGCAGGCCTCCAGCCAGCGCAGGTCCGCCTGCAGCCGCAGCACGATGCCCTCCAGCAGCAGCCCGGCGTCCGAGCGGTCCGGCTCGGCCATCGCGGCGCGCTGGGCGTCCCGCAGCCGGTGCAGCAGCTCCCGGCGCTGCGCGTCCACGATGGCGATCGGGTCAGCCAGCCCGGCCGCCGCCGCCGCAATCAGTTTGAGGTGGAATTCCGCGAGGTCGGGCCGGGGCCAGCTCACCTCGGTGAGCCAGTCGGTGACGCGCTGCTGGCCGGCCGCAGTCAGTGCGTACATCTTGCGGTCGGGCCGGTCCGGCAACCCGGCTGAATGCTCGGCCGTCACCAGGCCCGCTTTCTCCAGCCGGGTGAGGGTGACGTAGATCTGCCCGGCGTTCATCGTGTCCCCTACCGGGCCCAGCGCCTGCTGCAGCCGCACGCGCAGCTGGTAGCCGTGCGACGGCTCCTTCGCCAGCAGCGCCAGCACCTCCTCCTGCTGCACGGATCCTCCTCAGCTAACGGTTATCTATATAGATAACCGTTGTATCGTTGGCTGTCAAGTTACAGGCCGCCGCATCACGACGTCAGCGGAGTCAGAAGGCCCGCTCGCCGACCCCGCCGATTGATAGCCGGGCAATTTCCGGGACCAGGCGGCCGACCTCCGACCGTTGCTCCGGGCAGCGGATCCTCCGCCATTCACAGGCCTTCCAGGCCGAGACAGCGCAGAACGACCGCACCGCCCTGCCGCCCGGGGCCTCCGTCCGAGCGCTCTAGTCGATCGGTGCGCGCGGAGGTCCCCTCCGCGATGAGGAATCATCGCACTGGGTTACCGACCGGCCTTGCGCGTGCTTGGCGTTCTCGCAGCAACCAGGGAGGTGCGGCACATAGCCCTGTGCGTGGGCAACCGCAGGAACCAGCCATCAGCCACCTGCAGCGATGACCGAGGACTGGACAGCGGACAGCGCCTAAACACTGGCCATAACGACGGCAAGCTCCGGCTCTACCGGGCGCTGGCGGGATCGGTCCCGCGCGGCGAGAACCGCGTTGTCGAGGGCGCCGGGCACGCCTCCATCCACTGGAGCCATCCCGGCGCGGTTCTCCAGGCCATCCAGGACCTACTCGGCACGTGATTACGGCTGGTCGAGTGCGTAAGAGCCGTGCCGCACGGGTCCGTCGGGCTGATAGGTGGCGATGATGACGCCGGTGCTCGTGGTCGTGGCACTGGCGAGCCGCAGGGCGGCCGCCCTGGCGCCGTCGCGGAACAGTTTCTTGCCCGAGCCGAGGTGGACGGGGAAGTACAGCAGGCGGTACTCGTCGATGAGGTCGTGTTCGATGAGGGTATGAGCGAGCGCGCCGCTGCCGTGGACCTGCAGTTCGCCGCCGGGCTGTTCCTTGAGCTTGGTGACCTCGGCGACGACGTCGCTGCCGAGCAGCGAGGAGTTGTGCCAGTCCGCTGACGTCAAGGTCGTCGAGGCGACATGCTTCGGCAGCGCGTTGAGCTTCGCGGCGATCGGGTCGCCGGGATCGGTGACGTGCGGCCAGTGGCCAGCGAAGATCTGGTAGGTCCTGCGGCCGAGGAGGAACGCGCTGGCGTTGGCGAACCAGCCGGTCATGGCGGCGCCGAAATCCTGATCTCCGTAGGGGAACGACCAGCCGCCGTGGGCGAAGCCGCCGTCGGTGTCCTCATCGGGGCCGCCGGGCGCTTGCAGGACGCCGTCCAGGGTCAGGAAGGTGTGCAGGGTCAGCCGCATCGTGGTCTCCTTCGCGTATGCGCGGGTGCCGTCATCAGTCAGACGACCCGGTTCAGCCGGAATCATCGCGCCAGGCCACCAGCCGCTAGCCCCGGCGGCAGGTCATGTCGGCAATTGAAATATTCTCATATAGGAATATGATGTCGGTCATGGCGCGGGCAGCGACGACGGCGGACGCGTTCAACGCGGTGGCCGAGCCGCGGCGGCGGCAGATCCTGGATGCCCTCGCCGACGGGGAACGCCCTGTGAACGACCTCGCCGCGCTGCTCGGCCAGGCGCAGCCGCTGGTGTCCAGGCACCTGCGGGTGTTGCGGGAAGTCGGGCTGGTGGAGGTGCGCAGCGACGGGCGGCAGCGGATTTACCGGCTCAACGGCCGGCCGCTCCGGCCGATCTACGACTGGGTGAAGAACTACGAGCAGGCCTGGTCGCGGCGCTTCGGCGAACTCGATGCCGTGCTGGCGGAACTGATGGAGGCGGACGGAGATGACGGTGGCGGGTAACCGCGCAGCGGCGGTGACACTCCCGGCCGACACCCAGATCTTGATCACGCGCGAGTTCGACGCCCCCAGGCACCTGGTCTTCCAGGCGTGGACCACGCCAGAGCTCATTAGGCGCTGGTGGAGCGGCGGCCGGGGCGAGGTCACTACCGTCGAGGTCGACCTGCGGGCCGGCGGCAGGTGGCGCTACGTGCTGGTGGCCGACGACGGGACCGAGGCCGCCTTCCACGGCGAGTACCGGGAGGTCATCCCGGACGAGCGGATCGTGTCCACCGAGGTCTACGAGGACATCCCCGAAGCCGAAGCGGTGACCACGCTCACGCTCACCGAGACGGGCGGCGGCACCACCTTGACCCTGCTCGTGCAGCACGCCAGCCAGGAGAACCGCGACCGGCACCTGGAGTACGGAGACAGCCTGCAACAGGCGATGGACCGGCTCGAGCAGGCCGCGATCTCACTCCGGTGATCCCTGTCATCGACGAAAGAAAGGCTCACTATGGCCAGGCTCCTCTACATGGCGATCACGTCGCTCGACGGCTACGTGGCCGACGAGAAGGGCAACTACGACTGGGCGATGCCTGATGACGAGGTGTTCGGCTTCGTCAACGATTTCGAGCGGCCGGTCGGCACGTACCTCTACGGGCGCCGGCTGTACCAGGAGATGACCGGCTGGGAGACCGCGCATACCCAGGCCGGCCAGTCGTCCCTGGTGCTTGACTTCGCCCGGATATGGCAGGCGGCGGACAAGATCGTGTACTCCGGGTCGCTGGAGACCGTATCCACCGCCCGGACGCGGCTAGAGCGGGACTTCGACCCCGGATCCGTCCGGCAGGTGAAAGCCCGGGCCGCACGGGACATCACCGTGGGCGGCCCCGCCCTCGCCGCCGAGGCGATCAAGGCCGGCCTGGTCGACGAGTGCCACCTGATCATCTGCCCGGTGGTGGTGGGAGGCGGCAAGAAGGCCCTGCCCGGCGGTGTCCGCCTGCAGCTCCAGTTGCTGGACGAACGCCGTTTCAGCGGCGGCGTGGTCCACCTCCGCTACCGCATCGTGACCTAGGAGCCGGGGCCAGCGCTGCCGAGCAAGCGGCTGAGAGCGTCCGGGTCGGCGCCGTCGACCTCGAGGATCTTGGTTCGGCTCGCCGCCCCGGCGACCAGCGTCACGGCGCGGCGGCGCATGCCGAACGCGGCGGCCACGGCGGCCAGCGCCGCCTCGGTGGCCTTACCGTCCACGGCACGCGCGCTGACCCGGACGATCAGCGCGCCACCGCGCTCCCCGCCCACCCCGGGCCGCGCGGAGCCAGGCCGGACCCACACGGTAATCCGCATGACACCAGTGTGCCGTGCCGTGCCGTCAGCTAGGCCAAGCCGGGCCGGGCCGGGCCGGTGGGATAGCCGGTCAGGCGGGCACGCCCTTCGCGGACACCGGCTCGCCGACGATCACCTCCGGCTCGGCGATGAGTTCTCCCAGCACCGGCGTGGCCGCGGCCATCGCATCGCTCCCCCGGTGGGCGGCGAAGGCATCGTCGTCGGCGTAGAGCTCGGAGACCCAGAACAGGTCGGGATCGTCCCTGGACTTGTGCAGGACATAGAGCAGCGTGCCCGGCTCCCTCTCGACCTGCTCGAACATGGGCTGGAACGCGGCGATCAGCTCCCCGGCCTTCCCTTGCTTCGCCTTGAACCGGGAGAGCAACGCAACCTTCGGCATCCGAGCGCTCCTCCGAGACGTGGAGCCGGGATCCCAACCTCAGCCGGATGACCCGGCCTTGGTCGCTACTTGGAGGACTTCGAGCCCGGCGACGTGTACAGGCACTGGCCGGGCAAGATTATCACCGAGTACGACCATCTCCTCTGCAGGTCTGGTAGGGCGGATCGTCACGTGCAGCTGGCTGGTCGGGTTCGTGGTGTAGCCGTGGTAACGCGGCGATCGCGCTGGCTGAGCGCGGGTGTGATCATCGGTCGTCTGTCTCGCGCCGTCCGTGCACGGCCTCAGCACCCTCCTCACCGCTTGGCGCCGGGGAGTCTTCAGCGGATGTGAGCCGCGAAGAACTGCCAGATGACCTGTGTGGCGTTCAAGGCCGTGGAGGGCGGGTCGGTGTGCAGGAGCCGCTGAGCCAGCCGGCTGGGGGTGGCTCCGTATCGTCTGACGCTCTGGCACGCGGTCCGCATGGATGATAATTTAGGCAAGGGTCCTTGTCAATGTCAAAACCGGCAGAATAGGCCCGTGAGTGATCCCTTTCCCAGCCATGCAGGACAGACCGTACCCGCACTTGTCCAGCTACTTGCGCGACAAAGCGCCGAGCGGCTACGCGCCGACTTCGCCGATCAGGGGATGGCAGGCCTGCGCCCGCTGCACGCGCTGCTGCTGATCCCCCTCCTCGGCGGCGGCCGACACGCCTCAGACCTGGCCGAGACCCTGGGTGTCTCCCGTCAGGCGGTGGCCCAGGTCGTCACCCGCCTTGAAGGAGACGGCTACCTCACGCGCATCACCGACCCGGGCGATGCCCGCGCCAGGCTCATCTGCCTTACCCCGCGCGGCCGCGCCGCGCTGCGCACGATGCGCGCCAGCGCCCGCGCCGTCGAAGACGACTGGCGCGAGCGCCTAGGCACCGGGCAACTGGCCAGCTTCCGCGACATGCTCGTCACGCTGCTGTCGGCCGCGCCCTGAAGCCGCGGGTGTCTAGCTGCCGGGCGCATCCGCCTTGCGGGCGACGCCGAAGATCCGGGGCGCGACCGGTGAGAAGGCAGCGGCGGGCGGGAAGCGGAAACCACGGCACCCCTCGATCGTGAATACCTCGCCGATGGCGGCTTGGGTCCGGCGCGAAGGCCACGTCGGCCAGATGGCCGGTCAGCTCGGTCGGGAAGTAGCCCGGGGCCAGGGCGTTGACCCGCACCCCATGATCGCCCCACTGGACGGCCAGGTGCCGGGTGAGATTGATCAGGGCGCCCTTGGTGGCGTTGTAGGCGGCCATCGGCGTGCGGGAGGCGACGATGCCGTACATGGAGGCAACATTGATCACGCTGGCAGCGGGCGCGGCGGCCCTCACCATTGGGTCCCGCCGCGGCGGCCCTCACCATTGGGTCCCGCCCAGCCGGCTTCCCGCGTAGCGGCGCCATCGCGGATCATCGGCGTTTCCGCGTCTGGCGCAATTGAGGCCGTCGCGTAGCTGGTCCGCGCCTGCACCAACGGCGCCTGCCCCGGCACCCCGGCATGCCCCGGCCCCCCGGCATGCCCCGCCGCCGCTTTCACGCATGCCCCGTGAGTCCCGCGCGCCCCGCCCCGGAACCCGGATCCACCCGCCCGCCCGCGGCAGCAGCCACGCCGATGTCACATCGGTGTTGCCATAGGAGCGCGTCAGTTATTAACACGCTGTGTTGATCTCTGCTGGGATCGTGATTCCTGCTGCTGTGGCGTGGTGGCAGAGGTCATCGAGGGTGGCGAGCGTGGCTGTGCCGGGCTGGATGGTGTGGCCGGCCTGGCGCAGCAGGCGGCGGATTTCGCTGAGGTTCCTGCTGAGGGTATCGGCCCTGATCTGGCAGAGGGCGGCGATGGCGGTCTG
>WNGK01016026.1_pt1 | contig 14270 bp, 15 predicted proteins | sample 5400601 | NCBI WGS metagenome assembly WNGK01 (sample SAMN13153376, study PRJNA577476) | soil metagenome | isolation source: 60 cm soil or saprolite under Garry oak tree replicate 1 | place: USA:California | collected 2016-06-15 | reverse complement strand
CTCGGGCGGAACGCTGAGTTTCCGAACTTCGAAGTGCACGGTCACGAGCGAAAAAGCTGTCGACTATCCTGCGCTCGATCCAGGCGATTATGTCGTTATTTCCGTGCAGGACACCGGTTGCGGCATGTCGAGAAGCGCGCTTCAACACATATTCGAGCCGTTCTATACCACCAAGTGGCAGGGCACGGGGCTGGGATTATCCACCGTTTACGGCATCGTGAAGCAGAGTCATGGAGGCATTCGGGTCGAGAGTGAGCTGGGAAAAGGATCGACGTTTCACATCTATCTTCCGGCTTTGCGAGGACACAAGGCGGCGGAGGTTTCGACGTCAGCACCTCTTTGCGCGAGGACGGCCGCAACGGTCCTGATCGTCGAAGATGAGGAAATGGTGCGGCGAGGGACGGCCGAATTTCTTGAAGTCAGTGGCTACACGGTTCTTACGGCGGCTGACGGCGTGGAAGGGCTCGAAGTCGCGGCAGCGCATCCAGAGATTGAGTTGGTCATCACCGACGTGGTGATGCCGCGCATGAAAGGCAGTGACATGGTTTCGGAGTTGCGGCGCCGCAATCCAAAGCTGCTGGTTCTGTTCATGACAGGCTACACCCACGTTTCGCTGGAGCTTAAGGCTTTTGAGGGAGCCGCGATGCTTCAAAAGCCATTCGCACTGGCGGAGATCACCCGCAGTGTGCAGGGATTACTCGGACGTGATCATAGAGATCGACAGAAAGAAATGGTCCTCCCATGAATGTATTTCTCGCAGAAGACGATGTTGTCACCAGGCACCTGCTGCAGACTCTGTTGACTCGCTGGGGCTACAAGCTCTCCATGGCGGAAGATGGCGCACGGGCGGTGGAGATGCTGAAAACGCTGCCGACTCCGACCCTGGTACTTCTTGACTGGATGATGCCGGGTGTGGCTGGCACGGACGTTTGCCGCAGGCTTCGCCAACTTTATGATCCGAAGGATGCCTACGTCATCATGCTCACGGCCTTGAATCAACCGGAGGACGTGGTGGAAGGGTTGGAAGCTGGAGTTGACGACTATCTCTGCAGACCGATGACTCCGGTTGAACTCCGTGCGCGTCTGCAGATTGGCACTCGCATTCTTTCCATTGAAAGCGATCTTATCGGTGCTCGGAGGAATCTTGCCTACGAAATCACGCATGACGAGGTTACCGGCCTGCTCAATCAGAAATCCATTCTCGAAGTACTGGCCGGGCACATCGATCAGAGCCTTCGACAGAACCTGCCGCTGGCGATTGCGCTGGTGCAAATCGACTCCCGTCGCGCACATTCGCTGTCGTTTGAGATTGAGTCGGTCATCATCGGCAAAGCTGCCGAGTCGGTTGCCGATGTAGCGAAAAGCGCAATGGAATCGGTACGAACTTATGACGCGATCGGACGCTTCAGTGAGAATACGTTTCTCGCCGTCTTCCCGGGCGTTGGTCGTTCGGGAGCCATGAATCTCGCAATGCGTCTACTGGCGGGTTTGAGCCGAAAGAAGAGCCTGCTACCCATCGCCGCCAATATCGGGGTAGCGAGCACGGACGGTGCTTCAGACTCGAGAGTGGAAACGCTTGTGCAGGCAGCCGAGCGGGCGCTGATCGCGGCGGTGGCAAACGGCCCGAACCGTATCGAGTTTGCGCCTCTCAACGGGGGCTTGATTCTGCCTTCGCACGTGGCGGAATTGATTGTCTAGACCGGCTCCGCGGAAGGTGTATCCCATGAAGCAGCCGGGCGTTCTAGCCCGGCGGAATAGCGAAGGATACAGCGACTTGGAAACCGCACTGTTCGGAGCGGACCCTGCGGTAGATCGAGGAAGATTGGGTTCACGGTCTGGACATCATGCGACCATCGCGATAACGTTTGCATCTCAGTTCGCGGAGGGGAGCATGCGAAAGTTCTTGATCCTGCTTGTGCTTTTGTTGACGGCGGCCTCGATGTTCGCCGCAACGGGAAAATCGGTCACCTACAAGAGCGGAGACGAAACCGTAACTGGACAGTTGTTTACACCCGCGGGGAAGGGTCCTTTTCCTGGCCTCGTCGTGATTCACGAGTGGTGGGGACTCAACGACTGGGTGAACGAGCAGGCTTCAAAGCTTGCCGACCAGGGATACGTCACACTCGCGGTCGATCTATATCGCGGCAAGGTTGCGAAAACCCAGGACGAGGCCCACGAACTGATGCGCGGCGTACCGCAGGACCGTGCGCAGAAGGATCTGCTCGCCGCCTTTGACTATCTCGCACAACAGCCTTCGGTGAAGAAAGACAAGATCGGTTCGATTGGGTGGTGCATGGGCGGAGGCTATTCTCTGGACCTTTCGCTGGCACAACCTAAGATCGCCGCGACGGTGATCAACTACGGGCACCTGGTGTCTGAGAGTGACACGGTGCAGAAGGTGAAGGCCCCGATTCTTGGAATTTTCGGCGGACAAGATCGCGGGATTCCAGTTGATTCCGTGCGAAAGTTCGAGAAAGACTTGAAGGCACAAGGCAAGAGCGTGGATATCGTAATTTACGACGACGCCGGCCACGCGTTCGAGAATCCGAACAACAAGGACGGCTACCGTGCGGCCGACGCACAAGATGCCTGGAACAAGACGATCGCGTTCCTGGCGCGCAACCTAAAGACGCCTGGACTGTGATCCCTTTGTGGCTTCAGGGTGCCGACGCTGATTTGGTAGACTTGCCTCAGTATCCTGAAAAACCGAAGGGCGATGGAGTTCCGCCATAACCGCCTCGCTGAGGCTGATGACTCCTACCGAATACCTCGATAGGAGTCTCGAACTTGAACGCATACTTCTGGATTGCGCTCGGCGGAGTTCTCGGAGCCTGTGCCAGGTACATGCTGGCGCGGTTGGTGGCCAGGGCAGCAGGAACGGATTTTCCTTACGGCACGCTGCTTATCAATTTTACGGGCAGCTTGCTGCTCGGCTTCTTCATGATCTGGAGCAGCGAACGCGCGATGGTGGATAACCGTCTGCGGTTGTTTCTCGCGATTGGATTCTGTGGCGCTTACACAACGTTTAGCAGCTACGCATTCGAGAGCTTTGCCTACTTTGAGCAGGGCCACTGGATGCTGTTTGCCACCAATGTGATCTCGAATAACGTACTTTGCCTGCTGGCAGTTATCGCGGGCGCGGCAGTTGCACGTTCGCTCTAGAACCAATGATCGGCAGCTTCAGAGTCAAAGTCCTGAAAAGCGGGTTAGAATCATGCGTATGAAGCTTCTTTCGACATGCAGCCTTATTCTTGGTCTTTCACTCTCTGCCGTCGCGGCGCCAGTGGGCAGCAGTGCGCGGACAGCGATTCCGGCTCAAGCCCAACAGATCATCTCGGTCGATTATCGCGCGCTTCGCAATTCTGAAAGCGGCATGGCGCTGAAGAATCGCATGCTACCGGAGAATCTCAAGCAGTTCGAAGAAGGCATTCGCGGGATGGGCGTTGACCCTGAGAAGGACGTTGAACAACTTACATTTATCTCCTTTCGAGTGAAGGGTGGAGTGAAGACCGTTGGCATCGCGGAGGGTACGTTCGCGATGAAGACGTTTGCAGCCAAGACCAAACTGAAGAAAATCAAGCCCAAGAAATACCGCACCAATGACATCTATCCGGCGAGCGCGGGGATGGTGATGAGCTTCCTGGACCCGACGAGCATCGTCTTTGGCGATGGGGGAGCCGTCGAAGCTGCGCTCGATGCGCGTGACGGGGAGACCGAGTCGCTCGGGGGCAATTCCAAGATGAGCTCGATGATGGCGGACGTCGAGAGCGGACCGGTGTGGAGCGTGCTTGACGACAAGGGCACACAGACGATGATGAAATCGGCGCTGGGCGAGGCTTCGCAACTCGCGGATTACGAAAGCATCAAGTCGCGCTTGCTGGGCTCGAACTACATCATGGATTTTTCGCGCGGAGTGAATTTCGATTTGACGGTTTCGACGGCCGATACGATGACGGCCAGCACAATGGCGTCCCTGATTCGGGCGGGAGTGATGTACAAGAAGTCAAACGGAACGGCGGCTGAGAAGATGGCGCTGGATGGAATGACCGTCAAGTCGGATTCCAGCGACCTGCAGCTTCACTTCAAGTCAGATGACCGAAAATTCGAGTCGCTGCTGCAGACCGAATTATTCACGGCGGTCTCGAAGTAGCGCCAATCGATCGCAAGAGAAGCAAGAGGAAGGCGGCCCGCAGGCCGCCTTTATTCTTTACAGCTCTTCTTGAATGTTGCTGCGAAGATTCTTTAAAGATCCTTCGCTGCGGCGATACCAAACCCAGGTTCCTGTCTTCTGGATTTCGATCAGTCCCGCTTTCTTCAAAATCTTCATGTGATGCGAGATTGTGGGCTGTGCGAGCTTCACTTTAGCCTCAATATCGCTGGCGTTAAGTCCGGAAGGTTCTCCAGGACGGTGCGTTCCTTTTGTACGCAGCAGGCGCAGGATCTTACGGCGGTTCGGATCTGCGATGGCGCGCAATGCGAGACTTAGTTTATCTGTGGCTGCTTTCATAGATTTTCTTTCCGCGCGGAAATCGTTCCGTTCGTCTTGCCGGAACCATATGCTAAACGAACACGTTCCCGTGCGTGGGATTCGTATTGATGAATCACATGGTACTCGTATATCGAGATTCCGCCATACATTTTTCGAAACTTTTACATCTTTTGGAACGACACACCACTTTTGGGCATGTTCGTAACCGCATCGTGATTACTTTTACATTCACAAATCCAACAACCCGAAAGACTAACCTGTTACCCAGGAACCAATAGAAAAGCCCATGCCGGAGCATGGACTTATGATTTCCTTATATCGATTACTTCTTCAGGATCGGAGTGTAGCCATCATTCGTCAATCGCGTCTTCATGGCTTCGGCTTCCTTCATGTCAGAAAAAGGACCAACTTGGACATGAAAAAGCCGGTCGTTCGGCAGACTGGTGATCACCACCGGGTACTGTTTACCCTGCAACGCGCTTCGTAAGAGATCGGCGTCCTCCTTTTTGGAGACGGCCGCGACCTGCACCATGAATCCGGTCCCCGGGGACGAATTACCGAGCGGCGCACCTTTCATCTCCGGCGCACCCTTAGATTCGGCTGATTTTTCCAGCTGCGTTGGCGCATCCTTCTGCTGAACGCTGTTGTAGAACGTCATGTCCTGACCGGAAGCCTGTTGGGAGGAAGCAGCGTTCGAAGAACAATCCGTACCGTTGGCGTTGCAATCCTGGGTCTTATCCACCGCCTTGGAACCCGTCGCACCGGGCTTGGTGCCGGGACCGGACATGGTTGCCGGAGGATTGCCTTCCTGCCCGACGATCGAGCCCGGTTGTTTTGACCCACTTCGCCCAAGCGTATAGCCAAAACCGAAGAAAAGAGCGCAGACCACCGCCAGTCCGAAGAACAAACCGAGTAGTCTGCCTGTGCCTAAAGTTATTTCCGTGTCCTGTGTCGCGGCCATGCTTGTCCTCACGCCAGGGCAGTCTGGCTACCCCGGCGCTTGCAGCATATCTTAGTTAAGCCTTCGGCGAACCCGGGTTTTCACCCTGAATCACCTTGTGCAATGACGCTAGGATGTCGATCGGGAGAGGGAAGACGATGGTCGTATTCTTCTCCACACCGATCTCGGTCAGCGTCTGCAAATAGCGCAGTTGGATCGAGGCGGGCTCCGTCGAAAGCAGATGGGCCGCGTCCACAAGTCGCTGAGCGGCTGAGTACTCGCCCTCGGCGTGAATGATCTTCGAACGCTTTTCGCGCTCCGCTTCGGCCTGCTTGGCCATGGCGCGCTGCATCGTCTCCGGCAGATCGACTTGCTTGACCTCGACGTTTGCGACTTTTACGCCCCACGGAGCCGTGTGCTGGTCGAGGATGGTTTGCAGGCGCAGATTGATCTTGTCGCGGTGGGCTAACAATTCATCGAGTTCGACTTCGCCGAGTACCGAGCGCAGCGTTGTAACTGCAAACTGCTGCGTCTGGTACTGATAGTTCGTCACTTCGATGACGGCCTTGTTCGGATCAATTACGCGCAGGAAGACAACGGCGTTCACCTTCAGCGTGACGTTATCGCGAGTGATGATGTCCTGTGCCGGAATGTCAAAGGCGATCTGTCGAAGATCGACCCGAACCATCTTGAAGAAAGGTGCGACGACAATGATCAGGCCAGGCCCCTTGGCGGTAGTCTGCACGCGGCCGAGAAGGAAGACCACGGCGCGTTCGTACTCGTTGAGGATCTTGATGCAGCTGAGTGCCCAGATGACCAAGACGATGATCGCGATGCCGACGAATGAAAACACAAGTGCCTCCCTGTGTAATGCAGAAATGTGAGCGCCATGTGCTGCCCGCGAATTGTAAATCAGGCAGCGACGCTTCGTAAGGATTGTAGGCGCTGAAGAGTATTACGAACCATCAATACTTTCTGCGTTTGCTGCCGGTGGGACAAAAGATGCGCGAACGCCTCTGCCCGCGCACCTTCTTAGATCTCTATCGCCGAGCCGTAATGGCGGATTCCACTTCCAGTTCGAGTCCCTGAACTGCCCGAATTCTTACGGATTCGCCGGCATGTACATCTCCTGCCGCACGCGCGTCCCACAGCTCGCCGTGCACGAATACTTTGCCTGCGGGAGCCAACTCCGTTTGGGCCACGCCGATTTCACCGATCAATCCCTGCATTCCGGTAGTGACCTTGTTCCGTCTTGCCTGAATAGCCATCGCCATCAGGAAAACCGTGATCAGGCCCAGCGGAACGCTGACGCCAAGCGCGGTCTACAGACGCACGCGCATTTCCGGGATGGGGCCATCGACGAGCAGCAGTCCGCCGAGCGTCATCGCCACAATTCCGCCAATGCCGATGATGCCGTGCGCACCGAACTTCGCCTCAAGGGCGAAGAGCGCGAACGCCGCAAAGATCAAAGTCACCGCCGCAAAGCGTACTGGAAGCAGGTTCAAGGCGAATGCGGCGAGCAGGATGAAGATGACTCCGACCACGCCGGGAATTACGGCTCCCGGATGATTGAATTCCGCGTAGAGCGCCAGGCCGCCAATGGCGAGCACCAGGAATGAGATGTTCGGATCCATCAGCCAGGAGAGAATCTCCTGCTTGAGCGTCATCGGAAATTCCACGATCTGTGGATTCGAAAAGTGCAGCGTCACCTTGCTGTCGTCGAAGCGGGTGATCTGGCGTCCGTCCAACTGCTTGAACAGGTCCTGCTGATCGCTGGCTACGACGTCGATCAAATGCTGCTTCAGGGCTTCGTCGCTTGACCACGCTTTCGATTCGCGAACCGCGGACTCGGCGACCTCGACATTGCGTCCACGCTTGCTCACGTAGGCGCGCATGAACGCCGCCGCATCGTTTTCAATCTTGGCGCGTGATTCCGCGCATGGAATCCATCATGCCGCCGGGAGTCTGCAACTCGATGAGAATTGCCGATGCGCGTTCGGCCTGTGCGCGATCGATGGCGCGCGACACATACTCTTCCGCGATCGGATGAATGACTCCGTCGATCTTGATTTTGACTACCTTTCCTTCCGCACCTTTTCCGTGCAGCGAGAAAGCGAACGCAAATAGCACAACCAACAGAAGCGTTCCAATTCGACGGTTCATAGACCCCTCCCTATTGGGGCGGCGTACGAGATTGCAATTCGTGCTTCAGCGCGAGTGCCTCGGCGTTTTCGGGTTCCAGCCAGAGGGCCTGATCCACGCGCTGCATCGCCACACTCAGATTGTTGGCCTTTGCTTCCGACCTTGCAAGCACCAGATAGGCGCCTGACGACTGCTGCAGTTGCAAAGAGGAAATTGCCTCCGCGCGCGCGTTGACATCGTCATTCTTCTTCTCGGCGATATTCGCCAATCCAAGATGCGCTTCGGCGTTGGTCGGGTCCTGCAATACGGCTTCGCGGAAATCCTTCTCCGCGTCCACGGTCATACCCGAGCCAAGCAACTGGCGACCTTGTTGAACGAGCAATGCCGCGTGACGACGCGGGTCGGACTTCGACGGCGATTGCTCCAACACATTCTGCAATTCGAGGGCAATCTGGCGGTACGAAGTCTCGTCGTAATTCTTCTTGATGCGGGGCACGAACGCCTTGGCCGCCTGCGGAGGCTGCGATTGCTGGCGTCCCAATCCCGCTGCCGCACCCGCAACGATGGCCTCGAGCATCTGCCTGGCTTCAACGTCAGTCGGATGCCGCTGCACGCTATCGCGCAGCGTACGACTCGCCGCGGCGGTGTCGCCGTCTTTCCAGAGCGCCAGGGCGTAATTGAATGTGTAATCCGGATCCGCGGGGTCGGCCTCTACGGCCTTCAGGAAGTGATCGGTCGCAGCCGGTTTTCCGCGTCGGCTCAAGACCACGCCCACGTCATTCATCACTTCGGTCAGCGGAACCTTTGTTTCCGTCACCTTGAATGCTGCTTCGGCTTTATCGAGTTGTCCGAGATAGTAGTAAGAGAGGCCGAGCAGGAAGTTTGCCTCGCCAGCGACCGCGTCTGTCGCAGGAATCTTCGCAAGCCACGTTGCCGCCGAATCGTATTCGCGATCGCGGAAGTAGGTGCGGCCCAGGTGCAGCATCGCGAGTGTGTATTGCGGATTCAACCGCACGGCCTCTTTCAGCCGCTTGATCTTCTCCACTCGATCGGTCACGACCAGTCCGCGAATGTAATTCTCGAAAGCATCGAGCCGCACCGGTTGCACGGCATTCATAAATTCGGTCTTCGAGGTGCGCAGTTGCGGAGTGAGCGTCTTCAGCAGGTCGTAGGCGAGCGAGGTTTCGATAGAGATCAAGTTGACCAAGGGCCCGGAAGCTTGCACCGTATTACTCAGCCGCAGGCGTTTCATGTCGAGCACTTGTGCGCGACTCGAAAACGTTTGTCCGTCGAAGTTGTAATCGCCAAGAATCACATAGTCGGCGTCCATCTGTTCGGCAATCCGGTAAAGCGTTGCACGCGACGGACGCACGGTGACTGGAATTCCCATGCGATCGAACGCATAGTCGCGATCGTCGCGGCTGATCACGTACAGCCCCGGAGCCGACAGCCTTTGCCCCAGCACTTCAGGGAAAGCCTCGCTGATCCATTCGATGCCAGAAGCTTTCGAAGTGTTTTCAAAAGGCAGCACGAGAATCGTCTGCGTCGTGGGATTGATCGGGGAGCCCTGCGCGCGCGCGGTCACGGCCACTCCGCACAGCATCAGCAAGATGGCGAATAACGATTCGAAGAAGGATCGCGAATGATTTTTCAAGGCGCCTTCATTATAGGTCGCACCGCTTTGGGCGGGTAGTTACCGTGGTGGACCAGTTCCGCGGAAGGTGTATCTCTCGAGGCAGCCGGGCGTCTTCGCCCGGCGGTAACAGCGCAGGATACTCCAACTCGAAAACCGCTTTAGAGCAGCTTTACCTCGGTGGTCGTGGGACGAGTCATCAATTCGCGGATCGCCTCTTTCGGCGATTTGCCATCGTGCAAGATCGCGTACATCTGCTCGGTGATCGGCATTTCGACCTTGTGTTTGCGGGCCAGACCAACGGCGGCATTCGTGGTCAGCACGCCTTCGGCGACCATGCCATGCATTCCGGCGATGATGTCATCGAGCTTGCGTCCGCGCCCGAGTTCCACGCCAACCGTTCGGTTACGAGAGAGTCCCATGGTTTCCGCGCGGCCGCCACAAGCGACGGTGAGGCGCGTCATCTCGGCGAGTCCGCGGGTGATGAGCGCAGCGGCCGTGTTGTAGCCGAGGCCAAGTCCGTCCACGATTCCGGCGGCGATGGCGACACAGTTCTTCAGCGAGCCGCCAAGTTCTACGCCTGCCATGTCTTCATTGCGATAGACGCGGAAGGTGATGTCTGAAAATTCTTTCTGCACAATCTTCGCAAGCTCGGCGTCTGGCGTAGCGATGGCGACAGCCGTCGGATCACCTTTCGCAACTTCTTTGGCGAACGATGGTCCGCTCAACGCACCAAGCCGCGGACGGAATCCGCTGTCTGAGCTGACAACTTCGGTGATGACGTCGGTCATGCGCAGCAGGGAATCATTCTCAATGCCCTTGGTGGCGCTCACGAAAAGCATTTCGGGCTTAAGATGCGGTTTCATCGAGGAGTACACGCGGCGGGTGTGATGCGAAGGCATCACGCTGACCACGATCTCCGCGCCACCGAGCGACTCTTCGAGCGAATTGGTGGCCTTCACCGACTCAGGAATTGGTAGTCCCGGAAGGAACAAGTCATTCGTATGTCTCGATGTAATGGATTCGATGACTTCCTTTTCGTAGGCCCATAGCGAAACGTCGTGCGTGCCTTTGCGACCCAGGGCGATAGCGATGGCCGTGCCCCAGGCTCCCGCGCCGATGACGGCGATTCTGCTCACTATGCGCCCGCTTTCTTTGCGCCGAACTTGTCTTCAGTTCCCGACGCGAGACGACGAAGATTGTCAGCGTGTTTCCAAATGATCATCGCCTGGATCGCGCAGATCAGGATGAGCACCGCCGGTGAGGATTCCGCGCGATGGAAGTACCAGAACGCAAAGGGGAACGCCAGCGAAGCGAGAACCGATCCTAGAGAAACATACTTGGTCAACGCGAGCACGATGAAGAATACAATTATCGAAACCACAATCGCTTTCGGAGCCAGCGCGAGATAAACGCCGAGTGCCGTCGCCACACCTTTGCCACCCTTGAATTTCAGCCAGACCGGATACATGTGCCCGATGACGGCGAAGAGAGCGGCGAGGGCGACACCAAAGAATATTGTCGAAAATGCATCAGCGTATGTCGATGTACCCCTGTTGCTCAGTTCGCGAGCTATCCACATCCTGGTGAGAAGGACCGCTGCGTATCCCTTCATCGCATCCAGCACCAGAGTCGCAACCGCCAAACCCTTGTTGCCCGAGCGCGCGACGTTCGTCGCTCCAATGTTTCCGCTCCCTTGTGCGCGAACATCTGTGCCGGTGAACGTTTTCACCAGCAGGTAGCCGAATGGAATCGAGCCCAGAAGATAGGAGATTATTGCGATGGTGAAATAAGCGGTATTGGAGGAGAGGGTTGGCATCAGCGCGCTAATAGCTCATAACTTTCGACTTTGGAATACTGCGCGCCTGTGGGCGTCAGTTTACTTTCGTATAAGAAGAATTCACGAGCCGTCATTGTACCGAACTCGACCTCCGGCTCCGAAGCTGTAAGTTCGTGCAGGCGTTTGAACTTTGAGTTCACCGTGTCTCCCGACTTCGGTTTCGGACTTCCAGAGCCGGATCTCGCCAGCGTTAAGTGGGGTTTGAATGAGTTGTCCCGTTCGAACCCAAGATCTGCCAGCATCCACGAGATCGAAGTCGCCAACACGCGCAATTCCTCTGGAGCATCAATGCCGGCCCAAAAGACGCGCGGATGTTGTTCGTTGGGGAAGAATCCGGTTCCTCGAACGCTCAACTCAAACTGCCGTACCTCAACTCGGCTGAGAGCGCTGCGGATCTCGGCCAACTTCTTGGTCTCGCCTAGGAATTTCAGAGTCACGTGATAGGTATCCGTGGAAACGAATCGCACACCCGGAGCCTGCGGTTTGAGGCGGCGGACATATTCGACAAGTCGGTTGCGAATCGCGTCATCCAGATCGAGTCCGACAAACAATCTCATGGCTGAATCAATCTTGAAGTAACACTTTAACTGTGAATCTTACAACCTCAACCTGCGCCGAATCATGTCCAGCGCTTGTTGCGACGCGAATTTCCTTATGCGGTCTCGGTCGCCGGGAAACTTCTTTTCGACGACGTCTGTTCTTTTGCCATCGGCGATCGCGACATAGACGAGACCAACTGGCTTCTCCTCGGTTCCGCCCGTGGGCCCTGCAACTCCGGTGATGCCGACGCCGAGCGTCGACTTACATCGCTTGCGAATTCCTTCGGCCAACGCCGCAGCGACTTGCTTACTTACCGCACCGTATTCCGCAATCATCAGCGGAGGAACGTCAGCCATCGAGGTCTTCAAATCGTTGGAATACACAACCGCGCCACCGACAAAATACCGCGAGCTTCCGCTGACGGAGGTGATGCGCTGCGCGAGCAATCCGCCAGTGCAACTTTCAGCCACAGACAAGGTCGCTCCACGCATTTGCAGCCAGTAACCGACGATCTGCTCAAGGTTTTCACCGCCGCTGGAGAAGACCTCTTCTTCGAACTCTGTCTCTAGCCTGTCGGCTAATACCTCAACCAATTCTTGAGCTTCTTCCTGCGAGTCAGAACGCGCCTTCAAGTGGAACTGTACCTCGCCGGCGCCGGCAAGAATTGTTGTCTGCACATCAGGAAATTTCTTGTAGATTGCCGCCGCGCGAGTGTCCGCCGCTGACTCGCCAACCATCGCGATCTTTAATTCGCGAGTGGCAATGTATTCCTCGGGGACCACGGCCAGCAACCGCTGATGCACCTGCGATTCGTATATCGCCTCCAACTCGAATGGAGGACCGGGCAACAGGATCACGAGCTTTTCGAGTTCGCCAAGTTCGCCGTGCCAGAATTGCCCGGGTGCCGTACCTTTATCGTTCTTGAGAATTTCGGCGCCGGGGAGCACATCGGCCTGCTGCTTGTTGTTGTCCGGCATTTTGATTCGTCGCGATGCGAACCAGGCGTAGAGAGCGGTGACCAGATCGTTATCGCGGCGGAGTTCCAATCCAAGGGCGTCAGCCACGCATTCGCGCGTGAGGTCGTCTTCCGTTGGACCAAGGCCGCCCATGGTGATCACGATGTCGGCGCGGCCCAGAGCGAGCCGGACCGCTTGCGTGAGATGTTCGCGGTTGTCGCCCACAACGGACTTCCAAATCACCTCGACGCCCAGTTCATTCAACCGGCGTGTGAGGTAAAGCGAATTGGTGTCCTGGCGGAACGGAGTCAGCAGCTCCGATCCAATAGCGATGATCTCAGCGTCCACGTGAACAGTGTAATAGCACTTAGCATTCAGCAGTTAGCATTCAGTCGTTCAAGGTGAGGTAATGGAGTCTTCTCTAAAAACTTCCGAATGCGCAGTCCACTGAATGCTAATTACTGAATGCTGACCGCTAACGGCTAATCCGCTACTAACACTCGTCCGGCAATATCCCAACCCAGATGATGGACGGCGTCATTGGTCGCCAGCACCACGCTATCGTCGGGAGCAAATGCCAGCCCAACGAGGTTGTTGCCCGAGACAGCCAGAGTTGCATGTTGCGCGCGATCGATCTTCACGATTCCGCGATTGCCAGCCAGCGAAGCCGCAACGTAAAGGTTGCCGTCAAAATCAAACGCCAACCCTTGCGGACGTCCGAGTCCACGGTAGTAAACGCTGACCGTTCCATGCGGATCGACTTCATAAACGGCGTCGTTGCTCGACGTCGAAGGAGAGGTGACGTAGAGATTTCCATTCGGTGAGAACGCGAGGTGATACGCCGCCATGCTCGGCTCGAGCGTTGTGTAAACGTAGATCTGCCGATCGGTCGCGATCTTGAAGATCGTTCCACTGCGATCGCCGACGTAGAGGTTGCGTTCGTGATCGAAGGCGATGCCCGTCGCGACGCCCATGCCTTCTGCATAGGTCGAGATGCTTCCGTTCGGAGCTACCTGGTAAACCGTGCCATCCGCGCGCGAAGAGACGTAGAGAATTCCTTCCGCATCGAGCGCCAGGCCGGTTGCGTTCATCATTTCATTTACATAAGGTGAAACATTAAGGTTGGCGTCGATCTTGTAGATCGCAACCGGCACGGTTTGTCCGCGCGATCCTGAAAAGGTGACGAAAACATTGCCATCGCGATCGACGGCCGGGTTCGCAACCGGATGCAGGTTCTCGGCAATCACCTGCGCGATCGAAACGTCCCAGGTCGCCGTCTCTTCACCGGAACCGATCAGCATCGGCCCTGTCGCTTCGTCCGGAACTTGTGTCACGAGATGCGAATTCGAGCCGAAGAGAATGGCTCCGTCTTCGCTGCCAAATTGCACGCGCGGTAGTCCGTCTTCCGGCATGAGGTCTGAACCCGAAACGTGGATCTCTCCGCCGGGCAACGCGAAATTCGGTTCTACGAGTTCGATGGTTGGTCGCATGGGTTAACGCAATAAATTCGTGTAGTGCAGTAGGAGTTGCATGATGACAAGAGCGTAAATACCCGCTCCAAGGTCGTCCACCACGATTCCCGTTCCTTCCGGAAGCTTCTCCAGTTTCCGAATGGGCCACGGTTTCGTAATGTCGAAGACACGAAAGAGTATAAAACCCGCGAGCACTGCCTTCCAATTTACCGGAGCCGCGATCAACGTGATCATCTGTCCTGCGACTTCATCGATCAC